>Ga0209302_10002350_pt1 | contig 11027 bp, 8 predicted proteins | sample ArcOceMetagenome_2_FD_187445 | JGI IMG/M metagenome (GOLD analysis project Ga0209302, IMG submission 187445) | Marine eukaryotic phytoplankton communities from Arctic Ocean - Arctic Ocean ARC135M Metagenome (SPAdes) (version 2) | ecosystem: Environmental > Aquatic > Marine > Oceanic | place... | reverse complement strand
GCTGAGGCTGAGGCTGAGGCTGAAGCTGAGGGCGAGGCTGAGGCTGAGGCTGAGGCTGAGGCTGAAGCTGAGGGCGAGGCTGAGGCTGAGGCTGAGGCTGAGGCTGAAGCTGAGGGCGAGGCTGAGGCTGAGGCTGAGGCTGAGGCTGAAGCTGAGGGCGAGGCTGAGGGCGAAGCTGAAGCTGATTGTACTCGTATGCGCTGGCCTGTGTGACGCGAGCCGCGGCGGAGGTGGCATCGTATGCTTCCACACCCAAGTCGAGTCTGGCCACTTGCTCAAGATGGTCAGGTTGAGGTTACGATCGAGCAACCGCACCTGCTCAGGGGGAGGGGGGGTGCGAGGGCGAGGCGAGGGCGAGGATGAAGGCGAGGGAGAGGGTGGGGGAGAGGTTGGGGGAGAGGGTGGGGGTGAGGGTGAGGGCAAGAGGTGAGAGGGTGGGGAGCCATCCCAGCCAGTTGTGTACATACATAGAGCAGCCACACCAGCCAGTTGGTCGCCGTGTGCCGCTCACCGAAGACGCGGAGGCAGCTGGTGCGACTGCACTGCGCCAGCCGTGGGTCCTCCTCCTCCCGCTTCGCCCCACCCACGCTGACCAGCCCCCACCGTTCAGACGGCCGCGCCCACTGTCGCAGCCACTCCTGTGGGCGCTGTGACCGCGGCGGCCGCTTCGGTTCAGGCCGCAGCGCCCGGTCCTGCTCCTGTGCCCTCATCGCCTGGTCCGGCGGCCTGTCGCCCCCACGCAGAGGAGCTGCGGCGGCAGAGGCGGCGGAGGCGGAGGCGGCGGAGGTGAGGGCGGTGGTGGAGGCGGTGGAGGCGGAGGGCGCCTTGCGCTGCGCTGTTCTGCCCTTGCCCTTGCGCTGGGCAGCCGCCACCCTCTCTCTCTGCCGCGAGGCCGCCCGCGCGAGCCACGCGCCGGCCGAACCCTTGGCTCGAGGCGTTCCGCGAGCCGCAGATGGCGCTTGTGAGCTATCGGACGAGCTTTGGGTGCGGCCTCGTCTGCGGATATGCAGCGAAGGCGGGTCACCGCTGCGGTAGCGGGAGCGGCGCTTGGTCTCTGGTGGCGGTGGTGGCAGCAGCTGTGGTGACGGTGGTGGCAGCAGCTGTGGTGACGGTGGTGGCAGCAGCTGTGATGATGGTGCCTCTGCGAGCGAGAGCCTGATATTGGCCGCCCGCCATGGCTCTGGCGACATAAGCTGCGATGGTGGCGGCGGAGGCCACAGCGGAGGCTGCGGTGGCGGTGGCGGCGAAGAGAGCAAGCCTGCTGACCACAGCACACACGCGGACGCACTGCCGAGCACGATAATTCTATGCCGGTGGCAACACGCCTGCTCGGGCTTGCGCGGCCGCCTTGGTGTGGACAGGAGAGTCGTGCGTGGTGGCGGCAGCATGGCCGGGCTCGCGCGCGCGCCGCGGTGCTACGACAAAAGGGGGAGGAACTACAGCGGACGAACTGAATTTACCACACTCCTAGCATGAAGCACATGGTCCACACAACACTGGTTTACGTTCTGCCGTTGTGTGTTGACATGGCACCTGCCTGCCGGAGAGCCTGGCACCCAAGGCGGGTGTACTCGGCCTTCATCGCCGGTGCGATGCACAGCGCCGCAGCCTGCTCCAAATGCGTGGCTGCCTCCTTGAGCTCCGCTGCCGAGCGGGTGCCCACTTCCCAAGCACCAGCACAGTTGCCGGTCAGCACCATCGCCCGCATGTGATTGGCTGTCTGACCGTTCGGCGCCGCCCTCACGACCCTCACCGACAATGCCTTGAGACCCTTGTCGTTCCACCACTCCGGTTTGGGCGCCTCGCTGTTCGCCTTGAGCCGCAGCGATTCGAAAGCCGATGTTGTGGCCACTGCCCAGAGCGCCGAGCCCGCCGGCAAGAGCTCCTTGGCTTCGAGGAAGCGTTGCGCAGCCTCCACTTGGTGCCCTGAGCTGGCAAGCACGCCTCCGAGAGTGAGGTACGCCTCGGGCTTGTTGGGCCGCAGGGCGATGGCCTCGCGGTAGGACATGGCTGCTCTGCGGCAGTCGTCGTTGTCACCGTGGCGCGCGCCCTCAGCCAGCAGCTTCTCGTAAGCGTCGCCCGTCTGCTCGGCGCGCCGGGCTAGCTCCTCGGTAATCTCGAGAGCCTTCTGCTTCCGCACGCCGGCCATGAATGCGCGCGACCTGGGCTCTGATGGACCTTGCTTGCTGGGCGAGAGCGGCAGTCGCGACGGGCGCGCGTGCTCGTGCTGCACGGCCGACTCGGGCAGGCCCTGCAGCGGCCTTAGCAGCCGGCGGTAGCGCCGCTCAACACTGGCGAAGCCGTGCAGCCCGCCAAAGCAGCGGCGCTGCAGCCTCAGGCGCGCGAGTGTCTCCAAGCGCCGCCGCGCATGCTGCACGGCCGCGGGGCGGTGCAACGCCGCGAAGGCGTGGCGACAGCGCATCCGCAGGCGGAGCGCCGCGAGCCGCTCAGCGCGCCTGCGAGGCCACAGCCACCGCTCCAGCGCCAGCGCCAGCGTCGCGAGATTCTGCATCTCGCTCTGCCGCGCACGCGCCGCGCGCGTCGCGCGCTCGCGCCTGCGGCGCTCCGCGTGCCACCATGCCGCGAGCAGCCCCCGCCGCTTGGCCGCCGCCAGCTGCCACGTCGCCGCGACGCGCAGCATCGTGTTCTCACAGCACAGCCGCGCCAGGACGTGCGCCCACCACGCGGCGAGTGTGCGACGCGCGAGAGACTTCCCCGACATTAGGCGTGGCCCCACATGCTCCGCGCCCCACCGCCCCGCCCACAGGGCAAACCCGCGCGCTGCCGCCCCCCGCGCTCGCCGTTGCGCCACCGTGGCGCACACAAGCGCCTGCTGCTGCAGCTGCGAGCACGCGCACCGCCACGCCGCCAGCCGCGACGCCATGCGGCCGAGCCCGAGCGTGCGCCGCACGCCGCGCCGCAGCCGCAGCGCTGCACTCTCGAGCGCCCACCGACGGAGCACTGCGAGCTGCGACGCGGCGCCAGAGTGCACGCGCGCCGCAGCGTTGGCGGCGGCGGCGGCGACGGCGAAGGCAGCGGCGGAGCGGCGGCGACTTAGAGCCCGCAGCCCGCGGCGGAGGCCACTGACGTCGGACCTGGCAGCAGCCGCGGCAAGCAGCTGAGAGGGGTGGACTGCCGCCCGCCGCCACCGGAGCAGCGCCGCCACGAGAGGATTCGTCGCGTGGCGCCAGCGCGCCAGCGCGTGCGCGGCCAGCACGTGGTTGGCCTGCGCGGTGGCGCGGACGGCGGCCAGCACAGCGTCCTGCAGCAGAGCGCACCTGCCGAGGGTCGAGGTGGGGATCGGGGTGGGGGGTGAAGGGTGGAGGGTGAAGAGTGGGTGTGGGGGCTGTGGGTGTGGGGGCTGTGGGGGCGGGGGCTGTGGTGGTGGGGGCTGTGGCGGCGAGGGTTGTGGCTGTTGGGGCGAGGTGATGGCGCTAGCTGCAACCGCGCGCACCGCCACGCCTCCCAGCCCGCGCGCTGCCGCTGCGCCACCACCGCCGCGATGCCCCCGCAGCGCTCAACGTCTGCCGCCGCCGGCCGCCGCCGGCCGCCGAGCGCCGTCGCGCGCACCGCCCACGTCTCCACACGGTGCTGCTGCTCGCTTCTCTGCCGCAGCCGCTGCAGCACCTGCTCGCAGGCGGTGCGTTGCCACACGGTCTCCGCCACGGCCGCCCGCCGTTGCGCCGCAACAGGTTGCGCAGCGCAGCGCCGCAGCGTGGTCCAACCACGGCGCGCGATCCGCACACGGCGCCATCGCAGCAGCAGCCGCTGCTCATACAGCCCGTGCTGACGCCACGCTGCCAGCGCCATCGCCAGTCGGCCCGCCCCCAACACGAGCCACGCCGCCGCTGCCGTCGCCGCGCGTCGCGAGTGCCCGAGGTGCAACGCCCGCACGGCGCGCAGCCACCGCTTGTGCGCGTGGCGACACGGCAGCCGGCATGCCGCCTCTCGTGCCGCGTCTCTCGCCGCCGCCGCCAACCCGCGCCGCCGCCACTCGCCAAGCCAACGCCGCCCGCAGGCTGTCCGCGCCGCCACGACCGCCGCCGCCGCGCCTGCACCGCACCCCGCCGCCTCGCGCCACCGCCGCACCACTGCCGCGCCCGCGCACCGCTCCGCAGTGCTGCGCCGCCGCGCCGCCTCTTTCCGGCGCATCGCCACCCGCTGCCACGAACGGCACGCTTGCTGGCCGCACGCGCGCCACCCGCGTGCCGACGCCTCCTCTGCGCGGTGTGACGCGGCCACCGCGGCGAGCAGCGCGCGCAAAGCCCGCGCGGCGCGCCGCAGCCTCACCGACGCCGCGCCCATCGCCATTGCCGTCACGGCAGCCTGCTGCCTCAGCGCCCACCGCAGCCAAGCTGAGCACGCCCCGCGCATCCGCCGTGCCGCCGCCGCGCTCGCCGCGGCGGTGGAGGCGGCCACCACCGCACCGCACCATATCGCGTGCTCTTGCAACAACGATAGCGCGCGCAGCAGCGCGCGCTGTGTCGTGCTATCTGCTTTCGCGAGCGCCGCCGCAGCAACACCAGGCGGATGGCGATGGCGCCAGCGGCGCAGAGCGCGCCGCGCCGCGGTGGCCTCATCGGAGCAACACTGCTGCGCGCGCGACGGCGAGGGGCGCGCGGCACTGTGGCGGGGCGGCGGGCTAGAGAAGGTGGCGAGGAGGGCGGCGCGGCCGCTTCGCTCGCGCCACCGCCGCAGCCCGCTGCCCAGCCGCCTCGCCCGGCACGCGTCGTCCGCCACCACGGGTAGTAGCCGCCCACGCCGCCGCCACCTCGCTAGCCGCCGCCGCACCATGTGCGCACCCACGAGGGCGAAGGCGGAGGCGCGACGCTCGCGTTCCTGCGCGGCCGCGCTGGCATGCGCGCCCCACAGCCACAGCGCCTGCGTGGCACGGCCACGGGCAGCGGCGGCGGTGGCGGCGGCAGCAGTGGCGCGCTCCGCCCTCCCCGCGCCTCCATGGCGTGTGTCTGCGGCCGCCTGCAGCGCCACCCACGCCCGCCGCAGCGCACGTCCCTCGGCGCAGAGGCGGGCGGCGCACAGCACGCGTGAGGCGGCGGCGGCGGCGGCAGTGCCGTGACGCCAAGAGTCCCAAGCGCGCTGCTGCCTCGCCCACCGCCCGCCGCCGCCGCCGCCGCCGCCGCCCGCCGGGAGCCAGGCGGCGCCCGCCGCCGCCGCCGCCGCGCACGCCCACACTCCGAAGGCGCCGCGCTTTCGCCGTGCGCGCAGCAGCGCCACGCGACTGCGGCGCGCGCGCCGTGCCGCCGCATCGCGCAGCCAGCTGCCCAAGGCTGCACCGAGCGCGCCGCACCGCCGCCACTCGGCCGCCGCCGCCACCGCCACCGCTGCCGCCGCCGCGCGCCGCGCCCATTCCAGGCCGCGCCCCAGCGCGCGCAGCCCGCGCGCGCAGCCCGCACGGCGCCAGCCCGCCTCCGCCGCGACGCTGCGGCTGGCGGCGGCGCGCCGCGCGCCATCCTGCGCGCACAGCCGCCGCCAGCCCGCCTGCAGCTGCCGCCAGCGTGCCAAGCGCGCCAGGCCCGCCAAGCCCGCGGCGGTAGTCAAGCTCGCCCGCCGCGCACCGCGCCGCGGCGGCTCTTCGTCGCGCCAGCGCCAGCGCTGCAGCGCCTCCGCCAGCCTGACGCGGAGGCAGGCCGCGTGGAGCGGCTCCGACGCCTCCTCGAGCGCCGCCTCGAGCGCCGCCTCGAGCATCTCGCCCTCCAGCCCCTCGCCGTCCCCAAACCCCGCGCCGTCGCCCAGCCATCCCTCGCCGCCCTCCGCCGGGCCCGTGCCGTTGGTCCAATCGCCGTCGGCCCAAGCGCTTGGGGCGTCCCAATCGCCGTGGGTGGCTCCCTCGGCCGACAACCCACTCTCGCTCGCTGCCTTAGGTGGCGAGGGTGGCCACGGTGAGGCGGGCCATGCGGGCAGGAGCCGCACCGTCGTCGGCAACGGCGGTGGTTCGGGTTGTGGTGTCGGTGACGACGCTGCTGCGCTGTCGCGCTGACAGGTAGGCTGTGGGAGCGCGGATCGTGGAGTGGGCGGCGGCGAGGAGAAGAGCTGACGGGTGGGCGAGGTCCTCGTGGGCGTCGGGCGCGACAGAGCCGCACCGGCGAGGGCCAGGGCCTCGTGCAGCGACCTTTCCAAGGCGTCGTCGGCGTCAGCCTCGACGGTGGCAGTGGGTGCTGGCGCAGAGGCGGCTGCACTTGCGGGAGGCTGGAAGGGCGCGTCGGCGGAGGAGGCTGGGAGGGCGGAGGAGGCTTGGAGGGCGGAGGAAGAGGGGGGTGCGGCCATGCCGCCGCGCGGCCGCCGCAGCACCTTGCTGAATGGTGAGCGCAGCTGCATGAGTCGTTAAATGTTGCGTTGCCAACAGAGCGCTGCAGCAACTTGGGTCTATCCAATTGAATGTCCAATTTTCACCCCACTAACTATCACGCACAGGCACACTACTAAACAGAGTGCCCCGCATGCACCGAATGCCTGGAGCATCATGGTGATCTTCCTCGTGGCAGACAGCAGGCCATCCGCTTGCCTGGTCAGGTTTGTCGCATTGCGCAGACACTGAACCTTGTCCTCTTGCCCTGGAGTGAGATCGACTGCGCGTTTGTAGAGGCTCGCCGCCTCCAGGAGCTCCTCGGGTGAACGAATCTCGGCGCGCCATTCGAAGCCAGGAGCAGTCTGCACGAAGCCACTCTCCAGCCCTGTGTCTTCTTGCAACCACATTTCGGCCTCCTCCTTAGCGCTTTTCACCGTCAATAAAGCGCTAAGTTCACCAACACCTCGGTGCCAGATAAGCTTGGGTTGTAAAAGCATTGAGATCGCGATACATGTCGGCCCAGTACAGGGGTTTGCCGGTGCGCTCGTGCGTTGGCGAGACGAGGACCGTGCCTAACTGGGACGGGACGGAGCGGCGCATCGCCGTCGAGGGGAGCGATCACGTGAAGACCCTCCGTGCCGACGCCCTTCTCTGCCAATACGGGGCCGCCTACATCCCTCCCGAGGCAGCCACATACGAGGACGATGAGGAGGGGCTCACGCGAGCGCTCGTCGACGTCCTGCGTGAGCCGGCCGCCAAGGGCTTCCTCAGCAAGGTGCCCGACTCGGCTGCTCTGGCAGACATCGGCAGCAAGGAGCTCGGGCGCGCATGGTCGAACTGGCTGTTCCAACGCGCCACGGACACGTCGACGCTATCCGGCCCGGCGCAGCGCGTCCGTGACATCCTGGCGGCGGCCTGCCGCAAGCGTCACGCCGGTGTGCACCCCCTCGAGGGTTAGGGGCCGGATAGCGTCGACCAGCCCGGCTGCAACCCATCGCAGCCGTGGCACGGTCCTCGATCCTAATAGTGCTGACCCCACGCCGGCTTGGGCAGGTCGGATGATCCGCCTGCTCGAAGACGCCGCCGAGATGGCACGCCGCGATGCGCCCGAGTCCGGCTCCGACGAGTGAGGCCTCCCCCCCTAATGGCTGTTCCCGGTTTCGCCCTGCTGACCGCGTGCTCAAGTGGGGTGTGGTGCATTCCGCCGCGCGCCGTCGAGGGAGGAGCACGCAGGGCAGCGCGAGTAGCTGGTGATTCTCTTGAGGCGTTGTTCTTGTTGTTGTTGTTGTCGTACATGTTGTTGTTGACTTGTGCCACCGCTCTCGACAACGAAGACCGCGTGGAGGCGAGTCACCGCCCCTCGAGTACTGAGCACGACAAGCTACCAATGCTGCCTCCCGTGTTGGCGGCACCTGCGGCCCTCCGACTCCCCACGCTCACACAGCTCACCCCACCCTAACCCTGTCCCTAACCCTAACCCTAACCCTAACCCTAACCCTGACCCTCACCTCAACCCCAACCCTAACCCTATAGGGTTAGGGTTGTTGTTGTTGTTGATGTTGTTTGTCGGTGTAGGCCTTGTTAGGGTTGTTCTTGGTGTTGTTGTTGTTTTCCGGCAAACGTCCCATTTTTCCCCCCCCCAAAACATCGCCCTGTGGCAGCATGCGTGTGACTCGCAGCAAACGTTTCGAGTCCGCGGCGCCGCCCGCGCGCGACGCCCCTCCCGACGCCGCCTGCGGCGCGTCGACCTCCCTCGGCGTGCACAACACCCCGACGGACGGGAGGCCGACCGCGCATGGCGGTGGCCGCGCCGCCCTAGTGGCTGACGGCCTCGCCGTGCGCTGCGAGCTCGCTCCAGAGCACGGCGGCTGGGGCCTTCGCTACTCGGCGGGTGAGCCGCCGCTGGAGGCTGGCGCGGTCATCGGCATCTACCCCGCGCATGCAGGCATGCGCACCAGCGCGCAGCACAACACCCTGCACGAGCCTGCCGGCGCGCCGAAGGGTGAGTACGCTTTGGAGCTGCGTCGGCGCGTGCTCTACGCCGCACGCGGGCGTCGCGGCGCCGGCGCCGTCAACGAGCACGCGTGGCCCAACGTCGAGTTCGCCGAGGTCGACATCGACCTCGACGACGGCAGAGGCGTGTTGGACGCCCCCCTCTTCACCGTGCTCGCGCTCGTCGCCACGCGCCGCATCAACCCTGGCGACTTCGTCCACGCGCACTACGGCGCGGCGTACGCGCCAGTGCGCTCGGCGCGCGGCTACGACGTCACGCCGCTGCCCGGCCCACGCCCCCGCCCTCTCGAGCTCCGCCAGCACGAGCTCGAGGCGGCCATGTGCCGCGCTTTCACCGCGGACGAGCTGCCGCTGCTCCGCGACGTCGGCGGGGTCATCGACTTCGACGGCGAGCCCGGCGCGCGTGGCGACCCAAATCGCTACCGCAGCAGGCCGTGCTCGCGGCAGGCGCAGCTCGAGGCGCAGCTTGAGGCGCAGCGGCTGCGCCCGGCACCGCAGCCTGCGTCGCGGCAGCCGATGGCGCAGCAGCAGACGGCGCAGCAGCAGGCGTCGCCGCCGCAGTCGCCGCAGCAGCAGGCGGCGCAGCCGCAGGCGGCGCAGCCTCAGGCGGCGCCGCAGCTCGAATCTGCTCGCGGTCTGGAGCCCTCGACAGCCGACGCCGAGGCGGCGGCGGCGCCGCTGGGCGCTGACGGCTACGAGCTCGCCGAGCCCTCGCCTACCGAGGGCGACGCCCCCGCTCCTGCGCCGCCTCGCCCCCGCGCCGGCGGCGGGCCCGACGGCCGCCTCAGCCTGCGGCGGGCGGTCGGCGACCGGATGCGTGCGGCTGGCGGCTCTGCCGCCCCCACGCCGGCGCGCGCTGCCACGGACGCGCTTGCTTGCCCCTTCTGCAGCGCGCTGCTCCAGGATGGTCTCACGGTCTCCGCCCGCGCCGGCTGCCGCTGTGGCGGCGGCCCGTGCTCGCGCTGCGGCATCGACTCTTGCTCGTGCCCGTGGAGAGGCGGCGCACCCCTTGCGCCGCGGCCCACGCGCGCCGCGCAGAACCCGATCTCGTGGGGCTACATCGAGCTTCCGCTCCGCGACCCGTGCGCCCCGACAATCCTCATCGTCGGCGAGTACAGCGGCGAGGTCGCCGCCGCGTGCCGCGCGCACTTCCCGAGCCACATCACGCTCACGGTCGACTTCAGGCGCGCAGAGGGCTCTACAGGACTGCACTACTGCGGCGACGCGCGCGATGTCCTCTGGACTCGCCGCTGGCGCCTCCTGGTCGGCCACCCCACGTGCCGCGCTGGGGCGCGGAGCAACACGACAGGGCGCGACGCGCGCGTGGCCAGCGGCGAGCTCTGGTTCGGCCTGGCCTTCGCCGTGCTGCTCTACTGCGCGCCGGCCGACGTCGCCGTCGTCGAGCAGCCGCCATCGCTGCTCGAGGAGGCGTACAGGCCGGCGGACACGCGGCTGCAGTTCCTGGACTATGGCGTGCCTTACTCCAAGGAGTGGCTCCTCTGGCACCGAGGCGGCGACTTCAGCGCGCCGCCGCCCTCGACGCCCGGCGCCGCCTCTACGGCGCACGCGCCGCACCGCGTCATTCACCACGACCGCGACGAGTGTGAGCGCCTGCGCAGCCGCACGCCATCCGCCATCGCTGACGTGCTGTGCCGCTCCATCAACCTCGACGCGCGCCGCCCTCAGGGCCAGCCGCTCTACCACGTGGAGGTGTTGGGCCTGGCCCAGGGCTACCGCCAGCTCACAGGCCGCGCGCCGCCGCCGGGCTATGACGATCCTCTCGCGCGCGCCCGCCCGCGCGGCGACCAGTCCTGGCAGCCGAGCGGCTCATCCGTCGGCTCCGACGCCGCCGCCACGGCCGGCGGCCCCGACGCGCTCGCTCCAGCCGCTGCTGGCGCCCGCCCCGACAGCGTCGGGCGCGGCGCCTCTTCTAGCGCGCTGTCTGCTGCGGAGGGTGAGCATCAGCGCGCCACACCCCGCTAGTCATCCCAGTGCCGCTGGCCTACAGTACGGGACTATGCAGTTCTCCCGGGGGTAGACATCGGTTGTCATGCCTGTTAGCGTTTTCGTCGGCATAAGTTTCCCATCCGCTGCTCGCTAGGCACGGCTTTTAGGGCCAGGGTTAGTCGGTTTGCTGTTGGTAAGCTCGAATAAACTCTCAACTCTGGCATCAGTTTCTCGCCGATTTAACCGCCTGTTTGGTTTAACCGCCTGTTTGGTTTAACCGCCTGTTTGATTTAACCGCCTGTTTGGTTCTCGCCGATTTAACCCCCCCCCCCCCCCTTTACCCGCCCTGCAAGCCAAACTCAAAAAACTGGCGGTTTGTCGTGCGTGCATGGCATCACCGGAGCGCTCTCGTGACTTGCTGCGCCAACTCATGGGTGCGTGGCAGCCTCTACTTGGCGACGCCGAGCCGCTGAGCACCGCCACCGCCGCGTACACGTGTGCGTTGGCGAGAGCTCTCGTGCCGCTGAGCGCAGTGGCGAAGCTGGGCTTCGGGCCATACGAGGCGACCGCGTTGGCTTTGCAGTACGTGCAACGCCTTTGCCAGAAGCGGCTGCGCGCCTTGTGCATGGACGCGCTGCTCGACCGACGCCTCGCCACCGGCTGCGTGGTGCTCGCGCTGAAGGTTAACGGATGTCTACCAGCTGACGGACATCGCAATCTCATCTTCGGAGAGGGCGGTCCGACAGGGGCGTATGAGGGA
>Ga0209302_10002347_pt1 | contig 11039 bp, 4 predicted proteins | sample ArcOceMetagenome_2_FD_187445 | JGI IMG/M metagenome (GOLD analysis project Ga0209302, IMG submission 187445) | Marine eukaryotic phytoplankton communities from Arctic Ocean - Arctic Ocean ARC135M Metagenome (SPAdes) (version 2) | ecosystem: Environmental > Aquatic > Marine > Oceanic | place... | reverse complement strand
GCAGGGGGCAGGGGGCAAGGGGCAGGGGGCAGGAGGCAGGGCAGGAGACAGGAGCGGGGTGTGTCCACAGGCCGCCGTGCAGCTCTGTCAGCTCGGTAAGGAGCGCGCGGAACTTGGTGAGGTTCGCGTTGGGCGTGTACACGTCGACGGTGGCGGGCGACCCCACCGCGTCCTCGTCGGCCCCTCCATCCGCCACTCGCGCCGCTCGCGCCGCTTGTATGCGCCGCTCGCGCGCGCCGAGCTTGGGCGCCGGCTCGACGCTGTGCGTGTGCAGTCGCAGGAAGGTGGCGGTCGCCTCGGCGTGCTGCCCGTACGGTGCCGGGCTCTTGAGCGAGAGCGCCTCCCTCTCGGCGTGGCTCAGGGGCTTGCTGGGGCCGCCGCCTGCACCTGGGCCCTGCTGCGACCTGAAGCTCGAGCTCTTGCCGCAGACCACCCCGGGCGCGTAGAGATGACTGCACGCCTTCAGCCGCTGGTGGTCCTCCTCCAGCATGTACTGCCCGCCGTCGGCGCAGCCGTGCAGCTGGTAGAGCCTTCGCTCGTCGTCTGACATCTGGTTAGGGTTAGGGTTAGGGTTAGGGTCAGGGGTAGGGGTAGGGGTAAGGGGTAGGGTTAGGGTTAGGGTTGGGCAGACGTCGAGCCACAACGTCTGCACGTCGGCGTCGGGCAGCGCCAGCGCCACCGCGCCGCCGATGCGCATGGCCTTGGTGTGCCGGATCATGACCGTACGCAGCAGCGTCGTGATCTCGTCGTTCTTGACGGTGTCGCGAGGCCAGTGGTTCTTCCACATCGAGGAGCTGCTGGGCGGCACCCAGCCGGCGCGCTTGCGGCCGTTGACGAGGTCGTTCACGCCGATGCCCGCCTCGTCCTGCCCGAGCAGCTTGGCCTGTGGCAGCAGCTGGCGCAGCGAGGTCGAGAAGGGCGTGCCCGTCACGCACCACGCGTACTTTGCCTGGTAGCGCATCAGCGAGCCGAGCTTCTGCGCCGTCGAGCTACCCGGGTTGAGCAGGTGAGCCTCGTCCAACACGAGCCGGTGCAGCCGCACGCGTGCGAGGAAAGCCTCGCCGATGTTCATGTGCGGCGTCGTGATGAGCACGTCCGCGTCCCGCAGCCCCTCAATCGCCTTGCTCTTGTTCTTGGAGGAAGCATAGTAGGTGTGCACCACCAGCCCCGGTGCGAATTTTTTGAACTCGTCCGCCCACCTGGATGGTGCAACGCGGGAAATGAGCGCCTCCTGGACAGACTGAGGACAGCACCACGTGCACATGCTGCCACTAGGGCCCGCGAGGCGGAGACGCTGCTCCGGAGTGTGTAGAGCGGGCCAGCCCCGAAGGCGTGCGTCCCAGGTGGCCAGGACGGCAAGCTATGGCACCACCGAGACGGCGCGTTGACCGTGCTGGCGGTCTGCTGCACCAGCGTGTTGTTGACGACGACCACCGTGCACTTGTACTCTCCCGGCGCCGGCGCGCCCTCCTTGGCCTCCCTGGCCCAAGCCTCGTCCGAGATGCGCTTGGCGGTCGATGGGTTGTCCAGGATGAGCGCCGCGACGACGGCCGTCTTGCCCATGCCCACCTCGTCGCAGAGCCAGCCTCCGCGGCGAGGCTGCCCGTTGACCATGCCGAGGGCGGCCTTGTTGGAGCTCTGCTCGACGGACACCATGAAGGCCAGCGACTGCTTCTGGTACGGCCGGAGCGCGATCGTCTCGACCAGCCCGGCAGGCTCGGGCCGCTCGACCGGGTAGACCTGCTGGATCTCCCCGAGCATCTGGTCGCACGACCAGCGCGGCTCGTACAGTGGGTCCGAGGAGGCCGCGGCTGACGACGACGAGGCGACGGCGGCACCAGCCGGGTCCTTGCGCGCCTCACGTTGCGCGCGCCACCAGTGTGAGGTGTTCGTCGCCTTGCAGTGTGCCGCCCATTCGGTGCACTTGGCGGCAGGCTCATCGCAGCAGTAGCAGTAGCAGTTGGCACACTTTGATAGCTCCTTCCCCAGCACAAACTTGAACGTGACACAGTACTCGCGAGCGTGAGGGAAGTCGGCGAGCGCGTTGTCGCCTTTGCGGCCCACGAAGATGAGCTCCTCATCGTCGCTGGCTTGCTCGTTGCCGTTGGCTCCGAGCCCACGGAATGTGGGTGCCGCACCCGGAATGTGGGTGCCGCACAGCTCAGTTACATTTACGTCCACCTCCATGCAATCATCATCCAAGTCATCTTGTTGGCTGGGTGGTGGCCCCTGCATGGGCGAGGCCTCTGTCTTGCGGCGCTTGCCACGGTTGCCAGCCGAGCTAAACTCTGCCTTGACGACTTCCCGAACCTTGTCGTCTTCGGGTGCGCGCGGCGGCGAGGACGGTGGGTCTGCCTTGCCGACTTCCTGAACCTCGTCGTCTTCGGGTGCGCGCGGCGGCGAGGACGGTGGGGTTGTTAGATCGATTGGAGCACCCTGCGACATGGCGGCCGTCGAGCACGCTCCTGCGCGCTGTCCAGGCCAGCGTGCACTGTGCGTGAAGGTCGCAACTAAATAAGGCCCCCTTCAAAGGACATTTCGCTTCGTCACGGGACCCTCCCCCACCCAGGCTGTATGCCAGCGAACAGGGGGGAGCAAAGCGTGGACAGGCAGCAGGGCCAATACACTTTTCGGTCGGAGAGTTAGTACACTTAACTCCTCTCCGACGCGCGCACCGTACGAGCCCAGCGCGGTGACGACGTGCGTGCCGTGCGTTGTCTATGGGTTGGGTATGACCAGGCGGCTCTGAGGAGTGTGGTCGGCTTCCACATCGCCGATTTTCCGTTGTTTTTACCAGATCGTGAAACTAGGCGTGGGCGCCTAGTTTCAGGAGATGGGCGCCTAGTTTCAGGAGATCTGTCTCAACGCTCCACTATATAGCCGAGGCCCATCAGCTGCTCGCGATCCATGCTGCCCTGCCACTTGCCAGCACCAGAAGCTATGCCGCCGCCAGTGTGCGATGTGATGTGATGAAGGGTGAATGAATGCCCTGGCGGTCGACTCGCGGTGGCTGAAGTGCTGCCCTAAGCACTAGACGAAAGCCGAAGGTGCCCGAGCGCGTGTGATCGCCTCTTTCTGTCCAACGAGTTTAAGTCAAAGACAGACAACAGCTGACACCTGACTAGACACCTGACCTAGATACAGGCCCTTAACAATAGGGAAAGGGGCTGAAGAAAGTGGACAGAGTTGAGTCAGTGGTGATCCCGAACAGCCAGCCTCAAACCTTTTACGGCACAGCTGCGTGGTGACGTGCTTGTGCACGACGGCCGCGCGCTCGAGACCTATGAACTTGGCCTCTCATCGGTGCCGCGCTCCCCGACCTCGTCCGAGGCGACTATCCTGACCTACAGCACATTTGACTGTTCCGATGCGGCGCACACCATGCCGCTCACGAGCTCTCTCATCTCGCGACGCTTCTCGAGCAGCACCTTCAGGACGCACATTCGACGTCCGCCCGCCTGCACCCGACCGAATCGCAGCCGGGCGATACGGTTTGGCCGCCACGAGACGCTGCCACGGATTTCTCATTCTCCGCGGGCAAGCGCTCGGATGGAACTTGCGCGCTTTTGTGCCCGCATGGGGCCTCTCGTGGGTGTGGAAATGGCCGTTCATGGTTAGGAGTTGAGGGGCTGTGAGTGAGAGAGTGAGTGAGAGAGTGAGTGCAGGATAGGTGGGGATGATTCTAACCTCTCACTACCAACATGGGAAGTTACTTTCGTGGTGCAATCCAAATTGACTGTGCCGCTCCCGTTTGTTCCCCATTTGTTCCCCGTTTGTTCCCGTTTGTTCCCGTCTCCCTGGCACACCCATTTTCGACCTTCCCTACTAAGAGAAGGTCCAAATTGACTGTGCCGCCCCACCTCTCCGCGTTCCTCGGTTGTTCCCGACTCCCTGGCACACTCATTTTCGACCTTCCCTACTAAGTAACGAAGAGAAGGTCCAAATTGACTGTGCCGCCCCACCTCTCCGCGTTCCTCGGTTGTTCCCGTCTCCCTGGCACACTCATTTTCGACCTTCCCTACTAAGCGAAGGTCCAAATTGACTTGCTCGGTACTCGCGCCCTGTTGGCGTGGCGAAGATGACAAGAAAATTTGACTGTGATGACAGGAATGTCTGAATTTGCCAGGATGTCAGATTCAGACAGGATTGCCAAACACTTTTTCTTTCCGAAATTTACCGGGACGCTTTTACAGTACGACTACACGCGAATTACTACACACGCGAATTACTACACATGCGGACAAAAGAGTGCATGCGACTCTTGCTTTTCGCCTGTACGGGCATCGTCCGGCCATTCCGTGCTGGCGGCCCACTACGGTGCGGCCAGCCCGGCTACTCAATCATCGCCCCGCGCTCACCTCACGGTCGCCGCTCATTGATCCGCGCCACTGAGGACGACGTCGAGGAGGCACGGCGCTTCCTAGATCTGGCGGACGACCCGGACGTGGAGCGCTACCTGCGCGACGGCAAGTCTGCGCTCGGCCGGCAGGTTGCGCTCGTGCTGCCAAGAGACGATTCGGGAGTCGAGGCCGCCATGATGCTAGCCGCACGGAAGCTCGTCAAGCTGGGCGCTTCGGTTCGCGTGGTGAAGCCCGAGGCGGACCTACGCCAGCTCTCGGGAGCTGCGCCGTACCCGCGCGTCGAGCAGGTCACCGTCGACTTGCACGATGCTGACCGGGTGGGCCGCGCGCTGCTCGGCGTGCACTGGCTGCTGCTCGGCGCGAGCGTTGATGACGAGACGGCCGCCTCGCTCGGTGCGGCGATGGCCGAGCACAGCGAGGGCGACTCGGTCGTGCAGCTCGTCGTACTCTCGAGCGTCAGCGTCTACGGCGAGGCGATGGGCGAGGCGGGCTGCGGTGCCGAGCTGAGCGAGGCGGCGCTCGAGGCGCGCGAGCTCGACGGCGCGGGCGCCGAGGCTCACACGCTGCGCTCCGGCGAGCGACAGCTCGCCGCGCTGCCGCCGCCGTGCTGCACGGTGCTGCGTGCCTGCCCACCGTTCGACGTGGGCGTGCCCGGCGCGCCGGTGAGCGGCGCACCCCTGCGCACGGGCGCGCTGCTGAGCGATGCCATCGGGCTGCAGGAGCTGCTTAGCGAGCTGAGAGCCGACCTGCGCTCCCGCCTCGGCGGCGCCGCGGCACCCTCGGAGGCGGGCCGCGGCACAGAGGAGAGGAAGAGCCTTGAGTTGGGCATCGCCACGCTGCTGCCGCCGGGAGGCACGGCCGTGCAGCTCACCCACGTGGCCGACCTCGCTGGCGCCGCGGTCTTCGCGTGCCTGACCGAGCTCGGCGGCACGTACCACGTCTGCTCCGCGCCCGGCACGCTGCAGCAACTCTTCGACGCCACCGCCGCCCACCGAGGGTGGCAGCCCTTCGCGCTGCGCGACGAGGCCGCCGCAAGCAGCTCGGCGGGCGCGACGGCGGCGGTCTTCAGCACTGCCAAGCTGCGTCAGGCGGGGTACGAGCTCCTGTGGGCCGAGATGACGCCGCCCGCGCCGAGCAGCGCCGGGCAGCATGGCGCACAAGCAGCCCCTGGCGATGGCGTGGCGGACGGCGCAGAGCCAGGGGCGGGCGGTCAGTAGATGAAGTACGGGCGTTCGGCTTTTCACAGACACAGAGTACCGCGTAGAGGTAGGGTAGCGTACCTAAACGCTGAAGTATATTTTATTAGTATACCGAGCTTTTTTGACATTTAGAGCGCGAGTTTTGCCTTCTGTCCGCCATATATCCGCCACGAGGGAGAGCGCGTCGTCTCTATCTATTACCCTCCTTAGCGTTGTGGACAGGACGGGACGAGATCGGCCAGGAGCAGGAGCAGCGCGAGAGCAGGCCGCTGGCCGCTTGCTTAGCGCTGGGGGGGGTCGGCTCGCGCTCGGGCTGGTGTAGGTGAGATCTCCTGGTCTCGGCGTGGCGGAAACCACAGACCCACAGAGTACTGTTGTTTGTGAGTACCCCCAGCAGAGCACCGGTGTGCGCTGGCGTGGGTGTGCATGCATAAAGTACAGCGTACTCAGTTGTCAGTAGTCGCGCGCATTTTGTCGTTTGTTCAATGTCACAGATTTTAAAACCAGACAATTCGAGAATTATATTTGGTCCTCGCCGCTCGCCGCTCGGGCTCGCGCCTCGCAGTGTCCCTCACTCAGAGTCAGAGACCTCAGTACTCGATTTCCCCCCCCGGAAACCCACAGTACTTATTTACCGCGGGTTGTATTCCTAGCCATAAATACTAATTACTATATTCGATTAGGGGTGCCTCAGATTGTCGTGACACGTGCGGTTGAGGTGTCGGTAAGCTCAAGGCGCGCCGCGGAGTTTATGCTCGGCTCGCGCGCCGCACCCGCTGGCCTTCTCACTGCACTTGCTCGTACTGCGCCTGCCTCGAGCTCATGGGCCTGATGGGCATGAGGCGTCGCGCCGAGGCGCGTGAGCAGCACTCGACCTTGAGGCCGATGAGCGTGAGCACCGCGCCGCCCAGCGAGAACCAGACGGAGACGTAGAGGACACGCTGCACCGCGCGGCTCTGCTCGGTTTGCGACTTGCCGGCGGCTGAGCGCAGGATCGAGTCGAAGACGACCTGGCCGAGTATGGCGCCGAGCTTGCCGCACGCCGCCGACATGCCGTTGAGCGTCGAGCGCACCTCGACGCGGTAGACCTCCGAGGGCAGCACGTAGGTGGTGATTTTGCTCACCCAGAAGGAGCCGTAGAGCATCGCGTAGAGGAAGAGCTGCAGCCCGGGCGTCTTGCCGAGCGGCATCCACGCCGCGGCCAGCGCAACGGTCAGCGCCGCGGTGAAGAGGAAGGAGCCCACCTGCAGCTGCCGCGTGCCGAGGGGCAGCAGCCAGATGGCCAGGAGCGAGAAGAGCACACCCGAGAGGCCGACGCCCATGTTCTTCAGCGCCTCCACCTCGATGGTGTCGTCGGGGAACATCGTGTTGAGGATCTTGGGCTGCAGCAGCGCGTTGCCGTAATAGGCCGTGTCGTAGCAAAACCACGCGCCGCCCGTGCAGATCATCTGGCGCCACCAGCCGCCCTCCTTGAGCGCCTCGAGCGGATTCCTCCTCGCCGCGCGCTGGAACTCCTCGCTTTCTTTTTCGCGGAAGGCGAGCCAAATGAGAGGAAGCACGGGCAGCGCGCCAAATGCCAGGTGGATACGCCACGCGGCGTCCCATGACGGATTGTAGGCCTGCTGCCCCATGTCAAACTCCGCGCCCGCGCCAATTCCCAGCACGAGAATGTAGCCGAAGAGGTACACCCACAGCACCGCCGGGTTGCGCCAGAACAGGTTCCATCCTGCTGCCTGTGCCTTGGCCCCGGTGTCGCCGCCCGAGTCCTCGACCGCCTTGGCGGCGGAGAGCGGGTAGACGCCGCCCGCGCCGATCCCTATGAGGAAGCGACTCGCGCAGAGCAGCGCCCACACGGCCGTGTCGCTGCCCCACGGCGCAAGCCCGCTCAGCAGCGAGCCAGCTGCCATCACACTCAGCGTGGCTACCATGGCCGGTCGACGGCCGACGGCGTCGCCCATGTATCCCATCCCTAGCATACCTGATGGACAAAAGGCGTGGCGCAGGCGCAGGCGCGAATCGGGACGCGGGCGGAGGGCGGTGGGTGAGCGGCGGAGCGCCGCACCTATGAGCGTGCCGCCGAAGACGGCGCTGCTCGACAGCTGCTCTGCCCATGCTGGGTCGCCGTAGAGGGCCTCGATCCACAGCTTGGCCCACGCGATAGCGTTGTAGTTGTACTGCACGCCAAAGTTGGAGAAGGCGGTGATCGACCGGCTGGCCAGGCTGCGGCTCTTCGGAGAGGAGGACGAGTCCGGCGTGAGCGGCGACACCTCAGTGGCCTTGGCACCCAAGCGCACCGTGACGCCCATGAGGGTCCGCTCGGCCTCGGTGTCGGGCCGCACCCGCCAGCGCGCTCAGTGGAGCAACCAAAAAAACCAAGAAAGGCAACTACAAAGTTTTTCGGGTGGAGAAAAACGCGGAACAGTGCCGCAACTGTAATCATGCAGCAGTTAGTCCGGCACAACCCGTTGCCTGCTCACGTCCAGGCAACCTGGGCAGTGCAAGCCGATCTCGTAAGCGGGCACCCTGTCGGGCCCCGTCCGTGAGTGAGTGAGTGAGTGAGTGAGTGAGCGTCGGAGTGTCAATCAATCAAGTGAGTGAGCACGGGGTGCATGCATCTTGCTTGCCCCACGCCGCGGGGTTGCCGTAGTTGCGGTGGACTAGGAAGAACCGGAAGCCCGCCTCCTCGATGTAATGTTGCCAAAAGCTGGCCATCCATGAGCATAAGCTGGCTGCGCCTCGCGGAGCCCAAGATTTGTTTGCAGCGAGCGTCGAGGACGGACTCGAGGAGAAGGACGTGCACCTCCATCCATAATGACGAGGACTGGAGGTTGCGCCCGAAGGCAAGGCACTCTGAATCGGCTGATTCAACTCCGTGTGTTGTGTCATAGCCCGTGCCCGGGGGTGAGAAGCGCGCGGGCGCTCTCAATCAATAAGGTCCGTCCTCAACGCGTGCTCAAAGCGTGCGTGCGTGCGTGGGCGTGCCCATGCGTGCGTGCGCGTGTCAGCGTGTGGATGGATCCACTCGTGGAACCACCCTATACGTGCGTGAGCCTGCCTGTAGTCTCGACCTAGGTATGTCCTTTCTGTTGGGTTTGCTTGGGTTGGTTTGTTATCACCCCAATCAACGGTCGGGGGCGTGAAGGGGGGTGCACGGCCTCATACAAGGAATTATTTTTTCGACCAAATCTCTTCCCGGAATCCCCCCTCAGCCTCGTGCAGGCCCTGGAGCGGGACCACCACCACCCACGAACACACGCGCAATGGCCGACGAGGAAGTTCACGTCGAGAAGGAGACCTCGCGTGCCCAGCGGGACTCCGAAGGCTGGGCCAACGCCATCGTCATCTCCTCTGACGAAGACGAGCCGTCGGGGCCGAGCGCAGCGGCTGCGGCCCGCCCAAAGCCTTCCTCGGCCGGCGCATCCTCCTCCACCGCAGCCGGGAAGCGCCCAGCCCGCTCGCAGGACGTCAAACCTGACGTTAAATCCTTCAAGCCCAACCATCCGCCTAACAGCGGCGTGTCGAACGATCCTGGCGGCTTCGGAGGCCTCCCACCCAACGACCTCACTGCCGACCTGGCCTTTTCCACTCCCATCAAGTTCTCGCAGGGGCACAGCGACGACTCGCCGCGCCGCGCCGGCCACCTGATGCTCGATATCTCTGCGTGGGGCAACCGCGACACTGGCGATGCGCCCGTGATCGTCGGAACGGGCCGGGAGCTCAGTGCGCTGTCGAGCCTGCTCTGCCTGTCGCACTCGGCCGACGTCGCCGTCAAGGACGGCACGGCGGGCAATCAGGTCCTCGCGGCGCTCCGCAAGCTCGCCGACCCGTCCAACACCGCCAAATCGAAGGCCCGTCCTGGCAAGACGCTCGTGAACGTCGAGTGGCAGCCTGCGCTGCCGTGGCGGCTCAAGCGGGGCCAGCCGGCCGTGCAGGTGCGCATGGACGTGTGGCTGATGCCCGAGATCTTCAGCTTGCAGATCTCCACGTGGCACTCGTGCGGCTCGTGCTTCTACGGTGCGCGAGCGAGCCCTACAGCGCGAGCCCTGCAGCGCGAGCCCTGCAGCGCAGAGCCCCGCAAAGTCACGCCGCCTGCCCTGCCCTGTCTTCCGTGCGCAGACATCTGGATGCTCTTCGACAAGCTCACGCCGGCGGCGCCCTTCATCGAGCCGCCCCGGCCGCCGCCCGTCCACGGCGAGCGCGCGCTCGCGCCGTGCGGCGCGGCCAGCGCCTCTCGCCCCGCCGGCCTGGCGCGGCCCGCCGCCTCCGCGCACTCCTTCACGCTCGCCGGGCTGATGCGCGCGATGGAGTCCGCGGGCTACGACGAGATGGTCGACCCGCCCGGCCTGCAGCTGACGCTCTACCCCTTCCAGCGGCAGAGCCTGCAGTGGATGTTCGACCGCGAGACCGCGCCGGGCGGCCTCAACGCGCTCTTCTGGTGCGCACGCAGGGCTAGGGTTAGGATTGAGGTTAGTTAGCTCACCGACCCCGACCCCGACCCCGACCCCGACCCCGACCCCGACCCCGACCCCGACCCTGAACCAGGCGCGAGTACCCCGGCGACCGGGGTGGCGGCGTCGACCACACGGTCTGGTACAACCCGATGGCAGGTGAGCTGCGCGACGCGCCCCTGCCCATGGTCACGGGAGGCTTCCTCTGCGAGGAGATGGGCCTGGGCAAGACCGTCGAGATGTGCGCGCTGGTGCTCGCCAACCCGTACACGCCGCAGGCTTCCGCCGCCGGCCGCGCACGGCCGCGCCGCGGCGGCTACGAGCGTCGCACGACGCGGAGCACGTTGGTGGTCTGCCCGCAGGTGCTGCTCGGGCAGTGGCAGGCTGAGATCCGAAAGTGCAGCGGTGATGTGCTCAAGGTGTTTGTGCACCACGGCGAGGCGGCGAGCCGCCAGTCTGGTCGCGACCTCTCGCCCCTGGAGACGGCCGACATTGTGCTGACCACATATGAGATGCTGCAGCGCGAGAGCCCGTGGCCGCCACGCGACCGCGCGCTGCTGCGGATGCACTGGTGGCGCCTCGTGCTCGACGAGAGCCAGCGCGTGCCCAAGCCGGCCAACGCGCGCTCGGCCATGAGCAACATCGCCAAGGCGTGCGAGGAGCTGGGGCGCACGCACACCTGGTGCATGAGCGGAACACCCGTCAGCAGTGTGGTCGACGAGCTGCTCGGCCAGCTCATCGTCCTCGGGGTCGAGCCGTACTGCTCACGCGGCGACAACGGCGACGCCTTCTGGGAGCGCGAGGTGAGCGCGCGCTGGAAGGCTCGTGATCCCGAGGCACTCGAGGTCGTGCACGACCTGCTGGGACAGATCATGATGCGCCACTCGAAGGAGCAGACCATCGGCGCGGCGGGCGGCCAGCGTGCGAAGATAATCTCGCTGCCCGAGAAGCACGAGGAGGTCGTGCCGCAGCGGCCGGCCCCAGCCCCAGCCCCAGCCCCAGCCCTAGCCCCAGCCCCAGCCCCAGCCCCA
>Ga0209302_10002345_pt1 | contig 11048 bp, 12 predicted proteins | sample ArcOceMetagenome_2_FD_187445 | JGI IMG/M metagenome (GOLD analysis project Ga0209302, IMG submission 187445) | Marine eukaryotic phytoplankton communities from Arctic Ocean - Arctic Ocean ARC135M Metagenome (SPAdes) (version 2) | ecosystem: Environmental > Aquatic > Marine > Oceanic | place... | reverse complement strand
CCCAAACTTATACGGAATACGCGAATACCGAACTAGCCCAGCGCCAAAAAGCACCCCTCCGGCTGGCCAGGTTGTAAGTGCTCACACCCCCTCCGCTCTCCCTGCGCACATGTCTCTGCACAGCGTCACACCGTGTCTCAGCTCTACACACATACCGACATATACGCCCTTGGTTACTTGGTTATATATCACCCTCCCTCACGTCAGCCCCTGGCTTTAGCTATCACCCTCCCTCTGAAGCCGTGAGCTGAGGACCGGCGAAGCCGCATTCGTAGCTTTGCACAGAACTTCTACCGCCATGCAGAGCTGTTTTAGGCTTTGGCAGTCTTCGGTGGCGGCATTATCGAGCATGTTCTCCCACAATTCTTCGTTCAGGACGGTCAGCTCAGCAGACATGACATTGGGCGTGGCCGTGGGAGTGACCGTGGGCACCAGGAGGTGACCACGGGGCTCCGATGGCCTCGCTCCTGCACGAGGCTCGTGAGCCAGACACTTTCCAGTCTTAAAAACTGGAAACGAAAGGTTTGGAAGGCGTGCACTTTCCGCCATCCAACTTTTAGCTCTTAGCTCTTAACTCTTGACTCTTAACTTTTACTTTATGATTTAAGGGTAAATAAAACGGAACAAGGGAGTACTCTAGACACCCCCAGCTCTCCAAAGCCGTGTATTACCTGTTCATTATATGTGATATGTGTGCATTGTGCATATTGAGTTTTTAGGCTTACATATGCCAGCTAGACCATATATGTACGGTAACTTCACATAAAGTAGGGTGAGGGCAACGCAAAAGAGTATAGGTCGTACGGGAAAACCAAGTCAGGTAACCACACCGTAAACCTTACCTCATACTCCTACCATATAGCGCCTATAGGTATAAAGGGGCGGGGGCCGGGGGGGGTAATTTTTTTCTCCGGCCTTGATAAGCCGTGTGTACGGATGTCACCAGACACCACGACACCCCGGGGTGCTGGGGGGATGTACCGTAAAGTAACCCACACCGGATCGGACACCCGTCCAGCTGTCCTACGTGCTATGCCTATGGTATAACACACACGCACGACAGTACAGTTACACTGCCTGCCAGTATCACCTCTCCTCGGGCCACGCTCATGGTCAACACGTTGCACCAGTTCCTCAATTAAGGGAGCGAGGGAGATCTGTAAAGTATACCCGCAGTTGGCCACATCGCCGCAGTGCCCCTCAGACCGACCAAGCCGGAACGATCATGGCAAGGGCAAAGCCAGCGGCGGCCGCGGCGGCCGCAAGCCACCGGGACACAGTGGGGGAGTGAGCAGTGAGATCCAATCGCCCTTCTTGCATCACCTTTGTGAGCTCTTCTGCATACCTGTGCGAGTATGCCATACACCCCGGCTGCCGCGGCCTTAGCGCTGCATTCTCTCTTTCCACCTTATCGCAGATCTCGAAAAGCTTCTGAAAGTTCTTGTTCTTGTTCGTGTTCTTGTTCGCCTTGTGCGCAAAGTACTCGTGCGGCTTGGGGCCGTGGAAATGCACAAGCGACACGTTGGCGGCGTGCCCCCAGTATGGCTTCCAATTCCAACTCGCCTCCAAATGTATGTCGAAGCGACCCGCAAAAAACCTGTTGTATGCGCCCTGGTCCGCGGGACCGTAGGTTCCGTGGTCCATACCAGCCGCCACCACCTGCTCGGAGAAGATGAAGCGGACGAACTCGGCATGGGTCTGCCGCATCCTCTCCACATGGAGCAGCATCACGCCCGCATTGCCATAGTCCACCTCCCCCGTGCACGGCGAGGGTTGGAGCGACCCCGGGTCGCAGAGAGACAGTGCTAGACGAGCACCTCTCCCCCTCCTAAACCCCCTGACAGAAACGAGCTTACTCGTCTCCACAGCTACCGCAAAGAACGCCGGCAGCGGCGCGAAAGTGGCGAGGCTTATGTCTCGGAGAAACATGACATCAACATCTGCGTAGAAGACGTAGTTGTCGACAAAGCCGAGGATCTGCGAGGGAGAGGGAGAGCAGAGGTTGTACTACTAAGAGTGTGGGTAGGGTGCACCAAGGGTGCGGCAAATTGAGTGTATACTATAAGAGGCAGGTGCGACCGGGATATCGATCCGCAGATGCGTCGCCAACAATGCTGTCAAACTCTTGTAGTTTGTGCTGGAACTGTTCGCGAGTGTCAGCGCGCGGGTCTTTTCCCATGCATGCTTTAGCTTGTGACGCCACTGGGGCTTGTATGCGACGAAACGCACACCCTTTGTGCGGCGCATCCACCCAGAGAAAGCGTTCTCCTGCCCATAGAAAATGCAGACCGGGATGAGCGTCGTGTGCTGCAGCGCGGAAGCCACGGCGACACGCGCCATCTCGTTAAACCTGTTGCTCGAACTCGAGTGGATCGTGAAGACCCACTTCAGTGGACGCCACCGTTGCCGTTGCGCTCCCCACAGCACAAAGGCTAGAGGGATGTCGCCGCCGTTGTAATGGAAGTCGTCCTCGTCGTGATCAGCTCCCTCATGCTGCCGGCGTAGCAGCTGCAGCGCGCTGAACTTCGAGACGGAGTTGCCCACCACGCGCGCCGCTGCGCGGCTGACAGCGAAGTCGACGGCATCGAGCCACTCGCGCTCTCGGCCGACGAGCTCGCCCTCCGCCAGCAGCATTATCTTGCCGCACAGCGCGTACCCTTGATCTGCGAGCTGCCGCAGCCCTCGCACCTGCGCAAACTCCGCAGCCGAGCGCGGCGGCGCCCCTTCCACCACCGCGACGTACACTGGCAGCTCCTTGGGCACGCCCTCGATCGCGAAGACGCGGTCGAGGTTGTCGGTGTTGGTGAGGCAGTTGTCGCCGGCTGCGGGGTCTTCCAAACGTTTGCAGTGCGCGACCCGCATGTGCAGGGCTGTGTAGGCACCGTTGCCGCCGCGCGCGAGACTATCAGCCCGTAGAGCCGCAATCACGCGGGACGCTGCGTCAGTGATGGCCGGTGCTGGCACGAGTGCGGCGTCAATCCTCCAAAAGAGCTGCTCCAGTGAGGCGTCTCCTCGCTTATCGAGAGTGTTGAGGGTGCATGACTCGAGGGAGATGTGCCGCGCGCCCTCGGCTGCAAGGTTCGTGAAGAAGGACGGCGGCCGCCGACCGCCGTGCACCACTGCTTTTGAACCCTTCGCCTCAGCCCATTCGACCGCTGCGCCGCGGTCATCCGTGAGAAGCTCGGGGACTCCACGCAGCGCTCGAGCCGTTGCCGGGCCGTCGAAGAATGTGCCAAAGTCGACGAGTTTCCTCAAAGGCTCGGCGTTGGTTGCTCCCGCCTGCCGGCCGTTGACGTTGAGCTGCGGCGCGACGGCAGTGAAGTTAAGCAGTGCTGCGATCATTAGCCCGTCAAGCAGCACCAGCCGCTGATTTGTCAGCCCGCCGCACGCCCGGAACGTCACTACGCCGCGAGTAGGCTGGCGTCCTAACCCTAACCCTGACGAGCCTAACCCTAACCAGGCCGCCGCTGAGCGCGGCCACGACACCTGGTCCGGCGAGAGCAAGTGCGCCGCGACCTCCGCGCGCGGCTTCATGACGGAGCGGCGGCTGGCAAGCATATCGAGCGTCGCCGGGCTCAGGCGGACTTGTGGGTAAGCTGGAACCACTCTGTTCTTTGCGCGAACGATCCTCATCCCAAGCGGCATGTGCTCCCCTTTGGCACGCACGCGTTTCAGCGGCGACCTCGTGGAGGTCAGTTCCGCTGGCTTCTCCCACTTCCATACCCACTTCCACCCCTTTTCGCCTTCGTTCATCCACTTCCACGCCCCTTTCGCCCGCTTTCGCCCTTTCGCCTTGCTGGTGGTGCTGTTAGACGCTGGCTTCTCCCACTTCGATGCCCACTTCCACGCCCCTTTCGCCTTGCTGGTGGAGTTGCTCACCCACTTCCACGCCCCTTTCGCCCGCCTTCGCTCAGGCTGGCTGGTGATAGCGGTCGAGTTAGTAGAGGCAGACGGAGGGACTGCCGCCTCAGTCAGCACCGGGGCTGCAGTGAAGGCGGAGGCAGGGTGGAGAGGCAGCAGCGCTACCGAGTTCACGCGAGGCGGCTGTGGCTCTGAGGTCGCCGCGGTCAGCCCCGCTGGCTTCAGCAGGCTAGCCAGCGCCGAGCCCCTTGCTTGCAGGAGGATGAGGATTAGTGTCGAAAGCATGCCACGTGTGTAGAGCGATGAGGGATGCAAACAAAGGCTGCAACCCGGTCGTCGCTATTGTTCCGCGTGAGGGTTAGCGTCGAAAGCATGCCACGTGTGAGATGTAGAGCGATGCGGGATGCAAACAAAAGCTGCAACCCGGTCGTCGCTATTGTTCCGCGACGGAACACCCAACGGGGGGGAACACAGGGAGACAGGCGAACCCCCACCCTCGCCCCCAGGGCGACCCCCCCGGCGTACGCATGGGGTGTCACGCACTCGAAGTGGAATCTTCTGCGCCGGATCGAACACGGGAATACAGTCACGGCCGCAGACCGCGCAGTCTGCCCGCAGGGCCACCGTAGCGCGGCCCAAGGCGGCGGTCAGTGTGCTCAGATTTTTTTTAATTCATCTAAATACCATATGCCAGTGCTCTCAGAAACGTTTTTATTTATAAATAAAAAGTGAGCAGTGAGTGCGCGTATGTTCGTATAACAACGAAGGTTGTATTCTCGGGTTGTCCAGTGTGGCGGGAACCGGGACAGGCGGGTCCCAAGAGGTCAGTCACGGCTCATCACGCCCCGCACGCGCGCCGGGGGGTGCTCGCCTCGCGCGTCGACTGCACCGCTTCGCCCAGCATCGGTCGGAAGTCGGAGCCGCCTGTGCCCGTGCCCGTACGGCGGAGGTAGCGAGACGCGATGCCAAGGTGGTAGGCTCGCATTGCGGCCAGGGCGTCGAGTGCCTCGCTGTGCGCCTGCCGCACTCGATCAGGCGCGTCGGGGAGGGCGGCGGCGTGGCGGGTCGAGCCACTCTGAGCGAGACGAGCTGCCATGTCCTGGAGCAACTGCGCGTGCGGTGCAGGCAGGTAGTGCTCCCGCATCTCGCGCTGGAAGGACGAGACCTGCGCGCGGTGCTCGACGCCCAGCACCATATCCAACAGCAGGAGCAATGCGGTCTGCCCCGCACTCGGTCCCTTCCACCGCACCACGCAGTCGGAGGCAATTGTCGCCCCTCGCAGCTTGAGCCCGCCCTCTGCCCACCCGCCCAGCAAGGGACGGTAGACGTCGTAGAACTCGTCAACGTCCACCATCTCCGGGATCTCGCCGAGCAGCAGCCGCACGCGGCGCAGTGCGGTGCCGATGCGGCGGAGCAGGTGCGCCAGCTGCCACCAGCGCCGCCCCGCCACCATCTCGGGGGCGAGCAGCAGCGAGGGTAGCAGCGGTGTCAGTGTGTGCTGGATGGCGTGAGGCACCTGGCGAGTTCAGAGTAAGGGCCATCGTAAGCATGATGATACTAAAGAACAGCCAGAGCAAGCATGGCCATAGTAAGTGTAGCACCGCGTGGAACCCAGTCTCGCTGCGGCAGCCACTCATCGAGATGCTCTGCCGGAAGTTGCGCACCGCGGGCTGCTGCCACCACCCCAGCGGCGCGGCGTTCCACAGGTCCATTCCCGTAGCTATGAAGACGCACGGCACCCCTAGCGCTGCACACACTGCGCGCCACGGCGTGGCGAGCTGGGCTGGGAGCTCGGGCATCGCAGTGCTTGATGTGGCCGGCGCGGAGGTCGTGGCGCTGGCCGGGTCGAGCTTGGCCCAGGGCACAGAGCCACCGTTGACGTAGGAATGAGCGACGGAGGCAAAGAGCACGTAGGCACGCCGCTGCTCGGCAGGGCTCAGCGCCTTGACGGCTAGCGGGTCGACCGGCAAGGCACGATCCACGGCCGTGCGCAGTCTAGCGGACCTATTAAGCGCGGGCAGATCGAGAGCAATGCGCTCCCACACGTCGAAGGGTTCCGGCAGCGCCGTCGCCACGGGTAGCATGAAGCCTCCTCGCGGGTCGAGGCAATACTTTAGGTAGAGGGACAAGCGCCGCCTGCGGCGTCTCAGCTCGAGCCAGGCCCAGCCACAAGCGCAAGCTGCCGCGCCAAGCATCGACAGATTACGCAACGCTGGTGGCATCGGATCACGAATGTGCCAACGGAGCGCGAAGACAAGTTTTCCGGGGGTCTTAACGGGAACAAAACTATCTTGTGAGACTCACCCGCAGCACGGCAGCCTTATCGTGCTCACCTGCATGCTCGAGTGCCGTGGCCATCGCTTCCATCTCCTCGCCAAGTACCTCAAGGCAGCTTGGCCGTAACGAGAGCTTGTCGCCGCTGGACAGGCACACGTTCCATCGTACAATTCCGTCGAGGGTAGACTGCTCGATGAGAATACCTGTCTTGCCATTGTGGTGGGCGGCGCCCTTGAGGCTGTGGATGCGGACTCGCTGGCCCGGAGAGAGTTTCCTAGTGGCAAGAGAGGTACTCTCACCGAGCAGTTTGCCTAGCACTTTGCCATCGGTGGCCGCCGGGGCGTCTGCGTCGGGTGCAGGCGGCCGCTTCCCCTCGGCGTCTGCCTTAGCTGCAGGCTGCCGCTTTGGCTTTCTCTCCTTCGGAGCTTCTGGAACGCTGGACAGTTCTTGCGATTGCTCTTGCGCAGAGGCTGCAGCCGCGATTCTCTGCTGCGACGTGGGGCCGCCTCTCGCCTTGCATCGCTCCGATGCTGAATCGACGCGCTCCCCAGGATTGAGAGCGAAGCGCTCCTCCTCCTCGCCGACCTTACCGTAGCCGCCGAGCGGCTTCTTCGGTCGGGCCCTCGCGTCATCAGCACCCCCGGTAAGCTTCAGAGGCGCTCTGTGCCACACCCGAGAGAGTATAGTGACTACGGCCGATCTCATGTGAGGATTTACCCACAGGAGGATGAGCAGGGCAGTTGCTGCCGCCACGAGAGTCATGAAAGCGACCGTCGGCGTGCCACTGCCTCCGGCATTTCCACCAGATCTCGCGAGGTTGGAGCTGCCGAGGATCTCAGACGCGGCCGTCGACTTGGGCTTGACCGCGTTGTGCAACAGCGTTTTAGGAGCCTGCGTGTGAACCTCAGTCGGGAACCACGGAGGTGGCGGCGGCGATGGCCACTGCGGCGACGGTGGCGGCTTGAGGAAGCGCGCCATGAGCGCCGCGCTCAGGTGGGGTGGCGGTGGGGGATGAGGCGGGTGTGGTGGAGGTGGCGGTGGCTCTGGACCGGGCGGCGTTTCGCCAATCAGTGATGCGACGCTCGTGGCAGGTAGCCTTTTGAGCAAGGCCAACTTGCCGTCGTTTGGCGTCGCCCAGTCGCTCTTTAGCAAGCCGCCCGTGTCCACCGAGTCAGGGTTGAGCCCAAAATAGAAAGACCCAAATCCACGCTCCAGGAGGTAGCCCACAAAGGCGTCTTGCCAAACTTTGTCGCTGCCGGTGTAGAAGCCGCCAAACTCGCCCAAGACCACTGCTCGTCCCGTGGCCTGTTGTACCGAGCCAAAATGGCGGTCCCAAATCGCGACCATGTTGGCCGGAAATGCGGGAGAGTCCTCCCAGCGGGGTGGGAAGTATGGCTGGTCCTTGTACACGCCAGGGCCATATGTGTGGGGCGAGTAGACAAGCTTGGTCATGTCCACAAGCTTCACGGGCGAGGTCGCCGCACCCACCAGATTTTCGCCCCAGAAGTACCCTTCAGCGATACCACCGTCGTTGGGTGCACCGGGCTCACCGCCAACGCCCTGCACCATAACCAGAAGGCGCGGGCAGGCAGCGAGGACCGCGTCGCCGAATCGCTCAGCGGCCTTGTTCCAGTCCGTGGGTTGCCCACGGCCCCACGAGGCCTTCACTGGCTCGTTCACGAGATCAGCCGCGAAGGCGTTCCAGTGCGGGCAGAGCAGCGTAGCAAGAATTCCCCAGCTCCTGATCGCCTCGGCTTCGCTCACTCTGCTGTCATACCACATGAGCTCTCCCGGCCACGTCGTGGAGGTCGTCTGGTGCACATTCACCATAACGAGTAGCCGCCGCTCAGCAGCCTTTCCCACCACAAGTTCAAGCATGTCTCTGTAGCGCAGGTCGACGAGCTCGGGGTTCATGCCCTCATCGAATGCCCCTTGGTTGACCTTGCCGTTGACGAGCACAGAGTGGTGATTCAGAAGCAGGCGGACGGCATTGAAGCCCTGCTCGGAGACGAAGTCAAGCAGCTCGTCCATCGTGCGGTGCATCAATCCTCCTGGCACCGCGTTCGCGGTCTCGCTGCCCCACCAGTTGATGCCCTTGAGGTGGAAGCGCTTGCCGTTTGCATGCAGGAAGCCGTCAGGGCCGGATTGAAAGCCGGGAGCGACTCCTGGATCTGAGCTACCACTGGACTTGGCCGCCGTGGTAGTCGAGGAAGTCGACGCCGGAGCCTGCATGCCGCACTGCTTCACCGCGCCGCAGCCTGGTTAGGGTTAGGGTTAGGGTTAGGGTCAGGGTTTAGGGTACCCTAAACCCTGACCCTGACCCTGACCCTAACCCTAACCACCTAGATGCGCTCTACGATGGCGCGCCCTTGCAAGCAGGGTCGTCGCAAAACGAGCAGCACGTTTTCCGCGGGCACCAGGCCTCGCACACGGAGGGGCTCGGCGGAGGTGCCTGTGCGCGCAAGTACGCGTTCTCTGCGATAACCTCGCAATGCAGCAGGCCTAGCACTCCCACCAGCGTGAGAACGCGCATCGCGCGCGTATTTAATATCCTACCGAGAGTGATAAGAGTATCTTATCTCTATCCTACCGGAAGCTACCAGGACTTGTGCACGAATGCTCGAGCCGGCACCCAACTCGTGTACGCGGAGGCTTCAAAAGTGCGCCTGGGCGCCTTTGAAGAAATGTTGCGCCCTGAGCGACATGGCTGGCTGCGGTGAAAAAGGGCGCCGAAAAGATGGCGGGTGAGGCGGTCGGCGCCCGTGGGGCCTCGTGGGGCGGACCTTAGGGTCGCGCCTACTCTGTGCGTCGCGTCCGTGTCGACTGTTTTTTTCATTTCTGACCCCCCATCGCAGACTTTGCCTGAGCCACCTCGTCGGCAGGATGGCCGGCGACGATCATGCGACCAAGGACAAGAAGAAGGAGAGGGCAGACAAGAAGAGGGAAGAATATCTAGATGTGCCCAAAAAGACTAACCTCGGCGACTCGGCCACGATCAAGCGGATCATGGACGATGCCGTCATTCAGGTGAGCGCGGTATACCCAAACGGTGGTCTTGTGGTGGTGGCGCCCACACAGCCCTGCGCAACGAACGCAGGTGGTGCTCGACGAGTCCCACGAGGGCCTCAACTATGAGGAGGACTCCGCGCTGAGCAACCTCAAGCTTGTTGTGGGCTTTGCGGGCGTCGGTGCCTCGCTCGTCTCGCACGTCTACCCCGCACCGTTCCCGAAGAACTGGCTTGTGCTGCTGCTGTGCTGCGCTTGGTGCGCCCTGCCGCCAGCTGTCCCGCCCTAGGCACACCGCTGACAGACGCACCCCTTGCCTGGACCAGGTACTTTTTGATGAGCGGCATCCTCCAGCTCATCCTCTCGTTCTGTGAGCTCGAGGTGGGTCACTTGCGCCTCTTATGCGGCCCGCTCTGCACTGCGCTCGTCACTGCGCTCACCACTGCGCTCGCCATGCACATGCCTGCTGCTGCGCTCTCACGGGGCGCCACCGCGTGCGTGTGCTGCGCAGTCAATCCTGCTGGTGCGCGGGCCGACACCCGACGTGTGCGGGCTCAACTTCTCGTCGCACTTGCCTCGCTTTCAAGAAATGTGCGCCGCGCGCCCTCCCCAGCTCGGCCGTCCCGTTGACCCCTCGCTCGGCCGCCGAACCCGAACCCGAACCAGGTACACCCTGGGCATCACCCTACCCCTCACCCTACCCCTAACCAGGTACACCCTGGGCATCACCCCTCTGCCCAAGGGCTCGCTCGGCCTGGCGAGTGCGCCCAAGTTCCGGCCGATGCCGCCGAGCACTGTGGTGGCGACCTCGGCCGACGGCAGCCAGAAGCAGTGGCCGGTCAACCACTTCTTCGACGAGGAGGGAACCTTCGCGGAGGAATCCTTCATCAATGTGCGCCCAAGCCCAAGCCCAACCCCAACCCCAACCCCAAGCCCAACCCCGAGCCCAAGCCCAACCCCAAGCCCAACCCCGAGCCCAACCCCGAGCCCGAGCCCGAGCCCGAGCCCGAGCCCTTGACCGGGCCTTGATTCACGTGCGCGCTCGTGTCCCGCCACCGCCCATTGGGCCCGCGTGTGGCCGACGCGGCTCCCCCACTCCCATGGCACTTGACTAATTACACTTGACCCGTGCATCTCCCACGCATCTCCCATGGCACTTGACCCGTGCATCTCCCACGCATCTCCCATGGCACTTTGACCCGTGCATCTCCCACGCATCTCCCACGTGTCGCGCAGGATGTGCGTGCCTTTGTCAAGGCTTACCACGGCAAAAAGAGGCAATGAGTCGGCCTCTGCACCGCGGTCCTTAGGCCAGGACACGAGCGTTCGTGAGGTGCAGGTGGGGACGGTCCGTGTCGCACTGATGCTTGCCCATCGCATCGTAATCGCATCGAAACTACCGTCTGTCCACTCTGTCTGTGTCCTTCACGTCTCGGCGGTCGCGTGCTTTGAAGGTATGCGCCGGTGCCGCGTTAGAGGTCTAGAGTGGAGTGCACGGTGAAGTACGGGGAGCCCCAGGTGTCCGAGACCGGACGAGAGCTCGAGCTTACACATTAGGAAAACATACAGGGTACCCAAAATCGGAATTTATTGGACAAAAAGCGTGTTGGCGTGTTCACGTCGCCGTCCGTGACCAGATGAGCATTTGCGGCGTTGTTTGGACCACGGCAGTCCACACCATGCCTACCCGCAAGCCCCCAGCCCTTGACGCCAGCGTTGAGGCTACGAAACGGCTTGTGGAAGCAGCCGCACGTTGAGGCCTCCAGCGGGCCGCCTGCCGCATGGAGGCATTATGCGGCCTCAGAGCGGCTGCTGTTGACGTAGAAGGTTAGTATGACTTATTCGCCCACCCTGGAACGCTGACAGCCGGTCAGGTACGCCTTCCACGTGCATTTTCCCACTCA
>Ga0209302_10002342_pt1 | contig 11055 bp, 12 predicted proteins | sample ArcOceMetagenome_2_FD_187445 | JGI IMG/M metagenome (GOLD analysis project Ga0209302, IMG submission 187445) | Marine eukaryotic phytoplankton communities from Arctic Ocean - Arctic Ocean ARC135M Metagenome (SPAdes) (version 2) | ecosystem: Environmental > Aquatic > Marine > Oceanic | place... | reverse complement strand
ACGAGCAGCGCCAAGATCGACCGCAACCGGCTGCCGCCGCCGGAGGGGGGCAGCGGCGCGGCGGCGGAGGTGGTGGCGCCGCGCTCGGCGGCGGAGCGGGCGGCGCGCGACGCGATCGCGGCGGTGTTGGGGCTGCCGGCGGAGGGTGTGAGCGTGGAAGCGGACTTCTTTGAGCTAGGTTGCCTGCGGTTTCGAATTCCCGTCTCGCATATCGCATTTCGTTGATGCACCCATGATTTCATTTGTTTTACCCCACAGGCGGCAACTCCCTTCACGCTGTGCGATTGGTGCAATTCCTGAATACGGCCAACCAGGTGACCAACCTTGCCACCTTACTATCTATGAGGCTGACCTTGCCGTGGCCACACTCGTATACCCCTGCATCTGCAGCTTGTCACGGATAATTACACTACTGACACCCTCAGGTCTCTGTTCCCATGCAAAGTGTCTTTCTTCATCCAACCGCCGCAGCTCTAGCCAAGCTCTTGCCATCGCCTAGCGAAGTGGCGGCTGACGATAATGCAGAACCAGCTGACCGGCTGACCGGTTCTATAGAAGATGGCACCTCTCCCAAGGTGGAGACCTCCACTTCCTCGGTTCTCGCCTGTGCTGCGCCGGTGCTATTCTCCTTGCAGTACTTGTGGGGCGTCCTACCTCGCCTAGCCTCGACCATTACTCTCCTGTTCGTGGTTAACATCGTCGGCTGGCCTGGAATACTGCCATTGCTGTTCAGCTTGCTATTCCTCTCCGAGTTTTTGACGGCTGTCACGTCCGCCGCACTGCTGACTTGCCTCAAGTGGCTCCTAGTGCAGCGGCTGCGCCCAAGCGACGCATCCGCTGGCCCGCAACGTTTCGCTTTCCTCAGGTGGCGAATCGGCCGGATCATCCAGCAGGAACTTGAGCCCACCTTTGATCTCATCCGAGGAACAGTCCTCCAAAACTACCTCCTTCGGGCGCTCGGCACTCGTGTCTCCTCGAGCGCCGTGATAGAGACTACTGGTGCGCAAAGAGGGACTGCACAGCGTAGCCTTCATAGTGCACCGTCACCGCTCTCTACCGTATCTCTACCACACCCCTGCGCGGTCCTCCAAGCATCCTCACTTACTCGTCGCACCATTTCGCACATCCACGTCCCCTACTCAGTTGAACCGCCACCTCGCTCTTTCCGCAGGCGTATCCGACTGGGACTTAGTCGTGCTAGGCCCAGGAGCGGTGCTCCAGGAGGACGCCACAGTCTCGGCAGCGCAGCTCAACCCCGGCGGCGTCATTGCCCTGCAGCGCGTGGTCATCAACGCCCTCGTGAAGACAGGCGCGCACGTCCCGGCAGGAGTGCACATCTCACGGGCGATCCCTCCTCTAACATGCGACGCTCCCTCAAAGAAAGTGAGCGTGCAGTGCGAGGAGGACGATAGTTGTGCTCACCACGAGAGGCGGCCTCTGCTGGCATGGCTGATGGCCATGTGCGCTCGAGGCCTTGGTGCCGCTCTTTGCGATGCAGCTTTGCTCGCGCTCGCCCTTGCAGCGTACCTATCCTTGGACCTGCCGACGTCGGGCAGCAGCATCTACTCAATCGTGCGAGAGCTGATTCTTATCGCTCCGTTGTGGAAGGTACTTCTGTTTGCAACAGGCGCGCTGGGCATTACAGCCATTTTGCGGCCGCTTGCATTCGCAGCCTGGCTAGTCGGCGTTCGCCGCGTCTTTGTTCCATTAGTTGCGGATGGCGACTGCGCCAGTCACGGCGTGGGCAGCATCTTCCTCGAGCTTGCCCTCCGTAGCAAAGAGGTCCACCTGATAGACGGATTATGTGGCTTCGTTGAGCGGACGTGGGTCGCGCGAGCGTTCGGGGTGCGGGTCGCCGCTCGCGGCTTTCTGCCCCTGCCAAAACTAGACCGCCCTGAGCTCGTGTCAATCGGAGAGAACTCGTACACCGGGGGTGGTAATACCCTGTGCACCCGCCACGCCGACGCCACTGGTGCCATTTATCGCCAGATCCGCATCGGTTGCGATTCGTTCATCGCAAACGGTAGCATCCTAATGCCCGGCACTTCGTTTGGCCCGCACTCGGTGCTCGGCAATCGCTCGTTGGCCATCGGCGGGGAAGACTACAGCAACGCAGTGTTCGCAGGACAACAGGGAACATGCAAAAATATGCTGTCAGACATGTCAAGCGGCGTACAGCAGCTCGTCGACAGTCGTGCTTCTCCCGTGCGCCTGTGGAAGCGGACTTCACTGAAGCCCTCGGAACAACCCTTCCAGGCTCAAAACGAAGGGTTTGGCTTCGCCATGCTTCTCCTGGGGTTGCTGTGCATTATTCTGCTTCAGATGATCGAACTGCTCATTCTTCTGGCCGTGATAGTGCCTCGTCGGCTGTTGGGCTTGAACATTGTTGGGATTGCCGCGCCCTTGATGTTTGTGCTTGTGTGCGCGCCGTGGTTGCGATTGCTGTGGTACCTGGGGGCGACTTGGCTGTGCAAGCGCTTCCTTGTGGGACCATTCCGCGAGGACAACATGCCCGCAAAGATCGGCTCCCGCACTGAAAAGGGGCGTGAGATCTTCGTGTTCTTGCTTTCCTTTCTCGATGGTGCTGCCGATCCTCTCAAGGGCTCGGCCATCTATAATGCCATACAGCGTGCGCTCGGAGCAAAGGTGGGACCGGGCGTATGCTGGTTGGGCCAGCAAAGCATGTCAAGATGGCTCACCACCCTACTGCGAACTGGCCCGTTACTCCTGGCCACCGGGGCTCATTCTAACTATAGGTTCAGGATCAGCCTGCCCACTTAATGTATATATATGCCCACAGGCAACTTGTGTCCTGAGCCCGACATGCTGACTGTTGGAACCGGCGCGTTTATTGCGCCGGGCGTCGACTTCTTTACGCATAAAAACACGGGTCACACAAGTTGTTTCCGGAAAGAGCCGCCGCCTGGCCTATAGCGGAAGTAAGAGCCCCACTTGGTCAGAAAGAGCCAACTGCCAATCACAAAAGAGTCGAATTAGCTTAGATGTCAGCCTGGCGTCTGTTTCACAGTTAGTAAGAATCACACCTGCACCACTCGCGCGCTCGCTGCACGCAGTACCGCGATGCTGTGTCTCTCACGAAATCCAGAGCCGAGACTACGCACTACCTTTTACAGGCACAACATTGAGAACTTTACCTTGACCTTCGAGCCAATCACAATCGGTGCCGGTTGCATCCTGGGGGAGCGCGCGTCGCTCATGGGACTCTGCACGATGCAAGACCGCTCGCAGCTGATGCCAATGGCGCAGGCGATGAAGGGCACGACCCTGCTTGCGGCTTCGAGGAGCGCAGGCAATCTCGCTGACACGGTCCGCCCCTCAGACGCGTGGTGGGCTCCGCTGGGGCGAGACCTCGACGTGCCTCTGAGGCAAATTGTCATCGAGCACCCCGCCTCGTCCGCCTCGAGCGAGGCTTGAGAGGGATTAGCTGGAGGGTGCTGGTGAGAGCTGAGGCATATGTACGGCTTTATATATTATAGGGGGCAGACTGTTGGCAGCAGCAGTTCCGTGCGGATCTAGGCTGCAACCCTAGCACACGCACGGGTAGCCCGACCCACTAAACGTAGCACTACCGTATACGGCTTTCGACTTTTCTTTTTTCTATGTCAAACGTTTTTCCAGTGACGCTGCGGACTCTTGTCTTCCGGTCTTCACGGGAGCTACCGTAGTTAATATACTGCGCGGATATCCTTATCCACTTTTAACGTAACCGTGCAAACTGTACGATTTCCGGACTCCAAAGTACCCCGCGTGTTTTGCAATTTAGCCCTCGGGCTGTGGCGCCGCGGGATGCAGCAGCTCCTCCAGCTCGGGTAGGTCGTGCCGCAGCCGCAGCTCCTTCTCGCCAACGAGCTGCCGCATGTCCTGCAGCTGCTGGTCCGAGAGCCAGCCGAGCAGCGGCGGCCGCAGCGCGTCGCACCAGAGGGCCTTGGCGCCGGGGCAGAGCTGCACGGCCCGCAGCAACACGCGGCAGGCGGCCTCGCGCCGCCCGCAGCGCACTTCGAGCGACAGGTAGCCCCGCCACAGCGCCGCGCACCCGCCGCACGCCGCCGGGTGCAGCGCGGCCTCGTACAGCCCCCGCGCGCGCCGCACCCCTCCCGTGAGCGCCGACACGGCGTTGTAGTGGTCAGCGCTCGGCCCGCCGCCGCCGCTCTCGCTTTCGCTCCCGCCGCCGCCCTCGCCGCCCCCGCCGCCGCCGCCGAGCGGCGCGTCGCCCGCGAGCTCGAGAGAGATTGACGCAGCCCACAGCTGCAGGCAGGCGGGGTGGGCGCGGCGCAGGCCGGCGAGCTCGCGCCGGACGGCGAGGCGGCGGTGCGCCGAGAGCCGCCCGCCCACAAAGGCGGCGAGCAGCGCGGCGTTGGCGGGGAAGGCCGCGAGCCCGCGCGCGAGCATCTGGCGCAGCCGGGCGGGAGGCGCGGGGTGGGCGGCGGCGTGGCGGGCGAGCAGCCAGCCGAGGTGCTCGAGCAGTGCCTCGTGCTCGCGCGAGCCGGCGCCGCGCAGCGTGGGCGGCGCCGCGGGTGCGGCCGGTTGGAGGGCGCGCAGCAGCCGCTCGTGCACGGCGACGGCAGCGTCGATGCCGACGGAGAGTTGCTCGAAGAGCGCGTACGCCTAAGGGAGGGAGGGACGGACGGGGAGGGGGAGGGTGGACGGCTGGACGGGATGGATGGACGCGGTGGGTGAGTGGGAGATGGGTGGGCGGGTGGATCGATGGAAGTATAGACGGCGCCTGTGCCAGCTGTAGCAGCTCCTCGCTCAACTCGGCGGCTGGTGGCGGCAGCGGCATGGATGGCGGCGGCGTGGGCCGCGGCGGCATGGGCGGTTCGATGGGCTGCGGCACCACGGGCGGTGGTGTGGGGTGCGATGGCGGTGGCGGGCGGCCCATGCCTAGGGGCTGCAACCCCATCGTCCCAAGAGGTTGCAGACCCATGCCCTGATGCGGTTGCGGCGTCTGCGGTTGTGGCTGCGGCGGCTGCGGCGGCTGCGGTGCAGGCGTGGCCTCGGGCGGCGGCTGCAGCGCCGCCTCGAATGCCTGCTGGTAGCCGAGGCGCGCCCGCAACACATACGGGCGCGGCACCGCGCTGCCATCCGTGGCTGCAGCCGCCTCGGCCACCCACACCTGCGTGAGTGCCAGCAGCGCCACGTCCGCCACGTCGCCGCCCGCCGCCGCCGCCGCCGCCGCCGCGCCGCCCTCCAGCCACAGCCGCGCGAGCGCGTGCGCGACGGCGGTGAGTGCGGCGCGCGGGGGCGCGGCCTGCGCTCCGTGCTGCGCACCCAGCGAGAGCGCAGCCTGCAGGATACGGCGCGCCTCGGCGGCCCGCCCCGCGGCCTGCTCGGCGGCGGCATAGGCGAGGTAGAGCGGCAGCGCGTCGGGCTGGCGCCTGAGTAGCGCCTTGGCCGCCTTCTTGGTGCCCGGCCCGTGCGGCGGCGCGGCGGAGCGCAGGTAGGCGAGCGAGAGCGATGGGTCGCACGGGAAGAGAGCGGAGGCGTGGCCCAGCACGAGGTGGCGGAAGCGGCGCACCTGCTAGGGCGTGGGGCGTGGGGTGTGGGGTGTAGGGTCAGGGGGGGGGGGGGGGGGGGGGGGGGGGGGGGGGGGGGGGGGGGGGGGGGGGCGTGACGGAGGCGGCGCACTGCTCCACTCGAGGCGCTGTCGCCGCCGCCGCCGCCGCCGCCACTGCTGCCACCGCCGTCCTCGCTGCCACCGCCGACAGCCGCCGCGGCGTCATCAAAGGTGGAGCGCAGCACGGTGAGGGGGTGCGAGGAGGAGACGTGTGGGGGGATGAAGGCGGCGGCGGCAGCGGCGGCGTTGGTCGTGGCGGCGAGTGGGCGTGGCGGGGAGTCGAGCGGCAGAGGCAGCGCGGGGCAGGAGTCGAGGAAGCGATTGAACTCGAGGAGTAGCTCACGCTGCGCCTGCATGGTGGTGGCTGCAAGCGTGGCGGTGGTGGTTGCAAGGGGTGGCGGTGGCGGTGGTGGCGGCAGCGGTTGCCTGCGGCGAGCGGAGCTGCACGAGCAGAGGGCCGAGGTCGTCGTACAGCGACACACGCTCGGGGTCGGCGTCGGCCTCCTCCTCGCTGGTGGCGCTGAGGAGCGGCAGCGCGCCCGCACGCGAGAGCGCCTCCTCCTGCCGCCACCACGCCCAGTAGCCGCGCCGGGCCACGTCGAGCGCCGCGCCGCTTGCCACCGGCGGCACCCACCCTGGCGGCTGCGCCGGCAGCGGCGGCTGCAGCTGCGCTGGTGCCGCGTCCGCGCCGTCCGCGGCCTCGCCCGCGTCCCGCCAGTGCAGCCAGCCGCGCGCACCCGGCTCGCCGACGCGCGGCGCCTCTGCGTCCCAGAACTCGCCGAAGGCGGCGAGGCGCGCGGGCGCGGGCGCGTCGCGCAGCGCGGGTGGGCAGAAGCACGAGTACTCAAGCGTGGCCTGCGCGGGGGTGGTGCGGAGGGGTGGTGCGAGGGTGGTGCGAGGGGATGTATTTGGCGAATGGCAGTGCGCACGCCTGCAGCGCCGCCGCCGTGGTGCATGCACGTGCGTGTACAGTGTGGCATGGTGTGCGCCTGCAGCATTGCGACAGCGCGCTCGTCGAAGCCCGCGGCGCGTTCCGTGTGCGCGAGGCGCAGCAGGAGCAGCAGGTAGCCGCGCTCCATCGCCGCGCGCTGCTGCTGCTGCGGCGGCGGCGCGCCGTGCTGCGGTCGCTCGAGGGGCGCGGCGAGCGCGGCGAGCGCGCTCGTGGCGGCCTCGCGGAAGGCCGGCATGGTGAAGCTCGAGAAGGCGCGCGAGACACTCTCGAGGTACGCCGCCCACAGACCGAGCGAGGTCGGCAGCTCGCGCAGCTGCAGCTGCCACTCGCGCTGCAGCTCGTCCAGCGGCAGGCAGGCCTCGCACTCGCGCAGCAGCGCGCGCCGCACGCGCTCCGACTGCGGCATGCGCGCCACGGCGCGGCGCAGCACCGCCAGCTTCTTGGCGGCGATCGCGCCCTGCCGCCGCGCGCCGCCCACCGCGCCGCCCAGCTCGCTCGCAGACTGGTGCCCCGCCAGCCGCAGCCACGCCGCCTGCCGACGCCGCCAACAGCCGCGCGCTCAGGCTGTCTACCCCCCTTAGCCCAGGCCACCGCCGCGCTACGAGGCGGGTTCGCGTGTTTCCGGGGCGGGCGGGCTATCTGCATGCATGTGCATGTGCATGTGCATGTGCATGTGCATGTGCATGTGCATGTGCATGTGCATGTGGCGCATGCTACGTGTGTATGTGCCGTCACCTCGTCCTGCGGCCGCTCGCGCACGGCCTCGTTCAGGGCTCGGGTCTCCTCGATCTCGGCACCGAGCTCAGCACCGAGCGACTCCGTCGCGCCTTCTCCCGCCGCCTCCGCCGCCGCCTCCTCCTCGCCGCCGCCGAGCAGCACAACGTCCGCCGCGTCCGCCAGCTCGTCGCCGCCGTCGCCGCCGCCCGCCGCCGCCCGCGCCCGCCGCGCCGCATGGCGGCGCCGCAGCTCCGCCGCGCTGAGCGACGCACCGCCCGCGGCGTCGTCGAGCGGCGTCGCCGTCGCCTTGAAGTAGCGCAGCTGGCGGCCGTCGCCGTCGCCGTCGCCGTGCGGGACGCGGAGCACGTGGCAGCGAGGCACGTGGGCGTGGTGAGGGCAGCCGAAGGCGAGGTTGTCGCGGTCGCCCCTGGTGTCGTACGAGAGGGCGTCCTTGACGGCCGCGTCACTGAGCCACACGGCGGGAAGCGCCGCGCGCGGGTCCTCGGTGAGCATCGCGCGGTCGAGCGCGAGCATCCGTCGCTTCTCAGCGGCGTCGACCGGCTGTCGCTCCTCCCTGCCCCGCTTCCTCTCCTTCTTGTCGGCCTTCTTGCGGTGCTCCTTGTCTCGCTTGGCCTTCTTCGTGTGCCGGCGACTGCCACTCTCACGCTCGTGAGGCGTGCTCTCGGCGTGTGAGAGTGGCGGAGGTGGCGGCGGTGGCTCAGGCTCCGGTGGCGGCGGAGGTGGGGGTGAAGGCGGCTCTGGCGGCAGCGGCGGCGGCAGCGGCGGCTGCAGTGGTGGCGGCAGTGGTGGCGGCTCGGGCGCGGCTGCAGGCACGAAGGAGGAGCAGCGCAGCCACGACGCCGGCGCGCCGGGCCCCATTTGCCGCGGCACAGACCCGCGAAACGTTCCGGGTCCCTTCCCCGAAGAGCAAGATCCTCGACGGCGTTGCACGGGTGACCCTTACCCGGCCGTAGGAGCGACGTTTCCGTGTTATTCCCCCAGTGCCTACCTTTCGGTGCACACGTAGGCTGAAGAGGCTGCAACTCACTGAATGAAGAGGGTGCGTGGACCGACCGACACTTCAGCCTCGTCCACAACGTCCACATCTTTGGTCAAGCACAGGCAAAACCTTAGTTGCACGTAACCTTAGTTCCATGCCCTTACCTACTGCTCTTCGCGACGCGGTCGTCAACGGCCGCGACTGACTGGGTGCTTCGCCAGCGCTGGCTGGCTGTGCGCCTGCCCTGGGAATCAATCAGCCCTACCCGCTATGGTACAGTATACCGTTTCCTAGTGGGTAAGAAATATGCTGAGATCTCACCGAGCACGCAAGAAGACTAAACTAGCGTGTGATGTCGGTGGTATTCATACAGACTCCTCCCGACCGCGTGGCCGCAGGTGCACGCCGGCGTCGTGCGCGGGGCACGCGCGGCGGCAGTCCTGTGAGCGGCTCTCGGCGGGCTGGCGGGTACCGGCTGAGCCGACCATGCTCCGGCTAAATTCGCATTTCCTCGGATTTTAGGATTGACTCTCGTGTACTACGGCGGTTTCGTCCGCTGGTAGTGCCCCCCCCCTCCCCACCTGCAGCGCGCCGCACGGCGCAGCCGCCCAGGTCCCCAGGCGGTGAAGCATGGCGAGCGCTTCGTCCGCTCGGCGCGCGGGCGAGGAGCCTCTCGCGCCAGATGTCGCGCGAGCCCTCGTCGGCGGTGCTCAGCACGCTACGGAGGTGCTGAAGGGGATGGGCAGCATCTTCCTGTACGGCGACTCGGTCTGTGAGGAGCTCGGCTCCGTGTTCTTCTCGCAGGAGAGGATCGAGTACGTGTACCCGTACCACGACAACATGCGCAAGATGCGCGGCTCCACGCCGGACGACATCAGCCAGCAGGTCTTCGTGGCGCCGAGCTGCTTTGGCGTCGCCGATTTGCGGTGCGACGTGCAGCAGAAGCTCAGCCGCTCGGCGCTGATCGTGCTCTCCGCGGGGAAGAACGTGATGGACTGGATGACGATGCGGCAGATCGCCGACGAGATCCGCGCGCTCGTGCTGCCGATGCTCCGCGCCAAGCCAGCCGGCCTGCCGATGCTTCTCATCACGCCGACCAAGACGCAGCATGTGCACGAGGAGGACGCCATCGCCGAGACGCTGAGGGACCTCGAGAGCGACACTTTCCAGCTAGTCAGGCGCAGTGACGTCGGCCTCACGGCGGACGACTTCCGCCCCAACGACCCGATGCACCTCACCCAGGTCGGCATGGCCAAGCTCACGCAGGTCGGCATGGCCAAGCTCCACGAGCGGCGGGCCTGCCTGCCTGCCTGCTGAACCTCACCCTAACCCGGACCCTAAGCCTAACCCGGACCCTAACCAGGCGATCGTGAGCAAGGCCGCGCGCATGCGCACGCACGCAGATGCACAGGAGGAGGCGCCGCTCAGAGCAGCGCTCGAGCCCGCACCGGAGACGCGTGGGTACGCCGTGCGCTCAGCGGGCGCGTCGACGCGCGCGCCGCAGCAAGCACCGCGCACATTGCGCGACTATCCCGTGGGGCTGTGGGCGTGCGTGCCGCGGAGGAATCACCTCGGCCTCGGCTTCTCCACGTGGTGCCCGCCCCACTCGCCCCAACCCTAACCCTAGCCTTAGCCCTAGCCCTAGCCCTAGCCCTAGCCCTAGTCATACAACCCCAACCCTAACCCTAACCCTCACCTCCGGCCCTCACCTCCACCAGGTGTCGCATCGTCCGTCATCAGGAGGGCTTGCTCGTGGTGGCGGTGCCAAGCCAGGCTGCATACGGTCGGCCCGCCCAGGCACATGCCCGCCCAGGCCGCCCGCACAGCGCAGCGCCACACCTGCGGGCGCCGCACCTGCCTGCGTCACACCTGCCTGTGCCTCCTCGGTCCCGGCTTTGGCCTCGCGACTCGGCCCGCCCGATTTCGGCTGCAAGTGTGCGAGCCGCAGCCGCAGAAGGAAGCCACACCATGAGCGCTCAGCGGGGTATCGGGGGCGCCGAGCGCCATTAGCTGAGCGCTCTTTGGCATGGCTTGATGGCTTGTTGGCTGCGTGTCCTGCAGGTGCCGGGCGAGCGAGACCAGAAGGTGCCGCTGCGTCTTCTGACCAAGGAGGCGCGCGCGGAGCCGCCGCCGCCGCCGCCGCCGCCGCCCGCCCACCCCACCGGGCTCAAGATCCGCATCGCGTGCCCCTACGTGTGCATGCGGCGCGAGGCTCCGCGAGCCTGGTCCTTCCGTCCCACTGGCTTCAAGATACGCATCGCGCGCCCCGTGGCCGATGCGCACATGCCGCGCGTGCCTTCGCCCCCTCGCGCCTTTGCCTCCGCGCCGAGCCTCGCCCGCGTGGCAGCGGGTGGCGCCGCAAGGACGATCAGGGGGGTGGCGCACGTGGCGAATCCCCCAGCGGGTCTTGGGGTAGCAGGCCCAGGGAATCGAGGGCGCCCGACCGCAGCAGTAGCAACAGCAGAAGGAGCAGCAGCAGCAGCAGGCCGAGGCGCAGCAGGCACATTCTCACCAGTCGAGCACATCCACGTTGTTCAAGTACTTTGAGTTGACGGGTCAGAGCTTTAGGTGGTGCTCGCCCATAAGATCGAAAACACCGAGCATGAGATAATCTTACGCTGCATTCCCAGACCCCCCCCGATTCTCGACGCCCAGGATTCGACGCTTTCGCCCAGGATTCGACGCTGCCGCGTTCAGGGCACCTCTGGCGCACTCCGGCAGAGCGCAGAGGACCTGCAGCGCTGCGACAATGGCTGCTCTGTCAGCTATTGACGCAGGCGCGCCTGCGCCAGCCGTCCGCTTGCCCTTGGA
>Ga0209302_10002340_pt1 | contig 11063 bp, 15 predicted proteins | sample ArcOceMetagenome_2_FD_187445 | JGI IMG/M metagenome (GOLD analysis project Ga0209302, IMG submission 187445) | Marine eukaryotic phytoplankton communities from Arctic Ocean - Arctic Ocean ARC135M Metagenome (SPAdes) (version 2) | ecosystem: Environmental > Aquatic > Marine > Oceanic | place... | reverse complement strand
CCCTATCCCTATCCCTAACCCTATCCCTAACCCTAACCCTAACCCTAACCCTAACCCTAACCCCAACCCTAACCCTAACCCTAACCCTAACCCTAACCCTAACCCTAACCCTAACCCTAACCCTAGCCCTAACTTCGCCTCTCAGGGGCTGCGCACGCTCGTGCTCGCCAAGCGCACCCTCGACGAGGGGGAGGCCGAGGCGTGGTTGGCCCAGTTCAACGACGCTGCCACGGCACTCACGAGCCGCGAGGCGCGGCTGGCCGAGGCGGCGGAGGCGGTTGAGGAGCAGCTCTCCTTGATCGGGATCAGTGCCGTGGAGGATCTGCTGCAGGAGGGGGTGCCTGAGGCGGTCTCGCAGCTGCAGGCGGCTAAGATCAATGTATGGGTCCACTTACTCACTATGGTTGCCAGCGCACTCACTTCATTCCTCATTTACTCGCTTGCGTACTTACTTACTGCTGCAGGCGGCCAACATCAAGATATGGATGCTCACGGGTGACAAGCAGGAGACAGCGATCAACATCGGCTACGCCTCCAAGCTACTCACCAGGTATACTTACTATGGCTACCTACTTACTATCGCTACTCTGGTTGCTTACTATGGTTACTTACCATATGGCTGCTCACCATGGCCATGCTTGACTATGTCCCCTTTCTACTCACCAGTCGCATGCGGCTGCTCACGATCTCGGGCAACTCGCTCGAGCACACGCGCAAGGTCATCGCCGCGCGCTACCAGCCCTAACCCGAAGCCTAGCCCTAACTCTAACTCCAACCCTAACCCTAACCCTAACCAGGTCATCGCCGCGCGCTACTCCGAGGTGCAGTCGTGGCGTCAGCAACCGGGCGCTGCGGGTGCGGCCAAGCGCGAGAAGCGGCCCCTCGCCATCGTCATCGATGGCGCGTCCCTCAACTTCTGCGACCAGGACATCGGCATGCGGCGGCTGCTCCTCTCTATGGTCTCCGACTGCACACACGAACCCTAGTCCGAACCCTAACCCTAGCCGTTGCCCTAACCCTAACCCTGACCTTAACCCCCGAACGTTAGCCCTTAGCCTAGCCCTGAGCCTACCCGCAGGTATCCGACTGTACGGCCGTGGTCGCCTGCCGCGTCTCGCCCCTACAGAAGGCTGACATCGTACGCCTGGTCAAGACCAACATGGTGCCCGCGCCGCTGACCCTCGCCATCGGCGATGGCGCCAACGACGTCTCCATGATTCAAGAGGCCCACGTGGGCATCGGTGTGTCGGGGCGCGAGGGAATGCAGGCCGTGCGTGCGGCCGACTACGCCATCGGCCAGTTCGCGCACCTGCGGCGGCTGCTGCTGGTGCATGGCTTCTGGAACTACCAGCGCGTCAGCTTCGTCGTACTCTACACCGTGTACAAGCAGGTTGGCCTAAGCCTAAGGCCTTTACCTAAGCCTAAGCCTAAGCCTAACCCTAACCCTAAGCCTAACCCTAGCCCTGAGCCTAAGCCTACGCCTAACCCTAACCCAGGGCCTCTTTGTCTTCTCCCTCTTCTTCTTCAACCTCCACAACGGCATGACGGGAACCGCCCTCTACGATACCGCCATGATCGTCTGCTACCCTGTGATCTACTCCTTCCTGCCCGTCCTCTATGTCGGCATCATGGACCAGAGCGTGCGTACACTTAGTAGAACCGAGCCCCAGCCCCAGCCCCAGCCCCAGCCCCAGCCCCAGCCCCAGCCCCAGCCCCAGCCCCAGCCTAAGGCCTCACCTACTTTGACTCTCCCTCGCCCTCCCCCTCACCAGGTGCGTGCCTCCACGGCCAACGCCTACCCGCAGAGCTACTACGTGGGGCAGCAGGGCAGGCACCTCAACCTCAAGCAGATGTGCCTGTGGGAGTGCACGGCGCTGCTGCACGCGGGCATCATCTTCTTCCTCACGTTCAACACGTGGGGCATCGTCTCCAGCGCTGCCAACGCAGTGGGTGCCGGCAGCGCCACGCCGCACGCCGACGGCACCGACGCCGACATGTACACGGTGGGCCACACCTACCGCACTTACTACACCTACCACACCTACTACACCTACTACACCTACTGCATTTACCATACCTTACCATACCTTACCATACCTTACCTACTACACCTACTACACCTACTACACCTACTACACCTACTACACCTACTACACCTACCACACCTACCACACTCACTACAGGTGGGTGCGGCGGTCAACTTCATCGTGGTCGTCACGGCCAACGTCAAGCTGCTCCTCTCGATGAACTCGCACACCAGGCCCGCGCTCTCGTGCAAGGGCGTCGTCGACTTCTGCCTCTCGCTCGGCGGCGGCGTCGCGATCGCCGTCTGCGTCCTCTCCTGGTTCTGGTGCACCTCGCTCTTCTCGGGCTTCTACTCGTCCGACTCGCCGCCCGCGTCCGAAGGCGCCGGCATGCTGCCGCTCATCCACGACGCGCGCTTCCTCGGTGTCTTCCCGCGCCTCGTGTCGTCCGCACACTTCTGGCTGGCTGTACCCCTCGTGCCACTCGCTGCGCTCATCCCCGACATCGTCAGCAAGGCCTACATGCGCACCTACGAGCCAGAGACGCTGCACCTTCTGCAGGAGCTCTCTGCCAACGAGGCCTCCCAAGACAGGAAGGTCGCACCCGCCTCCGTGTCGGCAGCGACGACGCCCCACGACAGCTGCTCAGCTCCCAGCTCGCCCAAGGATGGGCACGCTGGCGAGATTGCTGGCGAGATCGCTGCCGAGGTTGCGGGCGACCCGCGCGCGCGGTACCTGCGTGCGACCATCGCTGAGCGGCTGAAGAGCGAGCTCGAGGGAAGGGAGCAACGCGAGCATCCGGAGGGGCGCGACGCTAACCTCGGCTCCAAGGACGTGACGATGCATCAGTTCACGTGCGCCTTCGCCTCCGACCCGCAGCTCGAGCACTACCTAGAGTACTACTCACTACTCACTACTTGCCACTTGCTACTTACTACTTACCACCGCCACCTGCCACTTGCTACTTGCTACTTACTGCTTACCACTTGCTACATACTAGGTGCGTCTTCACCTCCGAGCCGCAGCTCGAGTGTGACTTCCGCAACCTCTTCAACCAGATGGGCGTGCGGCAGGCACATGCCCTAAGCCTACCCCTAACTCTAACCCTAACCCTAACCCTAGCTCTAACGCTAACCTTAGCCCTAAACCTTGGCCTAGCTCTGACCCTAACCCTATATAACCCTAGCCACGACCCTAACCAGACGATCGTCTTCCTCTTTGCCTTCCTCGTGATGGGCGCGGTGTACACCCTTCTCTCCTTCGGCCGCCGTCTTGACTACTGCAGCCGCCTCAGCCTCGACCTCTCCATGTGTGAGTACTCAATGACCGACCGGCAGCTAAGCTCGATGTCCGCAGGGCTCATCGTGGTGGTCGTGCTCGTGGGCGCGCTCAAGCGTATCAAGACCGTCGGCGTTTACATGCAATCCATCCAAGCGGCCTTCCTGGTGCTCGTGTGCCTGGGTGCCTCCTTCGTCTCGGAGACCTCGGCCAACACCGTGCTCATCCTGCCGTCATAACCCCAAGCCTAGCCCGAACCCCAACCCTAATCCTAGCCCTAACTCCAACCCTAATCCTAACCCTAACCCAAAGCCTGACCCCAACCCTAACCTAGCCTTGGCTCTAGCCCTAGCCCCGCCCTAACCCCTACCCCTAATCAGGTGTCCATCCTACCGCTGGTCTTTTTCATCCTGCTGCGCGTGCGCTTCCCGCTGGCTGTCTTCCTCTCGGCACTCAACGTCGCCGTGTTCACGGCCTACTGGAGCGTCGTGCTGTGCAATAACAAGAGCGAGTGCAAGATGGACGAGCAGATCTTCTCGCAGGTTAGGGCCAGGGTTAGGGGTAGGGTGAGGGTGAGGGTGAGGGCTAGGGCTAGGAATGGAGCGAGTGCAAGACGGATGAGCAGATCTTCTTGCAGGCTCGCCTCGTTGTCTATAGTCATCACCCATCATCTCGCAGATCTTCTTGCAGGTGGCTATACTTACTAAGGCTGTCGCTTACTATGCTATACTTACTATGCCAGGTGGTCTCGGTCACGTCACTCATCGCGCTCGTCTCCGGCTACGGTGGGTACATGCGCGAGCGTGCACTGAGGCGCGACTTCCTGCTGCAGCTGCAGGTTAACTCTAGCCCCAGCCCCAGCCCTAACCTAAGCCCTAGCCTCAGTCCTAGCCCTAACCTAAGCCCACCCTAGCCCTTTCCAAAGCCCTGGTCCTCACCCTCACCCTCACCCTAAATCTAACCCTATTCAGCTGTTCGACAAGCGGGAGAACTCCAAGGCGATGCTCGACAACATGCTACCGCCACACATCACCGAACGCCTCGCCGGCTCGCCACCAGGCACCATCGTGGCCGACACCGAGCCTGCGGTCTCGGTGCTCTTCGCCGACATCCAGGACTTCGCCTCGATCGTCTCCAAGTTAACGCCCGTGCAGCTCGTAACACTCCTCGACCGGGTGAGATCCTCACCCTAACCCTAAGGCCAACCCTAGCCCTAACCTATAACCCAAAGCTCGTCACACGCCTTGATCGGGTCCACGCCTGCAACCCTAAGTGCGAGCGCCTGCAACCGTAGGTGTGGACGCGCTTCGACGAGCTCTCCGAGCTTCACGGCATCCAGAAGATGGAGACGGTGGGCTACACGTACATGGCGGTGGGCGGGTTGCTCTCGGGCGGGCAGAACGTGCAGGCGGCACAGATCACCCGCATGGCCCTGGACTGCTGCGAGGAGGCATCCAACTTCATGCAGCCCGACGGCACGCCGATCAACATCTCACCCTAGCCCTAGCCCTAGCCCTAGCCCTAACCCTAACCTTAACCCTAGCTCTAACCCTAACCCTAACCCTAACCCTAACCCTAACCCGAACCCTAACCCTAACCCTAACCCTAACCCTAACCCTAACCGTAACCCTAACCCTACACTGCTCAGGCACGCCAATCAGCGTGCGCGTGGGCCTGCACACGGGCCATGTGCTCTCGGGAGTGGTGGGGCGGATCAAGCCGCAGTTCTCGCTCTTCGGAGACACGGTCAACACCACCGCGCGTCTGCAGTTCACGGGGGAGAGGCTCAAGGTGCACATGTCGGGGGTCTTCCGTGCAAGCTATCTGGCGGCGAGCAACGACGGCCAGGCGGGCCCCGAGCGGACTAAGCCTAGCCCTAACCCTAGCCCTAGCCCCAAGGTCAAGCCTAAGCCTAACCCTAACTAAACCTTGCCAGGCGGGCCCTGAGCGGATCACCTTCGAGCCACGCACGGTCAAGGCCAAGGGCAAGGGCCTGATGGAGACCTTCCTGTGCACGGACCTTAACGCGGGACACTCCAGATACGGATCCGCCGTAGGGGACCGCACCCAGGCGGCTGACGTGGTGCAGTCCAGCAAGGGGAAGGGCAAGCGGCAGCGGCAACTCTCGGTCTCGATCGCGCAAGACAGCGGCTCACATACGCACATGACGGCTCTCACGCTCGTGCGCTCGGGTGCCGCGGCGGCGAAGGCGGAGGGTAGCCGACGTGACAGCGCTGACAAATCGCGGGCCAAGACCGCCGCGATGGGCGAGGAGAGCGTGGCCCTCTCGCGCTTCACGCTTCAGTTCCTCGAGTCCGCACCCGCAGGCCTCCCTGCCGTGCCGCGCGGCCGCCTAGGCCAAGCGGCGGGAGCGCTCGCGCAATCGATGCGGCGGCCCTCAGGCTTCCCTGGGACAGCCGGCTGGTCACGCCGTCGCTCAAGCAGTCGGGCCAGCAGCATTGGCGGCAGCCCCGAGCGGCGCAGGAGCGTCAAGGTCAAGGAGGGCAAGGTTCGACCTGCACCTATAAGTCTAAGCATAAGCCTTCTCATACCCTCACCCTCACCCTCAGCCTATAAAAAAGCCTAAGCCTACAACCCTTGCCCTAACCAGGACCCTCGGCGGCCCAGCACCGAGCAGCTCAAGGCCAGCACGGCCGCTGCCGGCTTGCGGCGACCCAGCCAAGCCTGTGTCGCCGCCGCCGCCGCCGCTGCCGCCGCTGGACGGCACTCCAGCGACGCCGCCGCCGCTGCTGCCGCCGCTGGCGGCCGCGTCGAGCCGGTGCAAGTTGCCATGCAGAGACGGGCGTCGTGGGGCGGGTCATCGACGTCCTCATCGCGGTCGAGCACCTCCACAAGGCGCGACTCTCCAGGCCTGAACCAGCAGATCGAGGGGGCCGAGCTGGAGAAGCTCTACTTCGATTTTATGCTCAAGAGCCGACTCTTCAACGTCCGCCTCGGCCTGGTGATCACGGCCCTCGTCATGTTCGTCGTGACGATGCCGGACGTCACCGCGCTCGGGCCCGACTCCAAGGGCCTCCTCGCGCAGGTACGCCTAGCCCTAGCCCTCGCCTTTTAGCCCTAGCCCTAGCCCTAGCCCTAGCCCCAGCCCCAACCCTCACCCTCACCCTCACCCTCACCATCACCATCACCATCACCACTATCACCCTCGCGCAGGTGCTCTGCCGGATCTCGATCGCCGTGCTCTGCTGCGCTGCCCTCTTTGCCTCGCTCATGAAGTGGTTCCCGCCGCACATGTCCGCCATCACCTCCGCCGTCTACCTGTGCGTCGGCGTGGCCGCGCCCTTCTCCTACTCCGAGGTCCTCGACTCGGGCAACGTGCAGGGCACGCTGTCGACCGGCATCATGCTACTCTTCTACTCGCTCGTCGGTAACGTCTCGGGCCTCAACTTCAAGGACGTCGTCGTCGTCAACGTGGGTACCCTCATCGCGTGGGTCGTCATGTTCTGCGCCCAGCCGAGCGCCAACTTCTGGGACAATGGATGGGACGCCATCAAAGGCAACGCCACCGTCTGGGAATCCCTCACGAACGCGACCGCCTCGGCGTCGGACTCCATCAAAGGCACCGACTCGGGGGTCTTCTTCTACCTCTTCCTCTGGCTCTTCCTCGCGGTCATCGCCAACACGATGAGCTGCCACTACCAGGAGACCTACACGCGGCGCAAGTACGTGCTGATGCAGCGGCTCAAGCAGGAGACCGCCAAGACGGACCAGTTCCTCTACCGCATGCTGCCCGAGGCGGTGGTCGCGCAGATGAAGCAAAGCATCCAGGTGGCCGACGAGTTCGAGGACGTCTTCATCCTGGCGTCGGACGTGGTCAACTTCACCAAGATGAGCGCGGCTTCGCAGCCCAAGGACGTCGTGCGCGTGCTCTCGCAGCTCTTCTCCGCCTTCGACACGATGTCCGAGGCGATGGGCGTGTACAAGGTGCAGACCATCGGCGACGCCTACATCGCCGTTACCGGCATGGTGCAGCCGCACCGCAACCACGACGACGCTGAGGAGAGCGCGCTACCCACGGCGCGCCGCCAGAAGAACAACGCCGTCGCGCTCGCAAGCTTCGCGCTGGCGATGCTCGAGGAGATCGCCAACGTCGAGGTGCCGCCGGGGGTGCCACCGCTCAACATGCGCATCGGGCTGCACGTTGGGCGCGTGGTGGCGGGGGTGGTCGGCACCAAGAAGTACCGCTACGACATCTGGGGCAAGGACGTTATGACGGCCACGCTCATGGAGTCGCACGGCGTGCCGGGCGAGGTGTGCGTGAGCGAGTCGCTACTCAAGTACCTCGACGGCGACTTTGAGGTCATGAAGAACCCGCTGCACGAGATCGTCGAGCTGCCCCACGCCAAGGCGGCCGACGGCCACGAGGGCGCAATCAAGTCGTACCAGCTGGTGCGAAGGACTGCTGACGGCGCCCTCGCGCCACCGATCGTCAAGCCTCTCCCGGCTTAGCACCGCCGCGCCTGGCGAACAAACCACGGCCCCGTGTGTAGTGTACCGCACGCGTGTGACCACATATGTCAGAGTGTATAGCTACCAGTGTCAGAGCCGGTCGGTGTGAAAGTCAGAGCATGTTAACTTTTTGGCGAAACCGAGGTGTCTTGTTATCACCCCACGAGCCAGTCAAAGACAGTAGTAGCTTTATTACTCATTTAACCGTCTTTAAGGTTGAGCCTACACGACTCGAGCTCTCTAGTGAGGTCTACAAGACGCTACAGAGGCATGACACGGATGTCTACCCCCGGGAGAACTGGGCGCATATAGCCCCGAAAAGACTAAAGAGAGATATTGCTTTATTGGTGAACGTTGTAATCGAAAACAATTATTAACGCGCACAACTGCGACGCGAAAGGCTCACCCGTGAGTCACCCACTGCCGGCCTTGAACTCTATTAAAACAGCTGCTGCTGCAGCGCAAGAGTCTCCACGCGAGCCTTCTGCCAGTCCAACTGCACGCTCTGCTTCCCAGCGGCGGTAGGGACGAAGGTGGAGACCGACGACCAAGGCGGTGCCCGTGCTGTGCTGTGTGTGGCACTGCCGGGCTTGCTGGGCTTGCGGCAAAGCAAGGCGGTGCCTGTGGAGAGCGCGTAAGGGCCACATTGGCACTCTGGCTGGAAGGCCTCGACGAGCCGCACCTGCTCCAGCACTCCAGTAAGTAGGCAAGTAGTATCAGTGTAGGGTCAGGGGAGCACATCGCGGTGTTACCGATTACAATGAGTATTACTGACTTGCTTGCTTGCCTGCTCGACGTTGTCGCCCCCGAGGCCACAGGGCGGCACCCACGCGCTGGTCGAGCAGAGCGCGTCGAGGGCAAACTGCACGCGCATGGCGCCGAGGTCGGGCAGCACGAAGCGGTCCGCAAACGAGGTGGCGGAGTAGTGCAAGCTGCTCGGGCCGAACGTGGCGCGCGCAGGCCTGACCAGCCCAAAGTAGGAGGCGTAGAGTGGCCACTGGTCGACGAGGCGGCCGCCCGCACCGAAGAACCCGGCGGTCCGCAGCTGCTTGTGCACCTGGTTGGGGTTGGGGCTAGGCTTAGGATTGGGGTTAGGGTTAGAGTTCGGGGTAGGGCTAGGTTAGGGCTAGGGTTGGGATTGGCAGCTGCTTGTGCACCACGTGGTCCGCCATCGATCGCACGATGTCCGGCCCGCCGTGCGTCGTCTTATCCCTCGCGAAGAGCGAGAACCAGACCACCTGCACCCCTGCACGCTGGAGCGTGGTCAGGTTCGACGCCACCGCGGCGGCGTCGCTCGCGTAGCGCGCGAGCTTCTCGCTCCAGCTCGTGTTGCACTGGCAGCCAGTAGTAAGTAGAAAGGTGCCACGCGCTACACCTCACACGCTACACAGCTCCACGGCTCCTAGTGCTGGGACCCCTAGAAATACTACTCACTCCAGCGTACTACTTCCCTACCTGGCAGCTAGTGGGCGCGCAATCGGTCACGAGATGTATGTCGTCGTGGAAAGTCGTCGAAGCAAACACCGCATCAACACCGCGCGGGTGGGCCGCAGGATGCACGCCGAGCTCCTCGAGCTCCTACATGCACATGCACATGCACATGCACATGCACATGCACATGCACATGCACATACATGCACATACATGCACATGTGCATGCACATGTGCATGTGCATGTGCAACATGTCACATGTGCATGTGCAACATGTCACATGTTCATGTGCAAGTGCAACATGTTGCACATGTGCATGTGCATGTGCATGTACATGTGCATGTGCATGTGCATGTGCATGTGCATGTGCATGTGCATGTGCATGTGCATGTGCATGTGCATGTGCATGTGCACGTGCATGTGCATGTCATGTTCATGTGTTTCATGTGTTGTTGCACATGCCATGCAGAGTAGAGTATGCAAAGTATATGCAGAGTATGTACAGCAGAGCACGGACTGTGCATGTGCAGCATATGCAGTGCCATGCAGTGCGTATGCGCCTGCATAAATTCGGCGCTCTGCCAGTAGCGCAGCCCCGCCGTCGACTCACCGGCGGTCCAATTGAACTGGGTCGCCGCCAGGTACCTGATCGTCAGGTTGAGCCGTCGGTCGGTCAGCCTGACGTCCTGGTTGAACCGCTTGAAGAGGACGTCGAGGGGGCCGATGCTATGTCGCGAGGTGGGCGTGGCCGAGTCCTTAACTTGCTGCTTAAAGTCGTTGGTGAGCCACCTGGCGTTGAACCCGGGCACGGACGTGCCGAGCCACAGCGCCCTGCGTGGAGATACCGAACGGCGTCGGTGCGAGGACAGTGGTTGCTCAGTGGTCAGTGGTTTGGACCGACTAGTTGCTACAGCACTCACCACTCGGTGAAAAGCTCCCGCATCACCGAGTCGCCAAGGAAGACGATCACCTTGTCGCGCAGGCACTGCAGCGTGCGCCGCTGGCCCGGCGCGCGTGCATCACCAGGGCGTGCATCACCGGGTGCCGGGTGGAAACGGAAGCCCGCCCGGAAGCCCGGACAGCGGAGCGGCAGCACGCATGGCACGCTGCCGTGGGTCTGCAAGGGCGCATCCGCGGCGTCCGCGGCGGGCAGCGGGCACCAGTGCGGCTGGCTGCGGCACGGCGCGATGCCCAGGGCTGCCGGCGAGGCACGGTAACCCGCATCGAAGGCGTCCCACCTCGTGTCGTTCCGCTTGCAGCCGGCACGCGTCAGGATTTCGTCGAATGGCGGGTAGTCGTACTGAATGGCGCCGTAGGAGGCGAGCATGTACTGGTTGTGCAGCGACTTGCCGCGGTTGGCGTAATCCTTGACAAACGTGCGGCAGTTCGCCGGCGTCGTCGGCGTGGCTTCGCAATTGCGGACCTTGGGCAAAGGATGAGCGACGGGGAGCGGGCGAGGGCGGGACGAGCTCGAACCGATAAAGGCATGGGCAACAGATGACGGGCGAGGGCGGAAAGGGGTCGAACCGACAAAGGTTTGGGCAAAGGGCGGGAGAGGGCGGAAAGTTGAGCCGGCTGCTGCGCCACCACCGTGCTCCAACGAGGCTAGGCGCCTCTGCTGCACGGGAGCTTCTGCTGCATGAAAGTGCAGCTGCTCTTGTGCAGACGCAGACGCCATAACCCCGACCCTCGGCGCCAAAGGCACCGACCGAGCGCCGTTCGTGGCAGAACTTGTGCGGACAGGAAGTAAAGCGGCCACGCGCCAGCTAACAGCCAAGTATTCCAACCTGGGTGCGATCGGTGTTCGCGGCCACGACGGCACACAAGACGTTGTCCGCCAAAAGAGCGCGTCAAGGAAG
>Ga0209302_10002337_pt1 | contig 11066 bp, 13 predicted proteins | sample ArcOceMetagenome_2_FD_187445 | JGI IMG/M metagenome (GOLD analysis project Ga0209302, IMG submission 187445) | Marine eukaryotic phytoplankton communities from Arctic Ocean - Arctic Ocean ARC135M Metagenome (SPAdes) (version 2) | ecosystem: Environmental > Aquatic > Marine > Oceanic | place... | reverse complement strand
CCCCCCCCCACGCCCCAGTTCGGTCCCCGAGGAGTGCACGGGAGGTGTCACACAGACAGTCTCGGGGCACGTTCCTCGGGCGATATTGGCCGTGTGATCCCGGTTTCCCCCGTCGGCAAGTTGGTCCTGCACAGGACTACGGGGAGCATTTAGCGGACGACGGCGGATATTTGCTTACTCGGGCCAGATACCATGCACTTGGACGGTATAGGGTACTCATCCGATCCACACGCGGCCTGCGCAAGGGGCAGACGTTACAAGTACGTGCACGCACCGTTTGGCCTCTGCCGCCTCCGCCTCCGCGGCCACCTCGGCCGCCTCCGCCGCCTCCGCCGCCTCCGCCGCCTCTGCTGTGAGTGACAAGCCTCTCTCAAGATACGGGCATCCATTTTTCCTCTTCCAGGATTTTTTCCTAAGGTACCTAGTCAGCGTGAAAAGCTGTCCAGAAGGTGACCGCGTCCAAACACTCCATGTAACTGTAAGCTGTAACGAACGTCCGCTCGTCCCGTAGCGTGTCGTAGCTCGTCTGTGACGCGTTACGCCTGACTGACCCAAGCCCCACACACCAAGCAACATCCTCCAACCGACACGCGACAGGTATGACACTGAGAGAGATAAAAGAGAGATCTATCTAATCTTATCTTATGAGACTGCTTCAGACCGACGTGGACAAACGTTCCGCTAGTTGAACCGGCAAGTCCGAAAAGCAACGTTACACGCGCGTCAGAGGCCGCGACGAGTCGAACCAACTCTGACCCCTCCTGAACCTGGCCGTGGCTCATCTATGCCGTGCCTCGCGCAAGTTCGCATGTTATATGTGGGCGCAAGGTCCAACCAACACTAGCTAACCAGCGATCTCATCTGCTGGAAGTAGGATCTCACTAGAGAGCCGAAGAGTGCTAGCTGTCCAGGGACCGTAGTCGTCTCTAGTAACCAACTTACCTTCTTTCCTTATCTTATGTATTAACGCGCCGGAGGGGTGCCGACACGGCACACAGCCACACACACTTATGATGGCGAGTGAACGGAATCTTCCGTCCCTCGCGCAAGCACAACAGCGACACCCACGGCGTGTGTCGGTCACGTAGGTACGCCCGCATCACGGCGCGACGTCTGATGTATGACCAGTTTTGACCGCCCGCGCGTCGCCGACAGACAGCGTTTCCGCGTCCATGGTACCCATTTGAGCAGCCCCGACCGACCGCAAATGAACTCAGGCATTATGTCCGCTTATTAACATCCGCGACGAGTGCAAAACTCATATTTACTCCTAGGAATATAGTTCGCATGTTTGGCGCGAACGCCTTGGCTACGACCACTGAGTATGTCGGCCTGTGATAAGTTCAATGCGCAAGGCCCGACCAGCAACAAGTGTGTCTGCAGGGGCGGGGCCATGCCAGGGCCGTCGATCAACACTGCATTGAGGCACTTGGTGAGCCAGCTCGAGCGAGGCGTTTCGAACCAGACCAATACTACAGGTGAGAATCCGCTGCTGGACGTTGGGCGGTTCTTAGCATTCCGGAGCCGGCTGCTAACACTCGAAGCCGCGTGCCCGCCCGACTTCGTGGCCCTGACTCAACGCGCAACGCCGTTCGGGTCTGGTATCACACACGCCGTGTATGCACTCGACACGCAGGATGCAGGGCGGCTCGGCATGAAGCACGCGATTCTGCGGGTGAACAAGCTCGAGATATGCGAGGGTGTAGACCCATACCGCGGCCGCATGCTCGACTCTCTCGTGGTTGAAGCCTGGATGAACGTGCAAATGGGACAACTCGGTCTCGGTCCTCAAGTGCCACACGCTTGCCTCCAGCGTCGAATCGCAAGCGAGGGACCACATAAGAATCAACTCACGCTCGCCCTCGTCATCGAACGATATCCGACTTCATTGGGCTCCCTACTAGTCAACCATCCAACCACGAGGCTGTCGGAGGAGCGCCTGACGCAAGCCATTGAGAGGGCATCCACGATGACGGAGCTAGTTTTGGTGGACTCAAAGCTTCAAAATTTCCTCGCGAGCCCACCAGTGGTTGGCGGGGGCGACACTTGGGAAATTGTGATGACAGACTTCGACCCGCCACTTGCCGCGTATGTGCCTGAACTGTCTGCAAGCTGTCGATCGCTCTTCACACTCGCCAAAGTGGGTCTGGAGCTTGTCTGCGGTGGCAAGCACTCCATTGGTAGCGCCTTTGTCGGTAGAATTGAAAAGCTTGAGCGCGAGGATCCGCAATGTGCACAAGCCCTCTTTTCACCGAGCAAGAGCTGGGAAAGCGTGCCTCCTGCTCTCCGAACGCTCCTAGGATGGTTCCCTTGCGTCCTGGAAGATCCCAACGCAGGCCAGGGTAAATATGCAGCGTGGGAATCCTGCATGCTTTCAGCGGGTGGGTTGAACCGCAACACGCTGTCCGCGTCCACGGCCAGACCTGGCCAGGCGTGGACGCCAGCGAATCGCGAGGCGTCATTTGTGGTTAAGGCAGATGTCAGAGGCGTGGTCAGTCGATACAACGACCGGGCCTACAAAGGGAGAGATTGCATCTATCCGATGGTTGACGACAAGACAGCGGTGCGTGTGCCTCGACCGCCTCCACTTCCAGGTTATCCTCCTCCACCACCGCCCTCGCCGCCCTCGCCGCCCGACCCGTCCTCGCCCCCCTCGCCGATTCCACGGCCGTCCTCGCCACCGCTGCCCTCGCCGCTCTCACCGCCGTTGGTGGTTGTGTCGCCGGACTCTGCGGCTTATTTTTGGGCCTTGCAGAGGAAAGCTGCTGAGCTACTCATTCACATTTTCAACCAGGAGCTCACCGCCTTTATTCTGGCATGGATCACCATCTCGCTGATCACATATAGAATACTCGTTACCCGCAGACCGCATCTCAGTACACAGCGCCCGTCGCAACGAGGCTACAGGGGGGTGGCGCCCGCGGGCGCGCCGCCGCGCCGCAAGGAATCTGAGGAAATAGAGAATTTGTAGGTTTGGGGATTTTAGAATCACTCAAGCCACGTTCTGCCGCGCCTTAAGGGCGCAGCACGTTTCTTGAGTTCTAAGTCTACGCCTACCCGTCCCTCGTTTTACCACCCGCTTGACACACGGTATGGAGGCGGCGCGCTTGCGGCAGGCGCCTTGCACATCAGCTAGCGTCTGCGGCGGCCTTTTCCTGCTCATCTCCCTGCTGTACATCCGATTCATCCTGCGCGTCGGACCGCTAGGACCGTTCGATGCCGTAATCGAGCCGCCCGAGCCGCCGCTTTGCCTGCTCACTGGCGGGCCTGCGCTCGTCGTAGCGCTGCCGCTCCTCGAGCAGACCGCCGCTGCTGCCTCCGCGGCACTCGCGGAGCGGCTGGAGCAATGGCAGGGCACGCCGCCGTGCCGTCGCGACGACGGTGCAGCAACCCTCTCGCTCGTGCTCGCGTGGTCAGGCGCGGCATTGGTGGACGCCCAGGCGTCTGCCGGCCCGCAGCTGCAGCGGCGTGCAGCGGAGCTTCTGCGCCCGGTGCGCCACTGCCTTGGTGAGCCTGAGCTGCTCGATGGCCGTGCCATCCGTGCGCACCTGCGGTCGCGTCGGCGTAGTGGCGCTGCTCGGCGCCGCGCGGCCACTGCCAGCGTCGGAGGCGCCGTCGCAGCCAGCGCCGCCGCATCCAGCGCCGGCAATGCGCCGGCAGCGCGGCTGCGACTGCGACTGCCCGCGAGCAGCACGCTGCGCGAGAATGCACTCTTCCTCGCTGTGCTTGCGCACGCGCGGCGGCGCGGCGCCGCGCTGCTCTGGCTGTCTCCGCACACCACGCCCCTGCGGCCGCGCTGGCTCGAGGTAACCCTCGACCTACCCTCGCCCTACCCTCGCCCCAACCTCGCCCTACCACTCTGAGCCCTCGCAATTACCCTCGCTCTCGCCCTCACCCTCGCCCTCACCTTCGCCCTCGCCTCGCCATGGCCCGCTCGCACTTGCTTTGGCCACCACTCTAAGCTTAACCCTAGCCCTAGGCCCAACCCCAGCCTCCGCCTCAGCCCCAGCCCCAGCCCCAGCTCTAACCCTAAGTTCACCCTCCACCAGGCGCTGCGCTGCGAGGCCGCGGCCGCGACTGGTGCGTGGCTCGTGGGGTCGGCGCTGCTAATGGACTGCGATCGTCGGGGCGGCTGGGAGCCGCCACCCACGTGCTGCACCGCGGGCCACCTTGGGCTCGCGGCCGCTCACGTTGGGGGGCGCTCGGCCTGGCCGATGGGCGCCACGTTGCTCTTCAGGCGGGGACATGCCCCTGGGCCTGGACCTGGTTCTGAACCTGTCCCTGTCCCTGTCTCTAAGCCTGTCCCTAGTCCCAATGCTGGTCCTGCCTGCCTCCCTCCCTCCCTCCCTCCTGCCCCACACCCGCACCCGCGCTCGGACCAGGGCGACGGCTGAGGGGCTAGACGAGTACGTGAGCGAGTGGCGCGCCTCCACACTGTGGCGCGGCCTGCAGAAAGGGCCGTCTTGTCAGCGCCACCGCTCGCTGCCCTGACCTGCTGGGGGCCAACGCTCCAGGCTCCTGGCTGCGCCACGCACTCGGGACGAGCCGCTGAGCTGTTCAAGGTCCAATGGGAGGCCACGGTGTGGCCTTGAGCCCTGGCCAATGTCGCTGATTTTGCAGTGTCCAACACCCAGGTGGCGCGAACCCTTCCACGTCGCCCTATCTTCGCGCATGTGGCAAGCGTACCACGAGTCTCGCCAGCGCGGCGCCCCAAGCCTGTTCAAGTGGCATCCACCATCGGTCTCGTCAACCGCCCTCTGAGGCCGCTTGGTGCACCTCCAGAGGCCCAGCGCCCCAAAGGCCACCCACCGCCCCGCCGCCGCGAGCCGCACGGCTGCTCCACTAGCTCAGCGGGCCAGCCCAACACCAACCCAACAGGCATCCGCCATCGGTTCGTCGCGACGGACCTCATCGCCGACTTGGGTGAGGAGGGCGTGCCCGCGGCCGCGCTCGCCGCCGCGCGCGCGGGCGGCAGCGGCTTCGGCGGTGCGCTACTGCTCGCCACGCACAACTCGTCGTGGCCCGTGGAGCCGGACGCTGCCGAGGACGACGCATCATTAGCGGCGGGGCGGTCGCGGCTGCCGGCGTTGCTCGGGCAGTCGCCGCCCTCGCCGCCGCCGCCGCCCCTTGGAATCGCATCCGCCTCGCCGCCGGGCGCAGCGACCAACACGAGCCTCGTCGCCACCGTCGGCGCGGGCGGCGGCGCGGGCGGCGCGGGCAGCGGCGCGGGCGGTGCGGGCACCACCGCCGCCGACGCCCAGGCGCGCGCCTTCGCCTCGCTGCACGGCGTGACGCGGCGCGAAGAGCGGCCCGGAGTGAGGTTTGCTGAGGAGCACCTCTTCCCGACGGTGCATGGGGCGGTGGGGGAGCACGGCGTGGAGCACGGCGCGGGGCGTGATGCCTCGCTCGAGCCGGACGAGAGCGCTGAGGAGGTGCGCCAGGGGGGGGGGGGTGGCCATGCCATGCGCATGCCGCGCATCTGCCATGCACATGCCACGTGCCACATGCCACCTATGCCGCGTGCCGCGTGCCAGGGGCCTGCCGTCGAGGAGCCTTTGAGTAGCACGTCACTCTCGTCGAGGGAGATGGCCGCGCGCAGCGATGCGCTTGAGGAGGTTCTACTCCGTGCTGCGCAGCGCCGCGCCTCGGCGCAGGGGTGGCCGCCGTAAGTGGATGCGCCCCGTCCGTGTAGCGCCAGCAGCTGCCAGCAGCCGTGGTAGCTGGGCCTCCTCTGGCCTGCCTTCTCTGGCGGGGACACTCGGCTCTGTGCAGTCCTCGGGAGGAGCCTAGGGCGGAGCTTTGAGAGGACTCTAGGAGGAGCCGCCCTGCGCCGCGTGCAAACGGCCGGCTAGTACCCCAACTCTAACCACACTCCTGACCCTAATTCCAACCCGAACCCGAACCCGAACCCGAACTGCAGGCTGCTGCTGCTCGGCTTTGCGCCGTCTGCAGCCGCTGAGGAGCTCGCGTGGAGTTGGATGCTGCGGCTGCGGGCCCTCTCGCTCGACAGCTGGCTGATGGTGGCGCTGACCGAAGATGTCTTCCGCAGCCTCCGCGCGCTGCCAGGCGTACCTTGCGTGCTGGCACCCGGCCACGCCGACGCGCAGGCGCCGAACAGCGGCGGCGGAGGTGGGGCCGCCGGCGGCGGGGCCGGCGCCGGCGGCAGTGGTGGCGGTGGCAGCGGCGGCGGCGGCGGGAGTGGTAGCGGTGGCGAGGGGGCGGCCCACGGGCTGCGGCAGGCGGGGCTGCGGCTGGGCGTGATGCTGGCGCTGCTCAAGGCGGGCTTCGAGCTCTTTGCGTGCGATGTCGACACGCTCCTGCTCCAGGCACGTAGTGAGTAAGCCAGTGAGTGAGTGAGAGTAAGCTAGTAAGTGAGTGAGTGGCTCAGTGTTGGGTCGGTGTAGCGTGCTAGACGTAGCGTGTGATACGTCTCTAGTTACTTGCTGACACACAACTCCAGAGCCCATGGCCCGCCGTGCTTCAGCTCGCCGCCGAGGCCCCAACCGACTCCGGCATTGCCGCGCCCGTCGCCGCGGGCACGCGCACGCCTCCATACGACCTGCTGCTGCAGAGCGACAGCCGCGACGCGATGATACCGTGCGAGGTGGCGCTGGCGGAGCCTGCGGCCAATCCTGGCGGCGGCGGCAGCAGCGACGGCGCAGGCGGCGCAGGCGGCGCAGGCGTGGGCGTGGGGACGGCGGCAGGCGGGGGTGGCGCGTGGCCTTGCGTGAGCTCGACGGTGATGTTTGCGCGCACGCGTGCGCCGGCGGTGCTGGCTGTGCTCGGGAGACTCAAGGAGCAAACCGCGCTCGACGCCGCCGCGCTCACAACCACGGCGGGCGCAGCCACGGGCGGCAGCGGTGGCGGCGCAGGTGGGTGGGCCGGCGGCGTCCCGTCGGCGGCGCAGACGCTGACATCGCTGCTGTCTGCGGCGCCGCCGGGGCTGCGCTGGCGGCTGCTACCGGCGTCGACTTTCCCCAACGGCTTCGTCGCCTTCCGCAGGCCTCTCGACGCCAGCTGGAGTGTCACCGCTGACACGCACCCAGGCACCGCCGTGCCCGCATCGGTGGTGCTGCTGCGCGCCGACTGGACGCCCGGTCCCGCCACCAGCCGCTACTTGCTGCGCGAGGTGGGGTTGTGGCCCCTGGACGGCTCGAGCCTCTCGACCTCGCCGCCGCCGCCGACCAGGTGGCTCGCCTACGGTGCAGACGGCGACGCCGATGCCGCGCTACACCGCCAGCGTGGATCGCTGCGCGCCGCGCTGATGCTGGCGCAGCTACTCAAGCGCACCCTCGTGCTGCCTCCCTTCTGGCGACGCACGGCGCACGACGGCTCGAGCCGACCGTGCACGTTCGCCTACCTCTTCGACTACGAAACCTTTGCCCAGGCAAGTGTCGTACGTGAGTCGTACCCACGTACAAGTATGACGATCATGAGACCCGCAGCCCTACGCCCCCAGGCTGGATCCCGCCCCCTCATGTCTCCATCATGTCTCCATCATGTCTCCATCATGTCTCCATCATGTCTCCATCATGTCTCCATCATGTCTCCAGGCCTTCCCGTCGCACCGCGAGCATGCTCACCTCGCAAAGCTGCCGCCTCCGACCAAGTTTCACATCGTGCTCGGCGATGGCTCAGCGGGCGACGACCCGAACGCCGTCACCTTCCGGGCGCGCTCCTCCAAAGGCGCCAGCGAGGGCCAGCTGCGTTCCTGGCTGCAGCCGCATGAGCACGAGCCGGTGCTGATGTTCGAGCACCTCTACCACCGCTTCGAAAGGTTCAAGGACGGCGGCGTGCAGGCCGAGTTCGACGCGCGGCTGCGTGCCGGGCTGCGACCCACGCCCGAGCTGCAGGTAGCCATCACGCTGCTGGTAGAAGCGCTGCGCGGCCGCGGAGGATACAACTGCCTGCACGTTTCCGCCGCGGACCTGGAGCGTAACGGTCCCAAGGTCTTCTCGCGCGCAGCCCGGCTGATCTCGCCGCGCAGGCCGACGCTGCTCTCCGCAGACGCGGCCCTCGGTGCCAAGGCGCGCAGCCAGATGTCCAAGCACTTCGACCACCCCCTCTACACCGCAGAGCTGCTGCCGCCGCGGCAGCGCGCCCTCTTCGAGGATGTCGAGGGCAGGATCACGCTCGCCCTCGAGCTCGTCGACATGCACGTGTGCGCCGCCGCGCAGAGTGTCGTGGGCAACCTGCTCACCCCCTTCGCGCAGGGCGTGTGTTACGAGCGCGACGGGCTGCGCGGCGTGGCGATCGCAGCTAACGCGACGAGCCTGCCGCGGTGCATGGACCTGTACAGCCGGAGTGCCGAGCTAAAGGGGCTGCGCTGGTTCTGAGTGAGGCGTAACGGCACGTGCTGACTTCTCTGTATACTTTAATTTTAAATCGCACATGGCACATCGACCACGTACACCCGGCCCTGTGGACTTCTCGTTTATTAAAGCCGTACACACGAATTTGGACATTGGACGGGCCGCGATCAATAAATCATGCTATAGTAGTTTTGTTTTACATTTTACTTTACGAGCCCGCGTTCATATACTGTATAGCTGGCTGAGCATGGCGGCGTTCACCAAGTCATTGCCAGGGTAGTTCACCACGGCTGTGTGCGTCGACCGTCGTAACCGAACGGCCACAATCCCACAAAACGTTCAGGGTCCATGTTCGTCCATAACGTTCGCTTTTCGATAAGCGAGACGAGGGATCGCGCCGCCGCCGCGCGCTTAAAGTATACAAAAGGGAGACTGCTCAAGACGGTTCGGTAGGTTTTGCAGCATCGGCAGTGTCGGCCGGACGAGGGGGTTTGGCAGCATCGGTAGCACCCGTGGCGTGGCTCTGCTGCTCGCGCTGCCGCGCCTCCTCCGCTGCCTTCGCCCCCGCCTTCGCCTCGGCCTCGGCCTCCGCCTCTGCCGCCAAGCGAGCCGCCTCCGCCGCCTCCGCAGCTGCAGCCAGCCGCGCCTCCTCTGCCCGCTGCCGCGCCTCCTGCTCGCTCGCCCAGTCGCCTGGGGCAGCGGCCTGCACATCAGGGGCCCCTTGCCCGGCAGCACCCCATTGCCCAGGCTGACCCGTTTCCGACGGATGTTTGTCGGTGCGCTCGGAGCCTCCAGCCGCGCCGTCGACGGTGTCCGGCGTAGCCGCTGCTTTCACCCTTGAGAGCGGCACCGCCTGCAAGTAGTTGTCGAACCGCAGGTCTTCGCCGGCCCGCCAAAACGCGACTCTCTGCGGCGGCTCCGCTGCAGCACGGTATAGCTTGATGGGCGTCTTCGGATGGAGCTGGTTGTAGTGCTCGACCATGGCGGCGCCCAGCCGCTGTGCGTTGCTCGAGTCGTAGTTACCCCAGTTTGACTCGGACGCCGGCGACAGCCATTGGCCTGCGGAGTCCATGTCCATGTAAAATACGCCGATGATGGCCTCCTCCCACTCCGGCTGGTCCCGCTTATCTTTCGTCTCGTCAAAGTACAGGTTGACCTCCGTCTCAATCCACGCCTGCTGATACTCTTGGTTCTTAGCCTCGAGCGTCGCGTGGAGCAGCTTGGTCGTGTTGACGAACGTGTCCCACGTCTGCCTGCGGAATTTGCACTGGTTCCGCCAGAGGTTGCCGATCTGGCCCTCCGGTATGTATTCGGCAATCCAATCCTCCGCCGTATTTACGCCAGCTTTGTCGCACCAAAACGGTGCCGCTGCCCCACCAGGTAAGCAGGCGTCGCATCTTCCGCCGTTGACCGCACGTTGATTGCAGCCCACGTCTTGCATGGCCTGCACGTTCATGCCGCCTCCAGCGTGGTTGGCCATGCACTCATCCATCCGATACTGATCGCTATGACTACCGTCGCCATGACTACCGTCGCAGGAGGCGTTGCAATAGGCGGGGTTGTATGCTGCTGCTTGATTAGACTCTCCGCTTTGGCAGCAGTTACGATTCACGCTGTTGGAGTCAGTCGGCGACATCGCTGCGACCCTGTGCTGGAGCTGATCGAGGCTGGAGATGTAGCCCACGGCCTGGTGGGTCCAGTCTGCCATCAGAGCGAGCGAAAACGGCAGGTCCTTGCGGTGCAGGGTCGTCGCCATGCAGCTCGGACCGCAGTCACGATGGATCGGGAACCAGGGCTCACTTCCGGAAATCCACTTGTCGATGTCCCTCGTTTCAAACAGGTGTCCGAGGAAGCCCTCGCCCTCGAAAGCTGCCTTGACCGGGTCGGTGCCGTTTTTAGGAGGTGATCGTGCCATTCTGCAATTCAGGCCTTGGCTGGTGCATGGTGGCGGTGGTGATGGTGGTGGTGGTGGTGATGGTGGTGGTGGTGATGGCGGTGATGGTTCAGACGGGGATGGAGACGGGGACGGGGACGCGGACGGGGATGGAGACGGAGACGGATGCAGCACCATCGGCACTGGCTGCAGCACCGTCGGCACTGACTGAGGCGCAGATGGAAGCGCCTTCGCGCTGGTGCACCACACGGCCTCTCCAGCAGCGTCGAGGCATTTCTTCTCCGGCCCCTGTTGTTCTTTCTCCGGTATTGTAGGCTGCGACCCGTCGCGTTGAAGGGTTCTGGGACTGTCCTCCGCAGGTAAGCTTGGTCTGCCGGGAACGCCCAGTGCCGTGGCACCCAGGGCCAGCATAAACCGAGGGCCTCGCCGCGCGCGACGTCCCGATTTGGCACCTACCTAGAGCAGGCCAAGAGAACTTTTCGCCTTTTGCCTTTCTCACAGCGGCGCCGATGGGTGCAATGCTGTCCTCCGGGTGCGCAACATCTTTGGCGGCGTCACCAGGCCGCCCGTTGCAGTCAAAGCAGCTCGGCAGTGATCCGCAGCCAAAGCAGCTCGGGCTTGCTGAGCTCAATCGGATGTATCGTGAAGGAAGGCCCAGCAACGACATCGCAAAGGCCGGTCTGTTTGTGCACCAGCACGACAGCTCGGAAGGGGACACGCCGCTCTTTGACGCCAGTTCGCAGGAGTGGCCTCACTGGGCCGGGAGCGTGGTCAGCCGCTCGATGAGCGGGCTGTACAATGCGGAGTGCGGCATGATCGTCAGGCCCCAGGCCGCGAGGGTTCTCTGCTCCTACTACGCG
>Ga0209302_10002335_pt1 | contig 11067 bp, 7 predicted proteins | sample ArcOceMetagenome_2_FD_187445 | JGI IMG/M metagenome (GOLD analysis project Ga0209302, IMG submission 187445) | Marine eukaryotic phytoplankton communities from Arctic Ocean - Arctic Ocean ARC135M Metagenome (SPAdes) (version 2) | ecosystem: Environmental > Aquatic > Marine > Oceanic | place... | reverse complement strand
GTGGCGACAGATATCTATCTATCAGCGAGCTGTATAGACCGACACAGAAGCTTCGTGCGATGGCTGCTAAAGGCGAAACCCTATATTCATAGGGGTTCGCAATCGGCATTTAGGGGCTTGGTTTTTTGGGGACGTTGCGGCGTCCCTTGCATAAACGGGCCATCGACACAGATGCGCTTGCCGTCTGGTGAGGCGCAGGCGCCACAGATACCCACGCCACATTTAGTTAAATAATCAATAGCGCTGTGAATCTGATCATCGCGGCAGAAGTGTCGTTGGACTGCTGCAGCGGCGTGTACCATGGGCGCTGGGCCACAGTTGTAGAAAACGAGATTATCTAGCTCCGTCGGTGACATTTCTTGCAGCCGGCTTCGCAGTAATTCAGTAACAACCCCTTTATAGCCCTCGCTACCGTCATCCGTGGCAACATGTACCTCGGCTATTTCTTTGCACTCATCAAGATAATAAAGGCGCTCTGCAGTGCGTGCGCCTGTAAATATTTCTGCGTTACCGAAATCTCTAGCTAGCTGATAAACCGCGGCCAAGCCTGTGCCTCCGGCTACGGCCATAATTTTGGAAAACTCTGGTGGCTCTGCAGCAATACCATGAGGACCGCGGACATAGACCTCAGTGCCAACCGCCAAAGCCATCAACTCATGGGTAAAGACACCCACGTCGATGACGGCTAGCTGAAAGGGTGCATCAGCCAGGGCAGAGAAGGGCTTCTCACCCAGACCTGGGATCCAAAGAAAGACGAATTCTCCGGCCTGAATATTAATTTTACGGTCAAACGTCAGAACACAGATGTCGTTGCAAACCCGCTAATTCTCAACCAAGATCACCGGCTCGAAGTCCATATCAATGTCGTAGCGAATGTGCGCTTCAGCTTTGTTAGAATCAAATGAGATGTCGGATTCAAGCTGGCTGAAATAGCTTTCCATGTCGTCGGTGGTCATGCCTGTCAAGGCAGAGCCAACACCTACAATAGTTGCGCCAGCATTGAGAAATTCGCGTACATCGGCCGCACTGCTTACGCCACCACAGCCGATAATAGGCACCTCAGTGACAGCGGATATTTCACGCAGACACTTGAGGGCGATGGGCAGCACGCCTTTACCTGACATGCCGCCGGCACCATTGCTTAACACCGGATGCCCATGCGATGAGGTGTATCCGGGCCCTACGGTATTGATTGCGCTGATGCCGTCGGCGCCACCTGCTATTGCTGCCAGTGCAATTTCGGCAATATTCGACGTGTTCGGTGTCAGTTTTGGAATCACCGGTATATCCACTACGGCTTTTACCGCTGCGGTCACTTCGCGAACCAACGCCGGGTCCTGACCCATTGCCATGCCATAGCCCTTGGCGTGAGGGCAGGATAGATTAAGCTCTAGCCCATTAGCCACAGGTGCCATTATTTTGGCGACTTCGACAAACTCTTCCACGCTACCGCCAAAGATGGAAACCAGTAAAAAACGATCCTCTGGAATGCGCAACTTGGCCATGGCCTGAGCCGCTGCCTGTGCGCCGGGATTGGTAAGCCCCACCGCGTTGACAAAGCAACCGGGTGCATATTGGCTGTAGATCGGCTCACGATTGCCCGCGCGGATATCAGGGCCCACACTTTTGGTCGTTAGCACCCCAACCTGAGGCATATTATCGAAAACATACTGAATGATTGAGGTGGCGGTGGTGACAACTCCCGAGGGAACTGTAAACGGGCCCGAAAGGGTCTTACCGAGAAATTCTGTCTTCAAGATGGCTCGCTCAAAACTGGCTAATGTGATGGGTGTACGGCGTGAACAAGTATACTGGTTTTAAACAATTAATCAGCCCCCGTGTTGGCGATGGCACGAAATAAAGCTAAGTTAGAATAATCGTTACTGGGAATATACTCAGGGTCATTGTAGTAGGGGTTGGCGGCGAGTTTAACGATCACCGTGCGAGTCTTAGGATTGACATAGATAAATTGGCCATAAACGCCCTTAGCCATATATTCTCCGCTGGTAGCGTCGGGAATCCACCACTGGTATCCGTAGCCGAGGCGCGTACCCGGTTGCAAGTGAGGCGCATCTGGCTGAATTGATGCCGCTACCCATTTCTTAGGTACGACCTGCTTGTCACCGATCCGACCTTCGTGTAAATATAGAGAGCCTAGCTTAGCATAATCGCGCATGGTGAGATTCAGCCCGCCGAGCGCCATTTCCATACCATGGCCATCAATAATCCAGTAGCCATCGTATTCCATACCGAGCGGCCGGTAGAGTTTTTCTCCCATGTATTGGCTCACCGACTGACCCGTGGCGCGCACCAGCACCATGGCCAAGACATGGGTGTCTATGCTGACATATTGACGTCTTGTACCTGGCATTCGCTCGTTGGTAAGGCTCGCGGCAAAGGCATCCTGGGAGTGGCCCATGGCGAAACCGCGTCCCCAGCGGTTAATGTCGCTATTGAAGGCGCCATAGTCTTCATCAAAGCCTACGCCAGAGGACATTTGTAGCACATCTTTGATGCGAACGCCCTCGTAGCCGGAGCCCTTTAATTGCGGTGCGTAGGCATCGACAGGTTGCTCAATACTGCTGATCAGGCCCTCATCAACGGCTATCCCTATCAAGGCTGATATAAATGACTTAGCCATAGACCATGAGATGTTGCGGGTGGCTCTCTCATTCCCCAAAAAATACTGCTCATAAACGTTTTGATCATCCTGAATCACTAGCAAGCCTGTGGTCCAGGCATCAGACAGGAACTTCTCGGTGTTAAGAGTTCCCTCGCCGAAGTCGAAATTCTCTGGCAATGGGACTGGTTGACCGACAGGGCTGGGCATAGCTTGACCCGGTCTATGCAGAACCCTTGTGGGCCAAATATCCTCAAAGGAGCGGAAATTTTTAACAATTTTATCGGCGTCAAATAGGTAAATAGTGGTGTATAGCGACGTCAGTGTAGGTCTGAACCAAAGGGCTACCGCGATGACAATGATGCCGCAGGACAGAACAGTTTTTTGAGTTGTTTTCATATCGCTTGTGTACCTACCAATCGATCTAGTCTACGGCGGATTACGTCGACTTTACAAGCATAAATCCCTATGTCGCAGTAACCGCTGCACTATTGACGAGCCTGACAGGTATAGAGGAGAGCGCACATAAGAGTCCCTTAGGCCGACAATTCTTTAGTATCAGTGTAATGGCAAGGCGCTGGCGGGGCATTGAACAAGGATTTATCAATGTGATCTGCGTAGCCCATCGCGTGGCTTGCACAGACATAAAAAAAGGCCACTCGCTAAAGTGACCTTTTGGTTGCCGCGGACGGCTGTTAGCGCCGGCGCGGCTACACCGCCTAATGAGTATTAGAACTGGTTCATGGTGTTGTCTTTACCCGACGCTTTCAGTGCGGCATCACCGGCAAAGTATTCTTTGTGATCGTCACCCATATCTGATCCAGACATGTTCTGGTGCTTAACGCAGGCGATACCCTGACGGATTTCCTTGCGCTGTACGCCAGCAACATAACCCAACATGCCTTGCTCGCCAAAGTAATCTTTGGCGAGATTGTCCGTAGACAGAGCAGCGGTGTGGTAAGTCGGCAATGTAATCAGGTGATGGAAGATACCTGCGTGCTTGGCCGCGTCTGCTTGGAAGGTGCGAATCTTCTCGTCGGCATCTATGGCTAAGGCCGTCTCGTCATAGCTGACATTCATGAGATCGGCGCGATCATAGGCTGAAAGGTCCGCGCCAGTGTCTGCCATGGCGTCAAATACCTGCTGACGGAAGTTCAGTGTCCAGTTGAATGATGGGGAGTTGTTGTAAACCAGTTTAGCGTTAGGAACAACTTTGCGGATCTCATCCATCATTGCGCCGATTTGGCCGACATGCGGTTTTTCGGTTTCAATCCAGATCATGTCAGCACCATTTTGAAGGCTTGTTATGCTGTCGAGAATACATCGCGCTTCACCCGTACCGGACTTAAACTGGTATAGGTTGCTTAGTAGGCGCTTGGGTCGAACGAGCTTGCCGTTACGGTTGATGATGACATCGCCATTTCGCATGTTTTCAGGCGTCACTTCTTCAACGTCTAGGAAGGAGTTGTATTGATCACCCAAATCGCCTGGCTCACGCGTGACAGCAATCTGCTTGGTCAAGCCAGCGCCTAGTGAGTCAGTACGGGCAACAATAACGCCGTCTTCGATCCCTAACTCTAAGAATGCGTAACGCACCGCATTGATTTTAGCTAAAAAGTCTTCATGGGGAACCGTGACCTTGCCGTCCTGATGTCCGCATTGTTTCTCGTCAGACACTTGATTTTCTATTTGAATGCAGCAGGCACCAGCTTCAATCATTTGCTTGGCCATCAAGTAGGTGGCTTCGGCATTACCGAAACCCGCGTCGATATCGGCAATAATCGGTACGACATGGGTCTGAAAATTGTCAATCTGCGCCTGAACAGCGGCTTTGGCAACACCCTGCGCTGCATCCAGTTCGCGGAAAAGGCCACCTAACTCGCGAGCATCGGCTTGGCGTGCAAATGTGTAAAGCTCAGCAATTAATGAAGCCACAGACGTTTTTTCATGCATGGACTGGTCGGGCAGTGGACCAAATTCAGAGCGCAGTGCAGCAATCATCCAGCCTGACAGGTAGAGGTATTTCTTGTCGGTGGTACCGAAGTGCTTCTTGATCGCAATTAACTTCTGCTGACCAATAAACCCATGCCAGCAACCCAGTGACTGTGTGTAAGCAGAGGTGTCGGCATCGTACTCAGCCATATCTGAGCGCATAATAGCGGCGGTGTACTTGGCAACGTCCAATCCCGTCTTGAATCGGTTTTGAGCGCGCATACGTGCTGCAGATTCAGGATTAATCGCATCCCAAGCGCCCGACTTGCCTTCTAAGATGGTTGCAACATCGGCAATGTTTTTTGAATATGTGGACATTTTTTCTATAACCTCTTTTTTGTGGTTTCTACACTACCCAATTTGACAGCCTCTGTAGTTTAGGTATGATGCCGCCATTAATCTAATTGATACTTTGTATTTCGGGCATTTTTTAAATGAATATATCAAGAGTGGATTTAAACCTTCTCGTTTATCTCGATGTGCTGTTGCGAGAATGCAATGTTACACGGGCTGCTGAGGAGCTCGGCATCAGCCAGCCAGCTATGTCTAATAGCCTGCGACGCCTACGAGACCTGTTCGGTGATCCAATTTTAGTGCGCACCAGTGATGGTATGACACCGACCGACCGCGCCCTCGAATTACAGCCTTTGGTGCGTAATGTGCTGTCGGCGGCGGAACAGGTGATTTTGCCGAAGACTGAGTTCGACCCCGCTGGGTCAAGCCGCATCTTCCGTATCATGGCCAGCGACTATACCGAGTCGACGCTGCTGCCAGTGCTGCTTCGACAGTTACGCAAAGAAGCGCCGGGAATTCGCTTAGACATCATGACTCCCAGTGATGTGAGTTTTCATGATGTGGAGCGGGGCAAGGTGGATCTGGTGATCAATCGATTCGACAGCTTACCTCAGTCATTTCACCAGGTGCATCTATGGGACGACAGTTTTTCTTGTGTTTTGAGTGCTGCGAATCCGATTATCAGTCATTGGAATCTCGACAGCTACTTATCAAGTAAACATGTTTGGGTTAGCAAAACCGGCATGGGTGTGGGCGTGGGTATGACACCGAATGATGTTCAGCGTCTCGGCTGGGTTGATGAGGCGCTGGCCAAACTCGATGCCAAACGTGATATCACGCTGTTCACACGCCACTACCAGGCGGCGTTGTTGCTAGGCGAGCAGGATGATCTCATCGTGACTATTCCGACCATGACTGCGATGGGCATGGCGAAGAATCCCAATGTTGTGATTTTGGATCCGCCCTTTGAAATTCCTCGCATGCGTTTGAAAATGGTGTGGAGTCCACTATTACAGCATGATCCAGGGCACAAATGGTTGCGGCAGATCATCAAGTCGGTTTCCGAAGAGATGCTGCGCTAGGCTGAAGTTGGGTACTCTGATCCGGCTACTCAAATCACCTAATGCTGTGTCGACTAGGTAACGACGCCGAATAGCCCTGCTGAATAGCCAAGATAATAGCGATAGCGTTGGCAGATTAGGGTGTAGCTAATAGACTTTATGTTTAAAAGATCTTAACAGCGGAGAGCGAACCATGAACAAGCGTATTGAGCGATCAGGACTGCAGATAGCCACACCAATCTATGACCTGATTACCGCTAAGATCTGCCCTGGTACCGCAATTGATCCTGAAATGTTCTGGTCAAAATTTGCCGACATAATCCGTAAATATGCGCCTATTAATCGCGATCTTCTGAAAAAGCGTGACAAATTGCAGCTGCAGATTGATGCTTGGCACGTTGAGCATCGCGGCAACTTTGATTTTTCAACCTATAAAACATTTCTGCAATCGATTGGTTATCTGGTCCCTGAAGGCCCTAATTTTGCCATTAGCCCAGACAATGTTGATGTCGAGATCTGCCGTCAGGCCGGGCCGCAGCTTGTCGTGCCGATTATGAATGCTCGGTTTGCCTTGAACGCTGTCAATGCTCGCTGGGGCAGCCTCTACGATGCGCTTTATGGTAACGATGTTATTTCGGAGGCCGATGGAGCGCATAAAGGCGGCGAGTACAATCCCATCCGTGGGCAGAGGGTTGTCGACTATGGTCGTGATTTTTTAGACGGCGCTGTGCCATTACAGAGCGGTTCTCATGCTGAGGCTGTAGCCTATAGGGTGATTGATCGTCACTTATGCGTGACCCTAAATTCTGGAGTTGATGTGAGTTTAGACGCGCCCGAGCAGTTTGCTGGCTACTGCGGAGAGGAAGACAATCCTAGTTCTATTCTGTTAAATAACAATAGATTGCACGTTGAAATTCAAGTAGATTCTAGCCACCATATCGGCGCTGTTGACCGTGCGGGAATAAAAGATATTGTCCTCGAAGCGGCTCTTACAACCATCATGGACTGTGAAGATTCTGTCGCTGCAGTTGACGCCGAAGATAAGGCACTTGCCTACAACAATTGGTTGGGACTGATTAAAGGCGATCTTAAGGAGACAATAAATCGTGGCGGCAAGAGCTTCGTGCGGACTATGAACCCTGATCGCGAATATCTGGCTGCCGATGGTTCTAAGCTGATTCTTAACGGTCGTAGCCTTATGTTCATCCGTAACGTTGGGCATTTGATGACCAATCCGGCCATTATTGACGGCGAGGGTAATGAAATCCCCGAAGGGATTATGGATGCGGTAATTACTAGCCTTATTTCACTGCATGATTTGAGCGGTGCAGGCCCGCTGAAAAATTCTAGGGCTGGCAGTACCTATATTGTAAAGCCCAAGATGCATGGGCCGGAAGAGGTCGCGTTTACCAATGATCTTTTTGATACTATTGAAGACGCATTCGGCCTCGCTCGCCACACTATCAAGGTGGGTATTATGGACGAGGAACGTCGCACTTCGGTAAATCTCAAGGAGTGTATCCGTGCCGCTAAGGGTCGTGTTGTTTTCATTAACACCGGGTTCCTTGATCGAACAGGTGATGAAATACATACCAGTATGCAAGCGGGGCCATTTGCCTTTAAAGCCGACCTAAAAGCGATGCCATGGATCTCTGCCTACGAAGATCAAAATGTCGATGTCGGCTTGGCCTGTGGTCTCAAAGGTAGGGCTCAAATAGGCAAGGGTATGTGGGCGATCCCAGATAATATGGCAGATATGATGAAAATCAAGATTGCTCACCCCAAGTCTGGGGCTAACACGGCCTGGGTGCCGTCGCCAACAGCTGCCACACTGCATGCGATGCATTACCATCAGGTTGATGTGGCCAGCCTGCAAGACCAGATTGCGACGCGAACGCCAGCTAATGTGGATGATATTTTAACCATACCTCTTCTAGAGGAGGGCGCACTAGACAGCCAAAAAATTCAGTTGGAACTAGACAATAATGCTCAGGGCCTGCTGGGTTACGTGGTGCGCTGGGTAGAGCAGGGCGTTGGCTGCTCCAAGGTGCCGGATATTAACAATGTCGGTCTGATGGAAGATCGAGCCACATTGCGAATCTCTAGTCAGCATATGGCCAACTGGCTCCATCATGATATTTGCACTGCGGAGCAGGTGATGGAAACCCTAACGCGCATGGCTGCAGTGGTTGATGGGCAAAATGTCAGCGACCCTGACTATGTCGCTATGGGACCAAACGTCGCTGAGAGCGTTGCTTTCCAAGCGGCCTGTGATCTTGTATTTGAAGGTGTTAACCAGCCCAGTGGCTATACCGAGCCGTTACTGCACGCCTATCGTCAGAAAGCCAAGGCGTCGCACTCTTGAAGTCGACCCCAGATCTCTGTGACCAGTACCCAGATTTGGTAAGGGTCCTTGAGCCGATGTTGAATAACTATGGTGGCCGCGAGCAGTTTAGTGGCCAGATTGTCACTGTAAAATGCTTTGAAGACAATAGTTGTGTCAAAGCATTGGTGGCGACTGAGGGGCAGGGGCGTGTGATGGTAGTGGATGCTGGCGGCAGTATGCGCCGGGCCTGCTTAGGTGACATGCTCGCGGAACAGGCCTCTGCCAATGGCTGGAGCGGCCTGATCATCTATGGGTGTATTCGTGATCTGGACGAGATTATGACCACGGATATCGGCGTGCAGGCACTTGGCGTGCATCCTATGAAGACCGACAAGAAGGGTGTCGGCGAAACGCAGATAGCCGTCTGTTTTGGTGGCGTTACCTTCAGGCCGGGGGACTATCTCTATGCCGATAACAATGGCGTTATTGTCGCGCCTGAAGAGCTGCTCTAGCCGCATTTTCTGCGGGAAGCCTAACCAGGCCAATTTTTTACCGAAAAAGTCTTTAAACCACTCATTTTAGCGCGCAAAAGGTTGTGTTATTGCCGCTAACAAGAAAAACTAGCGTTAGTCTTCGCTGTGACTCCGCAGCGAGCCAACTTTTATACTGTGAGCCTCACCATGATCAAGCCTTTGCAATCTCTTGGTACCCTGTTGCTTTTCTTTTTTCTTGCTCTTCCTGCGGCTGCGCAGCCACTAATCGATTCTGAGTCGCGATTTCACCCGATTATTGGCGCCAAGGGCATGGTCGTTTCTCAGGAGATGGTTGCTAGTCAAGTCGGCGCATCGATATTAGCCGAGGGAGGCAATGCCATTGATGCTGCCGTGGCCACAGGTTTTGCCTTGGCCGTCACCTTACCCCAAGCCGGCAATCTCGGTGGTGGCGGGTTTATGCTTATTTATCTGGCAGACGAAAATAGAACTGTGGCCATTGACTACCGTGAGATGGCACCTTCTGCAGCCACTAAGGATATGTTCCTCAACGCCCAAGGTGAGGTGGATGCGGGCAAGGCGCGCTTTAGCATCCAGTCCTCCGGTGTTCCCGGCACCGTAGCTGGCTTGGTGCACGTGCAGGAGAAATACGGCAATCTCAGCCTCAAAAAGGTCATGGCACCAGCGATTAAGTTGGCTCGCAGTGGCATTAGAGTGACTGTGGCGCTCTCAGAGTCCCTGTCGTCACACCGCAGGCTGCTGCAAAGCAATACCGGCGCTAAGCAGTACTTTTTTAAAAAAGACGGAGCTGACTATGCTGTCGGTGATGTGCTAAAACAGCGGGATCTGGCGGCAAGCCTTAAGCGTATTTCAGCGCAGGGTGCCGAGGGGTTTTATCAGGGCATAACGGCAGAGCTGTTTTTGGCGCAAATGGAGCGAACCGGGGGTTTAATCACTCAGGCGGATCTAGACAACTACGCCGTGGTCGAGCGGTCACCCATTTGCGGTGATTATCGAGATCATCGAGTCTGTGCGATGCCTCCACCATCGTCAGGGGGCATTCATCTGGTGCAGATGCTCAATATTCTTGAGGGATGGGATTTGAAAGGGCTGGGCCACAACAGCGCCGATTATATCCATCGACTGGTGGAATCTATGCGTCGAGCCTACGCTGACCGCAGTCAGTATCTGGGCGATGCTGACTTTTTCCCGGTACCCGTCGAAACGCTAATTAATAAAGATTATGGTCGAGTTCTGCGTGACAAAATTGACCTAGATCATGCCAGTCGTTCAGCGGACATTGGTCCGGGATTAAAGCGCACTCCCGAGAGTACCGAGACCACACACTTTAGTGTCTGGGACGATTGGGGTAATGTTGTCAGCAACACCTACACCCTAAACTTTTCCTATGGCAGCGGTATTGCGGTGATGGGTTCCGGCTTTTTACTGAATAACGAGATGGACGATTTCTCGGCTCGACCCGGATCGCCAAATGGTTTTGGATTAGTGGGCGGCGTGGCTAATTCGATTGAAGCGGGCAAGCGTCCTCTGTCATCAATGACTCCGACGATTGTCTTTGATCCGCAAGGCAAACCTCTTCTGGTTACGGGTAGTCCTGGTGGTAGCACCATAATTACAGTTGTCCTACAACTCATTCTCAATGTTTTAGAGTTTGATATGGGTATAGCTGAGGCTTCTGCGGCGTCCAGAATACATCACCAGTGGCTGCCCGATGATGTCTACTACGAGTCGGGTATTTCGCCTGATACCCTGCGTAGATTGCGTGAGATGGGCCATTTGGTGAGCGATGGTGCGGCGGTTCTTGGATCAACTCAGAGTATTCAGAGCAACGGCAAGGGCATGCTATTTGGTGCTACCGACAGTCGTGCGCATGGCGCAGGGGTTGCGATTCAGCCTTAGGGTAGCAGTTAATCTTTGAGGCCGTTTTTATAGCGGCTGACCGTGCCGTCATCATGCTTGACCGAAGCGCTGCGCAGCTCTCCTGTCTCATCGACCAGCATAGGATATTTGGGTGCCGTCATAAACTGTGCAAACCACTCCGCTAGCATCCTGTCGTCGTCAAGGGTCTCGAGCAAGAGGGCTTTTACTCGCTTTAGGTAGGCATCAGGGATGTGATCTGCAGCCATAGCGGGCGTCAGTGGCGGATCCATAAGGTGCTTGGGTGCGACAATGCCAGTGAGCAGCTCGGTGGCCAAATCATCGAGCATTTCGGTGGCCGCCGGCGCTCGAAAGCCAACGGAAAAGGTTGTGCAGGCACCCAGT
>Ga0209302_10002333_pt1 | contig 11070 bp, 9 predicted proteins | sample ArcOceMetagenome_2_FD_187445 | JGI IMG/M metagenome (GOLD analysis project Ga0209302, IMG submission 187445) | Marine eukaryotic phytoplankton communities from Arctic Ocean - Arctic Ocean ARC135M Metagenome (SPAdes) (version 2) | ecosystem: Environmental > Aquatic > Marine > Oceanic | place... | reverse complement strand
CCAGCCCTCGGGCATGGATGGCTGGCAGCCAGCGCGCCGTGTTGGCGGCGCGCTGTGTTGGCGCCTTGCTGGATTTACAGAGCTACATTACCCCTGACGAGCGGGTACGTGGGTGAGCGGATTATTCTCACCGTGCCCACTGCGGCGCGGCCGCGCGCCCACCATCCTAGGGCTCGTGCTCACGCCCATGCTAACGCTCGTGCTCACGCCCATGCTATCGCTCGCGACCTCGGCACAACTGGTCGAGATTACGACGACAGCGGAGCTCGCCACCTACCTACGCGCCGGCGACTCGCGGCTGGTGCGCCCGTCGCCGTCGACCACCACCGCCACCAGACAGCGCGAGGCGGCGGTGCTTGTGCTGCTCCCAGCCGTGCTGCAAGAGCTCGTCGACACCAACGCGACTTCGGTGTGTGACTGCGACGACGCCGTCGAGCAGAGCTCGCATGCGACGGCGGCCGAGACGCTCCACCTACTCACGACTGACAGCCCGAGCAACCGGGCACTGATCGGTGCGTCGCCGGATGCGCTCGCGGGCCTTGTTTCGCTCGTGGGCGAGTCGTTGAGCTGCAACAACACAGCGTCCTCGCCCTCGTGGCGGGCAGCGGAGGAGGCCGCCGAGGCGCTCTGGATCCTCGCCTTCAACTCGCCCTCCAACCACAAGGCGCTGCTCGAGCTCGGCGCGCCGGAGGCGCTTGCGGCGCCGCTGCTCACGCCGCACGCGCCGCCTCGCTGCAAGATGTGGGCCGCCGCCGCGCTGCAGAACCTGGCCGCCTCCTACTGCGCCACTGCCGATGGCCGATGCAGCTGGGAGTGGGCGGGCGACCCAGGGGCGCAGGCTCTTGAGGTGCGTGAGCGGCTGACCATTGACGCCGAGGCGGCGCGGCGGCGCATAGCCGCGGTGCCCGGGCTGCTGCACGCGCTGGTCGACCTCGCCGCCGCGCCGCCGCCCGAGTCGGGCCTGCTGCCGAGCCAGGCGCTCACGAGCGACCGCTTGGCTCCAGGCATCGCCGCGTGGGCGGCGGCCGGCGCGCTGAAAAACCTCGCGCTCTCGCGCAGCCTGCGGGGGGCGCTGCAGGGCTCAGCCGCGCCGCACGCGCTGTGCGCCCTCCGCGCGTCCAAGTGCTGGCTCCAGTCGTCCAAGAGTCAAGCTGCGTTGCGCTACCTTGACGTGGACAGCTGTGAGGCGGTGCTGCAGCGACCGAAGCCGCCGCGCACCAGCCTGAGCCACGTGCTGCACTTGCGGCACTTCGACGCGCCGGGTCTGGTTGAGCTGTGATGACTGATGTCCGCGAGAGAGTGCTACCGGTCGTGTTCTCCTCAATAGCCTGTGCCGGTTGGTCTCTCCGAGGACACGAGAGTTGGTGGCCGCATGGGTGGCCGGTGGGTCTGGTGAGGGTAGTAACTCGGGCGTATGTGCGCCCGATGAGGGCTCCGCGCCCGGTGCGCGGTGGCTCGACCCCGAACGGAGCCCGAGTCCCCGACATACCTCGTCGAGGCGGCTCGGTCGGGTTTCGTTGTTTACTCAACCACACGAGACTGGAGACTGGAGAAACCCCGCAGCGGGGCTGCCGGGTACAGAGGCTGCTAGAGCTCTCCGCCATGTACTTTAAGGTAGACCGGAGTGCTGGAAGGTATACCAGGCACAACTCAGGCTGCAGAGCTCAGCCACGCTGGCATCTGCACTGAACCCCGCGGGCGGCGGAGCCTCCTCTCCGCAGCCCTCGCGCCAAGTGCTTGCGCACACGGCCGTGCCCGCGCTGTCGACCAGGTCTTGACAGGGCGTGCCGCACAGCTTGCCCTCGACCAAGTCCACCTGGTTGGTCTTGCCCTCGGAGAAGGCAAGCAGCGCCCCGGCCTGCAGGTGTGTGCGCATGGTGTGCGCATGGTGTGCGCATGGTGTGCGCATGGTGTGCGCATGGTGTGCGAGTGTCTGCATGCACGTGCCTGCTGCTCCATGCCGGCAAGCGAGGCGGCGAGCTTGGCATCGTTCGGCTTCATGCGGCTGGCGGATCCAAAGTTCTCAGTCGCCTGGGCCAGTGCATACGAGTGTGCCATGCCTCCACCATGCCTCCACCATGCACGGCATACACCATACAGGCACAGCTGAAGGTGCCCGGATCACCACCACGCACCCACCATGCATGTGCACGCACATACATGCACATGTGTATGTGCATGTGCATGTGCATGTGCATGTGCATGTGCATGTGCATGTGCATGTGCATGCACATGTGCATGCACATGTGCATGTGCATGTGCATGTGCATGTGCATGTGCATGTGCATGTGCATGTGCATGTGCATGTGCATGTGCATGTGCATGTGCATGTGCATGTGCAACCGCCGAAGGTAAGCGGCTCGCCTGCTGCAGCCGCCCCTGCATCGCCCGCGCCGTGCCGACTCCTAGCTTGACCTCGTCAAAGTACTCCGAGTTGAGCGCGGAGGCGGCGTAGAAGGCCGCCACCGCTTCGGCCGGCCGCGACAGTGACGCCATCAGCCGTCCCAGGTTCATCGGTGGCCGAGGGTCCTGCGGGTCAGCGGCGGAGGCGGAGGCGAAGGCCGCTTCCGCTTCGGCGTGCGCGCCCGCGGAGGTGCGCGAGATGCCCAAGTTGAGCCACGCCTTGACGTCATCAGGGCGGATCTCCACCGCCTTCTGGTAGGCGGCCGTCTCGCGCGTGTACTCGCCCAGGCTGCCGAGCGCCGCTGCCATGTTGGCCCACGTGTCAAAGTCGCGTGGTGTCACCTCGAGCGCGCTCTCGTAGGCCGCGACCGCCTCGGCATCGCGCCGCTGTCCTCGCAGGGCGACGCCGAGGCCAAAGCGCGCCTGGTGAGGGTTTGGAGCGAGGGGGAGGGTGAGGGTGAGGGTTGGGCTCAGGGTCAGGGCCAGAGTCGGGGCCAGGGTTAGGTTTGGGGTTACGGTTACGTTTGGGGTTTAGGGCCAGGGCTGGGATCAAGGTGGGGTTAGGGTTGGAAGGCGGAAGCGCGCGTCGGCGTCGAGTGGCAGCAGCGCGAGCTGTGCGCGCAGGCTGGCCTCCGCCTTCTCGGGCTCGTCCAGCTTGAGCCGCACGTCTCCCAGGTTGGCGTGGCAGAGCGAGCACGCTGAGTTGCGGCGCAGCCCCCACTCGAAGAGCTGCTCCGCCTGCAGCAGCATAGGGTTACAGCCTGGATACCTACGGTTACAGCATGGGAGTTATAGGGTTGCAGCCACAACTCGAAGCGCTGCTCCGCCTGCCGCAGCTGTGAAGGTGACGGCTCGGGCTGCAGCAGGATGCGGTTGCCACGCTCGTTGAGCCGCGCCACGTGCTCCACCTTGGTAAGGGCCAGGGTTGGGGTCAGGGTTGGGGTCAGGGTTGGGGTCAGGGTTGGGGTCAGGGTTGGGGTCAGGGTTGGGGTCAGGGTTGGGGTCAGGGTTGGGGCTAGGGTTGGGGCCAGGGTTAGGGTCAGGGTTGGGTTTTGGGTTTTGGGTTAGGGTTATGGTCAGGGTTGGGGTTGGGGTTGGGGTTGCTCCACCTTGTCCGCCACCGCGATGAAGCCTCCGATGACATACCGCAGCCCCGCACTCACAGCGTGACCCCCGTGACGCACACCTCCCGGTCGGAAGGTGGCGTGGCCTGGCCAGGGTTAGGGTTAGGGTTGCGGTTGAGGTTGGGGCTAGGGTTTTGGGGCTAGGTTCTTAGGGCGAGGGTCAAGGATGTCAAGGATGGGGCTGGGGCTCCGGCTAGGGTACGAGAAGGCGGCGTGTACCCTGCGGCATCGGCAGCACGCGGTCGATGTGCTCGAAGTACGTGCCGCCGCCCGTGAAAGAGCTCGGGTGCGAGAGCGCCACGGTGAAGGCAAGCAGCGCGTCGTCCACGTGGATGTCCGTGCGCGGGTGCGAGGCGTTGTACCTCAGCACGGCCACCGAGTGTGCACGTAGCATCGAGGCGTTGGAGACCAGCGTCGGGAAGAGGTGCGCGAGCGTGGGGAACAACTGCAGCGCGGTACGTGCAAAGTGGCGCTGAGATGCACGGCGGTGCTCCGCAGGAGTGGGGCGGGAGCGGGGCGGGAGCGGGGCGGGGTGGGACGGGGCTCGAGCAGGAGCGGGGCCGGGACTCGAGCTCGGCACCTTGGTCCGCAGGGCCTCGTTGAACCAGTCCTTGACCTGCGGCATGTCCTTGATCCACGCTTTGCCCAGCTTGTACTTGCCCGACTGGCTGCTCGGCAGGCCTTCGCCCTCGAGCTCGGTCAGCCGGATGACTTCCTCGCACTCGGCGGGCGAGAAGAGCGGCTCCTCAGAGACGAAGATCTGATCCTCGCCCTGCAGCGTCTCCGAATAGTCGTTGAGTATCTGCACTGGGCCCATCGACCAGCGCGACATAGGCGGCACGTCGTAGTCCGCTGCCACGCTGCAGGAGAAGTGGCTGCAGGCCACCTCCATTTGCGCTTCGTGCTCCGCAGCGTTGAGCTGCAGGGCAGCATCGAAGGCGTCTGACACGTCACCGTGCGCGTCGACCGTCGCCTGCTGCTCGGCCGCTGCGGCGGCTGCCAGCCAGAGCATCTCGTCTCAGCCGTCGACCGGACCCAACCAAGCGCTCGCGGACCCAACCAAGTTGTGGAGATCTCATTGTGGGGGGGTGGAAGTCGATCTCTTGTTCCGTAAACAAAACAAGAGAAAATATCTGATCCTATCGCGCCGGGCCAGCGGGAACACGTCCGTGGCTAGGAACTGCCTGGTAGAGCTGCCGATCGTACGCGTCGATGACGCCTCGCACTTCCTTCATCTCCTCCTCGGTCGGCTCATAGTCTTCGTATTTGGGCCGAGGGTGCAGCTCGACGTTCTCGTGCGAACGCAGGCCCAGCCCAGGCGCGACTATGAACTCCTCAATGCGTTCCCAGCCGTCAACCTCGAGCTGTTCCAGCTTGATCGCAAGCATTGGCGTAGGTCCGTCACCGGACAGCACACCCAGCGCGCGCGCATAGTCCCTGTCGTTGACCTTCGGGCGGGCAGGAAACCCGTGCGAGTACTGATAGTAGTAGAAGCTCCGCTTGTCCTCCTCCCCGCCCTCGGTTTGCACCCATTGTACCGTTGGCGGCCACAACGGGGGCGAGAAGTGCTGTGTGAACTGCTCGGCGTGATCCCGTGCCCACTGCATGAAGCTGATATCTGGGCAGCCAGTCACAGAATTGCAGAGCTTTCCCTCCTCCTCGCAGCCGCGACAAAAGTAGTTGTACTCACTCACGGTGCGATTCCCGGGCTCGCGAATGGTTGTGAGATATTGGCACCTGCTTCCAGGCGCAAGCGCAGAGCAGGTGCCGAAGCCCGCACCAAAAACAATCGCACTCCTGGTGCACGGTCTCATGAGACCCGCGTTTGACCCGTGCTTCTCGAAATCGAGGATGCAGTAGCTGGCACCGCTCGATGCGACAGCGTCCGTGAACGTTCGATGCACCGTCGTGCTGCCCGTTTTCCCGACTTCAACGAAGATGGTCAGCACATCATCATCAGGCGATGCAGGCTGCCACAGTCGCGACAAATGCTCGGTCAGATTAGGCACGTACCCCGACACAGGTTGTACGGCCGCAGCAGCAGCCGGCGGCGTGACGTGCACCGCCAGTCCCTGCAGTGCCGCGGTCAGCATGAGCAGCTCCACAGCCAGGGAGAGATGCCTTTTTCGGCCCGCGCGAAACAATATTTTTCAACTCGTAGGAACCTAGAGGCCTTGGCTTCATAGATAGATAGATAGATAGATAGATCTATCTATTGGCTTCATAAGATAGGGGCGTATTCATCATCGCCGCACACCGTGCCTTTGTGTCTGGGTGTGGGGGATCCATCCAGGCATCGCGGAATTGCGCAGCGTCGTGAGTCGTGTAGCGTCGTGAAACCCAACAATCTTATCTTATCGCTTATCTTGGCTTCATACCGAAGACGCCTTCATAGCGAAGACCGGCGCTGCCCACGACGCCCTGCTCGAAACTGAGCGGAGCCAAGGCCACCGTACTTCGACCCTGGGTTGCCTTGATGAATGCCAGCCGGCGGCAGCGGACGGATGGATGGCATCCACGTTGTGAGTGATTGTGTGGCGGTCGCCGCAAGCCACAGATATAGCGGCGACGAAGCGACTCATCACCAGAAGCAGAGTTCAAGGCTGCCGAGCAAGCGGGCGCGACGCTTCTACCCCAGGAGGTAACCCCAGCACGCGTTGGCGACGCTCAGGCGACGCGATATGGCTTGCTACTGGGGCTTACGCGTTACTTACGCGTGTTCGTCACTGTAAACGGGCAGGATGGAGGAGGCTGCCGCGCCACGAACCTGCGCTATCTGGCTACGCCATAGGCACGGGCATGCTTCACAGTGCATACACCGCTCGTGCTGAGCTTTAAAATCCTCATGCTGTCGCTCAAGTGTCGTTCTGCCACCCGGTGCGTCTTATCTACGAGCCGGAGGCTCTTTGCGCCGAAGCACATAACGTTTGTTCGTGTTGCTTTTGTGTGAGTTGCTAGCCATTTGGGGTAAACTTCATGTTCAGGAGTACAATGTATTGACTTGGCACGAGATCTGAAAACGGCTTCGGCGCTCAGCACGACGTTGCAAAGTTCCGGTCTTTTCTGCGAAGCCAAGGGCAACTGGCCTCGAGTGATTAATAAGATAAGATCGTGAAACCCAACAGCTTATCTTGGGATTAGACGGCAGGGCTACCCAGAGGAGGGCACTAGTACGCGTACTGCGAGTGTTACGAGTGCGGACAACTTAGAAAGTTTGCCCACGTGATGAAGTCCGTAAATTCGGCTGAGACCGGAGGATAAGATAATATCTCGTTAGACGCTGATCTTCGATCTCTTTAGAGTTTAGACCGGACGGCCATGGCGCAGGAAGAGGATTGTGCTCGATGAAGTAGTGCGGGAATGTGCAAAGCTGGTTTGGTGACGCCCAATCCCACTCCTAAGGAGTAAGGACTTGGAACAGTATGGCATATAATGGATCAATTCTTAGAGAGCTCGAGATCATCCCATAGTATGGCCATACTTACGCGTAGCGCGAGCCAATCCTAAATATGGCTGTTCAATGCAAGGATGAGACGCCCAGCCGTGCGTTAAATTCGGTTTGAAATCGCCCGAAGTCGGCCTGAAATCGCATCAAAATCGCTCAAAACCTTTTTCGGACTCCCGAGGAATTTCCCTCGGCACAGACCTTTTGCAAATCGTTACGGATGTATTCCTCGCTAACAGGTCGTCAATCCTTCCACATTCAGCATATTCTGGTTCATACTTTCACTTAGAGGGTGGAGCCCATTCTGAGATCCAGACTTCTAGAGAGTTACAAATCCATATACTGTTCTTAGTCCTCATCCACTCCGCAGTCGAATTTCCAGCCGAATTCCGATACCCCAGACACGGACACCCCACACGCCGATTCGCATGTGTTCTCTCGGGGGTGTCGGGGCGCCACACACTGCGCGCGCGGAGACGGCAGACGCGCCGCGGCGCGGTCCGCGGACTGCGCGCGCCCCGGGCGCAGTGCGTGGCGTGGCCCACCGCGTTATAATAATATACAAATGCTGAATTAGAAGTGAAACTATGGTCACAATTTGCTATCGGGTGCCGTCGTGTGCAAGCCGGTGGTAAGTGCGCGCCACGCGTCCGTGTACAGCTCGACCTTCATCGTGCTGAAGGCTTCGGGGTCGAAGCGGAGCAGCTTCATCGCGGTGGGCAATCCGGCACGCGCGAGCTTCTCTGCCTCGGCAGGCAGCGCCTCGACCGGGCACTCGGCGTCTACGAGGCCTGCGGCGACGGCGGCCACGCTATCGTAGCGCCGGCCCGCCAGCACGCCCTCCCGCAGCGTGCTGGGCGAGAGCTTTGCCTTTGACAGCTCGGCGAACGGCTTGGAGAGGCGCATGCCGAGGTTGAGCTCCGGAAAGTTGACGAAGCCTCGCTCGGTGCGCATCACGCGCCAGTCGCAGGCGAGCGCAAGGAAGATGCCCGCCCCGTAGGCGTGGCCACTGATGGCAGCAACAGTCCTGCAGTCGAGCACGAGGAGGCGCGCCAACACGCGCCAGAAGGTCTGGATCATGTCCGGCGTCTCCGACGAGTTGTTCATCATCCACGTCACGTCCAGTCCGTTGGAGAAGAACTTGGGACCGCCGAGGATGACGAGCGACTTCGGATGCTCCGCCGCCTCCACGTGGCTGATAGCGTGCTCGAGCGCACTATTCATCGGTGGGTTGATAACGTTCTGGCCACGGTCCAGCCGCAGCGTGAGCAGACCATCCTCAGAGTCGGTGAGCGTGACGCCGTCGCTGTCGAGTAGAGTCTTCATCGTGACACCACCCCGCGCGACCCAAACCAAACTCGTGGGTGTCGCTTGGGTGGCTGCCTGCCTCCTCTGCCGGCCTAGCGACCAAACGGGTTTGGGGGGGGGGAACCAATGTTCAAAAGTTGGGTGGCTGGGGTGGACATCCCAAACACAAACCGCTTCCCTCACACCGCTTCCTCGCAGCGCACGTCGTGCGTTTCAATCGTCTTCGTCGTCGCCGCCGTCCTCGTATCTCTCCTCGTCCGACGAGGAGTCCTCCTTATACTTAGACTTGCCCTGGGGCTTGCGGGCCTTTGACGGCTTGTCCTCCAGCAGCATCGGCTCGTCCTTCGAGTAGACCGCCGACTCGAGCTGGTGGATAAGATCGCCGGAGGTGCTGCCCTCCGCGACGATGCCGTGCGCCGCGCACACCGCCTTCAGCTGGCGCACGGACATGCCGTGCAGGTTGGCGGGCAGCGACGCCGCGCTGATGCCGGAGGCGCGGCTCGTGCCACCGCCGCCGCTGCCGGCTTGGCCGTCGGTGAGCAGCTTGCGTTCGTTGGTCTGGCCGGCCATGCGGGCGAGCCTCTCCTCATGGGAGCCCTCGGTGCTGAGGCCGCGCTCCTCGCACTGCTTCTTGACCTGCGTCGGCGTGAGGGTTAGGGTAAAGGGCTATGGTTAGGGTAACGGGCCAGGGTCCGGGTCAGCATTAGCACTGCTTCTTGACCTGCGTGTCGGTGAGCAGCCACGCCTGGGAGTCGTCGCCGCCGAGGAACTGCCACGTCGCAAGGTTCTGTGCCTCGGCCTGCGCCTCCTCCTTCTCCTCCTTGCGCCCTTTCTTCGCCTCCGCCGCCTGCACCGCCGCCTTGTGCGCCGCGTGCTTGCGCTTGTCCGTGCACGCCTGCACATGCTCCTCCAGCTCCTCCCGGCTCGCCGAACGAGGCGGCTCGAAGCCGCAGCGCGGGCACGCGTCGATCAGCGACGCGCAGAAGAGCTGCTCCGCCTGCCGCTGCCGCGCCGCGTCCGTCACGCCGCCGCCGGCCTTGCGCGCGGCGCGCGCCACGCGCGCCGCGCTGGCTTCGCGCTGCTTTGCGCGCCGCTCCTGCTCCTCTTTGGCCTCGCGCCGCAGGTCGTCCTCCACGCGGGGGGGGACGTGGTAGAGCCAGAAGCCGAAGGTGCCGCTGCAGCGCGCGCTGCCGCACTCCACGTGGCGGTGGTAGTCCTTCGGGTGGTCTGCAGGGTGAGTGTTGGGGTGAGGGTGAGTCCTCCTTCGGGTGGTCTGCAAGGGGAGGGCGGCGCGGAGCGGTGCTGCGAGCGCGCCGCGGAGCTTCGATGGCGCGGGGCGGGCGGCATCCGGCGCGGTGCTGGAGTGAGGAGGCAGGTGGGAACGAGGCGGGGGCGGGGCTGCGACGCACATTCAAAGCCTTTCTTGCATAGTGGGCAGCGGTGCTCTGCCGTCATGCAGCCAAACTCGCAGAGGCAGAGGGCGCAGCAGTAGGTCTTAAGGCCCTGCATCATGAAGTTGTAGTCGAACGGCTGCACGCCGCTGTCCGCCGTGCCCCACGTCGCCTTGCACCGAGGGCAGTGGATCTCGGTCTTGAAGCATCGCTCGTTGCTGCGCGAGATGGCCGACTTGGCCCTCGCCTTGGCGGCCGCGGTGGCCTCCGGAGGCGGCTCGGGCGAGGTGAGGACCTCGAACGCGCGCACGAGCGCCTGGAAGGCCTTGGTCGCCTGCTGGTAGCGGGGCAGCTTGTCGGGGTGGATCATCCGAGCGATGTTGAGGTAGACCTTGCGCTGCTGCGCGAAAGGCGTGCTGCGGCTGATCGGTTGCCCGAGCAGCGACAGCACGCCCTCGGGGTCGCCACCTTCGGCGAGCTCCAGCACTTGCTCTGCCAGGCGCGTCGCCAGCGCCTCGGCGTCCTCGCCCTTCGCCGCCGCGCCACCCGCCGCGCCACCCGCCTCGTCCAGGCCGGCTTCGCCAGCGCTACGCTTGGAGGAGCCGCCCTCCTGCTGCAGCGCGTCGAGGAGCCGCTGCATCAGCTCGTCGCGCGGCTCGATCGACAGGTCGCACGGCAGGCCTCGCTGTGCCAGCAGCTTGCGAAACTCTGCTGCCTTGAGCGCGGTGGGGTTCCGTCCATCAGGAAGCTTGTGCTTCTCGCCGGCCTCGCAGAGCTTGAGGCGGGTGACCAGCTCTTCCTTCTCGCCAGCACCCGACTGACCGCGCTCCTTGAGCAGCTTCTTCAGCTCAGCGACCTTGCACTTGGCGTAGTCGGTCATGATGGTGGCGAAGATGTGGCGCGTTCCCGCCCGTTATCTTGTCTATCTGTCGAGGAGGGCCTGGTTGTCCTGGTGAATATCTGGTGTATCGTTTAAGGTCGGGGACCGCTCAGGAGCGGGTGACCGGAGGGCGATGGCGCAGGATTGTGCTCGGTGACGTTCTGGCCGAACACGTAGTCGAACTAAGAGGTAGGGCCCGTGTCTGGCCGTGGAGGTAGCGGGAGTTTTTTTTTGCCTGAAGTGAGAGAATTTATTACAAGACACACAGCCTATAACAAACACGACACGGGGTGGGCGAAGGGCGCGCCATCCGAAGACCACACTACCCCACCGTCCTCCTGGACCGCTAGCGGCGGTCGGCTTGTTGGGGGGGCGCCCGCAGGCGCCCGCCCGTTTTTTTTTGTTGCGATTGTAGTTTCTTTTGAAAACCAGCGGCGCCCGAACGAATCAGGCACACACCACTAGTAGCAGCGAAATACAACCGGCAGAACAGAACAGAGAACCCACTCGAGGTGGGGG
>Ga0209302_10002332_pt1 | contig 11070 bp, 7 predicted proteins | sample ArcOceMetagenome_2_FD_187445 | JGI IMG/M metagenome (GOLD analysis project Ga0209302, IMG submission 187445) | Marine eukaryotic phytoplankton communities from Arctic Ocean - Arctic Ocean ARC135M Metagenome (SPAdes) (version 2) | ecosystem: Environmental > Aquatic > Marine > Oceanic | place... | reverse complement strand
CTTTTATAGGCAACTATGTAAAATTGTCAAACAAAAATTTGGATCTAAACCTAAAAAAAAATCTTTTATTAAATCTCAATTTATTCGTAAAGGTAGATTTGTTTATAAAGGGGCTGTGCAATTGAAGCCGTGTGATATAAAACCTAACTCGTCATTGAATATATGCTGGGTTCGTACTCCTCAAAAAATTCTTGACCTGAATATATACCTAGATAAGGAAATTATTGAAACATTTAATAGGAAAAAACGAACTGGTATTAATTTGAACCCTCTTAATTATCATAACGACTACAATAAGCAAGAATTACACGAAACGCTTATTGAGCATCAGGATGGTTTTTGTCCCATTTGCATAGAAGCCTTGAAACACACGTCTGCTAAAGAATTGGATCATGAACCGTCTATACATCAGTTGAGAGAAAACATTTTGAGGCAACTTATTTGTAAATTAAAATTACCTGCAGGCGGTGATAGTAAACTGGTAGTCTATAAAAAGCTACTAAAATTGTCAGAAATCGATGTGGAAAACGCTATTGTGTCCGAATTAAGGTCTAATCTATTTCTTAGGTCTGTTCATCGTAAATGCCATAAAACTATTGATCGTGATCTTGGTCTTAAAGAAAAAGCTTGGCGGAAAGAGGTTAAAAAAGAGACAAACGAAGAATTTTACCATGATATTGTTAAATTTCGTGATAATATCAAAGTAGTCATTAAACGACACAAAAAACTTTCCAAGGCTCAAACTATGGAAATTTTAAGTAAGAGAAAAAGCTTATAACAATATACACGAGGACGAATAAATGATTTATTTGTCTTCGTGCTTCCCTGGAAGCTGTAATCCCCAGTGATGGGTCCGTACAGTTTTGGGCATGGATGATCTTAGGATTGGTCTAATGCACCCCACGAATGAATAATATTAGTTTTTGGTTGTTGCCTCCTTCCCTTTTATTGTTGTTAGCTTCTACTTTAGTTGAAGCTGGTGCAGGAACTGGTTGGACCGTGTACCCACCTTTAAGTAGCGTTCAGGCGCATTCAGGACCTTCGGTTGATTTAGCGATTTTCAGTCTTCACTTAGCAGGAGCTTCTTCTATTCTTGGTGCTGTTAATTTCATTTCGACCATTTTTAATATGCGTGCGCCCGGAATGTCTATGCATCGTTTACCTTTAATGGTTTGGGCTGTTCTAATTACAGCTTTTCTTCTTTTATTGTCTTTACCTGTGTTAGCGGGTGCTATTACGATGTTGTTAACAGACAGAAATTTTAACACAACGTTTTTTGATCCCGCTGGTGGTGGTGACCCTGTTTTGTATCAGCATTTATTTTGGTTCTTCGGCCACCCAGAAGTTTACATTTGTGCGTCATTGTCTATTATTATCTCGTTAATCAATCCTTTTTACGATTATGCTTAGTTATTTTTATTGTATTAAAACACTTTTCCCTGTTAACCAAAGAAATGCAGTTAACGGAAGCGGGAATGAAAGTCACATGAGAGGACCGATAAGTCTCAAAAATTGTTGGCGAGTTATCGTGTATATGGCTAGGTTTACAAAGTTGACACTTCACGCCCATCTCACACTGGATCTTGGTTCTATTATTGGTAACGGATCATGTAGGCAGTGGTTTTTTACCAGAATGTATAAAAAACTTCAAATAACCTGTCTAGGGAACTGCAATCAGCAGTCTTACGTGAGGCAACGGCCTAAGTACACAAATGGCGGGATTTTAGTAATTATGAGACATCCTAAGGGGCGAAAGTCCTATGGAGGCGGAGGCTTTGTAAGGAAGTCAGGTTTTAGATGTTTTAGTTCGACCACCAACATTATCGGTTCGCCGTGCGTTGGTTTGGAAGAACTAAAAAAAGCTAATAAAAAAAATTTAGAACACATTAATGGTAAGTTAATTCATATCGTTTCTGACGTCAACACGCTTATTTTAGCGTATGAATATATTAAAAGTAATCCTGGTAATTCTACGCCAGGTGTTAATTCAAGTACTTTGGATAAAATTGATTTAAAATGGTTTCATAACGCTAGTAGCAAATTAAAGTCTGGTAAATATAAATTTAGTGCTGCCCGTCGTTCATATATCCCAAAACCAGGCAATGAAGGAAAAAAGAGACCTCTAACGATCAGCTCCCCTCGTGACAAAATCGTTCAAAAAGCTATTCTTTTTCTTTTAGAAGCTATTTATGAACCTTCATTTTTAGATTACTCACACGGGTCTCGGCCTAGGAGAGGTACTCATACTGCTCTTAAATACGTCAAATACAAATTCGCGGAATGTAAATGGTGCATTGAAGCGGACGTTGAAAATAATTTCTCGAATATCAACCATAAAATTCTTATGAATCTTCTCAAAAAACGTATAACTTGCTCTAAATTTTTAGCTTTGATTAAAAATTCTATGACAGCCGGCTATGTCGAAAATGGGAAATTTTTTGAATCTAACATTGGTTTATTTCAAGGCGATATAACTAGTCCCGTTCTTAATAACATTTACCTTCACGAATTAGACCTTTATATGAAAGAACTTATAAACCTTTTTTATCTTGGCAAAAGCCGTAAGAAAAACCCTGAATATAGACGGTTTCAGTATTTAATGGAAAAAGCAAAAGGTGATTCTTGTAAAATTAAGAACCTTCGTAAACAGCGGCGTAAAGTGAAGAATAGCAAAGATCCTTTTGATCAGAATTTTAAGAGGTTGTGCTATGTTCGATATGTCGACGATTTTGTCGTTGGTGTAATAGGATCTCGTGAAGACGCTGTAGAACTTGAAAAAAAGATTAGAACGTTTCTGAAGAACAAACTTAGACTTACCCTCAGCTCAGAGAAAACTTTTATCACTCACTTCAGTAAACGGCATATCACCTTTTTAGGCACTCTTATTAAAGGCACGTGGGAACGTGAAAAAAAACTGGTTGTTGTTAAAAGAAATGGGGTCTCTCGAAAAGAAAAGGTTACGTCCAGAACCGTTTTAAAGGCTCCTATTAAATTACTCTTCGAAAAGGCTACTCTTAACGGTTTTTTTAAGAAACGCAATAATAAATTTGTTCCGACTTATGTCGGTCGTTGTATCAATCTGGATCATGAAGACATTCTGCACTACTTTAATTCTATTATACGTGGAATTCTTAATTATTATTCTTTTGTAAATAATCATAAATCGTTAGGTAGTCTTATTCACGGCTTTAAATTTTCTTGTGCTCGGACTTTAGCCTTAAAATATAAATTACGGCGTGCTTCTAAAGTTTTTCGCAAATTTGGGTCTAATCTTAAAAAGTCTCGAAAAAGCAAAATTGAACTTTATATCCCTAAAACTTTTAAGCCCTTTAAAGTGTTTAAAATTAATGTTGTTGAACCAGATTCAGTTATATTCAGTAATTGGAATAACAAACTTTCGAAAAGTAACTTGTTTAAACAGTGTGTTATTTGTGGTTCTACGAAACACATCGAAATGCATCATATTCGAAAAGTTAGAGACCTAAAAAATAAGCTTAAGAAAAAGAATACCGATTTCTTCAGTTCTCAAATGGCGGCTATTAACCGGAAACAAGTTCCTTTATGCGTTGAACATCATAAAGCATTACACGATAATAGTCTTTCTCATGATGAACGCGAGTTATTCAAAAAAAGTATTTCATTGTTGAAAAAAGAATAGTGTTATATGTCAATCTATTTTACTTTATTTTCCCAGTCTAAAACTGGAGAGCCGTATGAATCAAAAGGTTCACGTACGGTTCGGGAGGACTCTTATAGACTAAAGTTTTTTTTTCAAAAAATCATGTCTTGGGTGAGTGACCTCACTAATTTTACCCGGATTTGGTATGATTAGTCATATTGTTTCAGCGTTTTCAAGAAAAACTATTTTTGGATATTTAGGAATGACATACGCAATGTTATCTATTGGTATTTTAGGTTTTATTGTTTGGGCTCATCATATGGCGCGCGTGAACGTTGCATCGCGGGAAAAATCTGTTCGGTATTATGATTTTAGGAAAGACTCACTGCTATATATAAAGTATATGGTAGCAAAGCAAGAGTCTAAAGGGACAAAATTCATCTGGGTTCATCTCCAGGATAAGTTCTCAGCTCTCATACTGTGGATCGAATTAGTCTCCATCCTGAATAACTGCAGGGTTAAGAAAATGAAGGTTAGAATCAAGGGTTCGTGTGCGACCATGTTAGCGTTATTTAAATATATAAATAATTCGAGCATTTTACTCAATAAGGACTTTTATACATGTGGATTGTCCATCCGAACATTGAGTAGACTACTAATAAAGGTACTTCGTGCTAATTATTTGAAAATGATTACCGACCCTAAGCAGTTAGTTTCTTCCCCACTTTGTATAAGTCACGTCATGCCCACAACCTTAATAGGTTGCGGGACAAGGAGCTCCGTAATGTTTAGATATAAGCTTAAAGCTTGTAAAAATTCAAGGGGAGCAGGAAAATTTGTACGTAAGCTATCTACCTCTTGCGTTGACTCGTCTGAGGATTGGCTTACCAACGAACTAAGATCTTTAGGTCTTAATTCTCGTAAAAACAATATTGCAAAGGTTAACATAAGTGTTAACTCTCTTCTAAGTTCACCTGAATTTTGGGTGCGTTGCTATGACAGTATCAAGAGTAATCCTGGTATTCTTTCGCCTGGTGGAAGCCCTGATGGCAGCGTGAATCTTTCTATTGATGGAATTGACTTAGACTATTTTAATTTACTAGCTAAAAAGATAAAATCTGGCCGCTTCCGTTTCGGTCCTACTAGAAAGACTAGTATTACTAAACCTGGTGGAGGCAGTCGTCCTTTGGGCATTACTGACAGTCGCGACAAAATTGTTCAAAAAGGAATAGCTATTATCCTTGAACAGGTTGCTGATCATCGGTTTTCTGATTCTAGTTTTGGATCTCGTAGAGGCAAATCTGCTCACGATGCTATTTCTTATATTCGTAAGAAAGTCCCTTCTGGCATGTGGGCCATTGAAGGTGATATTAGCAAATGTTTTGATAATTTTGATCATAAGAGGCTCGTATCGCTTATCCGTAAGAAATATGTAAATCATCAGATTTTCTCTGACCTTTTATACAAAGCATTGAAAGTGAAAATCGTTTCTGTTAAGGACTCATTTACTAATAAGATAGGAACGCCACAGGGCTCTCTTGTTAGCCCTATTTTATCAAATATTTATTTACATGAGCTTGACGTGTTTGTCCTTGAGAACGATTTTTTATCCAAATACAGGTCTAATAAGAGTAGTGCGGTTAATCCCGCGTTCACAAAATTTTTGAAACTTAAGAAACATGAAACTTTGGAAGCCGAGAGTGTTAGAATTTCGAAAGGAAAGAAAAAATATTGGAGTTTCTTACACAAACTTAGAATTGCTAAGTTAAAGGAAGCTACTAATCTGAAAATACCTCGTTTAAAACCTAAAGGTTCTAATAGGAAAATTGCTTACGTCCGTTATGTTGATGATTTTATTATTTTTGTTTGGGGTACTAAAAATGATTGTCTTGAGATTACAAAACTCGTTGGGAACTTTCTCAAATCTCAATTATCTTTGAACCTTTCTAAGGAAAAGACTAAAATTACGTACTTGAAGAAGGACAAGGCTAAGTTCCTTGGTTTTGAGCTATGGCAATCCCCGTCTAGGATCTCGTCATTTAAAAAAGACGTTAATCCTAAAGGGATTCTGGATAGAGAGGGTAAGGACCTGAAATATCGAGCGGCAACTCTGCGGGTCCCCCGTCTTCGTATTACGTTTAGCATGAACTCCGTTCTCGTTAAACTCGTTGACAAAGGACTTGTTCGCTATAAGGCTGGTAAATTCTTCCCAACCAGTTACAAGCCCGTCTTACAATATAATATTCCTAATATTGTTATTTATCTAAAAGCCGTGTTCCGTGGTCTCGCTAACTACTACGGTTATTGTCATAATTGGTATGACGCCAAAACATTATTTAACTATTTCGGTAAATATTGTGTAGCAATGACTATTGCTCATAAAACTAAATCTAAGGTCCCTAAAGTTTTTGCTAAATACGGGAATGAGTTAAACGTTACCAATGCAAAGGGTAAAGTTATCAGTTTTTATGGTTCGTTATCTAATTCTGCTATAAAAAGCAAGTCGGTTAACGATTTCACTAATAATGATACGATACCATCTATCGAAAACCTCCTTTTCAAACATTTAAAGTTAGCCAAAATCCATCTAATACACTGACCGTGTGTTATTTGCGGAAAACCTGCGGAAATGCATCACATCAAACATGTCCGTCAGGTTTTAAAGAAAAAGTCTCCAAAATCATTTAATGCGTATTTAGAAGCCATGAGACTTGTCAACCGCAAGACCTTACCTGTTTGCAGAGAACACCATCTACAGATCCATTGTGGTAATTATGATGGAGTTTCTCTAAAGCCTTCGCAACCTTTAAATCTAAGGGTTGGTTTCAATGAGCTGAATGCAAAATCTCTCATTGAAAAGTTTTCAGTTAAAACTGAAGCAAAATAAGATATTGTTTAGAATTTTCTGGAGAGCTCAATGAGGGGAAACTTTCACGTTGAGTTCGGGTAGAAGTTTCGTGTTCTAAGTTCATTAGGATGCTTTACTTACTACACTACACTGTAGGTATGGATGTAGATACACGAGCTTATTTCACTGCGGCGACAATGATCATCGCGGTTCCTACGGGAATTAAAGTTTTTAGTTGGATCGCCACAATGTGGGGCGGTAAGGTAACTTTTCAAACGCCGATGTTATTTGCTTTAGGTTTTATCTTTTTATTTACCGTTGGTGGATTAACAGGTGTTGTTTTAGCGAATTCAGGTTTAGATATAGCGTTACACGACACGTATTACGTCGTAGCGCATTTTCATTACGTTTTGTCAATGGGCGCTGTTTTTGCAATTTTTGCAGGTTTTTATTTCTGGATTGCTAAAATGACTGGTTTACAGTATTCTGAAATATTGGGGAAAATCCATTTCTGGATTTTCTTTGTAGGGGTTAACGTGACCTTTTTTCCAATGCATTTTTTAGGATTGGCTGGTATGCCACGCCGTGTGCCAGATTATCCATCAGCTTACGCTGAGTGGAATTTAATTGCTTCTTATGGTTCTTACTTATCAGCAATTTCAAGTGTGTTTTTTTTTTATGTAGTTTATCACACACTTGTTCATGGAGAGCCGGTAGGTAAAACAAAAAATGTTTGGGCTTAGGTTTATCAAAGCTTTTAAAACACGTTTTTCTATTCAATTGACAATTTATATTTTTTTGTTGTGAGTGTCTATTCTATTAAAAATTAATGAAATTAAAAGATTATTTCAAGAGATTCGTTTTCTCAGTGTGAGGTTCAGAATTTAAAAGGTTCTCTGAAGACATTAATAGCTATATCTTGTATTTTATTAGTAAGCGGCCTTGTCTTTTCATTTTTGTATTGTTCTTTTTACGCTTGGTATTTCAGATTGTTTCATTTTGTTCTTTCTTCTGCGATTTTAATAGCGCATATTCAGAAAATTACGACTCCACACCCACATAAGGATAATCATTTTTATCTGACGACTTCAATTTCGTTCATTGCTCTTTGGGCGTATATAATTTTAGCCGTATTTCCTATTGAAATATTAAATTGGTTCCCCACTATTTTCACTTAACGCATGGAAGAAGAAGCTTTTAAAACACGTTTTTCTATTCAATTGCAAAGTTATTTTATCGAATTTTCTAAACTGAAAAAAGAATTTACCGGACCTTTCTGACAAAATAAAAATTATGTCTGAATTCCAAAGTTGAAATTTTATTTGAAGAGTTAAAAATAAGAATTTTTTTCAATAACATAAAGAATAAAAAAAATTCGGTAAATTTTAAATGTTTCTTAGTTTTTCATATTTTTTCGTGTTGGCAAAGGTATTTCTTTTACGAAAAGGAAAAAAGCAAAGGAAGGGTTAAATTTTTTTTGCCTGTCTTGTGTCTTTAGCAAAAAAAACAAAAAATTGATTTTTTGAATGAAAAATACGAAGTTTCCGCGTTTTAATTTTTTTAAAAAAAGACGCGTTTAATTTCAAACAACGCAACCTAGATTAGAATAAGATAAAAGATTTTAGAAAAAATTTGTTTAAAAAACGTTTGAGAAAGTCGATTTATTACAACTACTTTTTTAATTGTTTTTCTTTGACCTTATGAGAAAGCTACTTTTGAATTTTGTCATTTTATAAAAAAACCATATTTTTATGAAATAAAGTTTTTTAACTTTGAAAACGTTTGTGATTCGATTATTAGAGTTAAATCTCTTATGGGATGGTTTTAGATGATAATTGGGAAAGAATTGAGGCCCCTTTTCCGCTGACTCACCAATTAATAAAATTGAATTTTTGTTAATAAGAGAAAGTTACCGTTGTCCTCCATAAAAATGCAATTTTTTATCCTCCCTGACTGAAATTTTTGCGTTGGGGGGAGGCGGTAGCCTCTTCAAAAAACGAAAACAATTGAAAAAAACTAAATACATTATTATTAATGAATAGTAATAATAGTTAATAGTGATAATAACGATTGTTATCAAATGTTAATTAATAATACTAATTGTTTTTCGAGGAGGCCGCCGCCTCCCCCAAAATATTGATTAAAATGAAAAATATTCGAAAAAATTTGTTTAAAAAACGTTTGAAAAAGTAGATTTTTCGAAAAAATTTTTGCTCGTAAGGGTACCCCCTTACAAGAATGAAAAAAGGTAAAAAAGGGTAAAAATCTTCTTTGCCTGTCTTGTGTTTTTAATGAAAAATTAGTTTTTTAGATCAAAAATATGAAGTTTCCATGTTTTAATTCTTTTATAAAAAAAGATGTTAGAAAAAATTTGTTTAAAAAATGTTTGAGAAAGTTGATTCATTACAACTATTTTTTTAATTGTTTTTTTGACCTTATGCGAAAGCTATTTTGAATTTTGCCGTTTTATAAAATCAAGTTTTTTAACTTTGAAAACGTTTATGGTCCTATTATTGGAGTTAAATCTCTTATTGTTGGTGATTTTAAGTGGTAATTGTTTTTTTTGGAAAGAATTGAAGCCTTTTTTCTGCTGACTCATCAATTAATAAAATTGAATTTTTGTTAATAAGAGAAAGTTACCGCTGTCCTATAAAAATGCAATTTCTTATCCCCCCTGACTGAAATTTTTGCGTTTGGGGGAGGCGGTAGCCTTCCCAAAAAATAAAAACAATTGAAAAAAACTAAATACATTATTATTAATGAATAGTAATGATAACAATTGTTATCAAAGATTAATTAATAATAATAATTGTTTTTTGAGAAGGCTACTATTTTCCCCAAAATATTGAATTGATATTGATTAGAATGAAAAATATTGGAAAAAATTTGTTTGAAAAATGTTTGAAAAAGTAGATTTTCCGAAAAAAATTTTGCTTGTAAGGGGGTACCCTTACGAAAATGAAAAAAGGCAAAAAAAGGGTAAAAATCCTTTTTGCCTGTCTTGTATTTTTAATGAAAAAAAATAGTTTTTTAGATCAAAAACATGAAGTTTACGTGTTTTAATCCTCTTATAAAAAAAGATGTTAGAAAAAATTTGTTTAAAAAACGTTTGAAAAAACAGGTTTTTCGAAGAAATTTTTGTTTGTAAGGGTACCCTCTTTACAAGAATGAAAAAAGGGTAAAAACCTTTTGCCTGTTTTGTATTCCCAGCAAAAAACAAAAAAATTGGTTTTTCAGATAAAAAATACGAAGTTTTATTTGTAGAAAAATCTTTTTCGAAGAAAATTTTATTTTTAAGTAGGGACTTCAATATAACGAAAATTATATCTAAATTTTAAGACTTTGCTTGAGAAGAAAGTGATTTACAAGCTTAAAATAATAACTTTTTGCAATAACACTAAAAATAATTTCATTAAATTTTTGTTTTAATCAATTGACTTTCTAAAATACCAACCGCGGGAATTAACGCTAAAAAATAAATAAAGTAAAAAGCCGTCCCAATTTGGCCAATTAATACAAAAGGTTGTTCAACAACTTCTTGTCCAATCCACCCAAGTAATAAAAAATCTGCAAATAAAAACCAAAAAAGCTTACGGTAAATTGGTCTAAACGTAGAACTTCTAACTTCCGATGTATTAATAAAAGGTAAAAAGAAAAGAATAACGATCGCCCCGCCCATTGCGGCAACACCACCTAGTTTATCCGGAATAGATCTCAAAATAGCGTAAAAAGATAGGGTAAGAAACCAGGACCTACTCTTTAGTAATAATAAATATCAAAAAATGTAGGCTAACCAATAACTCCCCTCCGAGCCAGAGCATGCGACTTTCACCGCACTCGGCTCTCCCCCGAAAACTGTCGCTTTCCAGTATATACAATTAAGTGAACTAACCTTTGCACGTAAAAATCGTTATATATTTTTGCGTAGTGAATTCTTTTTATCGTTACCTGTGTATATCTTTGTGGCATTTTGCGCATACGGAATTGTTTGCGTCCTAATGTTGTCATTATTCGGTATACTCCCTTCGTCGCGTTTTATATTAGCCAGTTTTTTCACATGGTGGATTTCAATATTCCTAGTCGCATTACAGCCAACACATGGGCCTTCTAATAAATGTTGAGTTCGTACTGACCATTTTAGAATTTTTAACGGATCATTTTTATGATTAATCCCATAGTCTTTTGTATTACTTTGCTAGTTCGAAGGTATATTTAACCTTAAATTACTTTTTGGGTCTGTAAGGGTTTTTCCGAATTTCTTGAATACTTTTTTTCGACTTCTCAACTTTAGTTTTCTGCCTAGCGTAAGCGCGCATGGGCGTACTAAAATCAAATTGATGATTTTGTGGAATATGTATAAGTTGTTAACATGTGAGTAATAGTTTAAATAGCCCTTTATAATCCAATTATACCGATATACTATCTCAGCATGATCGTGGTTAACCCAGTGCGACTGCGTTTATGAGCCATTCCCCGTTTTTTTCCTCCATCAGGCGTTTTTTTATTCGGTAATATGGAGCATCGACGTACTTACATGCGAAGCTCTCTTTTTTACTTTGCTAATTTTGCCTTTTTTGAACATAGATTCTTTTGGTGTTGGAGA
>Ga0209302_10002331_pt1 | contig 11076 bp, 12 predicted proteins | sample ArcOceMetagenome_2_FD_187445 | JGI IMG/M metagenome (GOLD analysis project Ga0209302, IMG submission 187445) | Marine eukaryotic phytoplankton communities from Arctic Ocean - Arctic Ocean ARC135M Metagenome (SPAdes) (version 2) | ecosystem: Environmental > Aquatic > Marine > Oceanic | place... | reverse complement strand
CCCTCACCCTCACCCTCACCCTCACCCTCACCCTCACCCTCACCCTCACCCTCACCCTCACCCTCACCCTCACCCTCACCCTCACCCTCACCAGGTGCGCCGCCGCCGCCCGCCCGCGCGAGAGGCGGAGCAGTCCGTCGCTGCCGAGGCGACCGTAGCCGCAGCCGAGGGCGGTGCGGAGGGCGGCGCGGGCGGCGCGCCGGCACGCGTGCGCGTGCGCGGCGAGACGAGGGAGCGCGAGCGCGAGCGCGAGCGCGAGCGGCGGAGGGGCGGGGGCGATGGCGAGGAGGGCGCGGGCGAGGCCGAGGCCGAGGCCGAGGCGGAGGCGGTGGCGGAGGGGCGCGCTGTCAGGCGGCGCGACCGGAGGGGGGGCGGCGAGCGTGCGCGGCAACGAGGCGGCGACGCGCGGCGTCCGCGCAAGCCGCCGGGGTATAGCACAGCGGACGGCGACATGCTCGCGGTGGCAGCGCTCGTGGCGGCGGGGCACAACAGCAGGGCGGCGATCACGCCGCGCCCGCAGGCACCCTAACCCTCACCCCAACCCCAGCCCGGAGGTAGCCCTAACCCTAACCCTAACCTTAACCCTAGCCCCGACCCGGAGGTAACCCCATTCGTAACCGTTACCCTAGCCCTAGCCCTAGCCCTAGCCCTAGCCGTAACCCTAGCCCTAGCCCTAGCCCTAGCCCTAACCCCAACCCTACCGCAGCCGCGTGCGCACGTGGAGCCGCCATCTACGTTTGAGAAGACGCCCTCGGTGACCACCGCGGCACTTACCCTAGCCCTAGCCCTTGCACTGACCCCAGCACGACCCCCCCTAAAGCACCCCAGCGCTAACCTTGCCCTAGCCCTAGACCCAGTACAGACCCAGACCCAGACCCAGACCCAGACCCAGACCCAGACCCAGACCCTAACCCTGTCTCTAACCCTGGCCCTGACACTCACTCCAACCAGGTGGACGCTGCGGCACTGGGCCTCATGGCAATGTTCGGGGCGGGGTGGGGGGCTCCCGCACCGTCGCCGTCGCCCCTGGCGCCACCACCCGTTGCGCCGGCGCCGGTTGCGCCGGCGCCGGCGGCGCCGGTGGCGGCAGTGGCAGCGATCGCTTTGACGCCTGCGGCACAGGCGGTGGCGGCGGCGGCGGCGGCGATGGCGGGCGCGGCGGCGGCGGCGGCGGCGGCGATGGGCGGCGCGCCCCACGGCGGACGCTGCGCCGCTTCCGCCCGGAATGCCGCCGGCATATGGGTTGCCGCCCACGGGGTGCACGCGGCTTCTCATGGCGCGTGGCCACCGGCCGCGGAGCCGCCGCGACCGTCCGCTGGCTACCCCCCGGTGGTCGCGCTCCCCTCGTGCGGCGGAGCGCCGCCCGCTGGCTACCCCCCCTCCGCCGCGTGCGCGTGGGATGCGCACCCCCCTCTCAAGGCGGAGGAGGGGGGGCATCCAGCGGACGGTATGCTCTTCCCGCCTCCAGCCTGCATGCGGAGCCGCGCGGCTGCGGACGCGGCGAGCTTGGCCGGCGGGGGCTTCCGCTTCCGACCGGCGGCGGGCCCGGACCCGGATGCGCAGGAGGAGTTGCAGGAGGGGTTGCAGGCGCAGGCGCAGGCGCAGGCGCAGGCGCAGGCGCAGGCGGAGTTGCAGGCGCAGGCGCAGGCGCAGGCGCAGGCGCAGGCGCAGGCGCAGGCGCAGGCGCAGGCGCAGGCGGAGTTGCAGGCGCAGGCGCAGGCGCAGGCGCAGGCGCAGTTGGGCATGGGCGCCGGCGCAGGCGCCGGTGCGGATGCGGAGGTGGACGCGGGGCCGAAAGGCGAGGGGGGCGAGGCGTGGCCTGACCTCGGCCCCGACCATCTCCGCCCGGATCTCGATCTCCGCCCGGATCTCGGCTCGGACAAGGCCGCGGCGCTCAAGGCGCGACGCTGCGAGTCTTAGGGCTGCACTTACTAGGGCGATACTCACCCTCACCCCATGGTTGTACTTACTCGTACCATGGCCATACTAACCCAGGCGCGGCGCATGGAGTCTAAGGCGGAGTATGCACGACGGATGCGGCTTCGTCAGAAGCTCGAGCTCCAGCAGATTGAGGGCGAGATTGCGCCAACCCTACCCCCTACCCCAACCCCTAAGCCTGGCCCCTTACCCTAACCCCTCACCCTAACCGCTCACCCTCACCCCCTAGCCCCTGACTCCCACCCCCAACCTCTAACTCCTAGCCCTAGCCCCTGACCCCTAACCAGGCGAGATTGCGCGGCTGCGCGCGCTCAGCGTGAGGTGTGGCGGCGCGACTGGCGCGACGGCGGCGGCGGCGGAGGCGGCGGCTGCGGCGGCGGTGGCGGCGCTTGGGTGTGCGCGTGGGGGCGGGCGCGAGTCTCCGCACGGGCAGCTGGGAGGGTATTCAGCGGGCGGCAGCCCCCTCTTGCCATCGCCCGCTGGGGAGGATGAGGAGTCCGCAGGCGCCACGCTCAGCCTGATCTGAATTCGTATCCTAAGCCTGAGGCTAAGCCTAAGCCGAACCCACGCTAAGCCGAACCCTAACCCACGCTCAGCCTAACCCTAGCCCACGCTAACCCTCACCTTCAACCTAACCCTAACCTCAGCGCTAGCCCTTACCCCAACCCCAACCCTAGCACTGACCCTACCCGCAGGCGGCACGGACGACGAGGACAGTCCAGCACCCTCGGGCGGGGGAGTTACTTTCTCCAGCGCGGACGGCGGGGCGGGTACCCCTAACCGTGACTCCAACCCTAGCCCTTCCCCTAACCCTTCCCTTAACTTACCCGAACCCTTACCCGAACCCTTACCCGAACCCGAATCCGAACGCCAACGCCAACCCCAGCGTCAACCCTAACCCCAACCCTAGCCCTAGCCCTAGCCCTAGCCCTAGCCCTAGCCCTGACCCTGACCCTGACCCTAACCCTAGCCCTAACCCTGACCCTGACCCTGACCCTGACTCTGACCCTGACCCTGACCCTAACCCTGACCCTCAATATTAGGGGGCGAGACTCTGGGACGGAGCACCGCAGGGGCGGGGGGGGTCTCGCCCGTGTCAGGGATGGTGTCGCGGCTGTCGGGCGGCAAGCGGCAGGGTCGGAGCGACGAGGGCGGCGAGGGCGGCGAGGAGGGAGGCGAGGGAGGGGGAGAGGGAGGGGGGGAGGCAGGGGGGGAGGCAGGCGGGGTATCCGGCTCGCACGGCGCGGGGCTGAGCCGCGCCGAGAAGAAGGCGCGACGCATGGAGCGCAAGGTATAGCCATTGTAAGCATAGCCGTGCTAAGTATCGCCATGGTAAGTATGGCCGTAGTAGTAAGTATAGCCATGGTAAGTATAGCCTTGGTAAGTATAGCCATGGAGCGCAAGGTCGGCACTCAATAGTCTAACCCGAACCCTGACCCTGACCAGCGCAAGGTCAGCACTCAATAGTACGCACCTTCCACACCACACACCCACCCTCCCACGCACCCTCGCCCCGACCAGGCCATAACCCTAACCCCTAACCCTAAACCCTAACCCTAACCCTAACCCTAACCCTAACCCTAACGCTAACCCTAACGCTAACTTTAAACCCTAACCCCAACCCCAACCCCAACCCCAACCCCAACCCTAACCCTGACCCTAACCCTAACCCTGACCCTATCCCTAACCTACCAGGCGGACGCGGCGCGCGAGTCTCGCCTCCACAAGAAGGGACACCGCGAGGTAACCCTGAGCTTAACCCTGAGCTTGACCCTGAGCCTAACCCTAACCCTAACCCTAACCCTAACCCTAACCCTAACCCTAACCCTAACCCTAACCCTGTCCCTGACCCTGATCCTGACCCTGACCCTGACCCTGACTCTAAGCCTAACCTGACCCTACCCAGGCCCTCGAACGTGAGCTGCACACGCTGCGTGCCGCGCTAGGGATCGCCACCGCCGCGCCGCCCACGCCGCCACCCGGCCCACACGCGGCCGAGTCGCCGCTTTGAGCCGTGCGCCTTCTCACGAGTGAGTGCCGAGTGGGCCCTCAATGAGCCCGTGCACGCCTGCCTGCGCGGCTGCTGTGCGGTGCAGCTTCAATTGGACGGGACGCTTCGGGTCAGGCTTCGGGTACGCTTCGGGCCCGCTCCGGCTGGTACCGGGTGGGGCTGCGGAAAGAGCGGGGTGTCGTTTGGTTTTCGCTTTAAAAGTATTGGGTGCCATGCGACCATGTTCGTTTTATGTGTGTGTGTGCGCGCGCGCGCGTGTGCGTGGGGTGTACATTAATACTTTTTTGAAGAAGCTCGGTGCAGTATGCCGGTTGTGAGCCGGTACCCGCTAATTACGCTTTAGGGTGACTACACGATTAAGCCAAGCCTACATGATTTTCTCCGTTCGGAAGTGCAGAAAACGTTTTCCTTTTAAGCCAGCTTTGCTCCTCAGCGCTCAGGCCATGGGGCTTGGGGGCAGTGTGTGCCATGCCGCAGCCGGGGAGCTGCTAAAACAGCCCGTGGCAAGCAGATCAGGGCAGGTGTGCCCGCACGGCTGCCCAAATGCCGAGCCCAAAAAGCACCCTTGATTTTTGGCCAAGGTGGGCGTTTTGCGGAGGGTTCGGAAAAACGTCGTAAAATCTGGCCACGTGGTCGTTTGGGCTCATATTTGGTGCTGAACCCATCTAGAGAGTCTAAACCGATCGGCTACGTAGACAACTCGGGCCGTCTCCAGAGTAAAGCTTGCCGTTTTACTCACGGCGCGGGGTGGAAGCGTTTTTTGAGGCTCCAATGCACCTCTATAACTAGGGCAGAAAAAGTAAACTTACCGGCGTGGATCGACGTACATGAGTAGGAATATGTTCGCGCGCACTTCGGACCCGGTTCCGAGACGTACATGAGTAGGAATATGTTCGCGCGCACTTCGGACCCGGTTCCGAGAGGCACACCGAAAAAACCGCGAGTCTTAGTCTAGACTTTCGAGAACAAGGGCGATTCTGCAAGTTGCTCAAATTCATGTACCCTTTTACCGTGTACTCACCCTTAACCGTAACCCGGCAGTAACCCGGTTGCGTGGATGGTCTCTAGTCTCGGCCGTCAAGAGCTTCATCGCTCCTAGTCTTACGCTCGCGTGCGGACCAGCACAGTGTTAACAGTGATTCTAGTAAATTCACTTCAGTTCAGTTTCGCGAAAGCTGGCGGCGGTATTCCGCAGTTATTCGCGAGCGCGCGCGCGCGAGCGGCGCGGCGGCGGCGATGGCGCTGTCGAGGCTGAGCGGTGACGAGCAGGGCATCATCCTCGGCCAGCTGCGCAACACGCTCGAACCGCGCCTCGCCATGTACTTCAGCAGCGCCAGCAGCGAGCTGCGGTCGCTTCTGACGCCGGCGGTGCGGCAGCAGCTGAGGGCTGATCACGAGGTGGCCGCAGCGCTGTGCGTTAAGATGGGGATGCGGAGCTGCAAGGAGCTGCGCGAGGCGAAGACGGTCGACTGGTCCGACAAGGGCCTCTCTGCGGCCGACCTGGCGACGCTGAGCACGCTGGGCTCGGTGCTGCCAGCGCTCGAGACGCTGGAACTCGCCGAAAGCTCAGGCGCAGCCGGCCCCGACGGCGTGCAGCGGCTGGCTGAGGGGCTGACCGCGGGCGCGCTGCCGGCCGTGACCTGTTTCGATATCACCAATATGCACGTGGGTGACGCAGGCGCCTCGGCGCTCGCCGCCGCCCTGGACCGAGGCGCCCTGCCGCGGCTCGGGTGTTTGTTTCTGGCCAACGCCGACATCGGTGACGCGGCGCTGTTGGCCCTCGCGCCGGCCTTGCGGCGGCTGCCCGCGCTGGAGCATCTCTATCTCTATGAGAACCCGTTCGGTGACGAGGGCCTCGCCGCCCTCGTGGCGCCGCCGCCGCCGCCTGCAGGTGCGCCGCCTCTGCCGACCGGAGGGCTGAAGAAGCTCGAGCTGCTCAACCTCGACTGCACCCAGGTCTCCGACGCCGGGTGTGCCGCCCTTGCCGCCGCGCTTGACAGCGGTGCGCTGCCTGCGCTTGTGTCGCTCTGGCTAAATGACATCGCTGCCAGCGACGCGGCGAAGGCGGCCGTGTACGAGGCTCGCGCCAACCTGCTCGATGGTGCCGAGAGCGAGGACGAGTCGGACGACGACGAGGGCAGCTGAGCACGTCGCTGCCGCCGCTCGAGACGCCTAGGCAAGCCATATTCCTGGCAGTGATCCGGTCATGCGCCGCAGCGGAACTCGCCCTGCCGTGCGCGCGTGGGTACTTTTGAAGTGCGACGCCCTCGGACGCTCAGGCCTCAGCCTTCGGTAGTGTTGAAAGGGATAAATAAGGGTAAATCTCAATAGAAATGACTTGGACACTTCACAGCACACCCTGCCCAGCCAAATCCTGAGTGCACCTTCTGGGGACGCCGTGTTAAGCTTAAGCATCTGCACAAGAGCCCTGAGACGCTGAGTGCCCGCGGCTAAAGTATCGCCCCGCGCCGCACGACGCTGCTCGACGCACGAGACCGCTGACCGCGGCGTGCGGTCGTGGCGGCGGCCGCGATGGCGTTGTAAAAAGCAAAGTAACGTACCAAGACAAAACCCGTACGGCTTTTGTTTATCACGTCTGATCCATTTACCCCTACCGGCCGGGACCTTCTCACTTCTTCGCAAGCGCGACTGACAGACAGGCAACCCCTCCTCTGACAGGGAACCCCGCCCCAGCGACATTTGGACTCGGCGACACCAATCTATTACCCGTATACTTGATTACCGTCCTACCGGCTAGAAGTTAGCTAGAAGTACCCTTTCTTGCTGAAGCGCGCGTCTCGTCCTCCGAAAGCGGAGAGCACAGCGAGCTGCTTCTTAGGCGGCGAGGCGAGCGGGTGGCCTCGGGTACCTGGCTCGGGTTCGGGCCCGAGTTCGGGTTTGGGTTCGGGTTCGGGTTTGGGTTCATTAGGGTTGGGGCTAGGGCTAGGGCTAGGGTTAGGGCTAGGGTTAGGGCTAGGGTTAGAGCGGTTGGGTTCGTGTACCATCTGGGCGAGGCACCATCGCGCAGAGGTAGTTGGTGTTCGTGGCGCTGTGCGCGAGCCCCGGCAGCCGCCGCAGCGGATGGCCGGAGGCTGGGCTCAGCGACAGCGGGTGCGCCGATGGCAGGCGCGCGAGCGGCGGTGCAGCGGCCGCGCGCGGGAAGGGGATCGAGCTGTGGGGGTGGCAACCAGCGGCACGCAGCGCCGGCACGGAGCGGCTGCCCCTGGTTAGGGTTAGGATTAGGGATAGGGCTAGGATAAGGGCTAGAGTTCGGGTTCGGGTTGGGGCTAGGGCTAGGGTTCGGGTTCGGGCTGGGGTTACGGCTAGGGCTAGGGCTAGGGCTAGGGCTAGGGCTAGGGCTAGGGCTAGGGCTGGGATTAGACGGAGCGGCTGCACCCAAGGCCGTGGCCGAGGGGGCGCGCGGGCGTGGCCGCGCCGCCGGGCGCGCGCGCGCGCCGCGCGCTGATGCGGGAGGAGGAGGGCGGCAGGGGGGGTGCTAGGACGCCCAGCGAGGCGGCGCGGGTCAGGCTGAAGTCGAGGGCGGAGGCGGCGTGCGGCGTGTGCGGCGTTTGCGGCGTTTGCGGCGTGTGCGGCGTGTGCGGCGTGTGCGGCGGGGCGAGCACGGGCGCTGGCACGGGCGCTGGCGCGGCAGGTGGCGAGGGAGATGGCGAGGGAGATGTCGAGGACGGCGGCAGTGAGGGCAGCGGCGAGGGCGGCAGCGGCGAGGGCGGCGAGGCCGATTGCTGCAGCGACGGCGGTGGCGCACCGAGATTCGCCGAGGCGGGCCGCTGCAGGTGAGGGGAGGGGGGGGGGTGATGCTGCTCCTGCTGCCCCTGCTGCTGCTGCTGCCCCTGCTGCTGCTGCTGCTGCTGCTGCCCCTGTTGCTGCTGCTGCTGCGGCTGCGGCGGCAGAGGCGGCAGTGGCCTCGGCACGTTGCCCCTGCGCCGTCGCCGCAGCTCGGCCCGCCTCAAGGCAAGCATGTGCTCTGTCACCGGCGCTGCCGGCGCGAGCCGCATTTGCGAGGGTGGCCTGGTTCGTGTTTGTGTTAGGGATAGGGCTCTAGGGCTCTAGGGCTCTAGGGCTCTGGGGCTCTAGGGCGATAGGCCAGTTAGGAATAGGGCAAGGGTGAAGCTGAGCGTGAGGGTGAGGGCTAGGGTTAGGGCCAGTTGCGGCTAGGGCCGCCTGTCCCAACGAGCGTGCTCATTGAGGGTAAGGGCGGAGCCCTCCGCCCCCTCCTCCTCCGCCACCGCGGCGGCCCAGCCCGCCGCCGCCGCCGCCACCACCTCCGCCGCCGCCACTGCCTCGGCTTCGGCCGCCGCCGCCTCCGCCATCGCCCCCGCCCCCGCTGCCGCCGCCTGGTTTGGGCTAGGGTTAGGCATGGGTTCGGTTCGGGTCGGGGCCAGGGTGGCAGTAGTTGGGGTATAGTTGGGGCCCCAGGGATAGGAGCGCGGTGGGCCAACCTCAGCCGTGCCGCGCTGCCGCTGCAACGCTCGCGCCGCCCACGCCGCACGCTGCCGGCCGTAGGCCGCGGCGAGCTGCCTACCCCCCTGCTCGCCCAGCCGTGCGAGGAAGTCGCTACGCGACGCACGCAGCAGAGAGCAGTCTGCGCAGCTTAGGGTTAGGGTTAGGGTTAGGGTTAGGGTTTAGGGTTAGGGTTGGGGTTGGGGTTAGGGCGAGGGCGAGGGCGAGGGCGAGGGCGAGGGCGAGGGCGAGGGCGAGGGCGAGGGCGAGGGCGAGGGCGATACGAGAGATAGGGCTCATCCTAAGCCGAACCTGCGGAGCTGACGACCAAGCTCGCGTAGCATTCGGCTGCGTTGGGGTTAAGCTCGCCCACAATGGCGCCTGGTTAAGGTTAGGGCTAGGGCTAGTAGGGTTAGGGCTAGGGTTAGGGTTAGGGTTGGGGTTAAGCTCGCCCACAATGGCGCCTGGTTAAGGTTAGGGCTAGGGCTAGTAGGGTTAGGGCTAGGGCTAGGGTTAGGGTTAGGGTTAGGGTTAGGGTTAGGGTTGGGGTTAAGCTCGCCTACGATGGCGCCTGATTAAGGTTAGGGCTAGGGCTAGGGCTAGGGCTAGTGCTAGGGCTCGGACTAGGGCCCGCGTCATGGCGCTGGGAGTTGGGTCTGGGTCTGGGGCTAGGGTTAGGGCCAGGGTTAGCTCACCTGGGCCAATGAGTGCCACCTCGGCCTTACCGAGTAGCACACGTACCTTGTTAGGGTTAGGGGTAGGGTTGGGACTAGGGTTGGGGCTATAAGGCTAGCCGAGAATCACGCGCACCTCGCCGCGGCAGACCTTAGGGTTAGGGCTAGGGTTCACGTCGGCATACCTTAACGTTAACCTTAACCTTAACCTTAACCTAACCCTAACCCTAACCTTAACGCGCACCTCGCCGCAACAGACGATCCAAAGGCTGTCTGGCCGACCTCCCTGCCGCTGCAACGCCTGCTCGGGGTGCGCGATGCAGTGGGTTAGGGTTAGGGTTAGGGTTAGGGTTAGGGTTAGGGTTAGGGTTAGGCTTAGGCTTAGGCTTAGGCTTAGGCTTAGGCTTAGGCTTAGGCTTAGGCTTAGGCTTAGCTATCTCTGCTCGGGGTGCGCGATGCAGTGGGCGGGAGACGGTGCGTTGGGCGTGTAGTCGATGTAGTAGATGGCACGCAGCAGGGTTCAATCGAATGAGAGAGAGAGGGTGTGTGCACGAAATGCTATGGGTTCATGCGCCGCGGTTAGGGTTAGGTTTAGGGTTCATGCGCCGCGGTTAGGGTTAGGGTTAGGGTTAGGGTTAGGGTTAGGCTAAGGGTTAGGGTTAGGGTTAGGCTAAGGGTTAGGGTTAGGGTTAGGGTCAGGGTTCATGCGCCGCGGCCTCGACTGACTCGACGGTAGCAAGCGGTAAGGACCCTAACCCTAACCCCAACCCTACCCCGAACCCTAACCCTAACCCTAACCCTACCCCTATCCCTAACCCCAACCCTAACCCTAAGACTAACCCCAACCCTAACCCGAACAGCAGCAAGCAGCAAGCAGTGCGATAGCAGTACGAGCCTCGCCAAAGTGCGCCGAGTGTGGGTTCTTACCCTAACTCTAACCCTCATCCTAAGCCTAACCCCAACCTTAACCCTAGCCCTAACCCTAGCCCTAACTCTAGCCCTAGCCCTAGCCCTAGCCCTAGCCCTAACCTGGCCGATGTGCGCCGAGTGTGGGTTCTCGCCAAAGGTGAGCGACATCCGTCGCAGCTGCGCGTCGCTCCACCTGGTTAGGGCTAGGGTTAGGGTTAGGGCTAGGGCTAGGGCTAGGGTTAGGGCGAGGGTGAGGGCGAGGGCGAGGGCGAGGGCGAGGGCGAGGGCGAGGGCGAGGTTTAGGGTTTGGGTTAGGGTTGGGGTTAGCTGCGCGTTTCTCCACCCTTCGCTTGGGCCTTGAGGGAGGGCGGCAGTGACGAAGCCGAAGCGCTCGGCGTGCCTGGCTAGGGTTAGGGTCAGGGCTACGGTTGGGGCTAGGGCTAGGGCACTGGTAGGGGTTAGGGCTGGGGCTAGGGCGAGGGCGATGTTAGGGCTTAGGGTTAGGCTAGGGTTAGGGTGGTCGGCGTGCAATCTCGCGCGGCGCTCGGCGATGAGCCGCTCGTAATCTGGCCTCGAGATCGCGACGAGGTGCGTGCGCTCGTGCGCGATCGCGGTGAGCGCGTGAGCCTTGGCTTAGGGTTAGGGTTAGGGTTAGGGTTAGGGTTAGGGTTAGGGTTAGGGTTAGGGTTAGGGTTAGGGTTAGGGTTAGGGCCTTGGCGTGTGCCTTGGCCTGGAGCAGAGACGCCTCGCCGAAGCTGGACCCAGTGACCGCCACAGTCACCTGCTCGCCTGGTTAGGGTTCGGGCTCGGGCTCGGGTTGGGGTTCGGGTTCGGGTTGGGGTTGGGGTTCGGCTCAGCGCGAACTCCTAACCCTAGCCCTAACCCAAACCCCATCAGCTCACCGACGCCCTAACCCAAACCCCATCAGCTCACCCACGCCCTGACCCAAACCCCATAAGCTCACCCACGCCCGCCAGGCTTCCCCCCGCGTTGACGATGGCGGCGTTGCGCGGCTCGCCGCTCGACCAATAGGAGCCTTCGGAGATCCGAAGCGGCCCGCCTGGTCAGGGTTATAGGGTTAGG
>Ga0209302_10002330_pt1 | contig 11077 bp, 6 predicted proteins | sample ArcOceMetagenome_2_FD_187445 | JGI IMG/M metagenome (GOLD analysis project Ga0209302, IMG submission 187445) | Marine eukaryotic phytoplankton communities from Arctic Ocean - Arctic Ocean ARC135M Metagenome (SPAdes) (version 2) | ecosystem: Environmental > Aquatic > Marine > Oceanic | place... | reverse complement strand
GGCTCAAAGCCAAGTGAGCAGACCAGCGCCACTTGCGCTGGATTATGCCCTGCCGGCTTCACTTGCGGCGGTGGTGAGCAGGGGGTGGAGCCGGTAGCTTGCCCAGAGGCGCACTACTGTCCAGAGGGCAGCTCCGTCCCACTCCCTTGCCCAGCTGGCAAGTTTGGCAATGCGAGTGGGCTCGAGTCCGAGCAGGAGTGCCACGCCTGTCCTGCTGGGCACTTTTGCGGCCCTGGCGTTAGCGAGCCAACAGCATGCAGCCGTGGGACCGCAGCTCCCAACGTGAACATGGTCGCTTGCAACAATTGTGAGGCTGGCACCTATCAGGAACAGGCTGGCCAGACTGCCTGTGGGTCCTGCAGGATCGGCTCGTTCTGCCCTGAAGGCGCTTCGGCGCCACTGCCGTGCGAAGAGGGCACCCACTCCAACGCCACCAACCTCACGAGCGCTGGTGATTGCACGCCGACCACGCCCGGCTACTACGCGACAACGGGCAGCACGGAGCAGATGCCCTGCCGCTCTGGCACACAGCAGCCTGAGTCAAAGAAGGGGCAGTGCATTGATTGCGAGGCTGGCAAGTTCATGAATGTCAGTGGCGCCATCATCTGCTATCCCTGCAGGACCGGCTCGTTCTGCCCTGTTGGCGCGTCGGCGCCGCTGCCGTGTGAAGAGGGCAGCTTTGGTGGTGCGTCGGGGCTGGTGGCGCAAGCCGAATGCACTGTGTGCCCTGCGGGCACCTACTGCTTTGCGGGCTCCACGGCGGCGACCAGCTGCAGCAAGGGCACCTACGCCGCGGCAGAGCGGAGCCAGCTGTGCACTGCGTGTCCCGAGGGCAAGTACCAGGGCAACGAGGGCGCGTCGGCGTGCAGCGAGTGCGGCGCCGGCTTCACGTGCCCAGAGGGCTCAGTTGTGCAGATCCCGGCGTCGTGCGACGCAGGCACGTACCTCGACTTGGCGTCCGACCAATGCTTGGGCTGCCCCGCTGGCAGCGTGTGTGCTGGCGGCTCGTCGCCTCCCAGGCCGTGTGCCCGCGGCGGCTACTGTGTGGCCGGCGTGTCGCAGCCAACCGACTGCCCCGCGGGGCGGTTTGGCAGCGAGACCGGGCTGCTGGACGCGTTATGCTCAGGTGAATGCGCACCAGGCTATTACTGCGAGGCGGGCAGCATGAGTGCCAAATCAGCCCCATGCGAAGCGGGCCGGTACAGCAGTGAAGCTGGGCAGGGCAGCGCTGCAAGTTGCGGAGCGTGCGGCGCTGGCAATTTCTGCTTCGCAGGCTCAACTGTGCCCACTCCATGCGGGAAGGGAACCGCAACGGCAGACCCCACCAGCCAGCAGTGCCCGATGTGTGTTGAGGGCAAGTACCAGGGCAATGACGGCGCGACCGAGTGCCTCACGTGTGGCGACGGCTTCATGTGCCCGCCGGGCTCGAGCGCGCGCATCCCCGCGTCCTGCGATGAGGGGACGTTCCTGCGATCAGGCGTCGCCTTCCGCAACCAGGATGACTGTGAGACGTGCCCCGTGGCAAAGTGGTGTCCAGGCGGTCGCACCCCGCCCAAGCCATGCAGCGCTGGCACCTTTGCCAACGTGGTCGGTCTTGCCCAGTGCGTTGACTGCCCAGCTGGTACCTTCCAGTCGAACTCAGGCGCAACAGTATGTGACCCATGCACGCCAGGCAGCTACTGTGAGGTGGCTGCTGCAGCAGTGTCACTGTGCCAGGTGGGTACTTACGGCAGTGCGCCAGGGCTCAGCAGCAGCAGCGAGTGCATGACGTGCCCTGCGGGCTCATCGTGCTTGGTGGGGTCTGTCAAGCCAACACCGTGCAGCCCGGGCAGCGTGCAGCCACTTGCAGGGCAGGGCACCTGCATGCCGTGCGTAGCTGGCAGCTACCAGAGTGAAAGCAATGCAAAGGCATGCGTCGAGTGCGCAGCTGGCTCCTACTGCACCGAAGGCGCCATGGCGGCGTCACCATGCACCGAAGGCACGTATGGCAATGCCGCAGGCCTCGGCAGCAGAGATGGGTGCACGGTTTGCCCCGCTGGCACTTTCTGCTTTGCTGGAGCAAGTGAACCAATGAGTTGCAGCAAGGGCACCTACGCCGCAGCAGAGCGGAGTCAGCTCTGTGACGCCTGCCCCGAGGGCAAGTACCAGGGCACCGAGGGCGCAACGGCGTGCAACGAGTGCGATGCGGGCTTCACGTGCCCAGAGGGCTCGGTGGTGCAGATCCCGGCATCGTGCGATCCAGGCACGTATCTTGATGCGACTCTCGAGCTGTGCTTGGGTTGCCCGGCTGGCAGCGTGTGCGCAGGTGGCGCGTTGCAGCCACGGCCGTGTGCCCGTGGCGGCTACTGCGGGGCCAATGCGTCGCAGCCAACCGAATGCCCCCCGGGCTCGTTCCAGGACGTTGAGGGACAGGTGGCGTGCAAGGTGTGCATCAAAGGCTCCTACTGTGAAAACGGGGCCACGACACCGCTCCTATGCACTGCCGGCACCTACGGCGACATAACTGGCCTGCGTGGCATTCACGACTGCAAGGACGCTCCACCAGACTATTATGCCCAGGCAGGAAGCATCATTCCCAAGGCCTGCCCTTCATGGGGCTTCTGCCCAGGCAGGCAGCAAGACGACGTCAATGACATGCCTGGAAGCATCCCAATCGTGGTTCCAGATGGGCAGCAGACACAGACAAAGACAGAGGTGGTGCAGCAGACGGTCAACCAGACAGTGCTGCAGCTGCCGCTCCAGGTCGAGGTGGATGACGTGAACACAATCAATGAGACGGCCATCAGGCTCCAGGTGGCTGGCATGCTTGGCCTCCCTCTGCACTCAATGTCCCTCGAATTTGGCGCGTCACGGCGCCGCTTGGCCCATCTCTTTCCAGCACGTATGCGCCGGCTGGTTGCTCTGGACTTTGTTGTTACCGTTACTGTGGAGCCTGCTGTGGACATTGCCACTGCCGAATCAATATGGAGAAGCAAGAACATCTCCACGCTCTCAGCTGAACTGGGCATAGCTGTCACAGATGCGCCAAGTCCTGTTGTTGCCACCAAAGTGATTGTCCGAAACGCCACTGTCTCGACCCTGGTGCTTGTGGGGTGTGGCGCCGGATACTGGGGAGCGAATGGCCAATGCATCCCATGCGGAAAGGGGACCTACAAATTAGGTGGGACCAACAGCACTGATTGCCTTGAATGCCTTGCTGGCACATACCAGCCATTTTTGGGTGGCAGCAAATGCATTAGTTGTGGCGCCGGCAACTACTCTGCAAACACACTCAGCTGTGAGCCGTGCCAGGTCGGAGAGTTTTGCGTTGCTGGCACTCAGGTCGGTATGCGCTGCCCGCTGGCTCACAGCACGACATTGGGCCGTGGTGCGAGGGGTGAAGACGATTGTGTGTGCCAGATGGGCTACTTCCTAGGCAACAACAGCTGCGAGGTGTGCCCAGCCGGTACCGATTGCTCTAGCGTTGGAGTCTCCGTGGCGTCGCTACCGCTGCTCACGGGTTGGTGGCGACTTCAAAACTCGACGCAGCTTGAGCGTTGCTTCGCAACCTCCAACTGCACTGGTGGGGGCGACGCTAATGCGCTGTGCGGAGTCGGCTATGAGGGCCCTTTCTGTGGCTCCTGCGCTTCCGCTCAGAATGGCATGCGATACCACCGCTCAGTTGGCCGGTGCAAGCCGTGCGAAGGCAGCATGGTCCCTGCCATCATTGGAGTCCTGCTGGCGTTGGGCGTGCCCCTGATGCTCGGGCTCGCCTTCCGTCGATCGGCACGCAGCCGTCGCATGCTGCGCAAGCTCAATCAGAAGTTTGAAGACGGACAGAAGATTGAGGAAATGGTTGAAGAAATTGTGGAGGAGGAGATTGAAGACATGGCAGAGGGGTCGGCTGGGGCGACTAGTCCGGCAGGGCGTGCCGAGACATGGCAGTTCGAGCTTCCCGACATCGACCTGTCGTTGGTTGAAGCGGCGTTGCGCGCCAGGTTCCCGCATTTACATTGGCCCAAGCTGCCTGAGCTGCAGCTGCACGAGCTACAACTGCCGAAGATCAATTGGTCGACTTTGTGGCCGGCGGCGCCAAGCCTCGCCTTTCTGGTCAATCTCCTTCGCATCTCGCTTCCCAGCCTCACGTGGCCTACACTGCCCAGCTTGGATCTGCCGGAGTGGGACTGGTCAGGCTGGCAAATTCCGCCTATCCATCTGTCAAAGCTCCTCGCTCTGCTGCGAGAACGCTTCCCAAACCTCACATGGCCTGAGCTGCCAGACTTGACGCTGCTTGACCTGCCGCTCCCGCGCATCACCTTCACTGAGTTCAAGCTGACCTACCCCCACCTCGCGCCGTGGTCATCCCCACCCGATATAACCTTCCTGTTCAACATGCTGCGCATTGCCTTCCCCAACATCGAGTGGCCAATCGACCTGTCCATCTCAGGGGGCAAGATCGAACCACCCGACTTGTCACTTCCTGACTGGACATTCCCCGGGCTTGAGGACCCTGACTGGGATCTAGGGACCTCGATTTTCAGCAAGCTCGCAATCAAGCTTCGCATCCTCGTGTCAATGGTACAGGTGCTTTCACAGCTGAGCGTGGTCTACTCCATTCCATTCCCAGGCCTCTACGCCGGTCTTCTGCGCTGGGTCGGCCTGCTTGAGCTCAACTTCATGGACATCCTGCCTCTTGGCTGCGTTGCAACGCTCTCGTTTCACACGACACTGCTCGTGCGTACGCTGCTGCTTCCTGCGCTCTGCATCATCCCCATTCTGCTGCAACTCATCAAGGCACCGGCCAGAGTGCTTGAACTGTGTCGGGGCGTCCTCTTCCTGGTGCTCTTCCTAATCTACCCTTCAACCTCCGCTGCAATATTCGCCACATTCCAATGTGAAGAGCTCTCGGACGGCACCAGCTGGCTGCGCGCCGACCTGTCCATCGACTGTGCCGGCGCAGCGCACGCTGGCTTTCGTGTGTATGCGGCGGCGATGATATTGATCTACCCGTTAGGCACGCCTGTCCTGTACTACTTGCTGCTCCGGCGCAGCCGAGTGGCCCTTGAAGTAATCCAGGTCAATCAGATGCTTCGGGTGCAGGTGCTGAACACAGTGCAGGCTGAGGTCGACTATGCTTCGTCACGCGTCTCAACTGACAGTCGGCAGGTGGCGTGGCTGCTCTCCGCAGCAAAGCGCAAGGCGCTGCCCGTCGATGTGCTTAGTAGGTTGCGCCGGCTCGAGTGGGAGGAGAAGCTCGCTCGCAAGCAGCTGCCTGGCAGCATCTCCAAGCTGATCAATGGCTACGAGGTGCGCATGTGGTGGTTTGAGATCTTTGAGTGCGTCCGAAAGCTGGCAGTGGCGTGCTTGCCTGTCTTCTTCCAGCCGTCTGGCTCCCCTTCACAGCTGGTGTGGGGGCTGGTCGTTTGTTTTGTGGCCTTTGGCTTGTACGTGCACTTTGATCCGTACGAAGAACGCGGCGACAACGCGGTCGCGACATTGTGTCAGGTGCAGATCTTCTTCTCACTGCTCGCTTCGGTGGCGCTCACCTCAGCCTCAGGTGCAGTGGGGACTAACATGGATGTGCTGCTCGTAGTGCTATACTTTTTCCCGGTGGGGCTGGCAATCTTCCTTGAGAGCCCACTGCTGCCATGTTACCAGCGGGCAGTGCAAAGGCTGGCGGTTCGGTGGAAGCAGCGGCCAGAGGGCGAGGTGGCGAGAGACACTGAGATGAAGGAGGCGCAGGTGACGCCACACCGGTCTAGGATATACCCTGCACCATAAGGATTTGGAACCTTCTGGGGTGCCAAAGTCCCAAGAACGTCGTTTGAAAAGTCGACCGGCAATATTCTGAACATCTCATGTGTGCCTCCTAGCTTTCAGCACTTTTAATGTTTGGCAGAAAAGTCGTTACGCGCGATTTTTCAAGTCGTTTACCGTCATAAAAACCTCAAACATTAGCTGCTGGCACACTTGGCACACTCTCATAACACTCACTATACCGTCCGTAGAGTCATACTCGGCATTCTCGTCTAAATTGTCTATCTCTTCTTGGTCCATGCACCATGGTATTCTATTTCAGGCGGCCCGCTCCATTCGAACATAAAGGGGGTGTTTTCTCCGAACACACCTTTTATTTACGAACTTGCCCAGCTCACCCCATACGAGCTCACACATGTCCGGGCATCACCCGGCGACTGTGCGGCTGGCTGGGCGCAAGCGGCACGCAAGATTTGAGAGCTCTGAGGCTCTGGCAGAGCTGCCGGCAGTGGCGCGCACAGCCGTGGAGCTGCATGGATGCTGCGCCAGGGTGTCGCTTGCAGCGGCGCTCCTCAGCCAACATATTGACGGCGTGGCCAGGGCGGGTAGCGCAGGCACCAAGAGCGGGTCGAGCGCGCGCTCCTTGGTCCTGCTCACCATGTTGGCGCCCTCGTCGAGAACCGCACGGTTGAGGGACCAGCTACAGCTCGACGACGAAGTGAACTCGGAAATCGCCGACCGCTATACGGTGGGCAGCTGAGCTCGCCACCGTACAGCGGTCGGCGATTTGCCAACATCCAGCGTCAGCGCGGTCCAGCTGGTCCCTCGATAAGCGTGTTCTGCGCGAACACCCCCTTTAAGGCCTCGTAGCTCGTACACCGAGTGCGGCTGTGCCGTGACCCGTGTGCGGGAGGCAAGCGCGACACGGGAGGCAAGAATCAGCCCGCGACGACGAAACGGAAGACCCGAAGGATGGGGCCTTGGGGGGAGTGATGGTTTTTTTGTTAGCGGTTGCGAGGTTAGGCCATACGTCTATCGTCTTTACTTCCAGAAATCTATCTATCTATCTATCGCCGCAGCCAGCGACCACCTCTAGATGGTGAGGGAGCTGCTGAAGCGAGGCGCGAGCATCGACCTGCCGCTGCCAACCACAGCAGAGCGGCGGCACCCCGTTCATGACCGCTGCGAGCCTCCCCTCGGCCACACCTGTCCATCCTGCTCGTCCTTCTGCAGCACTCGGCCAACCCCGACCTGCAAACCATCGACGGCGAAACTGCCCTGATGCTGGCCGCTGACAAAGGGCACGAGGTGTGCGTGAAGGCCCTACTTGGCATTACGCTCACACTTCTCCCATTACGCTCACATCTGCATTCGTGTGTGCGTATGAATAGCCACCGCACCCAGCACAGGCCACTCAGAACGCAGATCTGATCGACGTTCGGGATTCACATCGGCTCGGCGGGTCTGCCAGGTCGACCCGGTCGGCCCGAGCCGGCCTCGGCTCCACGCCTATAGGGTAACTCTCCATAAACCTTCGCGAAAGGTTCGCCCCTTTCCCATCTTTGAAATATTGTTATTGTTGGAGCCAACCAGCACACGTTGGTGGTCCCCGGCGCTAGAGACCAGCACACGTCGTCCCCTGCCTGTTGTCCCCTCGGCGTCCCCTCTGACCGAAAATGTCCCCGGCGCTAGAGACTCGAGTGAGCCTGCCACCCACAGCGCCAGGTGAGCGGAGGCCCGGGTTCTGTTGTGCGAATATATCTCCCTAAGTCCAGTTACTGTGGACATTGCAACTTCTTACGTGTCCTGTGGGTACCGCCCAGATCGTGTCCTGTGACTCAGCCTCTCACGCCACAAAGTGAGCCACAAAGCGTGGCACAATGCTAAAGCCATGCGCGCTCGTACTGCTCCCTCTCGCCGTCGCCATCGCTGCTGGCGTCTCGGCGCCAACTTATCCGCTGGTAGACCTGCCAACTTTCGTGGTCGTGGGCGGTGGATTCAAGGGCGCCTTCATCGCCGCCAACCTCGCGCAGCCGGGCCACAATAAAGTGCTGCTGCTCGAGTCTGCCGATAAGTTGGTGCGACTCCACTCTCAGAACCTGGCTCGATGTGCTAGCCCTAACCATCGCTCGATGTGCTAGCCCTAACCATGATCGCACGGCTTGCTGTGTGTGTGCGCTGACCACAGTGAGAACACGTGCACGTGCAGGTGCAGAGCTGGGACGACATCAGGGTTAGCCGTGAGATGGGCGACTACGGGCGCGAGAAGGTCTATAGTGGCGCACTCGACTCCTCGCCTTCTCCCTCCGACGCCCAGCAAGTGCAGGCGGACTTGGGGGATATCTTGAGCCGGACGAACGAGAGCAGCAACGCAATATCGCAGCGCGTGAGACTCGGTCTCGAACGTCTGGGAGTCCAGGTGGAGACCAACTGTAACTTCAGTGCATCGTCCTTGAAGGTCAACCCAACCGACAAGTCGCTGATCCTCGGATGCTCTCAGGACAAGGAGCCGCTACTCACGCGCCTCTACGAGAGAGAAACGGTTGGCTAACCCTTGCGTTGCTCTATATCCCCTAACCCGAACCCGAACCCTAACCCGAACCCGAACCCGAGCCCGAACCCGAACCCGAACCCGAACCCTGTAATCCTAACCCTAACTCCTACCTGAGCTCATCCAGGGTTGACCGCGGCTCACCACAACCTCAACCCTGACCCTCTATAACCTGAACCCGAGCCTGCCCAGGTGCCATTCATCCTCGTGGACGCGCGCTCGAAGCCAGCGTACAGTCCGTTACGTGAGCAAGTGAAGAAGCTCGTTTCGTCGCCAGCTGAGGCTAAGCTGCCCACGTGGGTGAGCTTCAACGGGTACGGCACAACCGCTCACTCGATCCTCCCCGTGCCACTGCTGCTGGGCCAGAAGGTGCGACTCAAGTCGGACACTTCACTCTGGACTGGGGGCAACACCGCGCAGTTTTCAGATAGCGCGCAGTCATTCCTTAAGAAGATGTTCACGGCACTCGAGTCGCAAGGGAATGTCACAATAAACTCGATTGACGCCGACCAGACGACATTTTGGCCATACTACGCTGGGTCGTTCAACGATAATCGCGTATCGTGGCGGATAGCTCAGATGTGTAGTAACCTTTCAGCCATAGACAGCAGCCACGATTGCGACGCGTTCGCTAGCGACACCTTCGCCGGCGCATGGTGTGACTCGTCCACTCGTGAGGACTTTTCCAAGTGCAACCCGAATGCATCCCGAACACTCAACCGCACTTGGTCTTCTTTTGTCGACGACATGTGCCCGATCAAAGGCGCAGATGGCAGCACGCGCAAATACTCCGGGCGCCTTCCAGTTGGCTGCTTTAGCAAAATGGCTGTCCGTGACAACGAACTCTCAGGCAAAGACGCCGAACGTGGCAGCGGCAGCGACGATTCCAAAAATCTCTGTGACTGACCGCCACTCGAACCTGGGATCCGTGGGTCTCCTCGGCTTATGCTGCCTCTCGTGCCCTGTCAGACTTCTTCGGTCGCTGGACTTACCCCGTGAACCCCAAAGCAAACGAAATGATCACGAAGATCAACGACGACATCGACCTCCACAACCAGTCATCGGTGTTCTATGTGCACCTGGGATACACTGCAACCACCGTGGACATCACCTTGCGCGAAGCACTCAGCTATTTCGTGCAGGCGCTTACGGGGCACCGCGGAAAGTTTACGGAGGGTGGTTTGCTCGCCAGTACAAGCAACAACCCGAAAGAAGGGCTGACACTTGCTGCTTCCAACTCGCTGCTCAAGAATTACACGGATGGCGTCTGCGAGTGCCTTAACAAGACCAACTCGAGTTGGTCTGGTGTGCCATTCAGTTGCACCAAAGCTGCAGCCGACAAGTTAAAGATCGTCGCCTGCTATCCTCACGTGCAACATCCTCTGATAAGCATGAACGACCTGATGAGGGACGAGGCTGTCGGCTACTCACCAGGCCTTCCCACCACTGCGAGTGACGCTGCAGAGAACCTATGGGCCGGCGTACCCAACTTTGGCACGATTGGCACCTTCCCGATGCCGTACCCGACGAAGCCAACCCCGGATACGGAGGAAAGTTATAAAACTCTCATAAATATGGGGTGTCGCAACACCAGCAGCTCTGACGGAACTCACAAATGGGGTCCCGACTGGACGTGCCCGGATGTGACTACCGTCGATGTGGACCTTCGTAAGTACATGCCCACGTCAAAGGGAGACTCGTTGAGCCGCTTCGTCGGGAGCAACACACAGGCGCTCATTCCGTTCAAGCTGACCGCCTACTACTTTTCCAAAGGCAACACACCCAAGTCTTGCTTGTGCAGCGCCCAGCGCTTTGCATGGTGCGATTGCGCAGGTTCGGCACTCATTGGCGTGACGAGTGATATCGAGCTCGACCTGATCAACAAACTCGAGCCCTTCGTCGGCCAGAACTGTGGCAGCAACCGCAGCGTGTAACATATGGCACATGCCATGCACATGCACATTCATGTTCATCATGTTCATGTGTGCATGTGCACATAACATACTAACTTTCACTACTAGTAGTAATAGTACTTTGCCTACTAGTAATAGTATAGCAACGCACGAATGTGAAAGCACAAAGCATGCACATGCACACATGGGTGCATGCTTGTGTATGTGCCTTTTCTGGCCGCAGCAGTCCACCCACAGCTGTGGTGACCGCATGCAGCGTACGCCCATCGATAGTCACTATGTGTTGAGCATACAGGAATCCGCGCGAGCGTCGAAGACTTTGCCGTGAACTACTGGAACTGGAAGGAGAAGGCTGTGCTTGCCCTACTGCAAAAGGTGCTCCAAGGCTGCCACGACAATTACGGGCAGTCCGATACGCCCGGCTCGCCGGCACCACCCCTGCCGTCGCCGCCGCCTCCCCCATCGCCGCCGCCGCCATCGCCGCCGCCGCCGCCGTCTCCGACGCCGCCCAGTATGCCGTCTCCGACGCCGCCCTCGCCGTCGTTCACGTCGCCGCCGTCCACTTGCACATGCTCTGCGGAGATTGACGCGCTGCAGGCGGCCCACGCTGCGGAGATCGAGGCCATTCGCCAGTTTGTGGGGATGACTCCGCCCTCGACGCCGCCATCACCACCCCCGCCGTCGCCGCCGCCGCCGTCGCCGTCGCCACCGCCACCCTCACCCTCGCCGCGGCCGCCCTCGCCATCACCGCCGCCTCCGTCGGACTCGCCGTTACCGCCGCCATCGCCGCCGCCGCCCGCGCCATCGCCGCCGCCGCCATCGCCCTCGCCGCCGCCCCCCTCACCCTCGCCGCCCTTGCCCCCGCCGCCCCCGCCCT
>Ga0209302_10002329_pt1 | contig 11080 bp, 12 predicted proteins | sample ArcOceMetagenome_2_FD_187445 | JGI IMG/M metagenome (GOLD analysis project Ga0209302, IMG submission 187445) | Marine eukaryotic phytoplankton communities from Arctic Ocean - Arctic Ocean ARC135M Metagenome (SPAdes) (version 2) | ecosystem: Environmental > Aquatic > Marine > Oceanic | place... | reverse complement strand
CGGAATTGTAACCAAATGGTAACTGGGCTATCTAAATTTAGCCCAAGCATCTAAGGAGTTTCTTATGACAGCTCACATAACAGGTGTCCCGCTATTATTTATAGGGTTTTTACTAATTATTAATGCGATGTGGTTGCAAGATAAAGTTGATTCTAAAGACGTTGGCGTCTTCAATCTTATCGTTGGTTTACTTGCTTTTATCTCAGCACTCTTTTATGGTTTTTTCCAAAAAGACTATCCTCTGTCTGCAGGCGGTATGCTGTTTGCCATCACCTATATTTGGATTGGTATTAATGCTCTTCGTGGCGCTGAGGACCAGCGTGCATTAGGTTATTACTGTGGCCTCGTTTCCCTCACGACCATTCCATATGCTTACCATGCTTTTATTGCCGGGGACTTAGGCTGGACGTTCGAATGGATAACCTTTGGTTTTCTATGGTTTTTATTTTACTTACAACTTGCTAAGAAAAACACTAATATCATGGCTGTTACAATTTTTAGTACATTTTTTGTCGGCATTGAAGTTGCCGTTACTGGCTGGGCTTATCTCTACGGTTACTGGCCTTTTGCCTAATAAAAAGCTAGAACTAAAAAGCAACGTTTACTAATTAAGTCATTATTCCATAGCTCCTCGGAGATTAAAATACCATGAAGCATTTCATTAAATCAGCTTTTTTTTTTCTAACACTACTGATCACATTCAATGCCAGTGCCCATGAAGAAAACATTCAGAATGAACCCGGTTTACTAGGTGGTGACTTCACAGGCTGGGTTGAGTTCGGTAATGAGCGTATGTTCAGGGGTAACTCTGAAACACAAAATAGCGATATCTTATCTCTACAGGGTTTATTGACTTGGACACATGCTGATACAGGCCTATATGTTGGTTACTGGGCAGCAACTAACAAATTTGATATTGCCCCGGATATCTATGCAGAATCTGGACCATATATTGGTAAGCTCGGTACTACCGAAATCTCAGGAGTGGATTTCAATTATAATGTCTTTGTATGGCACTACATTTATCATGAGGATGGCAAAGGACAGCCTAACTATACAGAGCTTTGGTTTACAGCTAATAAAGATGTCACTGAGAACCTAAATATTTATGTTGAGTTCACACACACCCTGGATGCTTGGTTCGGTACAAAGGATGCAAAAGGTACTAGCGGTAATGGCGACCCTGTGTATGGTTATGCAACTGCTATCACACCAACATATCAACTAGGTAATGATTGGTCTATTAATGCAACTCTTGGTTATCAAGCATTTAACAAGCCACAATTTGTTGCCGTCGGTGACTGGATGTACGCTAATGTCGGTGTAGTAAAAGTTTTTCCAGGTGGATGGAAAGCTAGTCTCAGCTATCACGATACAAACGTTCACAACGATGTGGACACTAGCGATATTTGGCAAAGTCATGTTGTTGGCAGCATTTCAAAAAGTTTCTAGCACCCGAGCAAAAATCAACACTGTAGTCCTTTAAACACACTGACTTGATAGCTTTTACTAAAAAGTTGTTCATGATTTATCATCACAATCATATAACTCTATTAGCTATCAGCGCCAAGTCTATGAAAACACTGAAAACTATTTTAAACCATTGATTTTTATATCTTTTTTATAACTGTCTATTATTTAACCAATATGAAACCTTATCTTTTAAAGTAATCCCTAACGTTATTCTCTTTTTTTATCCACAAGCCACAGGTATAAGCCTCTAAGTTCATGAATGTACAAGAACATTAAATATTAAGAATGAAATTTTCTGAAAATTCTAATGCATTACCATCAGGATCACGACAAAAGAAAGCGGCCCTACCGGATTTACTTCGTGTGAACTCAATATTTGCATCTTTTAAACGATTTTCCAGCTTAGCGATATCCTCAACGACAAGCGCTATATGTCGATCTCTCCCACCGTGATCAGGGCGACCATCCTTTGAGTCAGGGTTTGGTAACTTCATTAAATGGATTTGCTGCCCACTCTCACCAATATCAATCCATGCTCCTTCAAACTTTAGGTTAGGTCTTGTTCCATTTAGTTGTAATTGTAATACATCACAATAAAATACTATTGATGCCTTAACATCTGTTACTAAAAAGCTCGCATGGGCGATTGATTTGATCATTCTTCTTCTCCTACCCTTCTTAATGTTATCTGTTATCTGGGCTCTTAATTTTAGCGACACCATAGGCTGCTAGTATAATTAAACCACCACCCAACCATTCCTGAGATGTCATTGCTTCATCAGTCAGTAGCCATGCTGCCACTGCGGCAACAATTAACTCAAATAACATGATTACCGACGAACGATAAACTGGCATCATTGCTACACCATACAAGACAGCCACAGTCATCGCTACTATCCCGAACCAACCTAGTAACCATGCACTAGCCCAGATAGTAGTTGTCACTTCTGGCAAAGGTGACTGTTGCACTATTATTACCAATAATGAAACTCCTACTACACCCCACCATATCACTGCAGTTTTAATACTCATCGTTAGACTTGATAGTTTACGCGAAAGAACATTAGTCACTGAAAAAGCCACTCCAGCTATAAGCGCTAGAGCATCAGCTATTCCATGAGGCCATGGTAGTCCTATTTCAGTGTTCCATAACATTACTAACGAACCTATCATAGCAATAGAAAATAATAAGCTAGCCTTTGATGATAATTTTTCTCCTAACCACCATCGACCCAATAGTACAGTCCATATTGGCGATAAATAAAATAGCAACATCACGCGCATAATTTCACCTTCTATCAACGCCACCACAAAGGCGACATTGGTCACACCAGCCGCTATTGCTAAAGCCAAGAGTGCGCCTTTATTTTCTATGATTTCATAGTAACGATTTGATAGAAATGGAAGTACTATGATAGCTGCAGCTAAATACATTACTAAGGAACTCCATATTCCTGGCATTCCCGCCTCATTTAACAATCTCACCGGATACCATATTAAACCCCACATACCGGCTGAAAAAAGAAGGCAAAGTACAGCTAAGTTGTTTCCTGATGATATTCTTATTCTCATGGAGGAACCTTATACCACGAGAAAGGCATAACCCGTTATAATGAGCTGCTTTATTTTAATAATATATTCAAATTATGAATCCTGATTTGACTCAGCTTCACCCTTATCCTTTTGAAAAACTCGCAAAATTAAAAGCAGGGTCAACACCTCCGACAGAATTGGTTCATATCCCCTTGTCTATTGGTGAACCTAAGCACCCAACGCCTGCCCTTATTACTGAAGCTATTACAAGTAACTTATTTGGTTTATCACACTATCCAACTACTGTTGGCTCCATCGACTTACGACAAGCTATCGTCGATTGGCTTAATCATCGTTTTAAGCTCAACGGTCACCTTGATGCGACTCGACACGTTTTACCCGTCAATGGGACCCGTGAAGCTCTGTTCTCTTTTGCCCAAGCTATAATTGATAGGCATAGTAACCCATTAGTAGTCATGCCTAACCCCTTTTACCAAATTTATGAAGGTGCTGCTTTTTTGGCCGGTGCACAACCTTTTTTCCTTAACTGTAATAGTGACCTCGGCTTTATTCCAGACTTTGATGCTGTTAGCACTGATGTTTGGAAACAATGCCAACTTCTTTATCTATGCAGCCCTGGTAACCCTTCAGGTGCTGTTATTAATCAAGCAACTTTAGTCAAATTAATTAAGCTTGCGCACCAATATGATTTCATAATTGCATCCGACGAATGTTATTCAGAGATTTATTTTGATGAATCTAAACCACCAATTGGTTTATTAGAAGCAGCCGTCGCCTCAAACTATAATGACTTTTCCCGCTGTGTCGTTTTCCACAGCCTTTCAAAACGCTCTAATTCACCTGGATTAAGATCGGGTTTTGTTGCGGGCGATGCTAATATCCTTAGTCACTTCTTACGCTATAGAACTTACCACGGCTCTGCCATGCCACCAGCAACACAAGCTGCTTCTATCGCAGCATGGAAAGATGAAGAGCATGTCATTTCTAATCGTCAATCTTATCGAGAAAAATTCGCCGCGGTACTTGCTATACTATCTCCTATTATGAATGTGCAGCAGCCGGAAGCTGGCTTCTATTTATGGGCGGAAACACCCATTAATGATACTCAGTTTGCACGCCTATTATTTAGCCAACAAAATGTTACTGTGCTTCCAGGGTCATACCTCGCAAGAGACACACACAATGGTAACCCAGGTAAAAATCGTATTAGAATGGCTTTAGTTGTCTCACTTGAGGAATGTACTGAAGCCGCACATCGCATCCGTCATCTTATTGAAAGCCTGTAAAATATTAATAACAAGAAAACCCCACTGGAGAAATTTTAAACATGAGTAATATCCAAAAAATCATCGAAACTGCATTTGAAATTCGTGCTGATATTACACCTGCTAATGCAGATGTAGATGTTCGCAATGCTGTAAATGATGCCCTTACAATGCTTGATAATGGCTCTGCACGTGTAGCAGAAAAACAAGGTGATGACTGGGTCGTTAACCAGTGGCTAAAAAAAGCCGTATTGCTATCGTTTCGTCTTAATGAAAATAAGATCATGCCTGGCGGCGAAACTAATTTTTACGATAAAGTCGAACCGAAGTTTGCTAGCTTTAACGAAGAAGACTTCAACAAAGCAGGCATCAGAGTTGTCCCACCCGCTAATGTTCGTCGTGGCTCTTATATCGCTCCCAGTGTCGTTTTGATGCCTTCTTATGTCAATATCGGTGCTTATGTTGACTCAGGCACTATGGTTGATACATGGGCAACAGTCGGTTCATGTGCACAGATTGGTAAGAATGTTCACCTTTCTGGTGGCGTTGGCATTGGTGGCGTACTAGAACCCTTACAAGCTGGTCCAACAATTATTGAAGATAACTGTTTTATTGGTGCTCGGTCTGAAGTTGTGGAAGGTGTCATTGTCGAGGAAGGTGCTGTCATCTCAATGGGAGTGTACATTGGCCAAAGTACTAAAATATTCAACCGAATGACCGGTGAAATCAGTTATGGCCGTATTCCAGCTGGATCTGTTGTTGTTTCAGGTAATTTACCATCTAAAGATGGCAGTTACAGCCTCTATTGTGCTGTTATTGTGAAACAAGTTGATGCTAAAACTCGTGGTAAAGTTGGCATTAACGAGTTATTACGCGATATCTAATTGTGATCGTATATGGAATTAAAAACTGCGATACAGTCAAAAAAGCACGACGTTGGTTTGAAGCCAATAGTCTGGAGTTTGAATTTCACGATTTTCGAGCAGATGGCTTAGAGCAAAAAACTATTGAATTATGGTTGAAAAAAGTACCTTGGGAATTATTACTTAATAAACGAGGTCAAACTTGGCGTAATTTGGAAGACCCACGTAAAGACAAACTTGATCAACTTATTGCCATTGAATTGATGGTAGCCAATCCAACATTAATAAAACGACCCGTTGTCAGCTACAAGAATGACGTAATGGTAGGTTTTAAAGAGCAAGATTATGTCACTTATTTCGGAAAATAATATGTCTGCTACACTTAATCTAACAAAAGAGTTAATCAGCCGTGACAGCGTCACGCCCAATGATAGGGGCTGTCAACAATTATTGGCTGAGCGTCTATCGGCTATTGGATTTGAAGTAGAGCATCTACGCTTTGGTGACACAGACAATATCTGGGCACGACGTGGCTCAACCTCACCTGTCCTTGCCTTTGCAGGTCATACAGATGTTGTACCTCCAGGGCCGATAGAGAACTGGAAATCTAATCCTTTTGTACCAGAAATCCGCGATGGCTTACTTTACGGGCGTGGTGCGGCCGATATGAAAGGTAGTATTGCTGCCATGGTGACAGCTTGTGAACGTTTTGTTGCCCAACACCCATCACATAATGGCAGTATCGCTTTTTTGATCACTAGTGATGAAGAGGGTCCAGCAACCGGTGGTACAAAGCGTGTTATTGAGACACTTGAAGCGCGTGGTGAGAAAATAGATTGGTGTCTTGTTGGCGAACCTAGTAGCACCAATAAAGTAGGTGATGTTGTTAAAAATGGTCGTCGTGGTTCACTTAATGGCTATTTAACTATTAAAGGAAAACAGGGCCACATTGCCTATCCGCACCTCGCTACTAATCCTATTCATTTAATGGCACCTGTATTGAGTGAACTTTGCTTGCTAGAGTGGGACCAAGGTAACGAGGATTTCCCTCCTACTAGTTTTCAGATATCTAATTTAGACGCTGGCACAGGTGTTACTAATATTATTCCCGGAACCAGTCATATAACTTTTAACTTTCGCTATTCAACTGAGTCCACTCATCAGCAACTTCAACAACGAGTTGAAGAGCTATTGAAAAAACACGCTGTAGATTATGAACTCACTTGGGAATTATCTGGTATGCCCTTCCGTACGGCAAGCGGCCCATTGGTGGATGCTGCAAAAGCTGCCATTGTCCACGTCACTGGTTATACAACTGTACTTTCAACTTCTGGTGGCACATCTGATGGGCGTTTTATTGCACCAACTGGCGCACAAGTCGTTGAACTCGGACCACAGAATGCAACTATTCATCAAATCAATGAATGTGTATCAGTGAAAGACCTTGACACATTATCTGAGATATATGAGCGTCTGCAAAAAAATCTCCTAGTGTAATTAGCAACCTTCATGCTAATAATTGTAAGGCTTCTTGCATAAAACGTTATTAATGATATGATATATCATTTCAATCCAGAGATGAGCAAACACTATGTACACAAAAACAACCCTTGCCGTGATGATCACATCGGCACTATTTATGTCTACACCCATATTTGCTGGTGGTGTAGATGATATTAGTGAACTAAAAACAGAACTACTAAAAATGCGTCAGGATTATGAAAATCGTATAGATGCTTTGGAAACACGACTCATAAGAGCTGAAAACAAAACTGACAATATAGAAAAACAATCTAATACTAGTAAGAAAAAAACATTAGCTTCAGGAGCAAGCGTTTTTAACCCAGCAGTTAGCGTTATTCTTAACAGCCAGTTTAGTGATTACAGCCAAGATAAAGCCGATTACAAAATTAGCGGCTTTGCAATCCCTGGTGAAGGCGGGTTAGCTAGAGAAGGTTTCTCTCTAGGTGAAACTGAAATCACCGTAAGCGCCAATGTTGACCAGTTGTTAATGGGGCAGACTACTCTTGCTTTACATGATGATGATGGGAAAACAGAAATTGAGGTTGAAGAAGCTTTTATTGAAACGTTAGGATTAGGCAATGGTTTAACAGTCCGTGCCGGTCGCTTCTTTTCACCTATTGGCTATCTGAATGAAAAACATATCCACGCATGGAATTTTGCAGATGCTCCACTTATATACCGTGGCTTATTCGGTAATCAGTTAGTCACAGAAGGCGTTAAAGTCTCGTACCTATTACCAACAGACTTATATATGGAAGTTGGTGTTACTGGAGGTAATGGTGATAAAAACCCAGGGAATGGGCAACATAATGGGGTTGGCGATTGGTTAGTTTACGGAAAAACGGGCGCAGACATCGGACATAATAGTAGCTGGCAACTAGGGCTAGCACACTGGCAAGCAAGTCCTAAAGCTCGTTCAATAGGTGGCGGCCATGCCCATGCGGGAGAGGCTTCAGAAGAATCAGTAGCATTTAAAGGTGATACTGATATATCAAACCTTAACTTTGTATATAAATGGGCACCCAATGGCAATATGAGACAGAATAGTCTTACGTTGCTAACTGAATACTTCTACCTCAAGGATGATGGGGAATTGAGTATTGAAGATGAACTCGCACAATATGATGGTGAGCAATATGGCGGATTTGTTGAGGGGATCTACCAGTTTTCTCCGCAATGGCGCACAGGCGTTCGGTACGATTATTTAGGAAGTGATTTGAAAGCTTCAGATACAGAGTTATTAGATGATGCGGGACTAGACTATTCTAATTTTCATCCTAAACGCTATGGTTTGATGCTTGAATATTTACCAAGCGAATTTAGTCGTTTCCGTGTCCAAGTAAACCATGACAGAGCTTCTTCATCTCATGATGACACCCAAATATTATTTCAATACACGGTAAGCCTTGGCGCTCACGGCGCACATAACTTTTAATCAGGACTAAGTAATGAAAAAACTATTTTTTATTAGCTTACTTTTAAGCTATAGCTTCCCAGCATCTGCAGAACTTAATATTTTTGCTTGTGAACCAGAGTGGGCAGCACTAAGTCAAGAATTAGGAGGGGACGACGTTGTGGTATATTCCGCCACAACGGGGTTACAAGATCCTCATTACATTCAGGCTAGACCCAGTCTGATCGCAAAGGCGAGAAAAGCTGATCTGTTAGTTTGTACAGGCGCAGAACTAGAAGTTGGTTGGCTACCTTTATTACAGAGTAAGTCTGCTAACCCAATGATACAAAATGGTGCTGATGGTTATTTTATGGCAACTGATTATGTCTCTTTATTGAATAAGCCGACACATATAGACAGGAGCCAAGGTGATGTTCATTCAGCAGGAAACCCACATATTCAAACTGATCCTCATCAAATCCTCAAAGTTGGAGAAGCCTTGACTCTAAGGCTTCAACAATTGGATATGAATAGGAAAGCGGCGTATCAGCAACGCTGGAGTGACTTTAAACAACGTTGGAGATCAGCAATCGTAAAATGGGAAAAACAAGCCGAGCCTTTAATTAATATGCCTATTGTTACTCAGCACGATAACTGGGTTTATATGATAGATTGGTTACACCTCAACCGGGTGGCCAATATGGAATCAAAGCCGGGAGTACCACCTACTATTAATGACTTAAATACTGTTGTTAACACCCTAGCTACTTCACCTGCTAAAGCTATTATTTATGCTGCATATCAACCATCAAAAGCCTCTGATTGGCTTGCTGATAAAACAGGAGTTTCCAAAGTAAGCTTACCTTATACCGTTGGTGGGGATGCTAGTACAACTGATTTATTTAGCTTGTTTGATAATACTTTAATGTTACTACTTAAAGCACAAAAGTGAACTTTGATAGCTTAGATTTTACTTTGATGATCCCTGCCTTATTGGCAGGGATCATTGTTTTATCGACCCACGTACCACTCGGCCAAGAGGTATTGAAACGAGGCATTATCTTTATCGACCTTGCAATCGCACAGATTGCAGCCATGGGAGTTATCGCAGCCACTCTCTTTGCAGGGGAATTAACAAATTGGTCAGTGCAATTATTTGCAGGCTCCAGTGCAGTTCTGGGTGCGTTATTGATTCATAATCTAGAGCAACGCTATAACCATAATCTAGAAGCTATCATCGGTTTACTTTATGTGCTTGCAGCCAGTGGTTGTTTATTAATGATTAGCCATGCACCTCATGGCGATGCCTTATTGCATAATTTGTTAGTCGGCCAAATTTTATGGGTGAATTACGAACAATTAATTTGGGCAGCCCTACTATATAGTGTCCTATTACTGATATGGTTTAAGCTCAAACACAAATCGCCCATCATATTCTACTTAGTCTTTTCTCTCTCAGTTACAGTCTCTGTCCAATTAGTCGGTATTTATCTTGTCTTTACCAGCTTAATCTTACCGGCCTTAGCAAGTAGAGGAATGCAACAACCTTCTTACCAATTGCTCACCGCTTACAGTACTGGATTAATAGGTTATTTATTAGGTTTAATAACCTCATTACTATTTGATTTACCCACGGGCGCTGTAACTGTTTGGACCTTAGTTTTTGTAGGATTAATGTTTTACAAGTTTAAGCAACATCCTAGCTTTTAAGCTGTTTAAGTAAGATTAACTTACCTCCTTTAAAGCCTATACACCTTCAGAAAAGACGATGGTGCGTCGTCCTGAAATAATAATACGATGCTCGATATGAGCCTTTACAGCTCTAGCTAGTACTAAGCGCTCGATATCTTTACCAATCATAGCCAGATCTTCCGGGTTATTGTCATGTATAACTCGCTGGATATCTTGTTCAATAATGGGACCTTCATCCAAATCAGCAGTTGCATAATGAGATGTCGCACCAATAATCTTCACCCCACGGTCATAAGCTTGATGATAGGGCTTTGCACCTTGAAAAGCCGGTAAAAAGCCATGATGAATATTAATAACGCGACCGACATATTCCTTAACGAACTGCTCTGACAAAATTTGCATATAGCGAGCCATTACCACCAAATCAATATCATACTCAGTCAACAAACTTTTGATACCACCTTCTTGTTCGTCTTTAGTATCTTTGCTGATTGGTAAGTGATAAAAAGGTTTATCGAACTGTTGTGCCATAGCCGCTAGATCATTATGATTACTTATGACCAGCGGGATCTCACAACTTAGTTCCCCCTCTAATTCTCTCAATAGTAGGTCGTATGGGCAATGTGATGCACGCGTCACTAATAGTGCAACCCGATATGGCTGGTCTGAATAACGGACTGACCATGTTAAGCTTAAGGTTTTGGCATACTCTGAAAATTGTTGTTCAAGTGTTGCCTTATCAAGTTGAGAAACATCTTCTAACTTAATTCGCATAAAATACTGACTATGCAACACATCGGTATATTGCTGACAATGTAAAATATTGTATTCACGTGACGAAAAAAAGCCAGTAATCCCTGCAACTAAGCCTTTTTGATCAGAACATTGAATAAGGAAAACAATGGCATTCATATCTGGGGACGTCCCTTAAAACCGAATTAATAAAGTAAGTTGAATACTATAACGACAAGTGGTTTTTTTTGCACCAAGAACTATAATTTAACTAAGCTTTCTTATTCAACATCATTATATAAATGCTCCGTCACAATCATTATAAATACTTTCTTTAAAAAATAATTAGTCCCTATTTACTTTTATTTATATTTTCACTCAAATAATAGAGGGAGTTTATTAAATATGTAACAGTTACCAGAGTTGAATAAAAAGATAGTACTTAAGCTTCTTTAATTCTTCTCACTTGAAGGCTCCTCACACAACGCATTAATTACTCTAATGGCTACTATTTGTCATAGCCAAAAAAATCATTAACTTTGGTGAGAAATAGACTTGGGTATTCGGCATGGATCCAATGACCT
>Ga0209302_10002328_pt1 | contig 11082 bp, 11 predicted proteins | sample ArcOceMetagenome_2_FD_187445 | JGI IMG/M metagenome (GOLD analysis project Ga0209302, IMG submission 187445) | Marine eukaryotic phytoplankton communities from Arctic Ocean - Arctic Ocean ARC135M Metagenome (SPAdes) (version 2) | ecosystem: Environmental > Aquatic > Marine > Oceanic | place... | reverse complement strand
TACCGGTCGGGCTAAGTCGACCGCTACTCCCTAGAGCATGGTCCTCGGCTCTCTCTTACGTGACCACCCAAGTTCATTTCCCGATGCGCGACACCTTCCTGTATGACGCATCCGGCCAAGATCAACGCGATTTTGTTTCCCTTCTATATATACATGTACGACATGAGATGGAGGTTGGAATCCCCTCCACCATGCACCTCGAATGACGACATCCACTGCAAGTACCTTAAAGCTCCATCGACGGGGGGATATCAGTGTACGATGGGTACACTCCCAATCGATGAAGCTGCAACAGCAACCCGAAGCAGACGCTGACGCACTGCTTCGTTTCCCTGCGGATAGTGAATCCTAGGAATCTTGTAACCAGTAACGTTCTGTATCGTTCCGTAGACACAGAGCCTGCGTGCTCGTGTGGTCGTTCGAACTCCCAGGTCTGACGGTACTAGACCTCCCCTGAAGCAATGACGGCTCTTTTGGCAACCAAGCCATCAGGCAATTGCCGCAGCAAACGGAAACTTAAGTTACACAACACCCGTTACCCTTTGGTCTGCAGCAGGAGATCAACGGAATACGTGAGACCTCGACGCCTGATCTGCTGATGGGGCGGGGCACTGACTCCAGCGACGACGACGGCATTGTCGAACCGCGCGTGGGACCCTCGTTCCAAGCCGAGGTACCTGCTTTCGAGGGCATGAGAGGTACTGCGGACACTGGGCGTCATGACGACGTTTTGTTGTGGCACCCCGACGCAGCGACACCCCAAGTTGTGGATGTCTTCCTTCGACAGGCAGAGCAAGCCATTGGTGATCCGCGGCTGGTCGGCAGCGTGCCCGAGTTTGCGCTCAAGGCGCTTTACCAAGCTGGTGGAGACCCCCAGCGAGCTTCAGATGCCCTAACCTTTTTGGAGAGCCAACATGCGGCCTCGTTGTGGTCAGAGGAGGAGACTGCGGAGCTGCAGGACTCGGTGACCGCGCATGGTACCAACCTCCGACGAGTGCACGCAGGTATCGCCAATCTTTCAACGCGCAGTTTCCCGGAGTGCGTCTCGCAGCACGCGCTGTCTGTCGAGAAGCGACCACTTCCCATGGGTTCGGAGCCGAGCGTGGGTGGCCCTGGGGGGGGGGGGGGGGGGGGGGGGGGGGGGGGGGGGGGGGGGGGGGGGGGGGGGGGGGCGCAAGATGAGAAGGGAGGGCGTTCGGCCAAGAGCCACACCTACCGAGAGTGATTGGAGCGGAGGGCGCTCCACAAATGCCCCAACCTTTGTAACGCCCCATTTGTGAGACCCCATCCTATCCGTGCGCCCCTCACAGGTACTTCTTGACGTGTTACACCCGGGAAGCGGACGACGAGCAGGTCGGTGGTTTACGGCCCCGCGTGCGGCGTCGTCCCGGGGAGTCACCGGAGAGGGCGGGTCGTGTTACCCGATTGCCATCGGATCCGACGATGATGCTCGCTTCGTTACTGTCAGCCGGGATGTTGGAAGCCGGGCGGACGGTGCGCGCAGCTCGATACGTGCTCGCAGTACCGCCAGTGCTCACTTGCCCAGACCGCACCCCCTTGACCGCCCACCTGTTTTGACGGCCACAGGTGATATCCACAGAATGCTCAGGCCTAGTGATCTTCGGAGATTTGCTCGCCAGCGGCCAGATCAGGTACACACCCGAAGGGCATCCCGGCCAGACCTTCACTACGCCCGGCAACTTCTTGCGTTCGATCTGCCTTGACCATAGCGACCCCCCCCCAACTGGCGACTCTTGGCGCCTTGTTTACTACAAGGGCATTCCACTCAGCTTGCTAAGAGACGCGACCTTAAGCGAGGAAAATGCTCTCGCTGCAATTGCCGCGCAGAGCAGCATGGAGCATTGGGTCGCAGAGCCTAGGGGTCCGCTGCCACCTAGTGGTGAGCCGGTGCTGATAAACGCGGCGGGCGCATGTGATGTCGACAAAGGCCGGCGGCCGCTGCGTAAGCGAGCACGCGAGATGAGCCCGCTGAGCGAGCACGGAGTCAACCTCGACTCGAGAGAGCTCGACGCCACTCAGGGCGTGATTCAGAGCACCCGGTGCGACTGCGGCAGCGTCGGTGAGTGGCACTGCGGTGCGTGCCAGGCGCGCGGCGAGTCCAGTGGCGAGAACAGCTCGTCGAGCAGCGAACTGAAAGTCTTCGAGGTGGAAGATATCCTCGAGAAGCGTCTGACACACGGCCGCGTCGAATACTTGGTGCGGTGGAAGGGCTTCGACAGCAGCGCAGACAGCTGGCAGCCACGGGCCAACCTGCACTGTGGCGAGCAGCTCAAGGCGTTTGAATGCGAGTGGCGTGCCTCGCGTGCGTTGCAGTCGCAGCCGGCGGCCTCAGCCTGCTGGCCGCCGCCTGCCGCGTCCACTGACACCCTCCTGTCGTCTTCCACTTCCAGCATGGCGGCTGGTTCCTCTACGAGCGTGCCCAACTTAAACGCCGACCAGATCGATGAGCAGGAGGCGTTGGAGTACAATCGCTGCTCGTGCCGAGCACCGTGCTCGCTGCTACCGCTAATCGAGCGCGAGCTGCTAACGCCAGGAGAGGGCGTCTTATCCGTGTGCTGTAAGGGCGTGCTGACGTTTGCAGACATGGACGCGCAGGGCTCGATTATTTCAGTGGGTCGCGGCGGGCAGAAGATCACCTACCGCTTCCCGTGCGCCTTTGTTCGCGTCGCGCGCCAGCGTGCCGGCTGCGCGCCGCTTTCGGCCGGACGCAGCCTCAACATTTACTCGCACGTCACGTACAAGGGCGTCCGCTTGGACATGGTCCGCCCTCAGCCGTGCCGGCAGAGCAAGCGGTAGGCTCGAGTCTTGAAAGTGGCGGGCGGTAGGGGCTTAGGCCAACGCGTTTCCCGAGAAGGCGTTTCTACCCTCCCTCCAACCAGAACCAAACTTGCACCACGACGTGACGACGAGCTGAGGGTGAAAGGTGGGGGTGGGGCGGCCGACTGAGTAGCAGAGTGCCCTGGGGTCTGGCTGAACCCCAGCGGATCGCTGGGATCTGTTGGCCAAAGGTGGCTGGGTTGTTAGGAAGCCCTCCTGTGTCGAACTCTGGTCCCGTGTGCCGTCTACATGTAACATGCGAACTTGCACGAGGCGTAACGAGGACCAAGGAGGCCCACCGGCAGCCTATATGCAGGCTCTTCCAGACGAGCAGCTCATTGACATTCTCGCCCGGCTTCACGGATCGCACATCGCGCACGCGGCCTGCTCCTCACGATGTATGCTCCGGGCCGCCGAGCCTGCTGCCCTCCAACGGATCCGTGCCCTCGGCACTGAGCCCCGGCCTGGTGAGCACTGGCTCGAGGCACTCCGCTACGCGGAGTCGTGCGGTGCGCTGGGGAGACACCTGATCGCGGCGGGCTCAACGCACACCCTGATTATCATAGACGGTGCCCTGCAGGCCTCAGGAACCGACCCTGAAGCGGCCGGCGACCTCAGCATGCTAGGTGTGGACACCTCCGCTACAGATGAGCTCGTACCTGCCGCTCAGCGCGTGTTGTGGGTGCCCATGCGGGTGCTGCCGTCGGTGACGCGCCGCGTCCTGGAAGTGGCGGCCGGCGCCATGCATAGCCTCGCGCTCGTGAGTGGCGGTGAGGTCTACTCCTTCGGGCGGAACACGCACGGTCAGCTCGGGCGGCGCACGCCGGAGGCCACTGGCAGCCTGCCCGCGGTGGTGGGCGCGCTGACCGAGCGTCGCATGCGCGCGCTGCGCGTGGCAGCGGGTGCGTACTTTTCACTCGTGGTCAGCGAGGACGGCCGGCTATTCGCCTTCGGCAGCAACGCCTACGGCGAGCTGGGCGTCGAGGGAGGAGGCAACCAGCACACGCCCGTGGAGGCGGCCACGCCGGCGGGCGGGCGGCTGCAGGCCGCCACCGGCGGCAGGGCTCACACACTCGGGCTGACGCGCGGCGGGGCTGTGTGCGCGGCGGGGCGTAACGTGCACGGCCAGCTCGGCCTGGGCGAGGAGATCGAGGCGGCGCACGTGCTGACGGCGGTGGAGGCGCTGCAGCGCGAGCACGTCGTGCAGCTCGCCTGCGGCAACAACCACAGCCTGGCGGTCACGCTCGACGGGCGCGTCCTCGCGTGGGGCTGCGGCGCAGGCTACCAACTCGGCCCCGCGGGCAGCGCACCTCACCTCTCCGCGCGAGATGCGCACCTCCCGCGGGAGCTCAGGCTATGGTGCACGATATCAGGCGCCATCACTGACCTCGCACTCCTTCCGGCGGCGGCGGCACCGGGCAGCGGCGTGCACGGCACCCCGCCGCAACTACCAACGCGCCTTCGGGCAGTTTGCGTGGCGGCGGGCCACGCGCACAGCCTGGTGATGACCGAGGAGGGTACTGTGCTCGTGGCGGGCGACGCCGGCCTCTCGCCGAGCTTCGGCATCCTCTCACCGGGCTTGGGCAACCAGGGCGGCGACGGCGTCGCGTACGCTGTGCTGCGGCCCGAGGTCTACGCGGCGAGCTGGGCGGCGGAGGAGTGCGGCGCCGACTCCGACCCCGACGCGCCGCGGCATTCGCCGGGCCTGCGGCACAGGCTGTGCGCCGGTCTGCGCCACAGCCTGCTCTACGCGCCGTCGCCGGCCATCGCGGGCGGGGAGCCGCAGCTCTCGCACCCGGCGGCCATCTCCGCCTTTGGCCTCGCGCGCCACGGCCAGCTCGGCATCTCCGCCGACCGGCTGCCGCACTCGGGGGGGCTCGTGCAGGTGCCGGTTTCCGTCGTCGTGGGCCGAGCACGCAACGCCTTCAAACCACCTGTCCTCAGGGGAAGCGCGCTCGAGAAGCACTTCTACGGCGCCCGGCGCCCCGACCGCCTCGCGGCGCTGCCCGAGGAGGAGAGGCTGCGTGTCCTTGTCAGCCTGGGGGAGGCGCACGCCTGGCGACTGCCTCCCAGCCACCCGATGTATCACCCGGCGCCGTGACGGTCGAGAGGCCCCAGTAGCGTTGTGGACTTTAGAGACCACCACGTTAATAGGCTCTATCTTCCACCGTATTCGTATCTTCCGCACATAACGAAAACTACGGTAGGCGCATATATGTATGTACGCGCTCGCTTCCCGTCCCCCCCTCGCCCCTCCCCCGCCTCTCTACGGTAGAGCCCTAAGGGGGTGGGCAGGGCAGGCGCGAAACGCGAAACGGTAGAGTTTGTGGAGGACCAGTGACCAAGCTTGAGAGCGCGCTGACGACTCGATCCTCGAAGCCCAGGCAAAATCGCGCTAGACGGAGGTGGGCCACCCGGAAGGCACAGCCGCTTGTGGCACCTCCGTCCGCGATTTTGGAGATCGCTTCGTGTTCATCGTCGAGCTGTAGCTGGTCCTCCAACCCGTGCGCTTCTCGAGACGGGCGCCCAACATGGTGAGCAGGACCAAGGTTAGACCAAGGTAAGACCAAGGAGCGCGCGCGCGACCCGCTCTCGGTGCCTGCGCTACCCGCCCTGGTCACGCAGTCAACATGTTGGCTGAGGAGCGCCGCTGCAAGCGACGTCCTGGCGCAGCATCCATGCAGCTCCACGGCTGTGCGCGCCACTGCCGGCTGCTCTGCCAGAGCCCCAGAGCTCCCAAATCTTGCGTGCCTACCTTGCTTGCGCCGCCGGGCGGGTGATACCAAGGTGTAGTGGAGTGATACCCGAACATGCATGCTGCATGCACATGTGCACATGCACATGCACATGCACATGCACATGCACATGTTGTGAGCTCGTATGACACCCCCGTACTCGGACCCTGCACAGAGGTGAGTAGTTTACAGTTCCGCGGTCCAGAACCTACGCTCGCACAAAACCATGGCGGATGCCGAGATCAAGGCCTTGATCGAGACGATGCACAGCGAGCAGTTCGCGGCCATGACCTCAAAGGACGAGACGCAGATCGACAAGTTCTTCGACAAGTTCTATGCCACGGACATGGTCTTCATCCGTCCGTCGGGCAACCCAATGGACATCCGTTTGGCCAAAGGCATGTGGCTCGGCGATGATGTCAAGACGGAGGCGCAGACACTAAAATCTGTAGACACGGTCAAGGTCCTCGGCTGCGGCATGGCCGCCGTCGCCACGTATACTTCCCACGAAAAGTTCTCTTACAAGGGCAGCCCGGTGCGCACGTGCCCGTTGCTCCCACGACTCACCCTCTAGCTCTGACGCATATGCCCGTCGCCCCATACGCTCACGTCTGACGGATGAACGCGATGCCTATGGACGGCAGAACGACGACATTGCCAAGTACTCGGTGACCTTCGAGAAGATGAGTGACAAGTGGGTCGTCGTCCAGGCCCACCGTGCCTCCGGCCAGCCACCCGCCGGCGCGTGATACGCTCCTGCGGAGGGATTGGGTGTGAAAGTGACAGCAGACGGCAGTCGGGAGTGCTACAAAGCACAGTCACTTACGGTTCCTAGTTGCGACAACAAGCGGCCGTTGCACGCCAAGATCGTCGTACGAGTTTAAGACTTTACGGTGCGAGTAAGACAATGACATGACAATCACAGAGTACATCGCATGGGATCTGTTGCTCAACGCAACGTCCAACGACTACGAGAGACGACCAGAGTGACGAGAGTGTACTGTAGCGTAGTGTGTGCAACGGCTTTTATTAGAAGTTTGGAGAGGAGTTCGAATCGCTTACTATATACTAAGATTCCTAGACGCTAGAGGCTTAGAGCCGCCCCCCTCGTGCACCATTGTTACCCCCCAAAAAACCTTCACCACAGCACACACGGTCACTGAAACACTCTCACTGCGCGCAAAAAAGTTTATGCGCACCTATTGTTGCTTTGTTGGGCGCACAGTTCCAGCTCCCGCTGTCCCATAGATTAGTAATAGATTAGCAGAGCAAAGCGTACGGTCGTACGCCGAGCACGACGTGCATCTGTATACAAATCCGTATACAGTAGTCTCAGTCCCTCGGAGAGGCGGGGCACGTAGCGGCGGGCCTCTCGCGTGGCGATCGCGGCTTAAGCGTGAGGTGATGCGATCTGCACGCTTCAGTAGTGCTCGAGCGTGGTCGCCCGCACGCGCTCAGTCACCGCGTACATCCGCCGGGTCTCGTCTCCCGGGCCATGCACTCGCTTGTGAGCCGTGCCGCCGTCGAAGGGCAGGCTGCGCGGGGCAGGCTGCGCGGGGCGGCTCGCTCGGGAGTAAGTGCGCACAACCCGCAACGGCTCGCGGTGCGGCGGCTCGCGGCGCGGCGGCGATGGCTCGGAGTGCTGCACCTGACGCGGGCAAGTAAGAAAGGTATACCACGTGTGCTACGTCTCGTACGCCCTACTGACTACTCACTTACCTGCAGCGGTGGAGGGGCAGGGTCGCCGAACAGGTCCAGTGTTGTCGCTTCCAAAGGGGCCGGGTTGTACGTGGGCTCAGGTGCACCCTCCAGCAGCCGTTGCTCCTCCTCACCCTCCTCGTACTCGTACTCGCCCTCGCCCTCGCCCTCGCCCTCGTCCTCGTCCTCTGACATCAGCTCCTGCTCTTGATGTTGCTGGTGATGCTGGTACTCGTGGTGCTGTTCCGCAACCACCTCCCTGCGCGACCGCTTGTGTGCTACCGCCGGGCTCGATCTCTCGGCGAGCGCGTCGGAGATCTGCAGCTGCAGCTGCAGGACCATCTGCTCCATCCGACCCGATTGCTCGCGCTGCGATGCGAGCATCGCGTCCTCCGCGTGACGCGACGAGCTTGCCAGCTGTTCGCGCAGCAGCCTCAGCTCCTCGTTTTCTGCGGCACGCGCACTAAGGTCAGCCTGGGCGCTGGCTTCGCGCTCAAGGGCAGGCCCTGCCTTGAGGCTGCCTCGTGTGGGCGCGGTGCACGGGCGGCAGCGCACGCTTGGCGTTGCTCTGCGTGAGTTCGATCACCGACTGGCCCATGCGAGTCAGTCGGTCTTGCAGCATCCGGATGCTCGTCTCTTGCGTCTTGACAGTCGTCTCGTGGTCGCCCACCTTGCGCAGCAGGTGGTGCAGGCAGCCAGGGTCGAGCGGCAGCTGCGACGTGTCGGCCCCGCTGTACATGTGCTTGGGCGTGTTGAAGAGCGGAGGTTTCGGCACGTGCGATGAGTGTCGCCGAAGCGAGTCGTCCTGGCTGCCCTCGTGCGAGAACTCCCCCAAGGAGCGCTGGCTGCCGGACTCGGAGTACAGCGTGTGGCCGCCGCCAAGCCCACCGTGGCCACCATGGTCGCTGCCACCGTAGCATGCGTCGAAGGGCCTGGCCGGCAGAGCGGCACTGTTGCGGTTGAGCATACGGTTTGCGGTGCGCACGCTCATCCAACTGGTCCGAGTCACGCGAAAAGCCGGCCGATCGATCGAAAAGGCGGCCGCCAAACGATGTGTTGCAGGTGGTGTTAAAGGTCGTGACCGTCGCTGCGCCGCGACGATGGGGGGCAAAGATACGATAATACAGCGGACGAGAGACTGACAGACGCCTTCTGTCTGTCTGTCTGACGAAAACACACCTCATTCCTCGAGTATACTGACTCTAGCCTGGCCTATCCTCCGGCCCACCGCGCCTAGCAGGTGGCGGGCTCGGAGCAGCGGGTTGAGCTCCTGCAGCAATCGGCGCAGCAGCGGCGCCAGCGCGCGCGCGGAGAGCGCCTGCCGCAGCGCCTGCCGCCCCGCCGTGGTGAGGAATGCGGAGCGCAGCAGGGCGCGCCCCCCCTGGGTCCGCGGCGTGAGCAGCTTGCGTACCGCGTACGGCGCGGTGGCCTCGTACATGTTGAAGTCGTCGTCCGCGGAGAGCGCGATGCCCTCGAGCGTAACGAAGGAGCGCATCACCAGGATGTAGTACGAGGGGATGACGAAGTAATACCTAAAGGCGAGCTCGCCCAGCTCCTCGTACAGCTGACCGAAGGCGCGCCGCCGGTCTAACCCGTCGCCAGCCTGCACAAGCTTCTGCCGCGCGGGCTTAGGCGCGCCCGCACCACCCGGCTCCACCACCGCGGCCGGGGCGGCGGCGGCCTCACCACCCGCCGCGGGGGCAGCCTCGCCCGACATGCACGCCCGCAGCGCCTGCGCAAAGGGCTCGGCGGTGCCCGGCCTACGCAGGTCCGCCACGCTGGGGTCAAGCACGCCCATGCCCTTGAAGACCTGCTCGAGCATGCGTGGTGCGCGTGCTCACCGTGGCGCGTGCATGGCGCGTGCATGGCGCGTGCATGGCGCGTGCATGGCGCGTGCATGGCGCGTGCATGGCGCGTGCATGCCCTCGAGGACCTGCTCGAGCGCGTCATAGTTCTCGCCGAGGATATTGACTACCCCGTGCGCCATCGCCTCCTGGTGCTCGGTGCGCATCTGCGCCATGAGGCCGAAGTCGAGCAGCGCCACCCTCCCGTCGGGCAGGCCGAGCAGGTTGCCCTCGTGCGGGTCGCAGTGGATGAAGCCGTCGCTCATCAGCTGCATCGCCAGGCAGCGCACCGCCGTGCGCGCGAGCTCTCGCCTTGCGCGCGGCTCGAGCTGCCGCGGCGGCGTGCCTGGTTAGGGTTGGGGTTAGGGTTGGGGTTAGGGTTGGGGTTAGGGGTTGGGGTTGGGGGCTAGAGGTTGGGGTCGGGGTTAGGGTTTGGGGGTTGGGGGTTAGGGTTGGGGTTGGCTGCCGCTGCGGCGTGCCATCGATCCAGTGCGTGACGAGCACACGGCAGGAGACGAGGTCGTCGACGACGGTGGGCACCTCGACGCCCAGCTCGTGCAGCCGCTCTGCGTACAGGCGCTGGAAGCGGCGCATGTGCTGCGCCTGGTTAGGCTCGGCGTCGGGGTCAGGGTCGGGGTGAGGGTCAGCGTTAGGGTCAGGGTCAGGGTTAGGGCTAGGGCTCGGGTTCGGTAGGGCCGCACCTCCGTCGCGAAGTCGAGCTCGGCGAAGAGAGCCTCGCCCACCTGGTGAGGGTTGGGCTTAGGGCTAGGGCTATAGGTTAGGGTTGGGGCTGGGGCTAGGGCTAGGGCTAGGGCTAGGGCTAAGGCTAAGGCTAGGGCTAGGGCTAGGGCTAGGGTTGGGGTTAGAGCCCCTCGCCCACCTCGTCGAGCACGGCGACGATCTGCTCGACGTCTTCGCCTAGCTCGAAGCGCCTCTGCACGAGCGCGAGCACGCGGCGCATCACGTAGAAGTCGAGGGCAACCTTGCGCTCGAGCCCCGGCCTCTGCACCTTGACCGCCACTGGGGTGCCATCGGGCAGGTTGGCGCGGTACACCTCGGCCAGCGAGGCCGCCGCCACCTGCTTAGGGTTGGGCTCGGGGTTCGGGTTTAAGGCTAGGGTTGGGGTTTAGGGTCAGGGTCGGGGTCAGTGTTGGGGTTGGGGTTGGGGTCAGACTTAGGCTTAGGCTTAGGCGTCAGTGGTCAGGGTCAGGGTTAGAGGCCGCGGCCACCGGAGCCGCGCTGATGTTGCGCAGCTTGACAGCGACCACGGGCTCCCCGCCCAGGGCAGCGCGCAGCGTCGCCATGGCGGTGGCCGGGTCGGGCTCCGGCTCCATCGCATCCTGCAGCTGGCCTAAGTTGCGCGACGTCTCCAGCCCCACGATATCCGGGCGGGTCGCCATCGTTTGTCCCACCTTGCAGAAGACGGGGCCCAGCTTGCTCAGCTCGGCGCGCAGGGTGGCGCCGTCGTCGTCTGCGCACCAGACCCGAAACGCAGCCAGCCCGACGCTGACAATCCGCCCGGCCACCTCCGACTGCCGATCAGCGAAGCGGGCGTCGATCGCAAGAGGATCGTAGGCGCAGTGGACCGAAGGGTCGTCCAGCACGCAGGAGTCATCGACAGCTAGGGTCGCAGCCAGGACCGCCCTCGTGCCGAAGCGGCCTGCTGCTGTGCCGACGCTATAAGTCACAGGAGGTCCTCGCCACGCGGGCGCGAGCAGCACCTGGAACATGCTTGCTGGATGAGCGCCAGGCGGGGGGTGATAACGTCCGGAAGGATCATGCCTACTGTACAGTAGGCGGGCGGGGTTCCGCCCTGTCCCACGCGGCGATCTCGAGAAATGATCGCGGCGGCCAGGATGGGCGTCCACGCGTGAGTACACTGTTGTGTCCAACCGCGCCATATTTCGGACGGGGGGGCAAGGTTGCCTGTCCCCAAACCGCGGCACCTGTCGTCGCCCAGGCTGACC
>Ga0209302_10002327_pt1 | contig 11084 bp, 9 predicted proteins | sample ArcOceMetagenome_2_FD_187445 | JGI IMG/M metagenome (GOLD analysis project Ga0209302, IMG submission 187445) | Marine eukaryotic phytoplankton communities from Arctic Ocean - Arctic Ocean ARC135M Metagenome (SPAdes) (version 2) | ecosystem: Environmental > Aquatic > Marine > Oceanic | place... | reverse complement strand
CATAAGTGCTTCGCCCATACATTTATGCACGGCGTTTATGCCTTTAAGTGGCCTAATCATAACTTTAAAGTCGGTGATTTTGCCGTCTGGGCCCATAGAGATCATGTCTACCCCATTAACTGAAATACCATCTAATTCGACTTCAAATTCCAACAGTGCAAAGCTCTGGTCATAAACCTCACGCACATATTTAAAGGTGCCATTAAATAAGGCTACAGAGGCGGCAGTGAGGTACATTTTGGTGATTGCTTTGCCCTCTTGCACGGTATGCACTACGGGTGAATGCATTTTTGCGTCGTCAGCTAACATCTCATCCAGCAGGTCAGTATTTTTTGTTTCTGCGAACAAGTGCCATTTTTGTAGTGCTTCAGGAATCATGGGTTCTCTCTTTTAATGGTGTAAATTATACGAATAGTCAGGTGGACAAGGAATTATAACGCTTGATACGTTAAATTTATAAGCTGGTTGCGAAACATGCGTACTGCAACGCTATGGAGCTACTTAAAACCTTATATTAAATTGCTCCCAGATTTTGTTAATAACTTGCATATACCGGGTCTACTTTTAGTGTCTTTGTGCGCGGCTTGTTGAAGAGCTCTTGGTTTCTATGGGGCAAAGATATGGTCGTTTTATGGTTGCACGCACAAAAAATCGCTGCATTGCTGCTGTTCCTTTGACGCATAGACATCTCATAGCGAGCTTTTACGTAAATTGAACAGTGATACTTGACATGTTGGGAGACTATAAATATTATGATATGATATATCGTATCTACAATAGTAATGTGAAAAATAGCAGCTAAAGAGTTTCCTAAATCTAGTTTTGTCGTCCTTCAAGAGGTATCAATGAATCAAAAAGTCAGACCCATAGGATTCAGGTCTTATTGCGATCGACACAAGTGCGTGCCAAGCTCTTTACAGCTTCCCAGCAGGCTTCTTTCAAGATTCTTGCCTTGCAAAAGGGCTGACCCTGATTTCGGGAATCTCAGCTGGTGTGCTGCTATATGTCGGCAATCAGTATGATTGATCAAGACAGGTTAAGTTCGCCAGAGGAATCAGCAGCGGTTAATACTAATTTTCGAACAGCGGTAGTTCACGTCTGTACTTCTTGCCGGGCTCGTGGCACGCAGCGGGAGCCTAAAGAGAATCGAGCGGGCTTTAAACTTTATGAAAACCTTCGCAGGCTTCTCAATGAAAGCCCGTTAGCCCCCTATGTGGAAGTAAAACCTGCTGAATGCCTTAGTTTATGCCCACGTCCCTGCGGCATTGCGCTTTCTTCCAAAGGCGCCTGGAGTTACCTTTTTGCCGATCAGGACAGTGAAGCGAGCGTGGATGAAATAGTGAAGTGTATGTCTCTTTATCTCAGTACAAAGGAAGGCTTTATGCCTAGGGAGCGCCGACCAGGGTTACTCCGGGCGAGCGTTGTGGGTCGTATACCGCCACAGGGTGGTCTTTCTGTAAATGATAATGCGCTGTTAAAAACCAATACTCAGTAGGAGATCACCAGTGAATAAACAACAGCTTGATCCTATTATTGAAAAAGTTAAACAAGTCTGTAAAAGCTCGGGGGCTCGGTTAACCGACAAACGCTGCGATATCTTAACAATACTGCTCTACTCCAAAATTCCACTGTCGGCATATGAAATTTCAGACAATTACAATAAGACAGCCAAAAAGTCTATGCCGACGATGTCTGTCTACCGCATTTTGGATTTTCTCGAATCTGAAAACTTGGCTCATAAGTTGAACTCAACCAGCAAATATGTCGCGTGCTCTGAGATGGATTGCGGGCATGTCCACCAAATCCCTCAATTTTTGATTTGTAGCGAATGCCAAAGCGCAAAAGAAATTGCGGTTTCAGCAGTCATTTTTGAGGCGTTGGGTAAATTGGTGGATAAGGCGGGTTACACCCTTGCCAACTCTAAGTTGGAGTTGCAATGTCTGTGTAGCGAGTGCTCAGCAGGGGCAGCATGATACTGCAATTAACGGGGTTACTTTACTGCCGCCATCGTTGCAATTTAGCTTATAAAATGGACCAAAAAAATGAATATTTTTAACTTAATACGGCTTAAATCTCTATTGTATTGGAGTTTGCGGAGCCGCATTAGCTTAGCTCTAGGGTTGAGTGCAGTGATGTGGTTTTTTGTGATCGGAGTGACTTATCCATCATGACCATCTATCTCAATAATGTAACGCTTGCCTATGAGAGGCACCCGGCCGTACATCATTTAAACGCGACAATTAATAAAGGAGATTGGCTCGCCATAGTGGGTCCCAACGGAGCGGGCAAATCAACCTTGCTAAATGCCATGGCTGGACTCACAACCGTGCATGAAGGCAGTATTGAGGGCTTGTGTTCAGACACCATTGCTTACTTGCCACAGCAAACGCAGCTTGATAAGAGCTTTCCAATTACCGTTTTTGAGTTGGTGTTCACTGGCTTATGGTCGAAGCTTGGTTATACCAAATCTCTTGGTGGAGCCGAACACAAGAAATGCACCGATGCAATTGCGGCTGTAGGTTTGCATGGCTTCGAAAATCGTATGATCAGCACACTCTCCGGTGGACAATTGCAACGAAGTTTATTTGCACGCGTTTTACTGCAAGATCAATCTGTTATTTTATTGGATGAACCATTTAATGCAATTGATAGAAAAACGCTGATTGATCTAACCGAGGTGATCAACCAATGGCACAGAGGGAAGCGCACTATTATTATGGTTACCCATGATTTGGAGTATGTTCAAGAGTATTGTCCAAAGACTTTATTGCTGGCCCGCGAATGTATCGGGTATGGCTCAACTAAGAACATACTCACTATAGATAATCTAAAACGAGCACGGCAACTCTCTGAATCCTTTGATGAAAATGCGCCCTGGTGCGAACAGGGTGCAGCTTAGTATGGAGTCCATTTTTTTAAGTCCTTTTGCTGACTATGTGTTTATGCAGCGGGCATTAATCGGCAGTCTCGCCGTTTGCCTCGGTGCTGTTCCGGTAGGAATATTTATGACCTTACGGCGGATGAGCTTGACCGGTGATGCTATGGCACATGCCATACTACCTGGTGCGGCCTTTGCGTATTTGTTGTGGGGTCTATCGTTAATAGGGCTTACCGTTGGTGGATTACTCGCCGGTCTTTTGGTTGCTGCGCTCGCGGGTTGGGTCGCACGGAGTACTCAACTTCATGAGGACACAAGTCTCGCTGCCTTTTATTTAATCTCCCTTGCACTTGGTGTATTGGTGATCTCGTTAGAGCATAGCAATGTTGATTTGTTTCATGTTCTTTTTGGTAATATTTTGGCCTTGGATAATACTGCTCTGTGGTTGCTGGCCGGCATCGCCACAGTAAGCGTTTTAGTGATGGCATTTTTATATCGTCCATTGGTCATTGAGTGCGTCGACTCATCGTTTCTGCGCCTTTCTGGTCGAACCAGTTTGATTGCGCATTACGGATTTCTATTTTTGTTGGTAATAAATTTAGTAGCCGGCTTTCATGCGCTGGGTACGTTGATGGCTATCGGGATTATGATTTTACCTGCTACTGCGGCTCGATTTTGGGCTAAAACACTGGATGTAATTATGATTACTTCCATATTCATAAGTTTTTCCGGTTGTTACAGCGGCTTAATTCTGTCTTTTTACTTTGATGTGCCTGCGGGCCCCGCGATAGTGTTGTCTTTGGGTGTTGTCTATATTGCATCCTTAATATTCGGGCATAACGGTGGTTTTTTGGTAAAGCACCGTGAAAAAAGACATTTTGCGAGGTGATATTATGACATTGAACAAAAGTCTTTTTAATATAGCCCTTCTTTGTCTAGTATTCTTTGCTAATACAGTAACGGCTAGGCTTTCAAGTATTACCGTTGTCACTAGCTTCTCTATTTTAGAAGATTTGGTCGACGAGTTGGGCGGTGAACATGTCAATGTGTTAAATCTTGTTGGACGCAATAGCGATGCACACATGTATCAACCAAAACCCTCCGATGCAGTTGCCATTGCCAATGCCGAATTGGTGGTTTTCAATGGGTTAGAATTTGAAGGTTGGATTTCACGTTTAATAGAAAACGCTGAGTACAAGAATAAACAACTTGTCGCCAGCACCGGGGTGGATGCGATTACGTTTGGTGAGGAGGTCGACCCTCATGCCTGGCAGAGTTTTCAAAATATTCGTATATATATTGAAAATATTACTCAGAGTTTGACCATTCTTCGGCCTGAACATGCCAAACAGTTCATGCAGAACAAAAAACGCTATTTGAATAGTTTAAATGTTTTAGAAAGTGGACTTTTAGAGCAGATTGAGAAAATTCCCCACGATAATCGTGTTGTGGTCACCAGCCATGATGCTTTCGGTTACCTCGGCCGTGAACTTAATATTCGGTTTCTAGCGCCAGTTGGTCTAAACATCGAGATCGAGGCGTCTGCGGAGGATGTCGCTGCAGTCATTGACAATATACGCGCACAACAGGTAACCGCAATTTTTGTAGAGAATATTACTAATTCAAGATTGTTGCAGCGCATTGCCGACGAGACAGATATCAAAATAGGAGGTAGCCTTTACTCGGATGCACTGAGCGAAGTGGATGGCCCTGCGAGTACCTATTTGAACATGATGAGGCACAATATTGAGTCTCTGATCATCGCATTTAATGCGGTCTAAATTTATTAATTGGCCACATATATTACAAGCTTGAGGATAATGAAATGCCCAAAAAAATTCCCGTCACCGTACTTACTGGTTTTCTTGGTAGTGGAAAGACCACCTTGCTTAATCGTATTTTGTCAGAAGAGCATGGTCTGCGAATTGCAGTCATCGAGAATGAATTCGGCGAGATAGGAATTGATCAAGACTTGGTTATCAATGCAGATGAAGAAGTTTTTGAGATGAACAATGGTTGTATCTGTTGCACAGTGCGCGGAGATCTAATTCGAATATTGGGTGAGCTGGCCGAGCGCAAAGATAAGTTCGACCGCGTAATCTTAGAAACCACGGGCATGGCAGACCCCGGTCCTGTGGCTCAAACTTTTTTTGTCGATAAAAATGTAAGCGATCAGTATGAACTCGATGGGATTATTACTCTAGTCGATACAAAGCATGTCCAAACTCACTTAGATAATCATACTGACGAGGTCATGGCACAGCTAGCCTTTGCTGACCGCATCATAATGAATAAAGCTGATCTCTGTGACGAAAAACCGCTCAGTGATTTACAGAGAAGACTACAAGAAATAAACCGCATGGCTGGGTTCTATACAGCCACCATGGCGGATGCTCCCATTGCTGAATTGCTCGATATTGGTGGATTCAATCTTCAGCGTGCGATGCAGATGAAGCCAAATTTTTTGGAGCCGGAATATCCGTTTGAATGGGGAGGAATTTGGCAGTTATCGGTGGGTAATTATTGGTTTCTAATGGAAAATGGACCAGATCCAGATATGACTTTCCTAATGACTGAGGCTGCAGAAGCCACTAAGTCAGCGGTAATGGATTTGGCTGAAACGGTGTTTGTTGAATTTTCTAAAAGCACTACTCCCCTTAACCATAAGCAAAAGGTCTCGGAGCTAGGGACATGTTATAGCCTAAAATTGGAAGGGCAGGAAATTTATGAATTTGGTTTCAGTATCAAAAAAGCGACAAACGTAGCCATTTTTTCTCAACATACCCCCGAAGAATTTGAGCTTAGGTTACTAAACCAAAATGATACTGAATATACTCCTGTCAGCGAGCACTATTTCAATGCGGCGCATGAGCATGATGATGAAGTATCTTCTGTTGCAATTGAATTACCAGGATTGTTTAACTCGGCAAAAATTAACGACTGGATGGAAATTTTTCTGCAGGTTAAAGGCGTCGACATCTACCGTATGAAAGGTGTTTTAGGATTAACGGGTGAAAATCGTCAATTTGTGTTCCAAGGTGTTCATATGATGTTCGGTAGCGAGCCAGGAAAACCGTGGGGTGATCAGGATCCTGTAAATCGAATCGTATTTATTGGAAAGGATTTAGACGAAAGTTATATCCGTCGTTCGTTACAAAGCTGTTTAGATTAAAGCCTAAATTACGCTTAAACCTAACTTACGCATGGAATTATATGAAAGATATTAAAAATATTTTCCGCAATCTTGAAAAACAAGTTAAACAGTCGGTTTGGTTTGATGACGACTGGGAAATTTATAATCGGGGTACCTATTTTCAACTCTATAAAAGGAACTGGCACAACCAAAATCAGGGTGGAATACACTTTGAAACCTTTATTGAATCAGCACAAATCAAGCAAAAAGCGTTTCCAATTTGTATGCATGTCGAAGAGGATTGTCCGTCTCAGTCTACTTTTATAAAAAATTTTCTGGAGATCGAGAGAGATCGCATAGAGAGTTGGAAACGGTATCAAATCGTTGGAAGGGGTTATGTTGTGTTTCAGCGAGCAGTGCCGTTAAACTTTAAGAATCTTGAGCAACGGCTTTATGAAGAGTTAATCCGCTTAAGGCAGCTTGAATCCAGTGTGGATAAAGCTTTGGCTATGCTGTAACCGTAGCGTTAATAGATCTTAAATTATTCCTTCGAGGACAAAACCCTGAAAAGTTATCAGAGCCCCTGCGTTGATATTTGTAAATTCTCAGGACCCAAAGGTTGGTGTCTTGGGTGTGGTCGTACCCGTCAAGAATGCCAAAACTGGAAGTCAATAAAGCCTCCGGTCAAAAAAAATATTCAGTTACAACTGAGCAAGCGAATGGCGCAGATAACACTTAAGTAATTAGACAAGCGAAAGCCTCAGTTGAAATAGCCCGACCTAATTTGATCATTGTCCTTCCACAGAATTTCCTTTAAAAAATATTTCTTCAAGGATTGAGATTACCAAAATCAAATGATATGATGTATCATATCAAAATGAAACGAAATATAAGATTATGAACTCAAGGAAGATCCTGCGACGTGCGCTTAATTACGGTGTGATGATTCACCGTTATCTGGGCATAGTGTTTGGTGTTGTCATACTGCTTTGGTGCCTCAGCGGCTTTGTAATGATGTTTGTGCAGTACCCTTCACTAACTAGTCAAGAGAGATACAGTTACATGTCTCCCCTTTCGCTCAATTTATGCTGCGGGGCGTTGGATATTTCAACGAATGACTTACATCAATTTGAATCATTTACCTTGCGGCAAACATCATCTGGGCCGTTATTAAAATTGATAAATGATGATGAAACGTACTTCTTTGATGCAATATCTGGAACCTTAAAAACTCCGGCTACTTCGTTAACTCGACTTAGTAGTGCCGAGCAAATTGCATCTAATTTAGGGATTGTCGGAGTTCAATCACTGGGTCTGGTAGATGTCGACCAATGGTCTATTATCCCAAGCGTCGCAAAGAATGGGCCTTTTGAAATATTTCAGTTAGACGATTCTGACCAAAGTCGTTTGTACTTTTCCCAAGGAACGGGAGAACTGGTTCATCAAGTCACCTTCATTGAGCGAACGTGGGGTTGGGTAGGATCAGTGATCCACTGGATTTATCCTACGGTTATTCGCTCTAACACCGAGCTATGGGTACAGCTTGTAATTTGGCTTTCGGCTATCTCACTTTTCATGGTCTTAGTTGGTGCCTTTATCGGTATTACGCGATTGAGAAATAAGGGTGGCTGGCGCAAGAGTCCCTATGAGGGCCGTTTTCTGTGGCATCACTACAGCAGTCTTTTTACTGGCGTACTGATGTTGACATGGCTATTTAGTGGGTTGATGAGTATGTCTCCATGGGGGTTGATGGAAGGGAGAAGCTTCGCCGAGGAAGAATACAACTTAAAAGGTCCGGGCTTTTCATTGACACCAAAATTACAAACGGCTTTTGAAAATTTACACACACTCGACATACCAAATACTACTGTTGAGGTAAAAGGCGTCATGGTTGCGGGATTTTTAAATGTAACCGCGACGGATTCCCATGGGAAAAGAACCCTAATACGACGGATTGTCATAGACGATTACACAGATAATAAATTTCCCAGTCCTGATGATCTTGCAGCGAGAATGCGGCCGAGCGCGATAATTTCCTCGGTAGATTTTCTAACTAGTGGCGATAGTTACTATTACAGCCATCATAATAAACGCAATTTTCCGGTCTACCGAATTATATATGAAGATAGCGAGCGCATTTATCTCGACGGACTCTCACTTGATCTTGCTGCAGTTTTTGATAGCGGCAGAAAAACTAAGCGATGGCTCTATTTGGGGCTTCATCGTGGAGATTTTTTCCCACAACTAAACGGCGGTTTGCTCTGGTATTTTTCCTGGGGCGGGTTGTTACTGCTAATGACCTCTGCCGTGGGCATCGCTTGCTGGTTAGCTTTTCGTTATTGGCAAAATCTTTTAGTAAAAAAAACGACGGTGATCCGTCAAAACCAAGGTAGCAAGTTGATTCAGCATTAGGACTCAACCCGATGTTCACCATAACAATCTCACTTTAATGTGGGAGTCATAAAACTGAGGATAATTTGTATGAAATTAAAAACCCTATCGGCGTTTGCGTTAAGCGCGCTCTCACCAATAATGGTTGCGGAAGAAAGTCAAAAATTACTTGAGGAAGTGTACGTCTTTGGCCAAAAGCATTCAGAATCTAGCGATGCTGGAAGTCGTTTAGGTTTGAGCGCTAATGAAATACCAGCGACCATAGACGTTATCAATGGTGATGCCATCCGTTATCGAGGAGATCTGACAGTATTAGATGCAGTCACCAGAAGTGCCGGATTTGTTGGTAGTGGTAGTCCAGGAAATGGCGGCACTAAAATCACTGCAAGAGGGTTCACAGGACAGGATGCGGTGGCCAAGTTATACGATGGCAATCAATATTTCACATTGGCTGGCACCATCACATTCCCTTTTGACACTTGGGCAGTTGAACGAATTGATGTTTTAAAGGGACCGGCATCCGTGCTCTATGGTCAGGGCGGCGTAGCTGGCGCGATCAACATAATACCAAAAGCAGCGAGCGATGAGTTTGGCATTGATCTACGTCTCACTGCTGGCGAAAACAATGAGCGTTTTATCGGTGCTGGTGTTACAGGCACAATCGCTGATAACGTCATCGGTAGAGTAGACTTTAGTCAAAGAGAATCAGACAATTTTGTGGAAAATGGGGCGTCTGAATCAGATATGCTGGCAGTAGAACTGCAATGGAAAGCCACTGAAGATTTAACGTTAACATTAAGGCATGACTCAGGCGATCAGTCACCGATGCGATATTTTGGTACTCCTCTTGTCGAAGGAAAATTTAATAGGGACTGGCTCGAATTAAATTTAAATGCCAAGGATAGTCGGATTCGATATCAAGATGATATCACGCGGGTCATCATGGATTGGAATATCTCGGATACCCTCCGCTTTAATACTGAGGTTTTTTCACTTAATTCGGATCGATATTGGAAAACGCTTGAACGCTATTCTTATGATTCTGAAAGCGATATGGTCAACCGAAGCAGTCCTTATATTATCCGTCATCAGCTAGAGCAACGAGGCGTGCGTGCCAGTCTTGTTAGTGACTCCAACTTAGGCGATATGCCATGGAAGTCTTCAGTTGGATTTGAGGTAACCGATGTAAAAATGGACTACATCTCTAACTTTAATTCTACCCATCCAAATCGAGTGGACTGGAGTGGCGATACTGATAAGGTTGACCCAGACAACTTTGTTGCGGGTTCTTGGGCCGATATCTCCGATAGTCAAGGCGCATTGGATCAACAATCGGATGTAAATCAGCTAGCCTTTTTTGCCGAAAGCCAACTTAAGCTGACAGACAAAATCGCACTTGTTACTGGATTGCGATTGGACAATATTGAAACCGACTACGAACGTTTGGCATATGGTGATTCCCCAGCTAATCCCCTGTCACAAGACATCGATCCTTTGATGTTTAGACTCGGCACAGTTTATGACATCAACGAGAATACCGCTCTCTACGGTCAATATTCGACGGGTGAAACCCACCCCAATGGTGGAGATGTAGTCAGAGTGAGCGCCAAATATCGTGAATCTCGTACTGTTGGTGTCGACCAGTATGAGTTTGGAATAAAACAAGCAATTCAGGAAAACAAGCTCAATTGGAATCTAGCTTTATTTCAGGTGACGAAAACAAATTTACTAATCGATGATCCGGATAGTTCTGATCCCACTGACCTATTAAGTGTCCCAGAACAGCGATCACAGGGGATCGAAGCTGGTCTAGAGTATCTGCTAGACAACAGGTTAACAGGCTACGCAAATGTCGCCGTAATTGACGCAGAGAGAGATATTGCCGGTGGTGGTTCAGAGGCAACGCCATATGTTCCTGACGTAACATTTAATACCGGCATACTGTTTAGGCCAGTGGACAATGTTCAAGTTGTTGCAGATGTTCGTTACGTTGATGAGCGGCCCTACGAAGATACGCCTCTAGACTCATACGCTATTATTGATTTGTCCTTAGCATGGATAGTCAAGGAGAATATGCGGTTAACCATGAACGCAAAAAATGTGACCGATGAACTGTATGCAAGTTCTGCTAGCAGGGTTCAATGGTCTGTTGGGCAGCCGCGATCCTTAAGCCTTACCCTCGATGTTAACTTCTAGTCTCCCTGGCGGCGGTAAATTAATCGCAGGGATATAGCTAGTATTTCTTATTAACTTCATTAGTCTGATAATGTAGAAAAAGGTCCCATCGGGGCCTTTTTTGCCTAATAACAATAATCCTAGATAGCGCTCGCAAACCCTAAAAAAACGATAGCAAGACCTGCCAAGAGGCTATAGCTCGCGACCTAAAAGGTTGGTGGCTCATGATCCTTGTTAATGGCTAAATCATACTTACCCGAATGAGTTTATGCTGGGTAAAAACATCATTGCCAGAAAAACTGGATTTATACTTTCCCACTTGAGCTGTATGTAATTCAGGGAGAATGCGTCTTCGCATCGTCAGTTTAAGCCCTAAATACTGCGGCTAGGCTGTATGTTTTACACTAACTGTAATCACAGAGGAAAGGGTGCAAACGCAAAAGGTTAGGTTTACACTTTGACCTTTCTAGAAGGAACTAAAATGAAAAAACTATTTAAATATTTTGG
>Ga0209302_10002326_pt1 | contig 11084 bp, 3 predicted proteins | sample ArcOceMetagenome_2_FD_187445 | JGI IMG/M metagenome (GOLD analysis project Ga0209302, IMG submission 187445) | Marine eukaryotic phytoplankton communities from Arctic Ocean - Arctic Ocean ARC135M Metagenome (SPAdes) (version 2) | ecosystem: Environmental > Aquatic > Marine > Oceanic | place... | reverse complement strand
AGGTCATCGGGGGGGAGCCTGATACTCCGCGAGAAAGACCGCAGCGATCATCGCAGCACGCACACCAGATATGCTAGTACGCGTGCGCCGACTAAAGGTCTCGAGTGTCGAGCCTCACACACCCGCTCTCGCCAGAGTTCACACCTGTGGGGTTCGCCACGCCCTGCCGCGCCCACTCGTGAGCCCGCCCGGCCGCGCCATTTGGACCGTACCGAGCCGCTCACACGACGCGCGGCATCTTCTTGAAGTCAACGCCGTTGTCCTCGTCCAGCTCGAGGCCTAGGTCCTCAGCCATCTTCTTGGGGCCTGCAGGGTCAGGCGCAGCAACGTGCGCGGCTGTGGCGGCAGCCCCGCACGCGGCCTGCAGCCACCGAGCCGCTGGTGCGCCCTTCTGAACGAGCAGCCGGCAGCCCTCAGGCGGCACTTCCTCGCAACGCCTAGCAGCCTCAGGCGGCCCTTCCCAGCAGCCAGGGGGCGGCACGTTTGACGCTGCCCCGGAGCGATCGCCCGTCTGCTCGCACAGCATGTCGATGACGTCGACGCACTTTCGCTTGCGCTCGCGGAACTCCTTGTGCAGCATCACGTAGAGCTTCTTGACCTTCTCGGCCTCGTGCGTCGAGAGCGCCGCCTTGGCGGGCCCCTTCTGCCGCTGCAGCTCCGCCTCGGCCGCCGCCACGTCGGCCTCGAGCTTGCTCCTCTCCGCGAGCAGCTGCGCCTTGGACTTGCGCGCGCCCTGCACCTTGAGCGAGCGCTGCAGCTCGCCCACCTGCTGCGCCAGCCGCTCCCTCTCCGCCTTGAGGCTGCCGCTCTGGAAGTTGATCTGCTGGAGGTCCTGCGCGCTCAGCTCTGCCACGCCCGACTGGTCCGCCCAGTAGATCTTCGACTTGCCGTTCTCCTTGAAGGCGATCTTGCCCGCCTCGGCCAGCTGCGCCAGGTGCTTGTCCGCTTGCCCCTGTGCACGCGGAGTGCCGTGGTGGTGGGGGGGGGGGGGGGGGGGGGGGGGGTGGGGGGGGGGGGGGGGGGGGGGGGGGGGGGGGGGGGGGGTAGCGCGCCTTGGACACGGCGCCACGGAACCTGTCCGCGATCATCTGCGCGTTGAGCGGCGCGTTGTGGTCCATCACGAACTGGTGCACCGCGTCGCCGCCGTCCTTTGGTGGCGCGGCCTTGGCAGGTGCGGCGGCCTTGGCGGCGGCCTTGGGAGGCGCGGCCTTGGGAGCGGCCGACGAGCTTGCGGCGGGAGGGGACGCCCTCTTGGCCGCCTTGGGCGCCTCTGTCCTTAGCAGCGAAGTCTTGTCAGGCGTGGCCTTGGCGGTCGCCTTAGACTTGGGCGCGGGTGCCGGTGCAGGCGCGGGTGCAGGCGCGGCAGCCCGCGCGGGTGCGGCCGCGGCCGCGGGTGCAGCTGCCGCCTCAGGTGACGGGGCATCGGGGGACGGGGCCTCAGACGAAGCCGCCTCCACCGCCGCCGCCTCGCGCGCCGGGGATGGCTTCTTTGGTGGCGCCTCCTCCTTTTTCGCAGGCGTAGCCTTCGCTGCAGGCGCGGCCTTCGCTGCAGGTGCGGCCTTGGCCTTGGCCTTGGGAGCTGGTGCCTCCTTGGACTTGGGTGCCGCCTTCTGCTTCTTCGCCGGCGGACCCTTGGTCTTCTCTGTGCTTGAGGCCGCGGAAACGGAAGTCTTGGTGTCGGCAAAGTCTGACTCGGAGTCAGATCCGGAGCCGGCGCCCTCTGACTCTCCCGAGTCAGACTCCTCCGACTCGACATTGGAGGCTTCCGAGCCGGACGCTTCGTCATCCGAGCCGACGTTCATGTTCGCCTTCTTCGCGGCTGCTCTCTGAGGCGGCATGGTCTTGGGTGTGGCGCGGGTTCTCTGGAGACAAAACCACAGCGCGCGGCAAGAGGAGAAATGACAGCGGACCACGCAGCAGGCATTAAGTAGCGGCCAGCACAGCGGCCACAGCGACGCCTCTGCCCCTGCCTCTGCCTTGGCCTTTGCCTTTGCAGTGCCTTTGCAGTGTTTTTTTGTGCACAGCTTTTGTGTGAACATGTGTGTACACCACACATTTTAACCCACTACCTCCACTACAAAGTCTGGCTGGGCTCACCTTGCACGTGGGTAGGCCGTATTATTAATAATAAAAAGAATGGCAGCACACTTGCAATCCTGGGTCTTGAAACCAATTACCCCGGCGGTCAGACAAACAGAATACAGTAGTGGTTTCGTATACTACACGACACGTACTACGCAACGCCGCGATGCCTGGGCCCTAGACACAAATGCACGGTGTCTGTCTGTCTGTCTTTCAACGCACGTCCGCTGCATGTTCACCCCGACGTTACACCAGGCTGATACGGGCTGAGCGTCGACGACGAGAGGTGGTCAGTTTCGACCCAGCCGTCGAGCATGGAGCCAGCGGCGCAGGAGACCCTGCACGAGGTCACGCCCACCGTCGAGCTGTGCCTATCTGAGCTCTCCTACGAGGTGGAGCGCTGTTTCGCGGAGCTCGGCTCTGAGGCATGGGACCTCAACCCCGTGCAATTCTTGGCGATGGCACTGAAGCGGCACAACCCGCGGCGGGGCAAGGCTGCCCTCACGATTGCAACCGCCGCCGCTGAGACAGATGTCTACGTCAAGCCGAGGCGTTCTGCCCCTGGTGGCGGCGACACGGCGGACAGCCGGATGATGCGGCCCGCGGTGGTGGAGGGCGGCTTCACTTTTGCCGAGGCGGCGCTGATAGAGCGTCGAATCGAGGAGGGCGCGGTGTACGCGGACGGCGCGCGCCTGCCGCTGATCGAGCGCCGCGGCGACGTCGTCGTCGTCACGGTGCCGCAGCCGCCGCCTGCGCTCGACCCGGTCGAGGCAAACCTGCTGGCACTAGAGGCGGCCCGTGGCCGCGTGGCCTCGGCCATGGCGCCCGTGCTCGGCGCGGAGCTGCCGCCACTGTCGCCGCCGCCGACGGTGGGGGAGCAGCTGAGCTTGCCGCTCGGGAAGCTTGCCGAGTGGCTGCACGAGGCGAGCTACACCGCGCTCGAGATGCCTGCCAGCTTCGCCGAGGGGCTGCGCACGCAATTCGTGGCGCGCACGTACCTCAACCCCAAGTTCGTCGAGGGCATGCTGGCCGGCTCGGGCCCCGAGATCGAGTTCCTCGGCGCGCAGCTGCTCGGCTCGGACTACGAGGCACACGTGGTCGCCAAGACGCTCCTCGAGCGCGCAGACCAGCTGCAGAGCCTGCGCGGCGTGCATGCGGCGCTGCTCGAGAGCCCTCAGGTGGCCGAGGCGCTCGGCGGGCTGCCCGGCCTCGAAGAGCTCACGCTCGCGCCCGGCATCGGCACCAAGGTGCATATATATGTAGGCGTGCGCAGGCCCTTACATGCGGGGTGAGGCCTGTGTCGTGTCAGGGCCTCCCCTCCTCCCCTCCTCCCCTCCTTCCTTCCCCCCTGCTTGGTACCCCCTCCCTCACCCCTTCCCTCAACCCCCCTCGTCCCCCCTCCACCCCACCCCACCCCACCCCACCCCACCCCACCCCCCTTGCGTGCGCAACAGGCGAGCGGCCCGCTGGCAGCGCTGCTGCAAGGCAACACGACCCTGCGCAGCCTCGCGCTCGGCCCGCAGCGCCTGCTACCTGCCGACGCCGCCCGCCTCTGCCAAGCCATCGCCTCGAGTGGTGTGAGCTGCCTCGACGCCTCCGGCTGCACGGCCGCCGGGCTCGCCGCGCCACCCGCGCGCGAGACCTGGTTCGGCGCGGTGCGCGCGCGCGGCGCGCCCGCCGTGCCGCTCTCGCCCCCGGAGCAGCAGCAGTCGGCCGCCCTGATGCAGGCCTTCACACCACTGCTCGGCTCGCCCTCGCTCCGGATGCTCCGGCTGGCGGGATGCGCCATCGGCGAGCCGGCGTGCGTGCTGCTTTGCAACGCGCTGCGCGCCGCGCCCAAGCTGCAGCTCCTCGACCTCTCGGACAACCAGATCGGCACCGACGGCGCCCTCGCCCTCGCCGACCTCGTCCATCTCTCCGCCTCGCTCCGCCACCTCGACGTCTCGGCCAACCGTCTGGACGAGGGCCCGCTGCTCGGCCTCACCCAGCTGTGCGAGAGCGTCGGCACCTCACAGTCGCTCGAGCACCTCGAGTGGCAGGCGTGCTGCCCGGCGGCGACCACGCTAACGGAGCCAGAGGCGATCAAGCGCACGCGCCTCGCCGAGCTCCTCAGCGCCGGCCTCACGGCCTCGCGCTCGCTCACCTCGCTCGACCTCACGGGGCTGGTGCTCGGTACCCCCGGCCCCCTGCAGCTGCAGGAGCTGCCGGCCGACTCGGCCCCCGCGCGGCGCGAGCTGCGCGTCGGTGGCGCACTCGGCGGCGCGGGGCGCGCGCACTGGCCTCTCGTGCGCCTCTCGCTCGCGGGGCTGCGCCTGCACGACGCCGCGGTGGCTGCGCTGCTCTCGCCGCTGCACGACCACCCCGCACTGCGCGAGCTCGACCTGAGCCGAAGCTTCGTGGGGCGCGCCGCCGCCGCGGGACTCGCCGCGCTCCTACTGGGGCCGTGCCCGCTCGGCAGCCTCGCGCTGCGGGAGGTTGGGCTCTGCGCCGAGGGGGCCGTCGTGCTGTGCACCGCGCTCGCCCAGAGCGGCAAGCTGCACACGCTCGACCTGAGCTCCAACTCCATCGGTGTCTCCGACGGCGTCGTGGTCGTGTCCGCGCCCGCGCCGCCCGCTGAGGCCACTGCCGAGGGCGAGGAGGAGGGCGCCGCCGCCCCCGCTGAGGCCGCAGCAGCCGACGGAGAGGAGGCGCCTTCCAAGGAGGCGCCTCCGCCGCCGCCGCCGCCGCCGGCGATGCAGGCGGCCCTGGCGCTGGCACGCGTCTTCAAGCAGAACTGTGGGCTGCGCGTGCTCAAGCTGGCGGGCGGCGGGCTCGAGCAGGCGGCGCTTGAGATGCAGCTGCTCGCGGTGCGGCTCGAGGAGGAGCGGGAAGCGGCCGCGGCCAAGGCAGTGGCTGACGCGGCGGCGGCAGCCGATGCGGCGGCGGCGGGCGGCGAGGCGGGCGAGGGTGAGGCGCCACCGACCAAGGAGGGGGAGGCGGAGGCGGAAGAGGGCCAGGTGGCGGCGGCACCGCCCCCGCCTCCGCCCCCGACGCCGCTGCTGGGGGCGGTGCTGGGCGAGGGTCTGGCGGAGGCAGGCAGCAAGAGCAGCCTGCAGCACCTCGACCTGTCGGGCAACGCGCTGGGCGACGCCGGGGCGGCGGCGCTCGCGGCGGGGCTCAAGGGCGCGTCCGCGCTGCACACGCTCTACATGCGCGGCTGCTGTGGCGCGGGAGGGGTCGCCGCCGTCGCCGAGGGCGTCAAGCAGCAGGGCGCCATCGTGCTGAGCGACCTGGTCGAGCTGCCGGCCGAGGAGGAGGCGGCGGCGGCGCTGGCGGCGCAGCAGGTCCAGGCCGCCGCCTTCTCCACGATGGTGAGCCACCAGGTGGCCTGCTACGTCGAGGACCCGGGCGGTGCGGCCTCCTCCTCGCTGCAGCTCGCCCTCGCCAGCAACCGGTGGGAGCACGCGCTGCTGTGGGAGGAGCTCCTCTCGCTCGTGCCGACCGACGCGGCCGAGGCGGCGACACGCGCCTTCCGCGCGCTGCCCGGCGCCTCGCCCTCGCACGCGCCGCTGCACGAGCTGCTGCGCCGCCTCGTGCCGCCGCAACTCCTCGCGGCGCTCGAGGCGCTGCCGCCCGACGCACAGCTCCCCTTCGGCGGCTTCGTGCAGTGGCTCGCTGACTGCTTCGCCAGCCGATGGGAGGCGGCGGCCGGCCCCTCGGGCGAGCTCGCGCTGCTGCTGCGCGCGATGGCGTCACCCGACGCGGCAAGCGAGGAGAGGGCCGACAGCGTCGGCGCGTCCTACCTCCGCCGCGCCGCCGCCGCGCTGGTGGCGCAGAGCCGTCGCTACTTCGTGCCGCCCAAGGCCAAGCCGCGCCCGCCCGCCGACGCCGACGCCGTCGGCGCGTCGGCGCTCGTGGCGCTCGGCCAGATGGCGGCGGCGCTGCAGGCGTTGGGCGGCGAGGGCGGCGAGGGCGGCGAGGGTGGCGAGGGCGGCGAGGGCGGCGAGGGCGGCGAGGGCGGCGAGGGCGGCGCTGCAGGCGAGGGCGGCGAGGGCGGCGAGGGCGGCGAGGGTGGCGAGCCCAGCGTGGCCGGCGTGGCCGGCGAACCCAACGAGGAGGCGGCCATGGCGGCCATCGACAGGCTGTGCGCGCACGGCGCGCTGGGCGGGCGCGTTTCGGCGATGCACGAGCTTCTGCACGCGACGCTGCCGCCCGACCTGTACATGAGTGGCTACGAGGACGTCCTGGTTAAGGCCTATCGCCTCGAGCTGCAGGCCGCGCTGCGCGTCGCCGACCAGTGCGCTTGGGCACAACCCGGCCGGCAGGCGGCACTCGCGGACCAGGTACAGGGCGCGATGCCCAACACGACGCGCCATGACAAGGCGCGCTGCTTCGTCGACGACTGGAGCTACTTCCTGCAGGAGAAGACGCCGCTGCCGTGGCGCGAGTGGATGCGCTGCCTGCGCTGGCTGCAGTACGGCGGCGCCGAGGTGCTCGAGCGCGCCGAGGTCGACCTGCACGGCGAGCACATCCACCTAACCGAGGCCATGATCGAGCGGCCCTTCTCGGCCGGCGTGCTGCGCTGCACGCTCACCAAGGTCGACGGGCTGACTGAGGCGGGCGAGTGGCTTCTTTCGGGGCTGCAGGTCGCCATCGACCCAGCCTTCATCCCCGCGGGGCCGCTCCTCACATGGCATGACACCGAGCCCTTCGACGACGACGCCGACCCGGCGCCGCCGCCGCCGCCGCCTCGGGACCCCACCCCCGAGCCCGAGGCCGAGCCTGAGCCCGCCAAGAAGGGCAAGAAGTGAGGCCCCACCCCAAGAACGAGGGCCAAGACGCAAGGCCAAGGCATGCCCATCTATTCGCAGTCCTGGCTTGCACTTGCGCACCCGCGTGAGGGGAGGCGAGGTAACGTCCGCGTGCCGCCCTCCGCTCACACACGCGCGAACTATCGAGTCGCCCGTGAGACCTGTGTGGATGGGCACCGTGTTATGTGCTCGTGTGTCTCTCTAGTGACCTGACGACATTGCTTCGTTTGGTCCGTGTATGTGTGTACGCGTCGTGTCGGTCGATGCGTGTGTGTTCATGTGAAATGTGATGTTTGATGTGTAGTGTCACATGCGGATTGCGGTGCACGAGCGAGACATTCTTGATTCTATCTTAGAACCGGTGGATGGGGTCATCCTCATGCACATGGCGCTTCTCAGGTTTTCTCCACTGGCGGAGTGGCGGTCGACGCCGTTGAGAAAAGGGAGAAGGGTGAAGCTGCTCTGGAGTCTGGACACACTGGAGAGGTGGACGTGGAGGTGTCTGGTGTGTTTGCGAGAGTCTGCCTGGCGTTTAAGGGGGGGGCGGGCCGCCGGCGAAGTTTTGGGCGCCGAACGCGATTTTGCAGCGCTCTGACCTTAGCGCTATTACCCCATTTGAACTGGGACGCTCTCAGACACTAACTGTTATCACCTCGACAAAGCAGTCTCAGTTGGTCGAGTAGGCGCACGCTTGGGAAGCCTATAGTCGCTCTCCGTGCTTCCAGACACTTTTCCTGCAACCTCACTCAGCCCACCTCAGTTGCCGTGCGTGCGCTGGCTGTCGTGAGGAACGCCAAAATCAACGTTTCAAATCCGCGGAGGTCGGCCGCCCCTAGGCCCTTGCAACGGCCGTGGCCGGACCTCGTCAAACCCCCTCAAAGTTGAACCTTAATTAAGGAGTGCGGTGCAGGAGTGCGGTATTGTATCAGGTATCTCTGCTTCTGGTGGTGTGGTGCACGTGAGCGAGAAATTTTAGAACGTAGATGGGTCATGGCGCTTCTGGGCAGTGGGCTCCTCTGGCGGTCGACGACCTCGGACGTTGAGAAGGGAGAAGCTGCTCTGGACACTGACTGTGGACTGGAGGTAATATGGTGCGTGTCATCTGCCACACGCACAGCCGCACTGCGCACAGGCACAGCACACTGTCAGCAGCCCCAGCCGGGCATACTTTGTTAATTACTTTACGCATTACGGAAGGATTACGGCTATAATAATCCATAAGCGCCCGGCTCCCGGGCGGGTTCGCTCGGTTGTATGTTTGTGCGTTATGATCTTACGGCTTTACCGTACGCGGCACTGTCACAACGGTGACGACTGTGTTCACAACTCTCTACACGGTAATAAAAGTATCTCTTACCGACCCGGGGTATCCCCCGCCTGCTGGTCGCGCCTCTGCACGTGCTGCGCGATCGACTCGAGGTCGTGGCCCTCGTCCCACAGCTTGCGCTTGAAGGGGTCTGTCAGCACGTCGAGCGCCTCGCCAAGCGCCTTGAACTTGGCCTCGGCCTCCTTGCGCGCTGCGGGGCCCTTGTCGACGTGGCGGTCCGGGTGCCACTCAAGCGCGGCGCGCTTGTAGCCCGAACGCAGCTCCTTCTCCGACGCCTTCGCCTGTGCAGCCGAGCCCACGCTTGAGCAGCCGAGCAGCGCGTACAGCTCGGGCCGCGCCGCCTTCCTCACGAGGAACTGCGCCTGCGCAAGCTTCTCGTGCACGCTACGCTCCTGCGCGCCCGGCCCAGAGGCGACGCACTGCTCGAGCGCGGCGGCCGCCTCGCCCCACCTCTCGAGGCCCTGCAGCGCCTCCGCCTTGAGCAGGTGCGGCCGCAGCAGCGAGGCCTGGTGGTAGATGGCACTGCCCGCGTCCTGCAGGCAGCGCCGCCAGCAGGCCGCCTCGCCCGCGCGGGGGTCCTCCGACTCGGCCATATCCTCGGCCGCCTTGGCCGCGCCGGCGGCGGCGGCGGCACCACCGCCGGCTTGGCCGCCGGCACCGCCGCCGCCGCCGCCCGCGGCCTCGCGCGCGGCGCGCGTCTCGCCGCGGCCGCGGGAGCGCGCGAGCATCTGGTAGGCCTTTGCTCTCGAGTCGTGGAGCGCGGCGGCGAGCTTGCGGTCGTCCTCGTCGAGGCGGAGGGCCTCGGTGCAGAGCGAGATCGCCTCCTCGAAGCGCCTCGCAGCCATGCCATCCGCCACGGCCGCCTTGGCACGCTCGACGTCGGCCACGAGCCGCTTGAGCCGCTTGAGCCGGCCCGCGAGCTCCGCGCTGTCGGGGTCGCGCTGCAGCCCCTCGCGCAGCAGGGCGATGGCCTTGTCCGTGAGGCCCATCACCTGCAGCGCGTCGGCCCGAAGCACGTAGGCGTAGAGCAGGTCCGGATCGAGCGAGATTGCGACCTGCGCCTCGCGCGCGGCCTCCACGTGCTCGCGCAGCGCGAGGTGCGAGATCGCGAGCTCGACGCGCACGGCGGGGTCGTCCGTCACGCCGCCGCCCACCGCGCCGACGAGGTGGCGCTTGGCAGCCGACCACGCCTCACCGGCCAGCGCCTGCCGCCCCTTGGAGAGCGACGCCTGCGTCGCGCGCGCGGCCTCGAGCTGCGCGCGCAGCGGCGCGGCGTCGCCCGCCAGGTGCAGCGCCACGCCCTCCTCCAGCACGTCGACGGCCCGCTCGAGCTTGCCCACGTGCGTGAGGGCGGTGGCCTGCCGCGCGCGCAGCTTGTCGAGCCCCGCGCAGCCCTCCTGGCGCAGGCCCTCGGCACAGTCGTTGGCGGCGCGCTCGAACTTCCTGAGCATGAGCCAGCACGCCGCGCGGTTGCCGTAGTAGGCGCCGTTGCCCGGCTCCGTGCCGATGGCCTGGGTGTAGAGGCGTAGTGCCTCGGCGTACTGGCCCTTGCGGTACATCGCATTGCCCGCCTCCTTGAGCGCCGCGCCCCGAGCCGCGCCGGCCGTGCCGGCCGGGCCGGCCGCGCCGCCGGCCGTGGCCGCGGACGCCGCCGCGAACGCCGCCGCTGACGCCGCCGAAGACGCCGCCGGTGCGGCGCTGGGCGCGCCGCCGCCCTCCTTCCTCCCTTGCGCGACGATGGTCCGCAGCAGCTCCTGCAGCGGCAGCGCTCTCTGCTGCAGACCCGCCTCCTGCAGCCGCGCCAACCCGCCCTGCAGCACCTCGATAGCCTCGTCGGGCGCGCCCTGCTGCAGCAGGCACTTGCCCACGTGCAGGTAGGCCTTGGCGAAGAGCGGGTCGAGCTTGAGGGCCTTGCGTGCGTCCGCCACGGCCTCGCGCCACTCGCGCCGGGCCTGGTGCACCGCGCTCCGGTTGGAGAAGAAGACGGGCTGCGTGCCGTCGAGGCCGATGGCGAGGGTGTAGCTCCGCCCCGCCGCCTCGTAGCGAGCCGCCTTGAAGTGCGCGTTGCCCTCCGCCTTGGCCGCCTCCACCAGCGTCGCGCCGAGCTCCTTCAGCTCCGGACGACACGCCAGGTCGAGCGGCGCGCTCTGCAGCGTCGCCGCCGCCTCGGCCAGCGCGCCGAGCTGCAGGTGGCAGCGCACCGCGTGCAGGTATCCCTTGACGAAGCCCACGTCGAGGGCGAGGCTCTGCTTGGCATCGGCGAGGCCGATGGCCCAGCTGCCCTGCGCCTGGTGGCAGCTCGAGCGGTTCGAGTAGAAGACCGGGTTGGCGCGCTGCACGCCGATGGCCTCGGTGTAGCAGCGGATCGCCGCCGCGTACTCGAGCTTCTTGTAGTGCTCGTTGCCCTCGGCCTTGTGCCGGTCGGCCGTCTCCGCCACCTTTGCGTCTAGCAGCGGCGGCAGCAGCTGCACTCGCTCGCTGAGCATCGCCGCCTGCTGGACCAGCTCCTTGCGTCGCTGCCTCGCCGCACCGTCCGCCACTGCCGCATCCACGCGCGTCTCAAGCACCGCGACGCGGCCGCCCAGCACGGGCACGGCGCTCGCAATCTCCTTGAGCGCCGAGCTGCTCACGGTGGACCGGCCCAGCCTCGTCTCCACGTCCGCAGCCTCGGACAGCAGCTGGTGGAGATCCTCGCCAAGACCGTGAAGCACGTCGTCAGTGCGGGCCGCAGCCGCCTCTGCCGTTGCTGCCTCCTCCGCGGCCGCCGCTGCCTCCTCCAGTGCGGCTGCCTCCTCCAGTGCCGCTGCCTCAGTGGCGGCAGTGGGCTCTTCTCGAGAAGACTCGTCCATCTCGACATTGCCCTCGGCCGAATCGGAGACAGCGTG
>Ga0209302_10002325_pt1 | contig 11085 bp, 4 predicted proteins | sample ArcOceMetagenome_2_FD_187445 | JGI IMG/M metagenome (GOLD analysis project Ga0209302, IMG submission 187445) | Marine eukaryotic phytoplankton communities from Arctic Ocean - Arctic Ocean ARC135M Metagenome (SPAdes) (version 2) | ecosystem: Environmental > Aquatic > Marine > Oceanic | place... | reverse complement strand
CGGGAAACCACCACCTGGGTGCACCCACGGAAGCGGCTGAAGGCCGGGTGGGAGGAGCATTGCAGCATGGCCAAAGTATCTCCTGGCTCGTTGCCACCCAAGTTGCGGCCACCCGCCGCCACCCCGAGGCCCACCCTCTTGCTCAGGGCTACCCTCTGGGGCCGAGAGGAGAGCGCTCGCCGATTCCACTGCGTTTGACCACCAGGCATTGGGACGCAGACGCGAAGCGCTACTTCTACCACGAGAGCGGAACCACACGCTCGAGCTGGGAGCCTCCCAGCTAGAGACGTAGTACTAGTAAGAGTAGGTTTCGTGGCCCCGGTATGGCGGTAATTTTAGTGTGTTGAATCTTCTCGCTACTACTTCATTTATTTACCGTCCCCGCCGTAAGGGGTAAGGCTATGGTCAGTCTCACACAGCGTTCGTGTCTGGTGTCTCATCCACGGGGGTCTCTCTCTCGCTCTCTCTCGCGTCGCGGGCGCCGCGATGCCGGGCGGCCCGCGGCCGCGCGCGCGCCCGGGCGCCCCGCGGCCGCGCGGCGGGCGGGGCCGCGGCACCGACGGCACCCCTGCGCCCTGGGGGCCTGCAAGCGAGGTACGCGGGGCCCACACCTCTATGCCCGCGTCGGCGCGCCCGCGCTTAGCCCGCGCCGCCGCGCGGGGCCCGGGGGACCCTCTGCCCTGTACCACGCACCTAACAGCGCTGACGGCCCGCCGCCCCCGCGTGGTGCGTGGGGCGGGGCGGGGCGGGCGCGCCCGCGCGCGCGCGCGGGCGCGCGCTCCACTCTATCTGTCCACAACCCCTTACGCGCGCGCGCTGTGAGAGAACCGCAACGGATAGAACGTTTGCCATATCGACCTGCTAATAGCAGCAGGAAAACAGCCAAACAAGACTCGTAACATACCCGTGTTCGTCAAACTCCAGGGTGACAACCCGTGGGCCGCTGCATGGGCCGCCGATCAGCGGCATCAGACCCCCCCCCCGCCCCAGACCCCCCCACCAACCAAAAGTGACCACCATCTGCTGGAGGTCGCCTCAGTAGACGTGTGCTCAAAGCGTGCCGCACTTGACAGACTCGTCGTACTTGAGCGAGTCGATCTTACTCGAGAGTTTACCGTTCATCTTCTTGATTTTATCTACCTCCTCCTTGACCGACGCCTTCAACTCGCCAGTCTGGCTGAGCTTCTGCAGTGCAGTCATGTCCTTGAGCAGAGACACCTCTTGTTCAAGCGCCTTCTGGTCGACCTCTATCAACTTGGTGATTTCGGCACAAGTCGCGTCGGCGCCATCGAACAATTGGCCCAGCCGCGCCCGCTCGAGGACCAAATCGGTTCTGAGCTTGTCAGTCCGCGCGCGCTCGATGATGGCTTTCGTATCCTCGAGTGTCAGCCTGTCAGTGCATTGGGCACGCGTGAGCGTGCAGTCGGCTACTATTTAGAAGGGCAATGGGGACTCACTCCGCTGCACTCGACGGGGCCACCGCCGCATTCCACGAGAAGAGGGCACCGCCAGCGCCGGCCAGAGCTGCCCGACGGCTGAACGGCTGCGCACCAGGCTGCAGCGCGGTCGCGGTGGCGAGGACGGTCAGCAGCACGCCGATCGCTCCCATCTATATGATTTAGGCGCGACGCGACGCGACGCCCCGAGATCAGAACACGAAGCGTGGAGCTCCTTGCGTGCGTCCTCCTGCAAGATCTCGTGGGATCACGTGAGGACAGCCATGCAATTCAATTTCAGCGGCGCGATAATAATCCGGGACAAAAAGCAAAACATAGACGAATATTGTTTCGCTTTCGAGTCCCGTCGGCGTCGATCGTACGTAGAGGACAGCCCATGCGCCACGCGCCACACATATCGCAGCAACAAGGCTAGTCAGGAGAGTGCACGCAAATGCAACAATGAACGCTCCACGTTTACCTCCCCTTGGCGCCAAACGCGGGAGAGAGAGCGCCCTCGTTGGCGGAACTTTGGGACGCCCAAAGCGAACGCCGAGGGCCAATGCCCCGGCGAGACCTGCGGCAGGTTTCGGTAGCCGGCCTGCTTTCCATACTCGTGCTGTCGATATCCGCGGAACACGAGAGTACGCTGAGTATTCTCGGGTACGAGCCCTGGCACCCATGGTGGATTCCGGCCGACTACGTATGGTACCAGTATTGGCGTGGGATCCCAGGCCGACCTGGGAGCATCCCACCCGGTTGGCACCCCCAAGTGCCGCCGACCATCTTGCTGTATCCCGCCTCCTTCACTGAGGAGGAGCTTCGCTCCCGTGCCACCAAAACCTTCGAGGTGACGATGGTGGGCGATATGTGGGAGCCGTCGCTCGGCGTGGATGAGGCGAGCACGGCGCGATGGGTGGATGACGCGCTGGACGCACCAGACTCCGACGCGACGCACGGCTTTAACGCCGTCATCAAGCCGCGGCTGACGGTGCAGAGGGTGGATGATCACGTGCTGTCGCTGTCCTTCGGCTGGCTCCCGGAGTTTGACGTGGAGGTCGAGGAGTACGTGCATGTGACGGCGCCCTTCTGGGCCACGCAGCGCAACATGAGCGCGCTGCCCGGCGTGAGCGTGACTAGGGAGCTGAACTTCAGCATCGGCGTGAGCACGCCGCGGGCCTACGCATGGGGCGAGCTGGTGGGGGCGGTGGTGCCGGAGGAGGCGCTGCGCTCGCGCTCGCACGTGCTGCACCTGGCGCTCGAGGGGTGCGACTGGCCGGTCGATGCGGGCACGCCCGGCTCGGCCGCGTACGTTGCGCTCTCGGGTGCCCTCATCGGCCAGACCGATGTCGGCGCCGTGCCCGGCGAGAGCGGGTGGATGATGGCGGCGAGCAGCCTGCTCATGGCGCAGCGGTGGAACGCGACGCACCTGTCGCTCACGGTGCCGCCCCTCGCCGCGTACGACATCGCGACGCCCGAGACGATCGAGGTGACAGTGCCCGGCGCGTCGCTGCTGCAGCACCACGAGGGCCTCCGTGCTATCGCCTCCTTCGTGGTGGTGCCCGAGGGGGGCAGCGCGCGGTTGGGCGGCAGCCTGCTCCACCTCAACAGCTCGACGCGCGCGAGCGGCGCGACGCTCGCGGGGCGCACGCTGGAGGTGAGCTTGGTGGCGGACACCTTCGTCGAGGAGCTGCGCACCAATACCTCGCTGCGCCGCCGCCTGCTGCGCGGTGCCACCTCGCGCACGACGGTGGAGGACGAACCGTATGGGTGGAACGCCTTCGTCGAGCGCGCCCTGCGCCCCGCGGAGAACCAGAGCGAGGCCGGGCGCGGCACGGGCAACGTGAGCCTCGAGGTGTCCCCCGACGCGCGGCTGCTGCGCCTCACGATCCCCTCCGACGACGAGGCCACGCGCTACGCCATCTCCGCCCCGGAGACCATCGAGCTGCTGCTCCCCGCGGAGGTGCTCACCTCCGCCGCCGCACCACTGCGCGCGTCGCCACAGCTGCGCATCGGCGCCGCCGCCGGCCGCGCGACGCTCGCGGGCAACTTTATCGCCGATCGGCGACCCGACGTCTATGTCAATGAGACGACCCACCACACGCTCATGCTCACGCTGCCGGGGTGGAAGCCGCCCGGGCTGGGCGAGCTCGATGGCTATGGTGGCGGGCTGGGGTGGGAGCCGCGCCTCGAGCAGGACGACGGCCCCGCCACGCGCGCGCTGCTCGCGAGCATCGAGGCGGCGCTGCTGTACATCAACGACACGAGCTACGACGTCTTCGACGAGCTCTGCTTCAACGAAACCTTCGTCTACGTCAACGCCACCAACGCCTCCAACGCCTCCAACGCCTCCAACGCCACCAACGCCACCAACGCCACCAACGCCACCAACGCCTCCAATGCCACCGCCCCGCTCTTCAGCTTCAACTTCTCCAACGGCTCTAACCTGAGCAACCACACCAACGTCACCTCCTTCTGCGACTCGCTCGACAACGTGACCTACGTCAACGTCAACGGCACCGACCGGCGCGTGGTCGTCAAGCTGGGCGGCATACGCGGCTCCCCGCGCTACTCGCCCTACTGCGACCCGTGCCTCGCCGTGCGCCGCATCCGGCCCACTATGTTCAACCACACCTCGCTCAATATCCTCAGCAACGGCACGCTGCACATCACCCTGCCCGAGGCGGCCGAGGTGCTGCGGAGCATCGCCAACATCTCCATCCCCCTCGCGTCGCTCGTCACGATGGTCCACGTCCCGGAGGCGTGTGGCCCTTACTACCTGCACGCTCTCTGCCCTTACTGCCCGATCACGCTCTTCAAAGCCGACTGTTCCCGGTTCATCTACGACCCGGTCGCAAACCCATACTGGCCGCACGACATGTCCGCCCCGGAGCGCATCGAGGTGCACCCCGCGCTCGAGCTCGCGCGCTGGCACCCAGAGCTCCTCCCGCTCGCGCCGCCGACGATCGAGGCCGTCATTGTGACGCACCACGTGACCGTCGCCGTGCCCGTCGGTGAGACCTTCGGCCACAATGACGAGGAGTCGCTGCGCAGCGAGGTCAAGCCGTCGGGCGACGGCGACGTGTCCGAGTACTTCATCGACGTTATGCTCGAAGACGAGACTTGGGTGGCCGACATCGCCTCGCCGCACGGCGAGCCGGGCGTCGGCATGGCGCTGCTCGCCGGCTTCTCGTCGGCGCAGGACGGCGCGAGCGGCTGGAACCATAAGGTGCGCCCACAGCTTTACGCCGCCGAGCGCAGCCTGCAGCGGCTCAACGACCACATCGTGCGTGTCTTCCTCGGCGCCTTCGCCGGCTACGACATCCTCGCGGCCGAGTCCATCTACGTGACAGTCCCCGCCTCCGCCGTGGCCTCGCAGCAGCCACTCGTCGCGCTGCCCGCCGTCGGCTCGGTGGCCGGGGGTCTCGGCTGCATCCCCATCACCCCCGCCCCCGGCCGGGTCGTGCTCTCGGGCTCGTGCGACGGCGTGCGCGAGGAGGACCTCCGCTCACTCGGCGAGTGCGAGGTGCGGGTCGAGCTCATCGATGAGGCGTGGGTACGCTGCACCCCCTTGAGCATGCCGCTGCCCCTTGGCATGCCACACACACACCCTCAGGGTGCGCAGACTCGTCGCGCTGACCCCCCTCGCACCCGCCTCGCACCCCCCTCGCACCCCCCTCGCACCCCCCTCGCATCCCCTACAACTACACCCCCCTCAGGTACCTGGTCTCGTCGCACTGCCTGCGGGCGACGCGCTCGTGCAGGGGCTGCGTGCCGTGGCACCGCAGCCCGCCGGGTGGGACACGGCGAGTGCGGGGGTGCTCACGGCCAAGGATCTCTTCGTGACGGACAGCACGCATGCGGTCATCGTCATCTCGCAGCTGAGCTCGTACGACATCCTCTTCGCCGAGGAGGTGCGCATGGTGCTGCCCGCCGCCTCGGTCGAGAGCGGCACGGTCATCACCTCCAACAACACGCTGCGTATCCAACCCACGGCGGGCATCGCCGTCCTCAGGGGCTCACTCCTGCAGAACCTCGACGAGACCCTGCTGCGCGGCTGGGGAGGCGAGACCGGTGGCCCTGACCCGATCGGCGGCGGTGGCAGCGGCACGTTCCAGCTCACGATTCGGCTGAGTGGCGACTCGTTCGTCCCTTTCCCCCTCATCAACAGCACCAACGCCTCGGCCGCGGCCTCGACCGCCAGCAGCAGCCTCCTCGAAGCCAGCGGCGGCGGCGGCCTCACATACAGCAACGGCAACGGCAGCAACGGCACAGCCGATGGCAGCGTCGTGGTCGACATACAGCTGAGCCTACGCGAGCTGCTGATCCAAGGGATCGCCTCGTCGTCGTCGGCGCCGCGCGGGTGGAACGCGGAGGTGCGCGCAGCGCTGCGCCCCGAGGCGGTCGAGTGGGTGAGCCCCTATGAGCTGCGCGTCACCGTGGAGCCGGCACCGGCCTACGCCATCGACTCGCCCGAGACGGTCGTGGTCGACCTGCACCCGTCACTGCTCTCGTCGCAGGAGCGCATCGTCGCCAGCCCCGCGCTGCGCATCGCCGCGCTCGCCGGCACCGCGGCGCTCCGCGGCCCGCTGGTGCGCACGACGGAGCTCGCCGTGCAGCGCGCGACGCGCGACGCAGAGGCCGCCGCGGAGCTCGAGCTGGAGGTCGAGGTGGGCGGCGGCGACGACTGGGAGCAGAGCGTCGGCGCGGCGGGCGAGTTGACCACCGCGCTGCTCCTGGCAGGGCTGCGCTCGGCGCAGGCCGAGGCCACCGGCTGGAACGCCGTCGTGCAGCCTGAGCTGAGCCACGCGCACCTGAGCGCGCCGCGCAACGGCAGCGTGACGGTGCGGCTGCCGCAGCTGTGCGCTAGCTGCGCGGGGTACGAGATCTCCTCTCCCGAGACGATCCAGCTGACGATCCCGGCGGAGGCGCTGCTCTCGAGGACACCCATCCCACTCGCCACCACGCTCATCGTCAACGCGTCGGCGGGCTCGCTGGAGCTGGGTGGCTCTCTCGCCAGCAACGCCACCGAGGCCGACCTGCGCGACGCCGCGCCGCGTGAGCTCGAGCTGCGGCTGAGCGGCGACGTCTGGCAGCCGCGACTGGGCCAGCGCGGCTACGGCCCGACCGACGAGCTACTGGCAGGCCTCGTGCCCACCGACGCGCAGCCGGGCGGCTGGGCAGCTGTCGTGCAGCCGCGGCTCTCGCCGAGCTCGCTGCGCCGTCTCGACGACCACACGGTCCGGCTGACGCTGCCGCAGCTCGCCTCCTACGCCATCGATCGGCCAGAGACGATCCACGTCTCCGTCGCCGCCTCCGCCGTCCTCTCGGGCCAGCCGACGGCCGCCGCGTTGCCGCTGCTCGTAGGCGCGCTGCCCGGCGTCGCCGCTATCGGCGGCTCGCTCGCCGCGCGCCCCGAGGAGGGCCTGCTCCAGTCGGCCGCCGGCAGCACCCTGCGCGTGCGCCTGACTGCGGACACGTGGGTCGAAGACCTGCACTCGCCTGCCGTCTTCGCCGCGCTCGCGGCGGGCGTGGCCGCCGATACCAACGCGGCACGCGGCTGGAATCACGTGGTGCGCAGCGCGCTGAACCAGTCGCACCTGCTGCGGCTCGACGACGCGACCATCGAGTGGCGGCTGCCGCAGTTTGCAGAGTACACGCTGCGCGACGGCGTGCACGTCGCGCCGGAGAGCCTCAGCGTGTCGCTCCCTGCCTCGGCGCTCGTTTCCGACCGGCCTACCGCCGCCTCGGCGCCGCTCGTCCTCCGCGGCACGCGCGCGCGGCTGCGCGGCGCGCTACTCGAGGCGGCGGACGAGGCGACGGTGCGCGCACCGGGGGGCTCGCGGCTGGTGATCGAGCTGCGCGGCGACCTGTGGGTCGACGACCTCGATGCGACCCCGTGCGACCTCGACCTGTGCGGCTACCCGCCACCGCCGCCCTCGCCCTCGCAGCCGCCGCTGCCGCCGCCCGCGCTGCCGCCCTCGCCGCCAGCCAACTTCTCCGTCGAGCCCAACTACACCAACGTCACCCAGTACGTCGCGGGCGCCGCGATGATCACCCCGCGGGCATGCACAGCGGGCTCCGCGCTGCTCGCAGGCATCCAGTCACCCACTTTCCACCCGAATGGCTGGAATCGCAACGTGCAGCCGCTGCTGCAGCTGCAGCGGTACGACAACCTCACGATCGTGGTGGGCGTGCCGCAGGTGCTGCCGCCGCGCCGTGCTGCACCCGCATCGCACCCGCATCGCATCCGCATCGCGCCGCATCGCACCGCGTCGCGCCCCCGCCCCAACCCAACCTCTGCTTCCAGCCCCAGCACCCCTACCCACCCCGATGTGCGGTGCAGGTGGAGGGCTACGATGTCGTCGAGGCCGAGACGATCCAGCTCACCATCCCCGCGTGCGCGCTGCGCGACGCTAACCACAACGTGAGCGTCGACAGCTTCGTGGTGACGCCGGTGGCGCCGCGTGCCGCGCTGAGCGGCGCGCTGCTCTCGCCCAACGTGACGGAGGCGTCGCTGCAGAGCGGTAAGCTCACGCCGGCCGAGCCGCTCTCGCTCCTCGTCACGCTGCGGGACGCGGTGTGGCAGCCAACGCTCGCGGCCAACGCCACGCTCCTCGCACCGCTCCTGTGGGGGTTGCGGCCCGTGCTCGACCCCGAGGCGATAGGCGCCGCCGCCGAGGCCAGCGGGTGGGAGGCGGTCGTGCTGCCGCAGCTGCTGGCGACGCCGCCGGAGCAGGTGGTCGTGCTGCACTCGGAGACCGTGCTTGAGCTGCGCCTCGCCGCCGCGCCCACGTACGACATCGCGATGGCTGAGGCCCTCGAGCTGCGCATCCCGGGCACGGTGCTGCGCGGCGGGCCGGGAGGCAGCCTGCTCGACACGGTCACCGCCCCCACGCGCGCCGCCGTGAGGCCGGTGCCGGGCCGCGTCCGTCTAGGCGGCAGCCTGCTCGGCGCGGCGAGCGAGGCGACGCTCAAGAGCTCTGCGCCGCGTGTGCTCGTGCTCACGCTTGAGGACGACTACTGGCATCCCTCGTTCAGCGAGACGGCCGAGGGCTCGCCGCCTCTCGCCGCCGCCGCCGAGCTCATCGCGGGCCTCTTCTCTCTCAATGGAAGCCGGCCCATGTCGTCCTACCCGTGGGCGGCGGCAGCCAGCATGACGTACGCTGAGGCCGTTGCGTGGTGCGCCGCGCCCACCTGGAGGCGCTCCGCCTCCGCGCTGCGCCCCGTCGGCCGCGTCCCGTCGGCGCTGGAAGACGCGGTCGACTGCGGCCGCGGCTGGAACGGCGTGGCGCGGCGCTACCTCGAGCAGCGGCACCTGCGCCTCGTGACCAACCAGACGCTCGAGCTCGTGCTACCGCCGCTGCCGAGCTACGCCATCGACAGCCCCGAGACGATCTCTGTCGCCGTGCCGGCCGCCGCGCTCGCGTCAGGCGCCGACCTCGTTCTCGCGCCCGCCTTCACCATCAGCGCCGACGTGGGCACCGCAGCGCTCGACGGCTCGCTGCTCGGCGCGCTCAACGGTGTGACGCTCAAGGCGCGCGCGCACACGCTCACCATCCGCGCCTTCAACGACATCTTCGTGGATACGCTGGGCGATGCGGGCGACGTGGCGACGGCGGAGCTGCTGTCGTACTTTGAGAGCGAGCAGTCCGAGCCCAGCGGGTGGAACGCGCGCATCCTGCCGACGCTCACGGCGTCGGGCGTCACGCGCGTAAGCGACACGCAGGTCGACGTGCTCGTGCCGCGCGCGAGCGAGTACTACTCGATCTCCGAGCCCGAGACCCTCTCGCTCCAGCTACCCGCCTCGGCCATGCTCTCGGAGCAGGCCGTGCCCACGCTCAACCCGCAGTCGCTCATTATCCAGGCCGACCCGGGAACCGCCACGCTCTCAGGCTCGCTCCTTTTGGCGGCAGAGGGCGTGCTCGTCAGCGGCTCCTCCAAGTACTTAATGCTCATCGAGCTCACGGACGGCGCCTCCTTCGTCGGTCTCGAGCGGCTCTCCGGCGCGGCTGTCCTCCGCGGCATGCGCTCTCTGCAGGCAGAGCCCTCAGGCTGGAACGCCGTGGTGCTGCCGGCGTTGCTTGCGCGGGAGGCGGCGTCGGGCGACGTGGTGGAGCGGCAGTCGGACACGCGCGTGTACATCACCGTCCACGAGGCCATCGGTGGCTACGCCATCACCGCGCCTGAGACGATCCGGCTGCGCCTCGCCGCGGAGGCCACGCGCGCCTCGCGGGTGCTCGCGCCGGCCGAGGCTGTGAGGGTCTACGCCGAGCCGGGTGCCGCCAGCGCGTCGGTGCTGCGCGGCGCCGCCACCGACGTTGGCGTGCGCGGCCCCGCCGAGCTGCTGGTCGCGCTCGACCTGGTCAACGACATCTGGGCCAACGACCTGGGGCAGCACGAGACCGACGACTTCACCGGGCAGCTCGTGCCGACAGCCTCGACCTCAGCGCTGCTTGCGAACATGCTCACCCCCCCCTCACCCCCTGAAGCCGACGACAACCTTCTCGGCTGGAACGATATCGTGCGCGCGGCGCTCCTCGCGCAGTACACGCGCGTGCGTCGGATAAACGACACGCGGCTTACTCTACGCCTGCCGCCGTGCCCCCGCTACCGCCCCGGCGCGAGCGAGACGGTGCGGCTCACGCTGCTACCCGCCACGCTCCGCTCGGCCTACTCGCTCGACGACCATGAGGCCGTCGGCGCCGACCTAGTCATCGCGTACGCGGGCGTGCCGGCCGCTGGTTCGGTCGAGGCCGACGGCGACCACCCTGCCTTCACGGGTGGCACGCTCCTTGCAGTGGCCGACGTGCGCGACGCGCTCTCGGCCGCCGCAATCTCTTCCGCCGAGCACTCGCTCGTCGTCACGCTGCCGCCGCCGCTCGAGTGGAACGCGAGCCTCGCGTCCGACGACGCCCTGCTGCGCGCCGGGTTCGCCTCCGTCGCCTCCGCCGCCGGCGCAGCGGCGCAGCCAGCTGGCTGGGACGCTGAGGTGCAGCCCGGCCTGCTCTTCGCAGTGCTCTCGGCGACGCAGCTGCAGATTACCGTGCCGCATGCCACCGGGTACGCGATCGCCACGCCTGAGACGCTACGGCTCACGCTGCCGATCCACGCCACCTCCGCGGGCCGCGACAACGTGACGGCCTCGCCACTGCTGCGTATCGACCCGCGTGGCGGCGTCGCGCGTGTCGCGCTGAGCGGCAACATCGTCGACGCGAGCGAGGAGTCGGTGCGCGCGGGAGGCAGCACCATCGTGATCACGCTGCTCAACGACAGCTGGGTGGGCGAGGACATCATGCGCAGGCGGCAGGTCTGCCTCCCGCCTCCCAGCGCGCCACCCCTGCCGCCGACGCCGCTGCCTCCGGCACCTCTTGGTGGCTTCAGCCCGCCGCCGCCATTGGCCCCGCCCCCACCTCCACCGTCGGCGCCGCCCTCGCCACCGCCACCGTCACCACCACCCTCACCGCCGCCACCCTCGCCACCGCCGTCGCCGCCACCCTCGCCACCGCCACCCTCGCCGCCACCGCCCTTGCCTCCACCCTCACTACCCCCGCCTTCACCACCACCGGCCCCGCCTCCGTCACCACCGCCACCCTCGCCACCGCCGGCGCCGCCACCCTCGCCACCGCCACCCTCCCCCCCCCCCCCC
>Ga0209302_10002323_pt1 | contig 11087 bp, 11 predicted proteins | sample ArcOceMetagenome_2_FD_187445 | JGI IMG/M metagenome (GOLD analysis project Ga0209302, IMG submission 187445) | Marine eukaryotic phytoplankton communities from Arctic Ocean - Arctic Ocean ARC135M Metagenome (SPAdes) (version 2) | ecosystem: Environmental > Aquatic > Marine > Oceanic | place... | reverse complement strand
GGGGGGGTAAAGGCCTCTGCGGCTGACGGAGGGTGGGTTCCGGGCCGCCTCAGTCGCCCGGGTCCCACACCCTGAGCTCGTCCCAGGGGGACCTCGCGTGAGCGGCGAGGTCGGCGGGGTGCTTCGATCGGAGGTCCCCGGAGTGGGCGGCGTGCTCGGCCGCCTGCCGGAGGCCCTCTGGCGGTAGGTCGGTGTCTACTCTCACGACGACGTTGCAGTCGTGACTCGCGTTTAGCCTCTCCAGCGTCCGAATGTTGTTACTCGCGAGGAGCCTGTGCGACGTTTTCGGCCTCGTCTCGCCTTTCCGCGGCGGTGCGAGGTCCCGGGCGGTGGTCACGTTGTGCACCGTGAGGGTCAAGGGGCGACGGCGCGTGCTTTATATAATGTGACATATAATGTCGTGAATGGGGCACCACGGGCACAGCGCCTCCACCGCCTGCAAGTAGTTGTGCACAGCGCGCCAACCAGTGGCCCTCGTGGATGGGCAGTCGCGCTACCACCGCCGCGCCCGCCACCGCCGCGCCCGCGCCCGCCACGGTCACGCCCTCGCTGCCCATCGCGCTGCGCTACCGCCGTGCGGTGGCGCCCGCTCCACGGCCACTCGCTCAGCCGCGACCGCGCCGCCATCGGCGCGTACAGCCACCGGTAATGGCAAGGGCAAGGCCTTTTTGAGAAGCCAGGTCCATCATGTTGACGTCTAGCTAGCTTCAGACTACCGTCTACTCGATCTACTACCACCAACTACCAGTTTATCTACTCACGACTCTAGAACTACTCCGCGACATCCATCAAACACGAGCATCTGTTACGATGGGGCGATCAAATGTACTATCATGGCCAGAGCCAAGAGCCAAGAGCCACGAGAACGCCATGAGCAATCGGATAAGGGTACAAGGTAGCTACCACGGCAATAACTACACAAATCACCATGCTACGAGCAATGTTAGAGAAAACACCGGCTATTGAAGGAGGGCAAATCTCGGCGAACCTCTCGGCTGGGTCCAGCCTCTGCTAACCCTTGTCAGGCAAGTCTGGCACGAGTTTGGTCAGTCGTGTCCAATTAAGCGGCCCTTTCTTTTTTGCTCAGCGGGGATTTCTTTTTTTTTGTGCTCAGCGGCGCGCCGCCCCACAGGAAACCAAACGGACACACGGAGGACTATGAGTCAACTGGCATATTCATTAGCTCAGACGATAAGTAGCACACTACGAATATATTTTTTTGGCCCCACAAAACGATTGAAGTACTAATACCTTACGGTAGATCGAGGGCGCGGTGGAGGGCCCGGGGCGGTGGAGCTGGAGGGGCGGTAGAGGCAGCGGCGCGGCGACTACGGCTTTAACTGTGTATAGGCGTATAGGCGTATTTAAAGTAGGCATATGCAATACAATATATGGCTTTTGTAAGGCTTTTGGCCATTACGGGCAAAACAAATTGAATTAAATTTGTGGTTTGGTGCACAGTTTTGGGGGGAGAGTGGGTGAAACAAAAATATAAAAATAAAATCCCACACAGCAAATAAAGGAAACCACGGCAAACCGCTCAAAGTATTGTAAGTATATCCAATTCCATGACCCGAAAACAACCCCCCGTGTGCACGCGCGTTGCGTGATGACTGATGAGCGCACGCTTGAAGACGCCTAGAGATCACCTTCCGGCGTATTATACATCGTCCCTACTGTACCTGTGCATGTGCATGTGCATGCGCATGCGCATGTATAAAGTGTACTGTACACTCCAACCCCACTGCCGTCAGGCCTCAGGCGCGCGCGGGCCCCAGCACAAGCGCACGCACGCACCACACGCCGACCGAGGCGACGAGCACCGTGCACGTGGAGACGAAGCCCGCCACCTGCGGCGGGCCGGTGACCCACCCTTCGAGCCGCGGCAGCCGGCGCGCGAGGATCGGGCCGCCCGGTGGCGGCCGTGGCGCGCGGAGCAGCAAGGCATCCTTGAGCAGCCGAAGCAGCAGCGCCTTGGGTTCGGGTAAGGGTCGAAGGCCGTGAGAGCGGCGACCGTGGGGCGGGCACTGGAGCGCAAGCCATGGGGCGGCCTGGCCTCTCTGCGGCATCCACGCGACGAGGGCTTCCCCCTCGGGCCCAGAGGGCCGCCCTACGCCAGCAGGCGGGCCTCTGGAACGATGGGTGGGCTGCTGCGAGCCGCGGGCGCCTTGGTCATGCCGCGGGCGCCTCGGCGCGGCGCCCCGCCAGCAGCCGCAGCCGGGTTCGCTGCACGCGCCCGAGCGTCGGCTCTCCCTCCCCCGAACTGCCGCCATGGCTCGAGAGGGTTCGGCGGAGGAAGCGGAGCCGGTGCGGCTCGAGATCGTACCTCGTTAGGGTTAAGGTTAGGGCTAGGGTTAAGGTTGGGGTTGGGGTTAGGGTTGGGGTTAGGGTTAGGGTTAGGGTTAGGGTTAGGCTCGAGATCGTGCCTCGCGGCGGCGCGGAGCAGCTTGGGCGCGTCGAGCGGCGAGAGCGCGTGCCGCAGGATCTTGTCGAAGGCCGAACCGACCGCCTCCCCCCCGCCCTCGGCGAGCAGGCGTAGCACCTCCGAGCGACAGCCCTCGAGCAGCGCGAGCGCCAGCTGCAGATGGGCCGCCGAGCTGGGGCCGCCACCCACGCTGCCTGATGGCCCGCCCGCCGCAGGGAGGATGCTTCCAACGGAGATCGTATCCCCCGTGGCGGCCGGCTCCCAGTGGCCGTGCTTGCTCGCGGCGGCGGCGGCGGCGGCGGCGGCGGCGGCGGCGGCGGCGCGTGCGCGGCGATGCGGCCGCGGCGACGCTGCGGCGAGCGGGATTAGCAAGGCGTCATAGAAGAGCAGCAGCGTCTGCAGCGGCAACTGGTTGACAAAACGCGGCACGTTGGCTCGTGCCCGTGCGTGTGTCTCGATGCACGTAGGAGTGGCGCGTACTATGCTGCAGTACTATGCGGGCATGCATACATATGCATGCGTGTGTGCGTCATCAGACTAGTGAGGCGTGCCTGGTTGACGAAGAGCGGGACGAACCACTTGTAAGAGACGAGCTGTAGCACCGAAGCGAGCTCGTCTCCTGACCAGGTCGCCGCCTCGCAGCGCGGCAACTCGGCCCGGATGAGCTGCCTGAAGACACGCACCTGCCCGTGTGCAGTGCGTGTGCATTGCATGTGCAGTGCGTGTGCATTGCATGTGCATGTGCATGTGCAGGCGCTGTGGAGCTGCCGGGAGGGAGACACTATGGCATGGGAGGGGCCACTATGCCATGGGAGGGAGGCACTGTGAGACGCGCCTCGCACTGCAGACCCGCCATGCTCGGCGCCTCGTAAAAGTCCGACGGCAGCAGCGTCAGCACGCCCAGCAGCGTCCAGAAGGCTGCAGCCTCCCCGCGCGCCACGCCCGCAGCCGCGCCCGCAGCTGCGCCCGCAGCCGCGCTTGAAGCCCCGCCTGCTTCTGTGTCCACGCCACCGCCGCCACCAAGTTCCAATTGCGGCACGACCTGCGCGGCGACGCCTACCCCAGCTTGCCCCGCCCACGAAACGCGACGCACCCACGAAAGAACCGGCGAGGCGGCGCCTCGGCTCCCTCCGCCGCCGCCATCGCCGCCGCCGCCATCGCCGCCGCCACCCTCGCCGCCGGCTTCGCCGTTGCCGCCGTCGTCGCTGCCGTGCTCCATTACCACCAGCAGAACAGCCGCCACGAAATTAACTCCCTGGCAGTAGACGCCCGGCGTACGGACGCAGAGCGCACGGAGCACGCGGCGCAGCGAAGCGAGGTGCGCCGCCTCTTCGTAGCTGTCGGCGGTGATCAGATGCAGATCGTCCACGCCCGAGCGCTCGACGTCCATATCAATCTGCTCGGCGTCCTCTTCTGATATGGCACTAGATGCCACCAGCTCCTCGTACGAACGCTCTCGCGGCGAGGCTCGAAGCGCCTCGCCACCACTGCGGGCGCACCACTCGTTGGCGCAGCGAACCAGCCAGTCGGTACGGACCCCGCCCGGGCGTATCGACTTGCGCCGATGCCGGCGAGCGTCCGGCGTGGCGGCGGGGGTATCCTGCAGCAACTCCTCCTCGCCGCCCAACTCCTCGTCATAGAGCCGGTCGTTATCGCGCCCGGGGCTCGCTCCCGTGCTGTCGATGCTATCCGAGCTGCTGCGCAGGCGCTCGAACGAAGGCGCAGTCGAGGACCCATGTTTCGTCGAGGAGATCATCGTGCCTCCTTCCCGTTGCCCTCAAACGAGCGAAATGGTGTGCGCGATTGTGCGCGCGCTGGTTCCTAATTCCTAAATTCTCCAAGTTCGATGTGTGTATATGCCACACAACACACAACACCATCCGGGAAATCGTTGGGGCCTTCCCATCCGGAGTGCTCGAATGCGAGCATGTCTTCTTCATATGGCTCGCACTCTCTTGATTGAATGCATGCGATGCCGCCGTACCCGAACTCCCGAAGGGCACGCATGTCGTTCCGTCATCGTCGGGCGGTCGTAATCATCGTCGCGTGAGGGTTTCTTCCCCCACCCTCAACCCGGCGTCTTCCGCTTCTCTCGGTTGCTGGCGCACCACAGCAGGCAAAGGTGCGTGTCGTTCGCCACGCGCCAGCGCCCCTTGGTTATTTCCCGCAGATGAACCGTGCGTTCACGAGGCGCCGAGTTGGCAGCGACCGAGCGCACGGGAAGGAATGGAGCCGAGCTGCGACTGGGAGGCCCACGGGCCCTGGCAAACTTCCGACGGAGAGCCCTCACAGATCAGGCGTATCGTCTACGGCAGCTCCACCCCTGCCGCTGCCTGCGGGAAGGAGATCTTACACAAGGGTGAGCATGCTGTCACAATCACCTACCGGGTCTTCCAGTGGGGGCACATCGTTGGTGTGCTAGACGCCGACGCGGCTTTCGATTTGCAGCAGCAGAAAGGTGGCCGAGCGTGGGGCATCGCCGCCATGGGCTGCGGCTTTGTTGAGACGCGAGACGCCTTCCGTCGAGACGGTCGAGAAATGGTCGACGGAAGGCGTCGCGACGTGGCGAAATACCTCGACTTCGACCAACTGTTCACGACGAGCCAAGGCCTGGTGCCCAGCTTGCACGTCAAGAATCGCGCCCTGGTGAAGGCTGTGGAGGGGTTTCGCATCTCCGTCCACATAAATTGGCCTGAGCACCAGCTGTACTTCTCCATCGCAGGCGGGGCCTACCGCTCCAACCCACACCCTGGCCCGCATCTCGACCCTGACCTTGATCCTGATCCTAACCTTAACCCTGACCCAAACCCTAACCCTGACCCCAACCAGACGGGCCCTACCGTCTCGCGCCAAAGCTGCTGCCGGATGACGTGCGGAGCCTGCGCCCTTGGGTACAAACTGACAGCAAGTACGCCACCGTCAAGCTGCAGGCCATCACGATCCTGCCGACTGGCCCTCCGCCGCCGCCTCCGATACCCCCAACTCCCACGGCGCGCGGCGCCAGCAGCGAGGCCGGCCCCAGCAGCGAGGCCGGCCCAAGCTCGGCGCCTCCGCCAGAGAGCAGCAAGCGGCGCAAGGCGGCGGCGCGGCCGGCAGGGCGCAAGCGGAAGCGCACCGTCGACGACGACGATAACGACGACGGCGACGGCGACGACGGCGACGACGACGACGACGGCGACGACGGCGACGACGGCGACGACGGCGACGACGGCGACGACGGCGACGACGGCGACGGCGGCGACGACGGCGACGACGGCGACGAGCCGTGGAGCTCACCGTTGGGGTCACCTCGCCCCGGCCGGAGGGGCGCCGTCGACGACACTGGCGAGGAGGAGGATGAGGAGGTGATCGAGGTGATCGATGAGGACGAGGGGAAGGGGGAGGGGGAGGTCAAGCAGGAGGAGGTCTTGAGCGAGGAAGAGCAGCAGGAGTACGACAAGCTGCGCAAGGCGTACCTCGAGAAGCGCGCGCCTGACAAGTGCCCTGCGAGAAGCGCGCCGCAGCGCAGCGCCGCCACGCGTGGCGCCATGCTGCCGTCGCGCATCCTTAAGCTTGGCGTCAACATCAAGGTGGGCCAGTCTGCTCTAGACAAGCTGAACGGGCTACATCGGAAGCGTCAGTACAAGAGCGCGCTCGTCTTTCTGCAAGGGTTGCGCGACTATCAGTGGCGGATGCACATGCCCCTGCCGGGCATCTTGCGGGACCCCAACGTCGAGAACCTCGAGGCCGAGAAGGTAATCGATCTCACGGGCGAGGATGAGGAGCCAGCTCCGAGCCGGGCTGGCGCGGAGCGTGTCATCATCGACCTCGAGAAGTTCATCCTTTCAGAGTTAGAGCTCGCGGAGATCCACAAGCCCAAGACGGAGTCGCCCCATGTGTAGACACCTGCTTTTCCCAGAAATTGGGCGTACGTTCCAATGTGTACACTGTGAAGAGCATGGAGCCCATATTTGTCATTTGTTTATTTTTTGCAAGTGTAGTTTTACTATCGTATGTGAATGGACCTCGTCGAGCGCCGAAATGTAATACGGTACAGAGTACGAGAGTCGAGACGATACATTACACACTCACAGGCCGCGCCTCCTGTTGGCCCTTTCAGTTGTGCAGAGTCCAGACTCCAGAGTAGAGCGCTGAGCCGCTGACACATGATCATGAAACTCATGCGTATATCTTGTACATGTGCAGGAAAAAATAAATTCCATTTTGATTTTGATTAAAAAAAAAAAGTTGCCGTTTTTACTAGTATACGATCTTATGTGTGCATGCACCGTGCACATGCATGCACATGTCATGCACATAATGTGCATATGACACGTGCATGTGCATGTTCATGTGCATGTATCCCATACGCTGCGCGCCTGCGGTCATTTCACCACGACTCGCAGTCGCAGTCGCACGCGAAAGGGGGGGCTACTCGCTCGGTTGTTCGCGCCCCCGCTGCCCCTCCCGTCGCCTATACCCCTTGTCGCTCGCGCTCTCGCGCGCTCCCCCAGAGCACGCATCGGCACGCACCACACGCCCGATGCCCGCCGCGCCCCGAGGCACACCGGACACCTCAGCCGAGGCGCCGCGCGTGATCACCTGTGCGGCTGCGAGACCTGCGCCTCGGCCATCATCGCGAGCAGCCGCTCGGCCACCTCCTTCTGAATGAGGCCCATCGCGTCCTTGAGCTCGGGGAAGATGGCGTAGGCGCCGCCCTCCGCCAGGTCGACCTGCGTGGGGAGAGGGCGTGTTCAGGCTCGCGCTTTGGCAGGCGCTGGGCCGTAGGCACCACTAAGGCACCACGGCTCCTCGTGGCGATCTCCGCGCGGCATGGGCCCTCTCTCTTGAGTGCGTGCGTGGAGGAGCAACCCAGAACCCGGTGGGTCCGTCCGAGGAGGCCGGGCTGGGCCAAGCTTGACTAGCTGGCGCCACAGAAGGGGGGCCACTCTAAGCCCGCTAGCCCACCGCGTCGCCCAGCAGCTTGACGCTCGACCAGCGCGAGAGGACCTTCTCCTCGAGGAGCGCGCGCATATGGGTAAAGTCGACCTGCGACGCGGCGCCCGCCTGCAGCGCCTCGCCGCTGGCGATGCTAACCTTGATGCACGGCGCGAGGACCGCGATCTTGATGGCGCCGAGCATCTCGCGCAGGTTGATTTGCCCCTGCACCTCCTGCTGCTCGCGCACCTTGCGGTGCGCGCGCTGCTCCGCTTCCAGCTGCTCGCGCAGCGCCGCACACTCGCCGCGCGCCGCCGCCGCCGCGCCCTCCGCCAGCCGCTGCGCTGCCGCGGCGGCGACGGCGCGCTCCTCACTGCGCGCGCCCTCCGCGGTTGCCTGCTGCGCCTCACGTGCGCGGTGCTCCGCGAGCTCTTCAGCGTGCGCGAGCAGCACCGCCTAGGGTTGGATTGGGGTCGGGGTCGGGGTCGGAGTCGGAGTCGGGGTTGGGGTTGGGGTTTGGGTTGGGGTTGGGGTTAGGGTTAGCGCCTGGCCCTCGCGCTGCAGCAGCTGCGCCTTGAGCTCGGCCACCTCCCGCCGCAGGGCCTCGAGCTGCGCGCGCAGCCCCTCCGCCTCCTGCTGCCGCGACGCCGCGCCACGCTGCTCCTCCACCAGGCGCGCGCCGAGCTGCTCGAGATGCAGCTGGCTAGAGGCCTGCGATGTCTCCATCTCGCTGCGCTTCTCCACCTGGTTGGGGTTGGGGTTGGGGTTGGGGTTGGGGTTGGCGTTGGGGTTTGGGTTTGGGTTGGGGTTTGGGTTGGTGTCAGGATCAGTGCCACCTCCATCTGCGCCATCCGCCGCGCAGCCTGCTGCCCACACACGCTTGCGCGGCGCGCCTGCTCGCGCGCCTGCGCGAGCTCGCCGTGCCTGGCGGGGGAGGAGAGGGAGGGAGATACGCATGTGTGTCTCATCTCAAGATCTTGCCTGCCGGGCGGGCATGTGTGGAGCGGGTCGGTGGGTGGACGTAAAGGGAGGGATGCGAGGCTGTCCGCGCTTTACTCCCCTCCTGTCGCTTTACTCCCAGCCCGGGCTGGCCAGGGAGAGGGAGGGGGGGTAGACCAATGGCCAACGCTGTTTGACCGGCGGCGTGCGATGCGGCGAGTGCCGAGGCGGCGCCCTCGCGCGCGCCGCTCAGCTCGACCTCCGTGCGCGAGATCTCGCTGTGGAGCGCCTGCTGTGCCGTCTCCGCGGCCGCGCGGCGCTGCTGCAGCTGCTCGGCCTGCGCTGCGAGGGCAGCCTTGTCCGCCTCTGCCGCGCGCGCGCGCCCCTGGGCGGAGGTGAGCTCGGATCTCAGCTGCGCGAGCATGTCATCGCTCGAGGCACTGGAGGGCGGCGGCGGCCGCTTGAGGGGCGGCGACGAGGGCGGCCTGCTCGATGCCACGTGCGCCGCAGCCTCCTCCCGCGACCGCTCGAGTGCAACCTGCAGCCGCGCCGCAAACAGTGCGTGATGGTGCGCAGTGGGGAGTCGGGTGTGGGGGCGAGAGCGAGGGCAGGTCCGGAGCGAAGGTGAGGGCGAGGGGTAGGGTGGGGCGAGGGCGGGGGTGAGGGCGAGGGTGACGGTGAGGGCAAGGGGCGAGAGACATGGATGCGGGAGACGGGCGACGAGCGATAGCTGAGGGAGAGGATGCCTGTAGCCGCGCCGCTCGCGAGTCTGCAGCCTCGGCAGCCTCACGCGCTTTCTGCACGCCGTCGTGCGCCTCGCGCCGCATCCGCTCAAACTCCAGCCCGATCTTCTGCTGGTGCGAGCGCCAGCCCTCCTCCAACTCCTGCTCGCGTTCCTTGCAGCGCTCGGCCAGCGTGCGCGCCTCCTTCTCGCGACTGCGCAGCTCTGCGAGCTCCGCCAGCTGTTTGTGGTTTTTGTGCAGCTTTGAGTTCAGTGCTGCGCAGCCCGGGCAACTGGCTGATCCCTGCATGGACGACCGATCATCGGCAGACGAGGTCGGACGGCTGCGGAACTGCGCACCCAGCACCGGCACCACGCGCCGATGGTTGAGGTCCGACTCCGTCGCCACACCAGCCATCGTGTGCGGACGTCGAAGGTCGGCATTCATGCTGCGGCCGAGCCCGATCTTGCTGCGGTGATTCAGCTGCTCCAGCGTGTGCCGCCGCTCACCCCACTGCGGCATGGACTGTTCTGCCGCCCATCCGCATCCGCCTTGCGCGCGCAAGTACGCCGCTCCGCTGTGCATGGACCCCACACCGCGTCGACGTCGAACGCGCCGACTGTTACCTCTGGCACATGATGGCCCGCTGTTTTACCCCCTCTCACTTCCTGGCTCTTACAGAAAACCCCCTCTCACTTTCTGTAAGAGCCAAGATAAGATACACTGGATGCCCACAGTAATGGTACACAGAGTTTTCCGGGCTCCGCGCGGGGCGCGAACGCGGGGCGACACACGCACATACACGACATACTATCTCATTATGTGACATACAGCACGCCTCCTCGGCTCGCATCATAATTCATAAAGCCGTGAAGACATTTCTGATTTCTGATCGCTCTCTATTTTCCCGTCTCACTTCTCACAACCCCACACTCAAGCTGCGTCAGTGCATGACGGCCGCCTCTTACACAATGCAACGGCGGTCGCAAAACCGGCCCGCGCCGCCGCCGCACGGCTGCGCGCGCCAACCAACCACGCGCCGCCAGCCGCCAGCGCCGCCAGCGCCGCCAGCGCCGCCAGCGCCGCCAGCGCCGCCAGCGCCGCCAGCGCCGCCAGCGCCGCCAGCGCCGCCAGCGCCGCCAGCGCCGCCAGCGCCGCCAGCGCCGCCAGCGCCGCCAGCGCCGCCAGCCGCCAGCCGCCAGCCGCTGGGGCCTCAGCCCGCCTCTGCCCGCGCGCAGCGGGTTCTGCTGCCCTCTTCAGTCGAGCAAGCCCTGCCGCGCGAGGTCGGTGTACGTCTTGCGGTTCATCACGTTGCCCTGCCGGTCCTCGAACTCCTCGTCGAGCTCCGGGTTCCAGTCGGCCACGCCGCGCTCGGTCTTGCGCTTGGCCCACAGCGTGTACGCGTCCTCGATGAGGGTGATCCCGTGGAACTCCTTGGTGTTGGGGATGCCGAGGCAGCGCATGCCGTGCGCGTGGCGCCACTCCTGGAAATGCCTCTCGAAGGCGCGCGGGCCCCAGTACGAGTAGTTGCCGCAGATCTCGCACTTGTACTCGATGTTGAGCCCGTGCAGCTTGTAGAGCCAGTACGGGATGGGCTTGCCGTCCCAGCCGAGCGGCAGGTTGAGCGGGTTGTAGATTGGCTTGTCAGCGGCCTCGTCGTCGTCGAGCTCCACCTCCATGTCATTCTCCTCCTGCAGCTGCAGGTCCCTCTCGAGCTCCTCGTACGTGCGGCTCTGCTTCTTCTCGATCATGCTCGCCGTCTCCTCGAGCACCTCCGCCAGCAGCTCGCCCAGCCGCGTCGCCTTCTCCTCGAGCAGCGCCACGCCGCGGTTGGCACCGCCGCGCCCCGCCGCCGCCGCCGCCGCCGCCGCCTCGCCCGAGCCGTTGGCGTCGCCGTTGGCGTCGCCGTTGGCGTCGTTGGCGGCGGCCGCATCTGAGACCTTCACCATGTCGCGGTGCTTCTTCGGGATGTCGGCAAGGGTCTTGCCCTTGAGCATGTAGAGCCTCGCCGCCCTGCAGAGTGGAGGAGGCGGAAGGTGGGAAGGGGGAGGGGGGAGGGGTGCAGAGCGGTGGGGAGGGGGAGG
>Ga0209302_10002319_pt1 | contig 11091 bp, 10 predicted proteins | sample ArcOceMetagenome_2_FD_187445 | JGI IMG/M metagenome (GOLD analysis project Ga0209302, IMG submission 187445) | Marine eukaryotic phytoplankton communities from Arctic Ocean - Arctic Ocean ARC135M Metagenome (SPAdes) (version 2) | ecosystem: Environmental > Aquatic > Marine > Oceanic | place... | reverse complement strand
TTTTCCTGGAGCTCTTTTTTTTAAAACTTCTAGAAAAACCATAAATAGCTATACCCAAACTTACAGTTATTATACTATTTCTCATACCCGATAAGTAACCATTCATAAATGATTGCGGATTATTAGAAAACATTATATATATATTATATTTATTTTTATAAAATTATTAATTTTATAAAAATTTAATAAGCTTCATTTTTTAATCTACTTCTGAAATTTCAATATTACTATCTTCTGGAACAACTGGTGGTCCTGTTGGTGCTGAAGGTGCATCCGGTTGTCCCATACCCTTCGCCATTGATGCCATCATTTCTGGCGTCATCCCTCCTGGCATACCCTGTCCAGCCATCCCTCCCGGCATACCCTGTCCAGCCACTCCAGCTTGATAGATTTTCTGCATTATAGGCGAACAAATTTCCTCCAATACTTTATGTTTTGCATCATATTCATCCGCAGAATTCATTTGGTTGTCCTCCAACCATTTTAATGTCTCTTCCACTTTCGACGTAATTGTTGTTTTATCTTCTTCTTGAATTTTATCTGCTAATTTTTCATCATTAATACTATTTTTTAAAGAATAACAATAATTTTCTAACTTACCTTTTGATTCTATAATTTTGGCATTCCTTTCATCCTCCTCTTTATACTTTTCCGCTTCCTGTACCATCCTTTCAACCTCTTCTTTTGTTAATCTACCTTTGTCATTCTTTATTGTAATTTTATGCTCCTTTCCTGTACTCTTTTCAACCGAAGACACTGTAAGAATACCATTGGCATCTATATCATACGTAACCTCAATCTGCGGAACACCACGCGGCATAGGTGGAATACCATCTAACTGAAACTTTCCTAGTAAATTATTGTCTTTTGTAAATTTTCTTTCACCCTCAAAAACCTGAATCAATACCCCGGGCTGATTATCAGCATATGTCGAAAATGTTTGACTTTTCTTCGTTGGAACTGTAGAATTTCTATTAATTAAATTTGTCATCACACCGCCAGCAGTCTCAATCCCCAAAGATAGAGGTGTAACATCTAACAATAATAAATCATCAATTTTATCAGATTTAACTCCAGACAAAATTGCTGCTTGGACCGTGGCACCGTAAGCAACCGCCTCGTCAGGATTAATATCCTTGCATAATTCTTTATTATTAAAATATTTACTTAATAATTCTTGAATTTTCGGAATTCTTGTTGACCCTCCAACCAAAACAATTTTATCTACATCACTTTTGCTAACTTTCGCATCTTTCAATACCCTCTCTACTGGTTCGATACATTTATTAAAATAATCCATATTAATGTCTTCAAAACGTGCTCTAGTAATCGTCGAACTAAAATCTTGTCCTTCTGCTAACCCATCTATCTCCAAAAATGCCTGCGTACCAGAAGATAACGTTCTCTTTGCTCTTTCACAAGCAGTTCTTAATCTTCTCAAAGCTCTTGCGTTTTTTGAAATATCCAATCTCTGTTTTCTTTTAATCTCTTCTATAAAAAATTCCACCAATCTATTGTCAAAATCTTCACCACCCAAATGCGTATTTCCTGCAGTAGCCATTACCTCAAAAATACCATCCTCAATGGTTAACAAAGATACGTCAAATGTCCCCCCTCCCAAATCAAAAATTAATACTTTCTTTTCCTCCTTTATTTGAGTATCCAAACCATATGCTATTGCCGCTGCGGTCGGTTCATTAATTATTCTTAACACATTTAAACCTGCAATGGTTCCTGCATCTTTCGTTGCTTGTCTTTGAGCATCATTAAAATAAGCAGGTACCGTAATAACCGCCGAATCCACAACCTTACCTAAAAAGTTTTCAGCGGTCGCTTTCATTTTTGACAAAATCATCGAAGAAATCTCTTCAGGCTTCATTGTTTTTTCCTCACCTTTATAATCTACAGTAATTACCGGTTTATCGTTACTATCCGCGGATACTCTAAAAGGCCAATGTTTCATGTCTTTTTTTACATCTTCATCTGAAAATTTTCTACCAATTAAACGTTTCGCATCAAATACCGTATTTTTTGTATTCATTGATACCTGGTTTTTTGCAGCAACTCCAATTAAACGTTCTGAATCCGTAAATGCAACATACGAAGGAGTCGTTCTATTTCCTTGTTCATTTGCAATAATTTCAACATTATTATTTTTCCAACATCCTACACACGAATATGTGGTACCCAAATCAATTCCAATTGCAACTTTTTCTGTCATCTTTTATATAAATAATTAAATATGTTTAAATTATTTATTAAAACATATTTAAGATAGTAATTGAAATTATTTAATATGAAAATAGAAAATTGTAATGAAGTTTGGACAACAAATAATAATAATAATAATATATATTCCATAAAATTTTATGCATGCTTGGAACCTATTTTTAAAAAAATAAATATTTTAAACACTAATATTACAAACACTACAAACACTACAAACACTACAAACACTACAAACACTAATATTACAAACACTACAAACACTAATATTACAAACACTACAAACACTAATATTACAAACACTAATTTTTCAAATTTCACTGATATTACAAATTTCACTTTTTTTTCAAAAAAAAATCTATCAAATACTTTATATAATTTCACAAATATTACAAAAAATATTATAGCACCATCACCAATAGATGAAAATATTGAAAATATTGAAAATATTGAAAATATTCAAGAAGAGATAGTTACAAATTTAAGTCCTTCAATATATAATATCACAAATGATACAACAAATGATATCACAAATGATAGCATAAATGACATAGTTCCTATAATTATTATTATTTCATTATCTTCCGTATTTTTAATGACTTTATTAACAATTTTTATTTTAAATAGAAAAAAAATATGTAATAAATACAAAATTCACAATTGTGGCAATTTAAAAGAAAATATTCCTGAAGCAAAACCTAAAAAAAAAAAAATTTTAACAAATCAATTATCATCAAAAACAGAAGAACAATATCCAAACGAAACAAACCCTCCTCCAAAAGTAAAACTTCCAATAGTAAAACCTCCTCCGAAACCTCCTCCGAGAGTAAAACCAAAACCTCCGTCAAAACCTCCACCGAAAGTAAAACCAAAACCTCCGTCAAAGCCTCCGAGAGTAAAACCAAAACCTCCGTCAAAACCTCCAAGAGCAACACATACAAAAGAAGAAAAATTACCCAACCTTCCAAATGATATAGAAACAGGATTTATCAATCCTTAAAATATTTACATATTATACAAAGACCAATAACAACCAATACAACCCCTGATAATATTTTTATATCAAATTTTGGAGAACTATCGAAAAATAAACTAGAAAATAAATAGATAAATATAATCGATAACGAAACCATTATTGCGGGTAAAGTAACGTCGCTTGCTAATTTAGTTGAACGCGTGAAAGTTATATTAAAAAAATGAAGAAACATTGTCACAACAAAAACATATAATAATATTTTTGGTTTACATTTTAAAGGATTTCTGCATGTTTTATCCATTAATAAATGGAGTGATGCTATTATACCAACGGTGATTGACATGTAAATCACCAATTCATCTGGATGTATATTTTCTTTATCTAATATATACTTTTTTCCCAAATCAACGATGCATACCATAACTAACGCAAAAATACCATATAAAAACCACGGTTTATTAAAATTCATCATATATAATAATTTAATATTTTAATATTTATTTGGAACCAGAAATATTAGCTGCTTTTATTCTATTAATTCTATCCATTTGTCCCACGTTTGCCTCCTTGTTCGATTGACGTATCTCCATATTTGGGTCCTTTTTTGCAGATACAAGAGCATTTACATCGCTTCCTGTTGAAAGTGCGGATTTATTAGTATATGTTCCTTGTTTTCTATTACTAGAGTTAGCGGAACCAAACAAATTCATGCTAAAATGAGAATTCATAACACTATCTTTTTTAAGAAAACCTGTATTCTTTAAGTTATGAGTATCTTGTCGACGTAGATAACTTCTCGGTTTTGCTATTGCTGTATTTCTTGCTGATGTGGGCATATATACTATAATTATACATTATTTTTTTAAAAAATCATATTCATATAGAATACCAAAACCAATTAAACCTAATAATAAATAATACGTTAAATATTGAAAACCTTTTAATTTATAAACTTTTACGAAATAATCTGAAAAGCCAAAGGCTGCTATATATAAAAAAATAAAGCCAAATTCTGCTGGAATCATATATACTATGTTAATTTTTAAAATTAACATGTTAAATTCTCTCTAATCCATAATTTAATTTTAATATTCTGTGGTATTAAAATATTTTGCAATCCATCGTAAATATATTTCTTGCTTTCCTCTTTTTCCTCATCTTCCAACAAACTCAAACAATTATGTACAACCGACAATATTTTCTTGTTATACATTTTTGTGACATTTTCAAAGACTTTATCAATATTTACGGCATCTTCTGTGGTTTCTTTAAATAAATCTGGCGATTCTAAACTTAAAATGTTAGTATAAAGCGTTAAAGTATGTCTAATCGATATTTTGTCTGTGTTTTCATACGTTTTTATCAAATTTTTTAAACCTTTTATAGCAGATAACAATATCTTTTCATAAATTATGCAACTATCTGGTTTATACCACACATAATATCGACGTATTGCTTGAAATAAATAATACAAATCATCCTTATTATCCTTCATATACCATCGCATCATACCTTGACTCCAACACGGTAGCTGCAAATATAAAGTATTATCCGAAATGCTTAATTTTGTTCCAATTGGACAATGTGCTAATAAACTTAATTGAATCATAACTTGTAAAGGCTCCAATATCATATCACTTTTCTCTTTGATATGTACTATATTATTCATAATAACATAAATAAATATAAAAAAATTACGCAATAAACTTAAAGATTTATAAAGAATTTATAAAGTAAAATGGCTAGTACCACAGACAGTATCATAGACAATATAGCGGATAGTGTTGTAAATATTGCAATTCCAAAAATAGCTAACACTGAATTGTTAAATAAAATTATTAAATTATCTAGTAAAAAACTAATAAAAGTATTGGAATTGGGTATTATAGCATACGAATCTATGGAAAATCAAAAACAAAGATGGGAAAACAGCGATTTTAATTCAAAAATAAAAAATATCGAATGCTCTCAAAAAGAAAAAGAAAAAAAATTTATTAATGAATTAGATTCTAAAAATAGAATTATAAAAGATTTACGGAGAGAATTTTCAGAAAAACAAACTCATTTACATAAACAAATTGAAGATAATGTAAGTTTAAACTATCAAAGTCAACTTAATTTTAAAGATAAAACAATTAATAAAATTACAAAAGAATTGAAAGAATCTAACAATAATAATAACACTTTAAGAGATAATTATGGAATTATGGAAATGTCAAGACGCGTCGAATTAACAAAAGAACATAAAAATGAAATGCAAGAACTACGTAATACATATGATAAAAAAATAGACAAATTACAAGAATCTATAATGTCTATACAAAAAAATAAAGATAATTCATCTATTAAAGGTAAAGTTGGGGAAGATAAAATGAAACAAATTTTGACAATGTTATTTCCTAAAAATGAGATTGAAGATACCCATTCTTCCCCAGGTAGAGGCGATTTCATCATTACTTGCAAAAATGACAAGAAAATACTCATTGATAATAAAGATTATAGTTCAAATGTACCAAAAAAAGAAATCGATAAATTTGAAAAAGATATTCGCGAAAATGCTGATGTTTTTGGAGGACTTCTCATCTCCAATTCTTCAGGTGTAAGCAAAAAAGATGACTTCCAAATCGACATAATCAACTCCAAACCTGTTATGTACCTCCATAATACCAATAATAATAACAATAAAATTAAATGCGCGATTGATTTAATAGAATCTATTCTTTGTGCAAATCATATCGATTTTCAAGATAAAGAAATTTGCGACAAATTATCCAAAATTTCTTCCGAAATCAAAAGAAAAATTAACAAAATTAAAAGAGATATGGATAAACATGCAAAAAATATCATTGAAACCGTGCTAAATATTGAAACACTCGTTAAAGACGTTTTTTTAAATACAAAAACCAAATATTAAATTACCTACATCCATGTAGAATAAAAATATTATATATATATATATGGATTATGTAATAAAATTAATAACACTTGGGGAAGCAGGTAGTGGAAAAACAACTTTGGTATCAAGTGTTTGTAATCAGGTAAAAACGCCAAGTTATCAACCGACAATAGGTGTGGAATTTAGTGTTTTATATTTCCAAAGGGGTGGGAAAAATTTGAAATTGCAGTTTTGGGATACAGCTGGACAAGAGTGTTTTGCACCGATAGTGAAGAGTTATTATAAAAATATAGCCGGCGTTTTTTATGTAATAGACTTGACGAGTTCTAGGTCATTAAAAAATATCGATTTTTGGTTAAATGAATTTAAAAATTATAGTAACTGTGAGACGAAAATGATAGTTATTGGAAATAAAAGTGATTCTAAAAGAAGAATAATTTCAAAAGAAGAAATGGAGGAAAAATTTAGAGAGAAAAAGCTATTATATATTGAAACATCGGCAAAAAATAATGTCAATACAGATATTGCTTTGTCTAAAATGATTGATTATATAATTAAAAACTTTGAATTAGATAATCATCCAGGAATAAGCGGTGGTAAAAAAAAACAGTTGATTTTAAAGAAAAGAGATACTTGTTCTTATATGGAACAAGCTAGTTGTTGTAATATAAGTTAAGGTTGGTAAACCTTTCTAGCAATGAAATCGAAACTCCAATTTTTACCATTCAAATTAACATCCATACCTTTATCATTTAATAATCGAATATGTAGTTTTTTTAAATTTACCGGTCCAAAATAAGACCTTTTTTTATATTCTAAATTAACTTCTTGTACCATTGTTTGTTTGTCGTGACCCAGGGGAAACGTTACATTTATTTTTGCCAAAATATCAGCACTATTGGGACTAGAATACCTCTCTGTTCTTTGTCCGCTCATTGCCAAACGTATTTGGTCTATAGTATATCTTTGTTTTGAAGTTAAATTGGAAGATAAATCTTTATTTGCATATTTTTTACCACAATGTATATTACTTGGATTTACATATTCTGGATTTGTAAGGTTGCAATTTTTTCCCATTGTTGTTTTCACATAATAACTTGGCATTGTGAAAGCAGAAACATTATTTTGAAACGATACTAAATTTTGATTAGGTTTATTATTATTGAAATCGTCAAGAGCAATATACAAATATGTGGGTCCTGTTATATCCAATGTTGCCTCTCCTGTTATACTGGCATTGGCGCCCAAAATATAATCAGTATTCCGAAACCCTAGCAACCAACCCAAATTATAATCCATTTTTCCACCATTTCCTGTAGTAGAACATAATGGAACATTTAATGAATACCAGTCTATTCCTATAGCATAACTCATATTATTTGCTACTGTAATTTTATATGATATCGGGTCATATGAAAAAGTTATTCTATTAGTTTTACTATTTAACTCATCAATTAAGTTTGCTGAATTGTCGGGTATTACATTGTAATTTCCGTTTTTTATATAAACACTACTTATATCGGTATAGGTGTAATTACCAGAAGAATCAGGACCAACTTCTCTTTTTTCAACAAAATAATCCGTTCCATAATCTTTCGCAAAAACATACCAACTATTGGGAATAGTTGCATTACTAAATGTAATTTCTGAAACATTTTTTATTTCTGGAACCAAATTTACATTAAAATTAGTAGCTGTTTCCAATATTCCAGTTTTATATGTTGTATTTTCGGGGTCACAACCACCAATATCACCTTGTCCAGTTGATGCATATTTTGAAATTGTTCTGTATATACTATTAATTGTCACAGGAACTACGAAAGAAGTTATTAAAAGACGATTTTTATAATCAGTTGTTATATTGTCAAAGGGCGCTGGATTAACATTTTGCATTCCCGTTATCCGCGTCTCACCCATAATATCCTTATCATACAATACTGCTTTCCTTGGTTCTCTGCTATTTACAGGAATAGCTTTCCTTGTAATACTTTCAGTAACTATTTCATCGTCGAATAAATCCCTCACGGTTTCATCTTTTTTATTAGTTAAAAGTGTTTCTTGAATTTTATCAAAAAAATCAAGAAACGTATCTTTCGAGTCTTTGTCAATTTGATTTTCTTCAAATTTTTTTTCAAACTTTTTTTTAAATTTAGAAACGGTCGAAACTATTTTTGCATTTGTTAATGGGAGCTCTGTTCCTAATCCAATTATATTTACCAACTCTTCTATATTATAATTTTTTATATCAAAATCTGTTTTTGACATATATATCTAATCAATATTTAAAATTGATTTTAAATATTGATTAGTTTAATTTATATAACTCTAACATATCTAAAAATATAATGCAAGGAGAAACAAAAACATCGAATAATTGCCAAATTTGTTTTGAAAAAGACACACATAAAAAGATTCAATGTGGGTTTTGTGATTTTATTGGATGTAAAGATTGTGTAAAAAATAGTATTTTGTATTCAAAAGTTGACCCTTGTTGTCCAAAATGCAACCATGCTTGGAACTTGGAATTTTGCACCGACAATCTCACAAAATCATTTATGACAAATGAATATAAAAAACATAAAAAAGAATTGCTTTTTGAGATTGAAAAAAGCAAGATTCCAAATACGATGAATTATGTATATAATGCCTGTAGAATTGAAGAAATTGCTCTAAAAATTGATAAAAAACATCAAGAATTAATACAAATTGAAGATATATGGCAAAAATGTAAAAATGAAATTTCAAATCTAAAAAAAGAAAAAATAAATATTGGGAAAAAAAAAGAAAAACGTGTGTTCAAAAAAAGATGTCCAAATAATAATTGTAACGGATTTCTTACCACAAAATATAAATGTTATAGTTGTCAAGCTCGCGTTTGCGCGGATTGTTACGAAATAAAAAATTTTGGAAAAGGCGAAACAAAAGAACATATTTGCAATCCGGATAATGTTGCAAGCTTTAAAGCTATAAAAGATGAAACAAGAAGTTGTCCAAAATGCGCAATACCTATTTTCAAAATAAGCGGGTGTGACCAAATGTGGTGTGTAGAATGTAAAGTAGCGTTCAGCTGGAAAACTGGGTTGGAAGTTAGTGGTATTATACATAATCCGCATTTTTATGAATGGAAGCGAAATAATAAAGATAGTTTGCGAAACGTAGGAGAGATTTTATGCGGTGGTTTGCCTGATTATCGTATTATTAGAAACTATATTAGATATGCAAAAAATACATTACAATTGGTTGGTAATTTTGAAAGATTTTCAAGTAATTTTGGGGACGGGTCTGGATTTTATTTGTCCATGCCAATATTTAAAAATGCTACCGACCAAACATTGTTTTTGTGTTGGATGTATCAAAAATGGCAAGGAATAAATCATTTTCAAAATTATGTATTAAATTCTTTAAGAACAAAAGCAAATAATCAAGATTCGGCATTGAAACACAGAATTAAATTTATTAGAAATAAAATCAATGAAAAAGAGTTTAAAAGTTATATTATGAGAAATGATAGGTCACGTCAAAAAATATTAAAACAATTACACATTTATGAGATGTTTAATGTTACAACATTGGAAACATATAATGATATATTTCACATAATCGTTGATATTAGCAATGAAAAAGATAAAAAAGTAATCAATTACAAACATAATATGGATGATTTACCAGAGTCTATTATAGTAGATTTACAAAAATCTGCAAAAAAAGCATGCAAAAAAATTTATGAAAATTTGGTAAGAATGGATGAAATTCTCGTATATTGCAATAAAGAATTATATAAATTAAGTAAATTATTTAATCAAGTAGTTAATTTTATTTTACCAACATCTTATCAAATCTCTATAAAACATGACAATATATACTTTCAACCAAAGGAGAAAATTATTGGTAAAGATGGTATCCGTTTGAAAAAGATAAGTAAAGAAAAACAAAAGAAACATATGGAAGATTGTCAATGGTTATTGGAGATTGATACCTTTGATACCAAAATTTTTTGGGACAGATGGTTCCACGATGGTATCAAAGCACAAACCCGATTCGAACAGAGGGATTGGGAAAATCTGGAAAAGAAGGATATTGTGAAAAATCTTTTAAAATATTAGAAATATTAGAAATATTAGAAATATTAGAAATATTAGAAATATTAGAAATATTAGAAATATTAAATTGAAAAAAATATATTTTTTTTTATTTTAATTAAAAATGGAAAAACACCTTAAATCAGTGTATGGTTTTAATAATTTTAGAGAAAAACAGAAAGAAATTATTTGCGATTTATTAAACAAAAAAGATGTATTTACCATATTGCCAACGGGCGGAGGCAAATCGCTTCTGTATCAATTTCCAGCAACATTTACAAATAAAATAACTATTGTTGTATCCCCGCTTATATCTTTAATGAATGACCAATGTCAATATTTAAATTCAAAAAATATAAAAACAGTTTGTTTAAATTCCGAATCGTCGGTTCCTTATTCACAATATACAGATTATCAAATAATTTATACTACACCTGAATTTATAACACCTCGAATTATAGCATTTGCAAGATTAAAAGAACATATTGGTTTATTCGCAATCGATGAAGCACATTGTGTATCCCAATGGAGTCACGATTTTCGAGAAAGCTATCAAAAGTTAAAAATAATTAAAGAAAAACTACCCGGAATACCGTTGTTGGCGGTCACGGCCACAGCTACGCCTCGCGTTATTAAAGAAATGTATGAATTTCTTGGTTTGAAAGATGCATGTGAATATTTTCTTGGTACTAGAAGAACAAATTTATCAATAAAAATTTTACCGAAACGTCTTTTTAAAGATTGTGAATTTAATGAACCGACCATTGTTTATGTACAAACTAGGAAATTGTGCGAAAAACTGCATAACAACTTTATTAAAAAAAATATAACTTCCGCTTGTTATCATGGTGGAATGCGAAAACAAGATAAAATTAGGAGTCATGAAAAATTCATTAATGGGGAAGTTATTGTAA
>Ga0209302_10002318_pt1 | contig 11092 bp, 6 predicted proteins | sample ArcOceMetagenome_2_FD_187445 | JGI IMG/M metagenome (GOLD analysis project Ga0209302, IMG submission 187445) | Marine eukaryotic phytoplankton communities from Arctic Ocean - Arctic Ocean ARC135M Metagenome (SPAdes) (version 2) | ecosystem: Environmental > Aquatic > Marine > Oceanic | place... | reverse complement strand
CGCTTCCTGGGCGAGCTGGCGCAGGCGCGGAACGACGGCATCGACATCGAGCGCGCGAGCACGACGTGGTCGACGTCGTCCTTCACCTCCTACCACGGCCAGCTGCTCTCGCTGGCGGTGCAGTGGTGGGTCGCGATCGAGATCGAGCGGGCGATCAAGAAGAACGCGAGCTTCTAGAGTGCACACGGCGCACTCGAGACTCTAGCACCGGGACCCCCTGCGGGGGTGTTAAACAGCGGACATATGAGTGTTAACCAGCGGACATTATCAGAGTGTGTCGGCCGCGTGTGGTATCATTAGCGTGTGCGTTTTGACACAGTGCTCAGTGGGGTGCCACCCTAGAGCCTAGTAATAAAAATAAGAGAGAGGTGGCAGATGCGGTGTCGAGATCGTGTGATTTTTGTGAACGAAAGAAGCTGGACACACAAAAAAAAGCCAATAGAGAGACAAAAATCACGGTGACCGCCACGTGCCAGCCGCCCGCGCCGACGAGCGAAACCGCGCGAAACCGGCGGGCCTAAAGCCCACCATTCCGCGCCGCCGCGTTCGCACACGGACCTACCCACACGCGCACATCTCGACGCCCACGCCATCTATCTGCGCTTGAGCAAATGACGCAGCGCAGCGAGAGCTGTAGCGAGAGGCATAGCGAGAGGCACGAGGCAGCTCGGCAAGGAGGACGCGAAGGCGAAGCCACCAGCGGACGGTCACGTAAGCGTGACCCTTTTCCGTAGCCCGAGAGAGGGACGGACTGGCATCGTCGAGCCCCGAGTCGCGTGGCGATGAGTGAGGCGTCTCCTCTTGCCGAGAGCATCAGTCTTCTCGGCTGAGTGGCAGTGCCTTTCCATACGCCGCAGCGAAATTCTCTCCAGTGCGCTGCGACATGATCAGGTACTTTGCCACGCACTTGTCCAAGCACTCTGACTCGCTCGATCGAAGGGTCTTGGTCATCCCAAAGTCAGTGACGCAGAGGTCGAAGCAGCGATCCGCCAGCTCGTTGACGCTCCTCAGCGCACGGAGTTGCTGGAGCCGCTGCATCTCACTGAGCTGCTCATTGACCGTCAAGGCTCGCGGTGCCGTGCTGCGCCACATATTTGTCGCGCGGAGGCTGGCGCACGCGGAGCTGACGCGCTGTGAGACTGCGCTGGGGCGTCGGCGATGACTTACTTGCTTACCGTCCATCTTACCACCCTCCCGGAGGAAGGAAGATAAAGAAAGACATGCGAGGGAGAAGAAAAGATAACTGCTGCTCCTGTGCTGCTCGGCCCAGTAGCAGCCTGAGTAGCCTCGTAGTAGCCTCGTGGTAGCCTTGTAGTAGCCTCGTAGTAGCCTCGTAGTAGCCTCATAGTAGACCTCGTAGTAGACCTCGTAGTTGACCTCGTAGTGACCTCGTAATGACCTCGTCGTAGCCTCGTAGTGACCTCGTAACGGGCGGCGACACAGCCGGCGCGATGCTGATCTACGAGCGGGAGGGACCCTGTGTAGGCCACGTTGAGACACGTCCGGTACTTAGGTGCCGGGCTGAGTCAGGCTAACCGAAGATCACACGGGACCCTGGGTGCATGGGCTACTCCTAGTCGAAGGCCACTCTCGATCTTTGTTTCAACGTCCTCGTGCGCCCCACGCGTATTTCGCCGCGCCAGTCAGGGGCCGCAGGGCCGTGTAGTACCCTTCGCGCTTCGTTCGCGGTTCGGGGGTGCACGGCAAGGCCCGGAGCATCGGTTACGTACTGCAGTCAGCAGCGCCGACCGGGCCGAGTCCCTAGGTGTATAGGAGTGTATCATCATCGCCGCACACCGTACCTTTGTGTCTGGGGGTGTGAGGGGCCCTGGGGCTATCGCGGAATTGTGTAGCGTCGTGAGTCGTGTGTCCTGTGTAAAGTAGCGTCGTGAAAACCCAACTAATCTTATCTTATTCTCTTATCTTATCATTCAGAAGGAAGACGCCCCGCGGCCTTTACTGTATCCTTGCCGCCCTTTGCTGTATCCTTGTTATCCTGCGTCACCTGTCTCTGATCCTATCCCCTCGCTTCGTCCGCCCACGCCGCCTCGCCTCGTACCCTGGACCCGTCTCCGCCTGCATGCCGAGAGATGCCTCCAGCCCACGGGCGGCGTTGGCAGCGACCGCGTCGCTGGCGGCGCCCCCGCCCGCTTCTCCGCGCACCGGCGCGAACGCGACGGCGGCGCGGAAGTGCGCCTCGGCCTCGCGCGGCCGCGCCTGCTTGAGCAGGGGCTAAGGGTAAGAGGGTGTGGCAGTGCATGGCTGAGCAGGCACGTGGACATCACATCGCGGGCGCGCCTGCTTGAGCAGGGCGGCGCCGAGGTTGACCTGCGAGGAGGGGTCGGCGGGCCGCAGCGCCAGCGCCGCCCGCAGCGCCTGCGTCGCCTCAGGCCAGCGCTGCTGCCGGCGCAGCGCGTCAGCGAGCGCGTTGAGCGGCGCGTGCTGCTCCTGCTTGGGTGGGGTCAGGGTTGGGGTTAGGGTTGGGGCTAGGTTTGGGGGTTGGGGTCAGGCTCAGGGTTAGAGCGGTGCGTGCTGCTCCTCAGGCGCGGCCTGGTCCGTGTGCTGCGGCGAGAGCGCGGCTCGTGCATGGTGCGCCGCCTCCGCCGCCACGCCGCCCACCGCGCCGCCCACCGCGCCGCCCACCGCGCCGCCCTCCGCGCCGCCCTCCGCGCCGCCCTCCGCGCCGTCTAACGCACCGCCGCTTGGCGTGGGCGTGGGCGTGGGCGTGGGCGAGGGCGGGGGCGCGAGCGCCAGCAGTGCGCGCGACGCGAGTAGGTGCGCGTGCGGGTTGGGGGCGGGCACGGCGCGCAGTGCGCCGCGTGCATGCGCGAGGGCTGCGTGCGCGTCGCCACGGCCGAGAGCGAGGCGCGCTAGGTGTAGGTAGGCGTAGTGGTAGAAGGGCTCGATGCGCAGCGCCGCCTCGAAGAGCGGCACCTGGTCAGGGCCAGGCTTAGGGGTAGGGATAGGGTTAGGGTTAGGGTTAGGGTTAGGGTTAGGGTTAGGCCTCGAAGAGCGGCACCGCCTCCGCGTCGCGCCCCGCCTGCGCAAATAGGTCGCCCAGCTGGTAGGTGGCCTTAGCAGAGCCCGGGTAGGCGCGCCTCGCGGCACCGAAGAGGCTCGCGTCATCTCGCCACGCGAGATTGCGCCGCAGCGTACGCGCGCCCCCCGCGGTCAGCCCCGCGCAGAGCAGCGCGCGCGCGAGCCAGCGGCGAGCGCGGCGGTGGCGGCGGCGGCGGCGCAGCGCGGCGAGGGCGGCGGCTGCGAGCACGCATGCACAGGCGCACGGCACGTAGAGAAGCCGCTCCGCGACCACGAAGGCGAGCGGTGCCACCACGTGCGAGGCCGGGGCATAGGCGAGCAGCAGCAGCAGCCACCACCACAGCAGCGCACGCGCCTCGCGCAACGCCGCGGCCGGCACGGCGGCGGTGACAGCGGCGACGGCGGCGGGCGCAGCCCCGGTGGCGGCGGCGGCGACGGCGGCGGCGGCGGCGGTGGCGTGGCCTCCTGCGGCGCCGCCCTTCAGCTGGCGGCAGAGCTCGATGAGTCTGGCGCGGCAGAGGAGCAAGAGGGAGAGGGCGGCGCCGCCCGCGTAGGTGAGCGCGGCCGGCAGGTTAGCGGCGTCGGCGAGGCTGGTGGCGAGAGGGATGGCGGCGTGGGAGTAGTCAGCGGAGAGGGTCGCCGGCCAGACGAGCAGCGTGAGCCCGGCGGCATGCACGCGCGCATAGGAGAGCAGCGTCGGCAGGTTGGTGCGGCCAGGCGGCAGGAAGGCCAGGGGGTTGTCGAGGCGGCGGAAGGTGTGCCGCAGCGACCCCGCCATATACATGCGCACAGCGGCGAATCCGAGCAGCGCGCACAGCAGCGGCGCCCACCGTGCGCCCAGCCGCAGCCACGGCCGCCGCAGCCACGGCCGCGGCGCGCCGCCACAGGCCGCGCCGGCCGCGTCGGCCGCGGCGATGGGCGGCGCGATCAGCAAGTCCCACGCGGCGCACGCGGGCAGCAGCACGAGCGCCGTCTCCTTGCAGCCGAGCGCGAGCAGCAGCAGCACCAGGGCGCCCAGCCGCACCGAGCACCACCCCACTGCGCTGCGGCAGCCGGCGGCGCGCGCGTGCAGGCGGAGGGCGCCCAGGCCGAGGACGGCGCTCAGCAGGTCGGCACGGCCGACGCAGTAGGCGACGGCCTCCGAGTTGAGTGGGTGCACCGCAAAGAGCAGCGCCGCGGCGAACGCCGACGAGCGCCGCCGCAGCGTCGCTCTGGCATGGCACCACAGCAGCAACGTCGCCAGCCCATGCAGCAGCACGTTGACCGCGTGGAAGCCTCGCGCCCCGCCGGCCGCATCCAACCGGCAGTTGAGCCAGAGCGTCAGCACGGTCAGCGGGCGGTACGAGCCGTGCGATCGCGCGCTGCCGGCGGGCGTGCCCCAGAAGTCGGTGTGTAGGACGCTCGACCACCCGGAGGCGCGCTGCACGCTCGGGTTGTGCTCGATGGCGGGGTGGTCGTCGAAGACGAAACCGTTAGGCAGAGTGTTCACGAAGGCCAGCATGCCGACTGACATGGCCACGAGACCATCCGACGCCCCGCGACTTTTCATCGAGACGCGCCGTATTGGCGACGTGTGGCTGAACTTTGTTTCTGTGGCCTTTGTCCGTCTAGCTTCTAACTATCTGCTACCGCGTCGCGAGCCGAGAGTCTTCTGTGTAAGAAATTTACAACAACGAGAAGACGACTGGTGCTTCCTGCCGAAGGGGTGCAAAATTCGGCGGACCTCACACCTGGCTGTCAGCCAATCTAGAGGTGGCGGAAAAGCGCTCTCGGTTCGTGTGGGACAAGCGGGTGATATTGCGTGTACTTTGGCTTTTTTTGGCGCTGGGTTGGCAGTGGCCGCGCGCGCGCCGTGCATACCGAGTTGGCCACCTTAATGGCCACCGGCCTGCATACCGAGCTGGCCACCGGCCTGCCACCGAGCTGGCCACCGGCCTGCCACCGGGCTGTCACCGCGCGCGAATGCTCCGCGTCTCTCTATTCTTGGCCTGCCTCTTACCACCACTCGCCTCAGCAGGCTGCAACGAGTCGTGGGCGGTGAACTACAATGCGACTGATGCAGACGCTGTCACCTGTCACGGGCCGCCGCAGCACCTCGCCTTTGTGGTTGCGGTGCCAGGAGAAGCCGTGGCTGGCACGCTCCTTGAGCCCGCGCCAGTCGTGGAGCTGCGCGATGCAGAGCAGCGACGCGTGCTCGCACATGGAGGTGGCGTCGTCGTCATCGCCAAATACCAGGTGGCTATCTGGCAGCGTGCTAGCGACGGGAGCACTATCAAGGGGAGTGCCGGCAGGAAGGTGACGGGCGCCTCCTACCTATTCATGCGGTCGTGGCCGGTCAAGGTGGAGGCGGGACGCGCCAACTTCACCGGTGTCGTGCGGGAGACTACAGTCGGGGCCTACAACGTCACGTTTATCGTCAGAGGCGCCTCTTCCGCGGTGGCCGACCTGATGATTCACCAGCACGACACCGTTCACCACGACCCCGATGACCACGACACCGTTCACCAGCACGACACCGCTGAAGTTGGCGCGTCCCGCCTCCACCTAGAGTTTGTGGTTCGGCCCGCGGCGCCAGCGCTGCTGCTCCTCATGCGGCAGCCCGGCGGCGGCGAGGCGTGTGCGCCACTCGGCTCGCAGCCCCGCATACTGCTGAAGGATAGCTACAACAACACGGTGTCGCTCCTCGACGGCGAGGCGGTGGTGGCCTCCGCGGTGCTGGGTGTCCACCCTCCGCTGTGCACCGCTCAGCACCGAGCCAGCAGCGGCTGCCCGGTGCTGGAGGGTGGACCCGGTGCTGGGCAGCCGCTCGAGCTAGCTGCCGACGGCACGCTACTCGGGGTGACGTCGCAGACTCTGGCCGCGGGTGGCGCCGCCTTCGGCTCGCTCGGGATCCCGGCCGGCAGGGCGTGGCGCCTCGTCTTCAGCCTCGACAGCAACAGCAGCGTGGGCGGCGGCGGCGGCGGCATCCACCTCACCACCACGTCGGATGCCTTCGACTGCCACGGCGCGCCGGCAGCGCTGCGCAGCCTGCCGGGCTGGCCGCCCATGCTCGAGGTCGTGGATGCCGACGGCGTGCGCGCCACTGGGGTGGGCGGTGAGGTCGAGCTGCGCAGCTACCTCGAGTTTAACGACGGAGGGGTGAGGGAGCACGGCCGCCTCGTGCGCCGCTACCACGCGCCTCACGACGTGTGGAGGACCGACCTCTCGCCCAATGGTGGCCACACCTTCGGCATGTACTTCACGGTGCACGACAGCTTCTACCCAGCCACCTCGCAGGTAGAGGTGGGCCTCGACGGCGTGGGGTCGATGGGGTTGTGGGAGAGCGTCGTCGACGCGGCGACGGGGGCACTCACGACGATCTCGAGGGGCGACGCGCGGGGCTACGGGGGCGGCCCGCGCTACGCTGAGGCGGGCGTGTGGGAGTACACGCACGCCACCGACCCGCTGCGGAACCAGAGCGACGCGGCCGCCTCGATCGCTCTCATCTTCCGCGCCAACTTCTCAGGCAACCTCTCGCTCGACTACGGGCGCGAGGTCACCGAGGGGCTGGTGGGCACCGACCGCGGCCTGCGCATGAGTGGCGGCTGCTGCGAGCTCGTCCTCGACGGGGAGGCCTTCCCGCTCTACGTGCCGCAGATCCGCATCGTCAGGCTGCGCGCGCTCAACACCGGCCTGCAGGGCGGCTACGGTCGCGGCGACAGCATCGAGGTCGCCTTCAACATCAGGACGGACCGCGCGGGGCTGCCGCTGCGCAAGGTCTTCGACCGGACCATCCTCGAGCGGCTCGTGCTGCTCGGCGACGACGAGAACGTCCTGCGCAACCTCGACGCCCGCCGCAGGAGAATCCGCTCCTCGCTTGGCGACTCGCCCGCGTCGGTCTCCGGCGTCTGGGTGGACAACTGCACGCTGCTCATCGTCGCGGGGCGCAACGTCAGCGGCGCCTTCAGCGAGACCGGCGTCACCAACGCGCGCGTGCGGGACGACATCCTCGAGCTCTACGACATGCGGCGGCGGCTGCGGCAGCCCTCGACGGCAACGTCGGTCCTGCTGTCCGGCAGCTTCGGTGCGACCGCAGGGCTCGACGGTAGGGGGCACCCGCTACGGCAGGTGCTGGACACGGATGCGATGCGCCAGTGGGAGCCAGAGTTCCCCAGCCAGGACGGCCCCTTCGATTGGCACGAAGGCGGCACGGGCGACATAGGCGACAGCGACACGCGCGAGCATGCCGCAGCGGCCCGAGGATACGACGATACCGTCTACGGGGTGAGCGAGTGCGAGGCCGAGGTGGGACGGAGCATGGGCTCCTTCGAGAGCAGGTACGGCGCCGAGCGCTGGACTGCCATCGAAGGGTACTACAACTCCAACACGAAACGGATGGTTTACGTCGAGGAGCCGCAGGTAAATATGGAGGCGTGGAGCCATGTTGACAGAGGCACCTCCTCCTCGGGCATATGGTCCGAGGTGCCGACTGATTACGGACGCACCTCAGAGCCAGGTGCACCTCAGAGCCAGGCACCTTTGACGTGGCAGAGACGGCACGTCGGACCTTGGTCGACCGGTGGCGGCGCGGATGGCGGCAGCGCTGCGGCTGCGGCTGCGGCTGAGAGGGCTGCGGCTGTGGGTTGAAGGTCCGACGTGCCCTCTGACGTTGGCTTGTCGTAGAGGCAGTTATGTGTTTTTAGGCCAATTGATAACTTACATGCAAGGATTTGGGTTCACGCCCCAGCCAACACGGCGCGCGGGTCGCCTCTTGCGGCCCTTGAGCACCTATGCCAGCCATTTCCTGTATCGTGAGCCTTCTCACGCTCGCGGTGACCGCGGTTGCGGAGCTGTGCTCGATCGGGAAGATCGGACACGTGCACTTCGCTGAGGATCCTTCGAAGAGTGCCGTGCTGGCAAGCGTCTGCTGTCCTGAGACGTGCGACCGTTGTGGAGGAGTCGACTGCTGGTCGCAGCCAGGAGGACTCGACTGCTGCGCCAAGCACGTTTACAATCTAGGCCTGCAGTGCACCGAGGACGAGGAGACGGGCTGCGTGTTGCCAAAGCCGACAGCGATGGTCCTGCCCGCGCAGCAGCGGGAGCGGTCCTGCCTCGACATGTGGAGTGCGGCCTTTCCAAACGAGCGAGAGGTGCCCTGCCACCCAAACTCCCAGCCTGCGCCGGCACATGCTACAGCCAGCGGCCGCACCCCGTGCGCAGGACTGGGGCAAGAGGTCCTGTAAGTACAAGGTCGAGTGGCAGCAGTGCGGCGACTTCTACGCGCCGTGCCAGTGCTCGTGCGGCTACTGCGCGCCGACGCGCGAATCGTGCGACCCGCGCACGGCGATGCACGCGACCGCGCCACCGCTGCATGCACCGCCAGGCTCCGCGATCGCGCCGTCCTCGTCCTCGCCCTCAGGCCCGGACCGGCGGCCCACGGACACCAGCACGCGGCTCCCACGGGAGGCGGTCCCGCCACGCCTGCGGCCGCTGCCGTCTCCACCGCCGCCGCCGCCGCCGCCGCCGCCGCCGCCGCCGCATCGGAAGCATCCGTCGCTGGATCCATCGGTGGGCCTGGGGGTGGCTCCCGCGCGCCGCCCAGCGCCGCCCAGCGCCGCGCCGCAGCTGCCGTGGGCCGCCTGGCTTGCCACCTTGGTGGCGAGGCACCTGGGGCTGCACCTGGACGCGGCGGCGGCGGTGCTGCTGCTCGCGCTGCTGCTCTCCGTCGGCGTCTCCCTCGCGGTCGGCCTCGTCTCCCTAGCCTGCCACCGCGCCTCGCAGCCCGACGCGCCATCGTGGATGCGCCGCTGCTCGTGCGTGGGTGAGCGTGGGGCCTACGCCGTGGTCGGCGTCGACGTGGCCGCCCCGCCGCCCTTCCAGCTCACGCCGTCCGTCCTCTCGGGACGCGAGCCGCCACCGCCTCCGCCGCCGCCGCCGCCGCCCGTGCCGGGTGGGCGCGGGCGCGGACGTGGACGCGGGCGCGGCGGAGGGCGCGGGGCCGGGCAGGCGCGGCGAGGGCGCGGAGGTGCGCCGACCAAGCCCGCGCCGCAGGCGACGCGTGGCGGTGGCGCGTCGCGCAACGGGTCGTTGGCGGTCGATGGGCGCGGGGGCGCGGCGGGGTTGTCGGAGAAGTATGAGGAGGGCGAGGGCTCTGTCGATGAGCTTGAGGAGTACGAGGACGACATTGGGCCGGACGACTCCGTGTCAGTCGCGTGGATGTCGAGCGAGGAGAGGTGCGCGACGGGCCGTTTCACACACGTGTGCGCGCGCGCGCGCGCACACGTCATGCATGCACATGCACATGCGCGCGCGCGCGTGTGTGCCCACGGCGCGAGCTGTGGTATGCGGCGCTCGAGGGGCGGCAGCTGGGCGAGGCCGAACCCCAACCCCAACCCCAACCCCAACCCTAAGCAGATATGCGGCACGCGAGGGGCGGCAGCTGGGCGAGGCGGTGCCGGTGACGATCGAGGGGCCCGACGGCGACAGGCACGCGATCGAAGTCGACCTGCGCGGCATCGCGAGCACTGCAGAGCTGCGGCAGGGCATGCTGCAGGGCTACCGTGAGCTGCTCGACGTGCCTGTGGCCGCCGCTGCCATCTGCGTGCAGGCGCGCCTCGCCAGCGGTGCCTCGCAGCTGCTCGCCGACGCGACGCCGCTCACCGAGCAGCTGCTCGGCGCCGTCTCCTTCTACGTGTGGGCCGACCTCGAGCCCGCTGACCTGTACGGTGTAGACGAGCCCGGCCCAGGTGAGGTGATGAGCGACGCAGGGGCGCCAGCGGGCCCGATCCTGGGCATTGCCACGCTCGCAGCCTTCGGCACCGACCGAGAGTTGTTGAGCGCAGCTGCAGGCAGGTGATCGAGCTGAGCGAGAGGGGCGCAGCTGGGGGAGAATGGGGGAGTCGGCTCCGTGGGGTATATAATCTGTGTGCCGCTCTCTACTTTATTTGGAACTCCCCAGCCGCAGCGTCGGAGTCCCTAAATCCGACACCCCACATACGTGCCCGCGGCGCGGTGCGGAGGCTATATTAACACGTTTCAGAATGAACTCCTCTTGCCTGCGTGTCCAGTCGCAGCTTATGCGCTACGCCTACCAGATGCGGGAGCAGGACTTGTTGGTTGTGCCTTTGGTCATCGGCTTCCTCATGGTGCCCAACCCTCCCAACCCTCTCGGCTTGAGCATGCATGCATGGTGGCTTGGCCACTGATGGCCACGCTGTGTGTGACTGTTACTGGTACTGACGCAGATGCCGGCGCAGATGCAGGCGCAGATGCAGGCGCAGATGCAGGCGCAGATGCAGGCGCAGATGCAGGCGCAGATGCAGGCGCGGATGCTGGCGCAGATGCCAGCGCAGATGCAGGCGCAGATGCAGGCGCAGATGCAGGCGCAGATGCAGGCGCAGATGCAGGCGCGGATGCTGGCGCAGATGCAGGTGCAGGCGCAGGTGCAGGCGCAGGTGCAGATGCAGGTGCAGATGGAGATGCAAGCACGGCATGTGCAGATGCAGGTGCAGCAGACACAGGTGGAGATGCAACGGGGGGGGGTACCGCCCTCGATCAGCCGCGGCCAAGAACAGCAATGGCAGCAGCAGCGCCCTGACCGCGGCCAAGAACAGCAATGGCAGCAGCGTCAGTCGCAGCCAACAGCAGCAGCCCCGCGCGATGATGCGCCGCCCCCGCAACAGCAGCAGTCGCAGCAAACAGCAGCAGCCCCGCGCGACCAGCGCGTTGCGCAGCAGGGAGCATCAGCAGCCTTGCAGCGTCAGCACCTGAGAGCCAAGGCGCCCGAGGAGAGCGCGCTCCGCAAGGACGTGGCTAAGCGCGCCAGTCAGCAGCAGAAAGAGCAGGACCGCGCCGCTGAAAGCGCCGCGCACGCGCCACGCAGTCTTGCACTTGGAATGCAGATGACAATCTCAGGGCCGGTGTCAGGCTCAGTCGAGCAGCTCGAGGAATACCTCAGTCAACATGCCCAGCATGTGCCCCAGACGGTGGGCTTCGTCTACACCCAGTCCCAGCCCCGTGACATCCCTGAGCACGACCTCGGACTGTCCGCACGCGGTGCGATGCTACTCCTAAC
>Ga0209302_10002317_pt1 | contig 11093 bp, 8 predicted proteins | sample ArcOceMetagenome_2_FD_187445 | JGI IMG/M metagenome (GOLD analysis project Ga0209302, IMG submission 187445) | Marine eukaryotic phytoplankton communities from Arctic Ocean - Arctic Ocean ARC135M Metagenome (SPAdes) (version 2) | ecosystem: Environmental > Aquatic > Marine > Oceanic | place... | reverse complement strand
CTTCTCAGCAAACTCTAATAAATCTATTGTTGCCTTATGGTTCTTGTTTTCACTTAATACTTCAGCAGCATCCATAATTTCCTTTTCGTACGGTCTGTAGAAATCTTGAATTTGCACAATAGCTTCTTTTTTAGATTCTAACGAATCATCAGACTTAATTATGTTGTTTAATTCCAATAGAACTAACTCCTCTTTCTTTTCTCCTATTGTTTGGAGCTTGTCGAAGGTAAGCTTGTAATACTGCTCAGCTTCTTTAGTCATTTCAGAATTCGGGAAAAACTTAATGAATGTATAGTAAGAGCTAACACATTGTCTATATCGCTCGTCTTGTTTATTTTCTATACTAGCTTCAGCATATTCATACCATGACTCTATTTTCAGGAAATATAACTCCTCTCTGAACTGAGAGTCTGGATATTTGTCTAACATAGTTTCTAGCGCTATGGTAGCAGATTTGTATTTCTGAGTTTTTACATATAACTGAGCTACTTCAAATGTTTTTTTCTCCAGTTTATAGCTTAACCGGAGCATCATGTTCTCACAGCTATCTTTTAGGTTAGAGCCTGGGTAGTTGTCTAAAAAAAACTGAAATTCATCTAATGCTGCCTTCGTATCTTTTTGGTCTAAGCTATAGTTGGGACTGTTGTTATAACTACTCATAGCAGATAGAAACATTAGCTCTTCAGCTTTAGCGCTTGTCGTGAAAGTCCTAGCGAAATTCTTACTATAATAATTAGAAAGGTAATAATCGCCTACACAGTAGTTGGTCTTGGCGTAGTAATAGTAAACATCTTCATAAAGAGCTGTACCTCTTACTATACCGATTAATTCATCGAAGATAGGTAGCGCTTTATAGCAGTCTCCTTCTTCGTAATACTTCACAGCATAATCGAATTTTTCTTGAATATTTTTGCTTCGCAATACTTTCCCATAACGCATAGCTCCATCCTTTTTACAGGCATGAAGAAGGAAGGTACAGCTTAAAAGAAGAAGGATAAATCGTAAGTTCATTATAACACTGGTTCAGAAATAACTGATAGCCCACAAAGATAGTGTTTCAGATAAGTCCTTTTTACAAAAGTTGTGAAATCTATGATTCATTTGGAGAAGCTTTCTTTCATTTAGTCATTACTTTGTGCAGAACATATTTATAGTTAACTTACGAATGTATATGGGGGAGTTATTAATTAATAAAGAGTAGCCGCATATATTACTTAGATCACACGTCACATTTAAATTTGTTTAAAATGAAAACACTTATCTCACTTGCTTACCTACTTTTTTTCTGCTCGCTAATTAGTGCAGAGACTATTTCTGATAATTTTAAACTTGTAGACGGATGTTTAGATGAGGAAGCGTGTAATTACAACCCAGAGGCTTTAGAAGATGATGGATCATGCTGCTATTTATTTTGTGGTTGTACTGATATCAGTGCCGTTAATTATTCTGAAATAAATGAATGTGATGATAATTCTTGTTTGTATTTAACGGATTGCTCGCTGCTTGAATCTAACATCGAAGAGAACTTAACCGTCTGCAGAGGAGGTTTAGTAGAATTGGAATCTGAATCTGAATATGCGGATGAGTTTGCTTGGTATTTGGATGGAGTTTTAGTTGGCAGTGAATCTAGCTGGAATTATATTCCTGAGACAGCTGGGAATGAAGTCATCCATCTGGTTACCTCTAATGAGTTTTGTGTGGACAGTACTGAGATTCTGTTGGATGTGTTTGTATTAGAATCTCCTGAACTAACTCATACAGGATTGAATTTATGTGAGGGTGAGCTTACGGAGCTAACAGCTATTAGTGAATTCCAAAATGTTTGGATTTTCGGAGGACAATTCTTAAGTTTAAACGAATCCGTAACTATCGGAAATGGCGGGCTTTATTCTGTGGTTAATGTAGATGAGGATTGTGTTTCTAACTCTGTAGGAGTCGTAGTAACCGTGAGTACTATTCCAGTGGCAGAAATTACATATAGTTCTACAGACTTTTGTGAGGGGACCTATGTGTTGCTAATATCTGCTGAGGAAGGAGATCATTTATGGACGTTAAATGGAGAAACTTATAGCACTAATTCTAGTACTCAAACTTCTTTAGAGGGTGAGTTTTTTTTACAGATAATGAATGATTCATGTGCGTCTAATATCGATTCTGTCGTATTAATAGAGAGACCATTTCCTATAGAGCCAGAATTAGAATTTACGGGTGGCGTGTTATACGCTACTGATATTGAAGGAGTCAGTTATCACTGGTATGTCAATGGAACTGAAGTAGCTGTCACGGAGGACAATTTTTATACTCCTACTATTAGCGGTGATTATATAGTGGAAGTTGAGTCAGAGTTTGGCTGCGAAACTTCTAGTGAGTTACTATTGGTTAATGGGATTGACGAATATGGACTGATAGCAGAGAAGCCTAGTTTTTACCCAAATCCTATGAATGATCAAGGGACACTTCTATTAGGTTTAAGTAGATTTGATTCTATGCAAATAATAGATGTAAACGGAAAAATAATTCAGGAAGTAGGAAGTTTGGAGTTTTTACCAAAAGTAATTATCCATAGTGCCAACTTAGATTCTGGAATTTATTACATCAGATTAAAGAGAAAAGAGGGTGCTTATGAAAGCTTGAAGTTTATAGTAGAATAAAACTAACCTAAGAGCCTATTTTAATAACCGTAACTACTCATTTTTTGAACTTTTAAGTAATGAACTTGTAGGTCATTAATTTTTAAACATACAAAATAATGTCCATCAGCTAAACCTGCCTCTGGTCTCCACGTGGATTCATATTTTTTTGCAGAAAGAACCTTTTCCTCTAAGTTGGCCACTTGCTCACCTTTCATGTTGAAAACTAATAGACTAGCTCGGGCATCTTTGAAAACCCCATAGCTAATAGTTAATTCTTCAGTAAAGGGATTTGGATGTGCTTTATATATAACACCTTTATCTAAATGGATGTCATTCATTCCGTTTGCTCCGCTAGAATCGAGAACAATATCCCACACGCCTTCTAATCCGTCCTTTCCATTATCGAAAAGATTGATTATCCTTTCGGTAGCGTTAAACACTCCTGAGTTTACAGAAGCAGCACCGTCAGCAGGAATATCCTCATCACCTGAGAAATACAACTGAGTGGTTAGTGTTGGACTGTTTGGAGGTGTGATTTTAAAATGAATATGAGAAGGTCTGAATTGTCCTCCAGGTATTAAATATTTTCCAGGTTTTATAGTTTCGAATAAGTAGAACCCTTCACTATTGGTAGTGACTTTTCCTCTTAGGTTATAACCTTGATTATCATAATCCCCATTATCATCAGCATGCCAGATGTCTACCACGGCACCTTCTATAAATTGAGAGCAATCTAACTTCATTACTCGCCCACTTATGACCAACTTAACCCCACTCTCGGTGCTTTCAGCTAGCTGACCATCGGTTAGTTCTGGAGGGTTTTCTGTGTAGAACGGTCCTTGCCCATATAAATCTTGTGTTGTGGCTGTGCAGCCTATGAAGTCTTTTTCGCTTTTCGTTTTTGCTTGAGGAACATGAGGTATTACAGCAGCTCCAAGTGCTGCTAGTGAGGTGTTTTTAAGGAAGCTTCTTCTGTTGGCGTTGGACATTATGTAATGGATTTATAAGAAAAGGTAAAACAATCCCTGTATTTCGCAGGAGGCTTAACATAAGTTATGATGCTAAAACTAGCTTAAAGGTTGTACATGTGACTTGAGACTAGCCTAATTAGGTTGGTGTTTGTCTCAATCTAAAGAAATTAGCTCAAATGCAGCGCCATCTTCGAAGGTGTATCCATTGAGAAGAGATTTAGCCTCCATTCTCTTTTTTCCTTGCATTTGTAGTTCTAATACTTCAATGAATCCATCAGTTGAGGCTACTAGTAATTCTTTATTGTGAATTTTAATAGTTCCTGGAATAGCTAGTGATTTTAGATCAGAAATTTTTGATTTGGAGATCTTGAATCCCGTCTTTTTGTCATCATTGAGAGTGGTCCATGCACCGGGAAAAGGGCTTAATCCTCTTATATGATCGTGTACTTTGGATTTGGTGAGTTCCCAGTTAATTTCACAGGTCTCTCTGTAAATTTTAGGAGCCGGATTTAGTTTGTTGTCTTCTGGCTGAAGCTTTTCTTTGGTTTCTCCTTGTTGGATTTGGTGTATAGTTTCTACTAGGCATGTAGCTCCTAAAATCATCATCTCATCATGAAGCTCACCTGCAGTCATGTTTTCAGAGATTGGAATCTCGATAGAGTTAATGATATTTCCGGTATCTATTTGTTGTTGGATAAAGAAAGTAGTAGCGCCAGTTTTCTTTTCTCCATTCATCACTGCCCAGTTAATAGGAGCTGCTCCTCGGTATTGGGGCAGGAGTGAGCCATGTAGGTTAATTGTTCCATATTCCGGCATTTGCCATACCATTTCTGGGAGCATTCTAAATGCCACTACCGAGAATAAATCAGCTTTTAATGATTTAAGCTCCTGATTGAACTCTAGGTTTTTAAGGTTTGGTGGTTGGAGAATTTTTAGTCCGCATTGCATCGCGTATTCTTTTACAGCTGAGAATTTAATTTTCTTACCACGTCCTGCTGGTTTATCCGTAGAAGTGATTACTCCTACCACATCGAAGCCTGCTTTTACTATAGCATCTAAAGACGCCACTGCAAAATCAGGTGTTCCCATGAATACTACTTTAAAATCTTTTGGCTTCATTCAAATATTAATTTTCGTTTTCCTAATTTTAAATAAAGAAAGGATAGCGTTCCTAACATGCTGAAATAGATGAGATCTACTATCCATACGATGTGAATAGGTTGGCGATTAACTTCTACCAAATAGTATAAGATTAGCATATAAATAATGATGGCTATGATCTCTATTACCATAGTTACTTTGGTATCTCCAAACCCATCTACAGCACTAAAAAATATTCCTCCCACAGAAAAAAGGAGCATCGAAGGAACGATTACTAAGAATACTCTCTTAGCCATTTCTGTAAGTTCTTCTGCTTTGAATATGCTTAAAATCGTCTGTGGACTAATCCATAGAATGGAGGTAAGAATAAAGACGCCTATAAAACTCATGACCATCATTTTCTTCATAGTAGGTAGGATGTCTTTTAATCTATTCTCTGCGGCTAAAGTGCTCACATAAGTCTTAGCTGTTCTGTTTAGTCCAAATATAGCTATAAAAGCTAAAAACAGCATGTTACGGGTTATGTGAGAAACCTTTAGTTCATCAGTTCCAATATGTTCTACCATAATAAAGAAGGCCATCCATGTGCTCAAAGATATGATTTGAGTAATAGCTACAGGGTAGCTTAAGTTTATTAATTCTGAAGAGTTTTTAAAGTCTAGAATCTTAAATTTCTCCTTTAAATGGAAGGTTAAGTGGTAACGCTTATTTATGATAAAGAAAACAGCGAATATCAGTGCCATTCCCTCTGCCAGTGAACTGGCCCAAGCTGCTCCAGATAAGCCTAATTCTGGAAATCCTAGGTTTCCGAATATAAGTAAGTAATCTAGAACTATGTTTCCTAGACCTGTAATGAGTGCTACATAAAAGAGCATTTTAGTCTGTGCTATTCCAGAGAAAAAACCATTTATCACTATTAATGGAAAAAGAAAGAAATAGCCAATAGAACGAATATTTAAAAAGCTAACCATCTTCTCAGCGAGCTCTTTATTTTCTGAAACTCCAGTAATAAGAGGTTCCATGAGGAAGTAAAACAAACCGAATAAAAAAACAGAGGAAACGATAGCGTAGTTAATGCTGTTTTTAAAGATAGTTCCTATGTCAGGTATATTTTCTTCTCCCATTCTTCTGGCAGTAAGAATCTGCGTTCCTGCGGATAATCCTACCCCGAGCATCACGCCTACTATGTAAAATAGACCGCTACTATTAGCCGCATTAAAGGAATCGTCATTGTGTAACTCGCTGATAAATAGATTATCGAAGAAAAGAACAAAAAACTGCACAAAAGTCCCTAGACCAATGGGTACGGCTACTTTAAGAATAGCCTGGTACGAGGTGTCTATTCCTTTTCTTATGCTTTTTGGCTGCTCGTTAGATACAGATTTCTCAGTCAACTTATTATTAGTCTACTTGAATTACTAATCCCTTTAAGTATTCACTTTCTGGGTGATAAATATTCACGGGATGATCAGCTGGCTGATGAAGTTGGTGAAGAATTCTAACTTTTCTTCCTTCAGCTATAGCTGCTGCTGTTATGGTGTGTGTGAATAAAGATTTATCCACTGCTTGAGAGCATGAGAATGTGAAAATTAATCCCCCTGGCTTTATGTGTTTAATAGCATATGAGTTCAACCTCTTGTACCCTTGAATAGCTTTATGTCTTACTCGTTGATGCTTAGCGTAAGCTGGAGGGTCTAAGATAATAATATCATAATCTTCGTCCATTTCCTTTATGTAGTCGAGAGTATCTGACTGAATACATTTGTGCTTACTTTCATCTAGTTTATTCACCTTAACGTTTCCTTCAGCGAGGATTAGCGCTTTTTGTGAGCTATCTAAGCTATGTACTAGCTCTGCCTCGCGTTGCAATGCGTAAACACTAAATCCTCCAGAATAACTGAAGGTGTTAAGCACTTTCTTTCCTTTAGAGTATAATCCTAGTAAATCTCGATTATCACGTTGGTCTATGAAAAACCCAGTTTTCTGACCAGTTACCCAGTCTATTTCAAAGATGTTTCCATTTTCTGTGGCTTTATGCGGAGTTTCGCATGAACCATATAAATAGGTGTTCTCCTCATCCATGTCATGATTCTTCTTCATGAACTCGGCACTCTTATCATACACAGCAGTAAGGTGTTCTCCTAATTCAGATTGAAGAGCATCGCAGATCAGCTGGCGGTGGTTAAACATTCCTAAGCTATGGCACTGCATCACAGCTACACCGTTATAAAAATCTATTATTAATCCTGGCAAGTGGTCTCCTTCTGCATGAATTAATCTGAAAATATTATTATGGTCATTTCCTATGAATCCTAAATTCTTTCTGAGACTAACAGCATTGCTGATTTTCTCCTTCCAGAATGCGTCATCAATTTCGATATCTTCAAATGAAATTACTCTGGCGGCTATAGTAGTTCCCTCTGAGTAATGAGCTAATCCTAAAAAGCCTCCTTTATTAGCATGTATAGCTACTATTTCACCATTTTTAGGTTCACCTTCCACGTCTTTAATAGCTCCAGAAAACACCCAAGGATGAAATCTTCTTAGTGGCTGATCTTTTTTAGATTTTAAAAATAATTTAGGATGCTCGCTCATGCTTTTTTATTTGAGCTGCGAAGGTATGGAGTATTAAAATGAAATTTGAACTAAATCTACACGATTATCTTGATGGAATTATTATTGTAGAGTCTCCTTTTAAATTGGATTTCTAATATCTGGTGGCTTCGTTTAATTCTGGGTTATTCATAGAGACTTATATCGTAACTCCTTTCATTATATAAAGGAAGCTCATTTTCGAATATTCTCTTGGAATCGGAAGTCATGAACTCACTTCTATCAGCGAATTATGTAGTATGAACTTATACTGCACGATGCTATTCTTTTAGTGTGTTAGATTTTCCTTTACTAGGGTAGTTTCTTCTTTTGAAAACAGATCACCTAGATAAATCCTTCTGTTGGATAGAATAGCTGCCTTAGAGATACTTAGTCTAGTTAGTTTTCAGTTCGTATTTCTCTTCTGAATTTAATATAACTTCTTTGTTATCTGTCATCCATCTTAAGATGTCAGCTGTTTTTTCTGGTGGAAATTTTGGAAGTTTTTCAGTTATTCCTGTAGGTGTTAAGCTCGATGTTTTCAGTGCTATTTTTATAGCCGTATGTATCTGGTCAAATTCTTTTTGACTTACTCCGATTTGGTTCAGGCTAGAGCAGATATCACATATTCCACAGGATTCTTTTCTCTTCTCACCGAAGTATTCTAGCAGCACGTTCATTCTGCATGAGACTCTGGAGACATAGTGCTTCATAGCTTCTACTCGCTCTTTATCTCTAGATTGCTTGTCGCTGTATATTTCCTTGGGGAAGGATAAGTATGTTTCTTGAACTCTGCTTCTTAAGAATCGGACAGAAGGCAGTCTTGATTTTGCTTCGTAATAGATTACGTCTCTATCTACTAAATTCTGAAGGTATTTATTGACTAGTGCTATAGGTAACTTAGTTCGCTGGGCTATGGCCATTTCGTCTATAGCCACCATATGCTCGAAGATACCGCCGTAAGACCTAATGATAACGGTTAATAAGTCATCCAGATTGGGATTGGCTACTTGGAATTTATAAACTCCAGTATGAGAAATCTTAAACATGAGTTTAGAGCTCTCTCTGCCATAGTTTTGCAACGCTATGAGCTCAGAATATTCTAGGATTTTAAGGCTATAATGAAGTGTGTTTATGTTAATTCCATGTTTGATAGAAAAACCGCTAATATCGAAATCTGCTCTGAAATTTTCTCCAGTACCATAAGCTATTTGGTATTCTTGAAATAACAGACTGTAGACTCTTTTTACCAGTTTTGGTTCTGGATACTTTAATGCTATCGATCGATCTAAATTTTCTAAGTCAGAGGAGTTATAGATAAGCACTGAGAGACTGGTTTTCCCGTCTCTACCTGCTCTGCCTGCTTCTTGGTAAAACGCTTCTGGTTCTGAAGGAATATGAGGGTGGATGACTAAGCGTACATTGGCTTTGTCTATACCCATTCCGAATGCATTAGTGGCACAGATTACTCTTACTTTACCAGTTATCCATTCCTCTTGTATTCTCGTCTTGTCTTCAGGTTTTAATCCTGCATGGTAAAATGAAGCTTTGATTCCATTGGAATTCAGCAGGTCAGCGTAGTCTTTTGTGTGTTTTCTTGTGTTGGCGTAAACAATGGTACTGCCTCCTATTTTAGTACAGATCTCTAAAATTTTAGCATGCTTGTTTATGCTATTCCTCACCACGAATCGGATGTTCTCTCGTGCAAAACTCTTCGAAAACACCTTTACCTTTTTAAGGGCTAAATGTTCAATAATATCCTTCTGAACATTCTCTGTAGCGGTGGCGGTGAGGGCTATAAAAGGGACATTAGGTAACGTTTCTCTTATGTTAGCTATTTCTAAATATGCTGGTCTAAAGTCATGACCCCATTGACTCACGCAGTGGCTCTCATCTATAGCTACCACGGAGACATTCATTTTTTTTAATCGCTCTTGGAAAATTTCTGTTTTTAATCTTTCAGGAGAAACATATAGAAATTTAGTGTTTCCATAAATACAGTTGTCTAATATTCGATCTATCTCTGTTTTGTGTAATCCAGAGTGAATGCTAACGGCTATGATATTTCTGCTTCGGAGTTGATTTACCTGATCTTCCATTAAAGCTATCAGCGGAGAGACTACAATACAGATTCCTTCTTTTATCAAGCCTGGTATCTGGAAGCAAAGTGACTTGCCTCCACCTGTGGGCAATAGAGCGAATGTATCAGAGCCCTCTAAAACAGAATTAATAATCTCTTCCTGCGAATCACGAAACGAATCGTAACCCCAATATTCTTTTAATATTTCTTTAGGAGAAGACATTGTCGGCTAAGGTAATAAAGTAGGTTGAACCTAGTATAGAACTTAAAATAGAGAGGGTTGGGATGAGGAAATAGCTCCCTCAAGCTCTAGCAACTCTTTTTTGGCTTTTAAACCACCAGCATATCCAGTGAGTTTTCCGTCCTTTCCTATGATTCTGTGGCAAGGAATTAAAATAGAAATAGCGTTGGCGCCATTAGCTGAAGCCACTGCTCTTATAGCATCTACTTTTCCTAGTACGGTCGCTAGCCCTAAGTAAGATTCAGTATAACCATAGTTTACTCTTAGCAATGTTTTCCAAACCGAAACCTGAAATGGTGTTCCTGCCAATCTAAGTGGGATATCAAACGTCTTTCTATTTCCCTCGAAATACTCTTCTAGTTGAGTGATGGTTTGAAGAACGATAGGGGATTCTTTCTCTATATAATTAGCGTTAAGAGCCTCTTTTAATCTAGTGTCTACCTTATTTCTTAGTTTTCTATACTTCCAATCACAGAGACAAAGTTTATCATCTATAGAACCTAAAATTAATTCTCCTACAGGTGATTTCCATGATTTAATAGAGATTTGATTTTCACTCATGTGATTTGAGGCAGATTGGTTAGAAAAATTTCATCAGAATAAGCCCAACCTCTATGGATATCAAAATAAGCAGAGCAGCAGGAACGATTTTTTCTATATAAGTCCATTTTTTAAACGGAGTCAATGCTAAAATTAATCCTAGTAAAAAGCTGAGCGCAGGAAAAGTCAATAGGATGCTATAAACGATAGCTTTCTTTATTTCACTAGCAGAAGCTTCTGAACCATCTAAGTTTAAAACCACTTCAGGAGTGCCGGAAGTGGCTACTATATATGTTAGGGTAGTAGTCATTCCAGCATAAATCAATAATTTCCAGATTAGTTTTTTTTGCTTTAGCATAGTTGAAGACTTAAGCCATCACCTTTTTAGCCAGCACACTTTTCACCTTAGCTATAATATTATCAGCATCTAATCCATACTTAGTCATTAACTGAGCTGGAGTTCCAGATTCACCGAATGAATCATCTACCGCTACGAAATCCATAGGTACGGCATGGTTTTTAGCTAAACATTGAGATACTGTAGCTCCAAGTCCACCAATTGTTTGATGCTCTTCTGCAGTTACTACTGCTCCTGTTTTTTTGGCAGAAGCTATAACCATTTCCTCATCTAATGGTTTGATCGTATGAATGTTTATTATTTCAGCGTTAATCCCTTGTTCTGCTAGTTTTTCTCCAGCTAGGATAGCCTCCCATACTAAATGTCCTGTAGCTATAATGGTAACGTCTGTACCTTCATTTAGCATAATTCCTTTCCCTATTTCAAACTTCTGGTCAGCAGGAGTGAAGATGGGCATTTTAGGTCTTCCAAATCTTAAGTAAACAGGTCCTTCGTGCTCGGCTATAGCTATAGTTGCTGCCTTAGTTTGATTGTAGTCACATGGATTAATCACAGTCATGTTAGGAAGCATTTGCAT
>Ga0209302_10002315_pt1 | contig 11097 bp, 19 predicted proteins | sample ArcOceMetagenome_2_FD_187445 | JGI IMG/M metagenome (GOLD analysis project Ga0209302, IMG submission 187445) | Marine eukaryotic phytoplankton communities from Arctic Ocean - Arctic Ocean ARC135M Metagenome (SPAdes) (version 2) | ecosystem: Environmental > Aquatic > Marine > Oceanic | place... | reverse complement strand
GTCTAACTAGCTCCGTATAAGAAACCGGCGTCAGCGCAGTATTATTATTGTAAATATCTACAATATGATTAAGCTCAGTTCCAGCCGGAATACTAACTGCATACTCATTGACACCAGCAACAAGCTGAATAAATTCCGGCTCGGCAACATATATGTCCGTTCGCCTGCAAAAGTCTGTCGCTGCATCACGCACAGCTCTCTCTAAAAGAAAATCAGGGCAACCCTGAACTTCAGATCTTATGTATGGCGCAAAATCAGTAAACTGCACTAGGTATTATCTCCCATCTCTTGGCTGTGGCGTAATTGCGCTATCAGCTTGAGTCTTAATTGCTAGGGCGTTGGAGAAAGAGGAGTAATGCATCATTGCTCTTTCTGGGTTGCCAGCAAACTCTGAGTCTTTTTGGTAAGACCGATACAATATGTAATCCAAAAGACAATTAACGTAAATGTCATCTATACCAATAACGGTTGTACTAGATGAAAAATCACTAATATCTATCTCCGCGGGAGATGAGCTGTACAACATCTCGACAGAGTCAGTACCATTTACCGCTTTTGGAAAAACGTAAAAGTTCTTAGGGTCGGCAGCATCATAGATATAATGCTCAATCCTATTATTTCCCGCGACTGACTCGTGCCAGTTGGGCAGGGTCTCGTCTAGTATTCTTCGGTTCACTTGGGTAATAGCTCGCCCGCCTACATTGCGAATTATTTCGACTAGGCGAAGTGCCGCAGTCGGCAATGTTTGCTTGCTCCCATCTGCGCAGTCAAAGGCAGTGTTCACCATTGTCGAATCTGGTCGGTGCAACGCAACTTCTTTTTGAGCGTCATTCAAAAACTTCAATAACTCTACGTTTGGAAATCGAACATTCGTATCATCTTGAAGGATAATTGATGCCCTACTCAAAATATCAATAACCTTAGTTGTCGCCATTTTCAGATTCCTCGTTGGACTCTTGCCACTCAATTACTTGTAGGTCTGGATTCCCCGCAAATAATTTGTTGTACTCAAAAATGTTGCCAGTGATGACGTTCTGAACTTTGGCTGGGACAAGTTTAGGTGTAACAACCTCAGGTTGGCCTTTCATGGATTCCATCCGCTCCACCTGATCCTGAAGATCAGCTAAAGATAATCGACGATCCAGCTTCTTGCCGTACTCGACCTGCGCCTTATCAAAAAGCTCATCTTTCTTAGTCTTAACGTTCATGCTTACTCCGTTAAAAACGGGGGGCAATACTTGCTTTTAGAAAACAAGTACGCCCCACCATTCAGTGGTCTAACTTAGTTCCACTTACCAACTACTAGTGCGTCTGGAGTAACGACCTTAGAGCCGAATACTTTTAGACCGCGTACTGCATCGCCGAAAGAACCTTCTAAGCGAACAGTTTCAGTGTTGTTGAACTGGCTCGCGAAAGAGATTGCTTTAGGGTGACCAGCAAGAACGTGGGTATAGCCATCATCAGCACCAGAAGCAGCGGTGTAGAGCATGTTTGATTGATACACAGTAAAGCGATCAATCATGCCTACTTTGCCGTTGCGCAAAGGTGAAGTGGAGTCACCAGTTAAGTACGCCTGACGCAGCTCAGACTGCTTGAGCAGTGAGATCTGTGCGGGAGTCAAAACAATGTAACGACCCTCTTCAGGGATGTTCAGGTTATCCAAGCTAGTGGACATGCCCAAGATGTTGGCTAAGATGTTGCTTGCAGTAATAGTAGTCTGAGCGCCAATAGTGGTAGCGCCAGTAACTACGCCAGCCAATACGTCAGTCTCAACTGCGATACGCATGCCTTCAGAAGCATCGCTAGAAGCTTTTTCGATCAGATCGATATCAGCTTGTGCTTTAAGAATGTCATCTACCTTAAAGCTAAAGTACTTGGCTTTATCGATATTTAATTCTACTTTTGAAGTAGCAAGTTCCTGAGTGGTGATAGAACCAGCATAGTCAGCAATCGTTACAGCCGGAACTGTACGGATGATTACTTTGTCGCCCTGACCTGAGATCTCGCCTTCATAGTCAGTGTTAGAGATAGCAGGCAATACAGACTGCTTGTAAAACTTGGCTTGCATTAGCTTACTAAAAACTTCTGGGATGAAGTTTACTTCTGATGATGCGCCAGTACTAAATTGTGAAAAAGACATTTTAATTACCTATTAAAAAGTCTCCTCATATCCATTTACCTAGAGAACAAGATTATTGGCGGATACTGTTCGTCCCCATTGCTTCCATTATTTCAGCCTGATGCTCTTCAAATTGAGAGATAGGCATTCTTTTAATTTCGTCAACAGTCCAAACTTTCTTTCCACCAACCATTTTGGGCTTTCGTGCTTTTGGCATCTTTGGTTCTACAACCTTTTTTGCCTTAGCTAAAGCCCGCTCTTGCGGCGTCTGTACTTCAACCCCCATATCAGCTTTGAACTGGTGCAATACGCTATTTACATCGTTGGCTGAACCTGTCTGGATCCACTGCTTCGTATCATGGTCTTGATCTTCTAACCAATTTAGCCAGTCCGCAGTCTCTATAAGATCATTTACGTCTGGGTGTTCGGTTTGAATGCGATCAAAATGATGCTTTGCTGCGAGTTCATTCTGTTCATCAACTTTGCGTTGCGCTTGCTCCGCTAAAACTTCTTGTTGGCTGGCAATCTGGCTTTGGGTTCGTGCAAGTTCATCAAGTAAAGGAGCTGCTAAGTCAGGGTAATCCTCTCTTAGCTGATCAAGTTTACTGTCATCTTTTGCGCGTAACTCAGATTCAGATTTAAGCTCCGTAAGGGCTTTCAACAGGTCGGCATTTTGCCGCTTCAAGTCTGCCGCTTCTTGCGTAGCTTTTGTCATTCGTGACTGTGCGCCTTTCATCGCCTTGTTGGCCTTGTCTACCTCCAACCTTAGATCATCATCTGAGTCGCCGCCCTCGTGATGTTCAGTCTCCTCCGCTATTGTCTCCGCCGTATCCTCTGGTTCGGGGGCATCTTGGATCAGTTCTAGTTGCTCTTCCTCAGTGTCTGCTGCCGCAGGTTGAGTTACAGCTCCTGTCATCTGCTCCATCAACATTTTAGCTTCTGCTTCTAGTGCGTCTGGGTCATTTCTATTTGACATATTTTGTTGTCGGGTCGATTTCTCGATATCCGCCTTACTCTATTGCGGGTGGCCGTTTACGGTTCCGCGTGTTGTCAATGTGCGTTTTAGCACTTGATTCCAAGTCCAGAACAAAGCGTAACTCTTGGAGTCTGCCCTGCTCTCTTTTGAAACTGGTTTCATCCGCCAGCTCTAACTGCTGCTGTGCGTCTGTTAATCTGCTTTTTATTAACTCTTGGAGTTCAGCCCATTCCGGCAGGGAACTGAGCCTGAGGATCGCCACCGCCTGACTGCTGCTGCATTTGAGCCTGTTGCATTGCAATTTGTTGTTGCTCAAGTTGTAGTTGCTCCTCGCTCTTAATAATATTTTCTGGATCGATGTCCATGGACTTTGCTACTTCTTTGATAAGTTCATGACGATCAATCAGGCTGCTATCTAGATCATTGGAAACCAAGCTCAAGAATTGCAATAGGCGCTGACTTTGGACTTCTTTCTGTACAAGCGCGGTGCTTCCTCTGGCAACAACTTTAAGGTCGCCTTTAGACTTCTGGTTGGTTCCGTACTCCATATTCCAATGGAACATTGCAGTAATGAGTGGCTCCAAAAGAAAGTCATCAATGTTCTTGATCGTAGACTTCAGTGCCACGTTCGCCGCACCCATCAGCATTGACATGCCAGTGGCTGTCTTATTCATGCTGTTAGTCTGCTGACCATGCGTATAAGAAGGTAGGCTGGTAGTTTCATCTGCAAATCGGCGGAATATTTCCACGATCTGATTAAGGCCGTTTGCGTTAGCAATAGGCTGATACCAGCGAACCATTGGCATAGAGCCATCCCCGCCTTCGCGCAGAAACACACGCCACGGGTGAATGTCTGTTGGGTCTTCGCCAGCCGCTAGAAGATCTGTGTTGATCTCCATCATAGGTGCCGATGACATGGCTAAGTTATCTAGCCAGATGCGTGTTGCGGCATTCAATGTCCCCTGCGAATCTCTCATCATTCGAGGAACGCCAGTCCCCCAGAATTGGTGTGGAGATTTTTCGTAAGGGAATATCTGGTAAGGAATTTGATAACCTGAGATTGGGTTTAAAGAGATCTTGATGACCTTGCCTGCGCAAATCCACGCACACGCTGAGAAGTCCTGACTTAAATCAGCATCTTCAGGCAGATCAACGTCATGCTCTTTAAGCTTGTGTCCGTCAATGAAACCCCAGTACTCTAGCAGCTCAAATCGGTTGCTCGTATGGTTGTCATTTATTCCGGCAATTCTGCGTCTTGATCTTTCATGATCTTCTTCGACATGGTTGCCTGCTCGGTTAGTCTTCAGGAGGTACTTAACCATCTCTGAATCAAACTGAGGTAGATCCGCTAACTCTCTAAATTGCTTGCGAGTAAGAACATGACGCCGGAACATCCCATCGCAGTCATCGAGTGAGGTGCAGTATGGATCTGGGTAAAGGTCAAAGATTGAGACGGACTCAACCTCAGGCATTGGCTGCTCAACAATAGATAAGCCAAAGCCCTCTTCACCGGTCTCTGGATCGGTCATTCTAGTGTATGACTGTTTCTTGTCGATCCGAACTGATCCAGCTTTTACTGCGCCAGACCCAAAGATACAGGCTTCGAGAATACTCTCTTTTAGCTTCTGCTCTGCATTCGTCTCTAGAAGCTGATCTAGAATATCGGTCGCCATAGACTCGGCAGCTTTATCGGCAATGCTTTTGTATTTCTCTCTCAGATCATCCTCAAGCTCTGCCATTCTCTGGTTAATCAGATCTTGATTCATGTTTGGATCCATTTGACTGGCATCCATAATCTGCTGAGTAGCAAGCTTCTTTATCTGGATGACGGCCATGGGATCAAGGTCGGGAACAGGAGTTGCCTCGACGTTAAAGAATTGGTCGCCATGTTGAAATAATAGGTCGATGATTCGGGAATATGCAGCCATAACTTTGGTTCGTGTTAATCCCACAAACACTTTAGATCTGGCACCCGCATCGTTTAATCTGGCTAGAACGTCTGGTTCATACTGGCCGTTGTATTGCCTAAGGTCTCGAAGCCACTCATTTTCAGTTTCTTTACGAGCGTCTTTGTATTCTTGAAAGGTAGAGGAAAGATGAGCGCCAAGACTCTGTACGGAGTGGTCTTGCACTCCATCGGATTCGGGCGGCTTTTCTACGGGTTCATCGAAATTAATCATTAATAACCTGCAATCGGATCAAGCGTCGAGAACCGTCTTTTTACAGAGCGGTGCTTCGGGCGTGGCATTGATGCAAGTCCATGCAGAGCTATAGCGAAAGCCATAACCCTGTCATCATAACACCCTGCCTGTGAATTGAAAGCCCCTTTATCATCAACGACATAGGTGCGAAGTTCGTTCAATAACTCTATGTCTGCGACACCACTTTGACCCTGTCGAATCAATGAAGCGAGGTTGTCGATAATGAGAGGTTTGGTTTTTGAGGTGGTTAAGAATCCGCCACGTTTTGTCATCTTGTCGCTGTATGCACCGTCCACTGAATGCTCAACAAATAGATTTGAGTAGGACAGTTCCATTAGTCTTCTTAGCGTGGTCAGTCCATGGTTGTTTCTTTCCACAACAACATACGCATTGTTATATCGTTGACCGATCTGGGAGACAACATTGCCCCAGTCCCAAGGATCAATATGACCGTGCCACGCAGCCACTTGCCTTCCTTCTGAGTCTAGGACTTGAGCGCAGCTATAATCTCCGTAGGCTAAACCTTCGGCGACATCTACCCCGATGCAGTAGTTTTCGTTATCGATGGGCGGACACCATTCTTGATAGTTGCCGTATGTTCGGCGCTCGAGGTTCCCGCCTAAAATGTCGCCTTTGAAGTCTGCGGTGTAGGTGTCATTCTCACAGGTGGTTAAATGTATGGCTTCCACAAAACATCGGCCTGAGGTTAAGAACGCCTCAAGTGGATTCGCGGGATACTCCTGCATGAAAAGGTCGTTGCCACCAAGCTCATCTAATTTTGCCCGGCGAAAACACAATTGGGAATCATCTAGCCCATAGCGTTTTGCAAGCTCATACTCTTCAGGGGTGGCCTCAAAGTACGGTGACGGTTTTCTCCGATAGTCCGGCATCCAGTACCATGGGATGAAACAGGTTTTCCATTCAGTTTCTCCTCGGAGGCTTTTCATCACCTGATCGTAGAACCAGCCGCCAGCTCCATTGGCTGTGCTTTCAAGAATTACCTCTGACCCCTGCCCTCCAACCGTCTGAAGTAGGCCTGCGACTATGTCTGAGCCTTGGGGGTAGAAGGCAACTTCTGATCCGTGGACGAATCTGTTTGTTTGTCCTCGTCCCGTTTGAGTTGAGCGAGCCGTTCCGACTCTATAGCGCGAGTTGATGTCATCAAATACAAGCGTTGACGCCGACTGAGAGAGGAGCGGAGGCTTAAAAGCTGGGTGCGGCGTGTTGTCATAGAAGTACTTAACCATGTTAAAAATTGCGTTGGTTGATTCCGCCAAATGGCTTAGTACAAATGCGTTAGCATTACGGTTTTGCGTGACTTTCCAGAAGTTACGGCCCTGTGCATAGGTAGAAATACCTGTTTGTCGGGCCTTTAAGACGAGCATTCGGATATTTCCCTGCTCTTTTAACTGCTTTTCTAGCTCGTTATGGACATATATTTGTGCTGCATTGAGTACAAATGGGACAGATGTGCCCTCTTTTGTCACGATTTTTAGGACATTCTTGGCGTATAAAGGGAAGTTGCCCTTAAATTTGGCCGCAATCCGCTCAATTTCTGCTCTATCTTCATTTGCCATCGTGGAAAATCACCGCTCGACACCACCATTTAAAGTGAGCATCGTCTAAGTTATTCATCATAAGGTTGGCTCTGACGCAGACTAGGCGCACATTGCCCTCGGAGTAGCCCAAGTCGCTATCAATCCGGTCAGGACTGACGCTCATATCACTCTCAGATGTGGTTATATGCATGGGAATGCCCGTTAATGCGCATATACCCCGCTGCTCCTCGTACAAATCCATAAGGTGGGCAAGGTCAATAACGTCTTCGGTGTATCCTTTGCTCCTATGGCGCTGCTTTAATGCTGTCAGGCGCATCGTCAAAAAGCCTTCAAGTGAGCTGTTGGCTTTCGCATCATGCTTATTCTTCCGGCAGCTATTGCACTGCCGGTTAGTTAAGCTGAACTCAGCCTTTGCCTTTATAAGGCCGCAAGCGGAGCATTTTTGACGACCATCTGCCATTGGATATCCTTGGTTAAGGCCTCAAATCTCTCGGTAGCTACCCTGCTATTGCCTACCGCGATAGTGTCACCCATCAAGGTAGTGCCAAGTCCAATGCACCCTTGAACATCTTTAGAGTAATTAGCTACATGCATTAGGATGTAAGTTCTGGCCGGAACATCCTTAAGCTCCCAAGTAAATCCAAATTTCGGGGACTCCCTCCACCTCACGCCATAAGTTCCCTCGGGTATGCAGGAAACATTCGCGGCGTTATCTAGCCAAGGTCTCTCGATTGTATAAAAGGTGTCTCCCGCAAACTTAATGACGCCCAGCGTACCTTTAGGGTGGTAACAAAATCGCTCTAGGACAACGTCTATCACTTGGATTTCTCCTCAGTTTTCTTATCCTTGTTACCAAAGATCCGATCCCAACCGCTCTCAAATTTATCTTTGTCGGACGGGCGCTGAAGGTCACCCTTCCCACCCAGCGTCTGCTTATGGTCGCAGTGCTGGAATCGATTTTTTTTGCTCATTGTTATTTCCTTGCTTTACGAAAATCCCAGATTGCGATCAATGTCCGCATTTGTCTGCTGAATCTTTTCCGTTAGCCATTCTTTGCTATAGGTTTTTTCTGGGCATTCCAGACGCTCTTCAAGCTGATCCAAAAACATGTGCTGGTAATGGGTAAGCTCAGTTTGCATGTCCATTTTTTTCATGATGATTTTCTCGCTTTGTTGGTTGCGGCCCGCTGGCCTCGTTTAGGTAGATTTTTTTTCATACATTTCCCAGCCTTCTTGCACTTAGCCGCGTGGGGACAACCCTTGCATGGAGTCATGTTATTTCCTTGATTTAGCGCCGGAACATTTCCAACGTTTTCTGGACAAATTATTCGGGGTATTCGGATCGTCCTGCTTCTTCTTGGGTAGCCCCTTCTTTATTCCCAGACTTCGGGCGCAATAACTGTCACCTTTCTTAGTTCCAGCTTTAACTCTTGAGCCGCCGTCTTTAGCTTTACCTGCCTGCCCGTAGCTGACCTTCTTGCCACTAGAAGTTACTTTGACCTTCGCCTTACCTTTAGATGGAGTCGCCAATGTCTTTTCCTTTTAAGGTTTTCGGGCCTGAGTAGTACCAATTAGACTTAGCCTCTTTCTCTTTTATCTCGCTAACCACACGCTCAAGCTTAATTAAAGTTCCGATAGAGCAGTTTGGGCGATGGCCATTGAGTATGTCCGTGAGAGTGTTTAAATGAATCCCTGCCATGTCAGCCGTCTTTTGTCTTTTCCTGTTCTTGAGAATAAACTCAATGATTTCCTGTCTAATTTCATCAATCCTACTGCGCATTACGAACCCCAACTAAAGGAGTGCTTAACCACTTCTGGGATATGGCGTGAGAATCGCGCTCCAATCGATACGCTATGGATCTATACTTTCCGACAGGATCAAGGTCAGATGGCAACACCACATCTCTAGAGCCTCTTCTGGCTAACCTTTCTCTTAATGTCTCAAGCTTGATGTTGGACTCTTGGGATAACTCCACCACTGTGTAGTAGCAGTCCTTCTCAAGGCTCCTGTAGTCTCCTGTAAGACGATATCTATACTGTTCCATGCAATGGGTTACCTTTTAGCGAATTAGGCACATATGGCTTATATATCTCCACATGCACATTACATTTAGGGCATCTAAGAGTGGTCTTGAGTACACCTGTAGATACCTCGAACGTATCATCCTCCCAGTTGAGTTGCTCCTCGCAGTACCAACAATTCATACCTGCCACCTAAATGTTTCGTATAATTTTTTTTGTATATTTTTTGGAACACTTTGTCATAAAGACCGCCCCCCCTGCGTTGCTATACGTCTTCTGCTGAGTCAATCAGACTCAACACGGCCATCTCTAGTTGCTCAGTCAAAAAGTAAACCTGACTGCCGAACCTTAGCCTTGTTACGGACGGAATTATGAACAGCTCGAACGTAAACTCATCCATGTCGAGGTAACTCATGGCTGTATCTCTATGCATTAAAAAAGGCTTTTGCATTTCAAAAATTCTCATATTTTTCGGAGTATGCCCTCCATGGAACCACCTCAGCGAACCGTCCCATATCAAGGATTCCCATCCCCCCCACCCCCCACCTTATTATTACATGCACATCAGGTTGGGTTGAGGTTGCTATCTATGGCTGATGCAGTGCCATTTCAAGGCCACCACCTTACTTAGGTAATGGGCCGCTAATGTAAGTCTTTGATTTCCATAGGATTAACCCCGCCAAACTCCTCAATATCAGGCTCTTCGAGGTCAATGTCTGCCAGAAAGCCAGCGTGAAAGGTGCTTACTACTGTCTCTTGAGGTGCGAATCCACCGGCCACCTTCAGAAGCAGCTCTAAGCTCCGTATCCGGCTTGATTCGTTGTTGACCTTGTCCTCCGACTCTTTCTCTAAAGCCGCTACATAACGCGCTATCTTTGCTTCTAGATCCTCCACCACTACGCTTCTCCTTTCCTCTATATGCCTTGCAATACGATCATTGACCATCATTCTGGCCGAGTGCATGTTCGGATTGGCGTAACCTGCCAAGCGAGCTGCTTCTGTCGCATTGCCCGTGGCGATGTACTCCAAAACAAATCTTTCCTGCCTTAAAGTTAACCGCTGTTCTTTAGTCTGTGTGTCTGTCATCTGTCTGTTCCTACCTAGGGGATATCGGCATCGGGGTGAGGTTTATTTCTTCCCGCGCCGAATTATTTTTGCATGGTCAAATGATACCAGAACCCGCGTCAAATCTACACTTTAAGGTGTCATTCGATGCCTTTAGATGAAATTAATTTACTCAGGTAGACAAAAACCTGTTGACAGCCCTCAATCCAACCACTATTGTAGCTGTACCTCGCTGATTCGGCGAGGCGGTTACGGAGTCTCCGACATGACTCGCCACCTTAAGGTGACCTCGAAAGCTTCGGCGAGTAGACGGGCGTAAAAGCATACGGAAGAGTGAGTAGCGCACCATCCGACCTAGCGGAAACTAGGGGGGCCACGAGAAAGCACAGCGACTGGTCAAGAGGCACAAAACCCAATCAAAACAACCAAGCAGGTGGGTAACCTACCTAGGAAAGCATTTGCGAGTACAACCTGCTGAGTTGGTTTGAGCATGTCCTGCATTTAGTAGGGCATGCCAAAATCAATTAGCCCTGAGGAGGGACACCATGAACACAGACCTAGAAAATGCATACATCGACTTCAACGCGCTCGGCGCGGCCATCCACAGCTCATCGGGCTACTACAGCTCAGGACTGGCAATGTGCGCCAAGGAGTACAGCGTGAAGTTAGATGACTTAGCTGACTACGCCGCCAAGCAATGGGGCGTGTATCCATATGATGAGTAAGCACATCGGAGCCACTGGCAACAGCGGTTCTCATTGTATTTATTTAACCAGCCTGAGGAGGCACAGCATGAACATTCAAGTACTAGTAAAAAACAACTACGGCACTCAAGTCGTTTATCCAACCTGTGAGATCGGTGAGACATTTGCCCTAATCGCCGGAACCAAGACCCTCACCGAAGAAACCCGCCTGCTGATGAAGCGACTGGGATACATCTTTGAAGCCAAAGTTGTGGGGGTGAAGCTATGAGCCACGAAGATAAAGCTTTGATTATCGTCTCGACCTTTGTCGTTTTGCCAACCACCTTTCTGCTGTCGATGCTGATCATCGCTATCAAAACGGGAGTATCACTATGAACACCATTTTAGTTTCAAAGCACCGCACCACTGAACGTGAGGTGGCCGCCTACCTTCCAAGCAACTACAAAATAGCT
>Ga0209302_10002313_pt1 | contig 11106 bp, 10 predicted proteins | sample ArcOceMetagenome_2_FD_187445 | JGI IMG/M metagenome (GOLD analysis project Ga0209302, IMG submission 187445) | Marine eukaryotic phytoplankton communities from Arctic Ocean - Arctic Ocean ARC135M Metagenome (SPAdes) (version 2) | ecosystem: Environmental > Aquatic > Marine > Oceanic | place... | reverse complement strand
CTAAGCCTGAGCCTAAGCCTGAGCCTGAGCCTGAGCCTGAGCCTGAGCCTGAGCCTGAGCCTGAGCCTGAGCCGCCTGAGCCTGGGCCTAAGCCTAAGCCTAAGCCTAAGCCTAACCCTAAGCCACCCTAGCCCTAAGCCTATCTGTCCAACCCAACTCTTATCCCTTACCCTAGCACTAACCCTAACCGCCTAAGCCTAAGCCTAAGCCTAAGCCTGAGACTGAGCCTAAGCCTAAACTTAAGCCTAAGCCTAGGCTCAACCCACTTTCAGCTGCCATAGCCTATGATTACACCACAGGTGGGCAACGACGCGCGGCAGCGCCACTTCACGGTCGAGCAGGTCGCCACCATGCTGGCCCAGGAGGAGGAGTACCGCGGCTTAGCAGAGTTCATGTTCAACGACGACGACGACGATGCACCGGGAACAATCAACGCGCCCGACCTGCCCGATGATGACGACGACATCACGGACGAGGATGCAAGTCGCTTCGCGCGGGAGGTCGCGAGCGCGAACCGCGACGACCTCACTGCGCGCCCGCCTGCACCTAACGTCGTGCTCGGCGCAGATGGAATTGCCACGTGGTACAAGTCTGTGCGGATCGAGATCGGCGAGGAGGTGCGCGTCACCCCCATCCGCCTCAAGCACGCCCAGTACGAGCACTACCTAAACCTAGCTGGCGAGGGGCCGCAGAGTGCTGCCGGCCACAAGCAGCTTCTCACGTTTCTCAGCGGTCAGGCGCGCCCTAACCATGAGCTACCACACAACCGAACCAAAACGTAACCCTGACCATGACCCCTCACCTAACCCTAATCACTGATCCTAACCCTGACCCGAACCGCCAGCCCTAACCAAAAGCCTAATCCTACTCTAAACTCTATCCATCACTCTACTCTACACGTAACCTTAACCCTAATTCCCACACTCACCCAGATCCTAACACTTACCCTGACCACTGACCCTGAACCTGACCCTATCCCTAACCCTATCCCTAACCCTAACCCTAACCTTAACCCTAACCCTAACCCTAACCCTAACTAGACACCCTGCCCCTAACCCTGCCCCTAACACTGACCCTAACCCTAACCCTAACTAGAGACCCTGCCCCTAACCCTAAGCCTAACTATAGAGACCCTGCCCCTAAGCCTAAGCCTAATCCTAATCCTAAGCCTAAGCCTAACCCTAACCCTAACCCTAAACGCACCCCTAACCTGAACCCTAACCCTAACTAATAACCTTGCTGCTAACCTTGCCCTTAAACAACCATAACCCTAACTAGAAACCCTGCTGCTAACCTAATCTCACAACCTCACTACAGGGCGGTGTCGGCAAATCCACACTAATCGACCTGCTGGTGCAGAAGTGGCGGTCGCAAGGCCTTCGTGTCATAGTCACCGCCTCCAGTGGCAAGGCGGCGCGGCTCATCAATGGCTGGACCGTGCACAAAGCCTTCAAGCTGAGCAGTGATGGTCTATTCCAGCGTGCGACGCTCGAGGGAGATCAGGCCTCGGCGCACTTCGCATGGCTCGCACGTGCCGACATCATCGTGATCGACGAGATCTCCATGCTTACCGCTGACACCTTCGAGGGTGTGAACGAGGCGCTCAACTTCGCCGTGCGCCACGCAACAGCCTTGCGTGGCCACCACTCGTTCGGCATGAAATCAGTCCTCGTGGCAGGAGGTGAACCGAACCCCAACACCTCTAACCCTGAATTATAAACCCTAACCTTAGCCATAACCCTCTAACCCTAACCCTAACCCTAACCCTAACCCTAACCCTAACCCTAACCCCGACTCTAACCCTAACCCTAACCCCAACCCCAACCCTAACCCTAATCCTAACCCCAACCCTAACCTAACCCTAACCTAACCCCAACCCTAACCCTAATCCTAACCCCAACCCTAACCTAACCCCAACCCTAACCCTAACCCTAACCCACTCTGACCCTTACCCACTCTAACCCTAGCCAACACTAACCTAACCCCAACCCTAACCCTAACCCTAACCCACTCTAACCCTTACCCACTCTAACCCTAGCCTAACCTAACCCCAACCCTAACCCTAACCCTAACCCTAACCCTAACCCTAACCCTAACCCCAACCCCAACCCTAACCCTAACCCTAACCCACTCTAACCCTTACCCACCCTAATCCTAGCCAACCCTAACCTAACCCCAACCCCAACCCTAACCCTAACCCTAACCCTAACCCTGACCCTAAACCCAACCCACTCTAACCCTAGCCCTCAGCTGCACCACCCTAACCCTAATCCTAAACCCTATCCTAAACCTAACCATCACCATCAGACCTATACCAACTGCCGGCGGTCGAGCGCATCTACTTCTCGGAGCAGATCTACGAGTCTGAGTACTGGTCCGAGTTCAAGTTCGCCGAACTCGTCGAGATCTGCCGTGTGGACCCAGCCGAGGTAGCCACAACGTGCCTCAGTCATCATCTGCACACACACCTAACATGCACAGTGCAATCTCCCTGATGTGTGCAGGTCGAATTCACCGCGCTGCTGTCGAGGGCTCGCCTCGGGCATCAGCATCTCACGGAGCGCGACAAGGAGTTGCTCACCGCCCGCATCTGCCGCAACCACTGCAGCGACTGCACACATTACCGCGATGTGATGCAACTCCGGCCTCCCGGTAAGCCGCGGAGCGTGTGCACTGCACCGGTAGGCACACCACATGCTATGTTGCGCGCCGCAGCACAGCAGATGGCCATACCGGGCAGGTGGGCGGCGCTCGCAGGAGGTGGCGGTCGAGGCTGACGTCTACCACTGCCCGCCGCGGCCCGGCGCGTGCGTGCTCGCTGCGCGCCGGCACAAAGTCGATCACATCAACAAGGAGCACGCCGCTGCCCTGCACGCCGCCGGCACGAGCGTGTGCTACGCCGAGGCGGTAGACACCGAAAACGGTCGCCCCGTGACCAACGAGGACCTGCGCGCATGCATAGACAACAAGCGCTCCAACTTCATGCGCAGCCTGCCGCTGCACGTCGGCATGCTGGTCATCGTGACGATCAACAAGGTGCCGCCCAATAGCAGCGTTATGCACACTCGCGAACATACAGGCTATCTACCGAGTACACAGTTAGTACCAAACCTTAACCCTCTGTGATGCAGGTCACGGAGCATCCAGACTTCTGCAACGGCACAGTCGCTGTCATCACGGAGATCAAGGCCCGCCTGCCTGACGGCACGCCAGCGTTGCTCACAGTCGAGGCAATCGGCAGCAATGGCGAGCGCGGCAAGCCGATGCGGGTCCGGCGCGAGACAGTCAACATGACCGTCAGGCAGCAGCAAATCACGCGAACGCAGTTCCCTCTCGTGCCAGCGTTCGCGTGCACAGTCCATCGTACGCAGGGGTCAACCATTGCTGGCGACGTTCACATCTTACGTGCGTCAAAGCCCACAGCACTACCCTCTCCCCACCAACACCTGCCGCTCACCTGCTCACATGCCGCTATCCTAACTCCGCAGTGAACCGAGAGTTCTTCGCTGACGGCCAGGCCTACGTTGCGCTCAGCCGAGTCACGAGCCTCGAGCACGTCCACTTCTGGGAGCTGCATTTCGAGGCCTTCACAGCATGCCCCTCAGTCGAGCGCGAGTACCAGCTGCTGCGCTTGCGGCCGCTCACGCGCGATTACGTCCGACAGCACGCCCCGGACCGCCAGCGCGTCATCGCGTTGCTGCCCATGTCCGACCTGCCGGCGCTGCGTGCGCGGCGTGCGGCAGGGCGCTAGGCCACGTCAGTCAAACCACCAGTCGAGACGCCCATCAGTCGTGTTTCTCTATACTGCCGCCCATGTCCATGTCTATGTCCATGTGTGTATCTACGACCGCTAAATAAGTGCGCGTTCATGTCTCTATAGAAAAAACTACTACTGCGTAAAAATAACAAACATCGTGTGCACAGAGATGAACGAAAGCAAACTCGAAAGGTATAAGTTAAGAGTAATTCAAGATTCAGTGGCCAACTACTGTCAGCGGCGGCGCCCGTTCTCACGGGGCGACCGCGCGATATACAGCTTATCGGCGGGCGAGCTAGGCACGCCGTAAGGGCATCAGGTGCATATGATATCCCCCCCCTCTCATGAATTAAACGGTGCCCAGATCAGGTCGTTTCACGGCCCTCGTTTCGTTTCATTTCGCCTTCGCTGATCTTCTATTGCAAGTTCGGCACCCGAAAAGAGCCACACATATACTGAGAACACTAGTAAAGCAAAAATAACCGCATTACAAATACTGAGAGAAGACTGAGAGTAAGGGGAAATAAGATTCAGATCAGATGATCTGCGCTGAGATATAATAAATCCCCCTCTGGGATACCACTCCATTCATCAGGACCCGCTCGTCCGACGCACCCCTCGCTCGCCATGCTGCCCGCTTCCGCCACCGCAAGCGCCATCGCCGCCGCTGCCCCAGCTGCGAACGGCCCCGTACACGTCATCACCGTGATCCAGTGCACGCGCGAGCCGTCGGGCAACTGGAATGACATCCTCACCCAGCACTCGATCCCACGGAACGTCGACATCATAATCATGAAGGCCCCTTTCTCCCTCAGCACGAAGGAATATGACAACGCCTTCAAGAAGGCGATCGAGCACGCTGGCTTCCGCTGGATGTACCACGGCTCGAAGTGGAAGGGCCACGACAATATGCCCGAAGAGTTCAAGGGCGCCGTCCTTCTTCGCACCAAGGCGGCCGATGCCAAGAACACCATCGGCGGCATGCTGACCGCGCTGGGTGTCAACCACGTCTTCCACGACAAGGTGCAGGTCGGCGACCTCTACTTCCACCCGCTCCTCGTCCCGGAGCTGCTCGAGGAGCTCGGCGTGCCGTACGAGAGGGTGCTGGCGTGGCGGGAGGCCAACCTCACGCCTAAGCAGCTCACGCCTACGCCGCGTACCTACTCCAACCCCGAGATGGGCAGCTACTTCTCGGCGGACGCCAACTCGGAGGTGCGCTCGGCCCACATGGCCTCCCGCGTCGAGCCCACGGACCCGGCCACCAGCGGCGTCGGCAGCCAGGACATGGTCTCCCAACTGCTGGAGCGTCTTCACGCCCTCGATGCCAAGGTCCTCTCGCTCGAGGGCGGTGCCGGGCCCTCCAGCCTCGGTGCCGAGCTCTCCAGCTCGGCGGCCGCCGTCGTCCCACCTTCGCCCGCGGGAGTGCGGGCAGCCTCGGCCACCCCTGCCGCCATCCCTGCGGCCTCGGGCTCGGCGAAGCGCAGCCGCGCCTCTTAGAGAGAGTGTATGCACGTCAGTGGAAGTGAGTGAGTGCGTGACAGTGCTTGCTTACCAACCTTACATATGCTCTCTAACTAACACTGAAATCGTAAAATGCCCCAATTCTTATAGGTCGGTCAGTGGGTGGCTGGGCGGAATACACCTGACCCCGTACCTTTCCGCCTGCGGGCCCCGCGCGCGCGCCCGGCCCTCCGAAATTCGTTCGTTTCGCCTAACTGACCCGTTTCTTTCCTCCCCGACAAACACAAATTCGTTCGTTACGCCTAAGCCAGCCCAAAATAGCGAGAGGCACAACCCGAGCGCAAGCTCGGATACGCGGGCGTCCGAGGCACTCGCAGCCTCAGCCAACAGCCACACAGAGGCACATGGCTATGGCCTATGTTAGGCGCCCACGCAGAGCGGGCACGCCGTGTGTGGCACGTGTCGCGGCATGCGTGCGTGCGTACAGATGGGCAGGCATGCGCGCGTGCGGGCGTGCGGGCGTGTGGCGAGCGTGCGGCGAGCGTGGTGTGTGCACGGTATGCACAGCGTGGCATGCACAGCGCTGTGCGCAGTGGTAGGCAAGAGCGTGCAGTGAGCAGGTGGGTGGGCGCAGCAGACACCGCGCATCGCCCGCACGTCATGCATGCACGAACAAGCACGGAGACAACGACGACTGAAGTATCGCCCATGCATGCTATCGTCGAAGAGGCCGTCCACGAGTTGCGCCTGTGGCTCTCGCTGGCGGCGGCACCATGCTATTATCTGGCGCTGGTAATAGTTGCTTAAGGAGTGTGTCTAGCCGCCCTGAGGCGCTCAACGCATGCAGCAGCCGGCCTGGAGCGCTTAGCCTTGCGGCCTCAATCGTTCTCCTTCGCGCAAATCGACGCCGCCCTCGGAGAAGTTTCCTTCTACCGCGCCCTTATTAAAACCCCGGTCCAAGCTTTCTCTGACCGGATGGGGGGGGTATACATCTAACACAAGTTAAACCCCACAAGTTAGACCCCAAAAAATAAACGGCAGCGTTCTCAAGTCATACAGGAAGTAGAAAGAGATATGTCGAAGTGGACGAGTCGTCACCATCGATATCGGGGCGAGCCCTTACACCGGTGTCTGTCTCGATCTCAGGCCGCGGGGGATCTGGTAACCCGACTCCCCCAGATAGCGGATTGCGGTGTACAGCGATGTCGCGATGATGATACGGCCCTTATCTTAACTCACCCCGATACTCACCCCCTACCCTCCGCGAGGGGGACGGGGTCGAGGATCACGATTTTGAGGGTCCCGCAGAGTCCCAAAAGCTCATCTCTTGATACCGTACTGACCACACCTGTTACGCCACGACCACCTGGGCAGGCCCCTTTTTTTTCGGCTACGAAATGGCGATACGCTTTAGTGCTGCAAGCGTGTGGCCTCGGGGGGGCGGCGGGGCGCCCTAGGCCGCGTACTGCGCGTCCTGCAGCGCGCTGATTTTCGTGCTTTGCTATGCACTGCTATGCACGACTCAACCTCGAAGTCGCGAGCTCAATCTGGATAGCCTAATCGGGAGCAAATTGCCGACTTAGTGCATCAAAGTGCCCTTAGTTTGAGATAGATAGATTGATAGATTGTTGGGATCTATCTATCTATCTATCTATCCTAGTTTGAGCTGCTTGGGTCGGCGAGATTTTTACTTCTACTATCCCTCCCTCCCGACGCGCGAGGACGACCACACGCGCGACAACGATGCCACCGTTCGGGCATTACCCGGCTGTGATTCGGGCTGTGGTGCTCGACCACATTAAGGCTCATGGCGACGATGGCAGTCTGACCGCGAGAGTCGTGCGAGAGGAGACTGAGCGCCGCGCCGGGCTGGCGGCCGGGAGTCTCAAGGAGCACAAGGAGGAGCTCATGAAGGTCATCGAGGAGGTCCTGGGTGAGCAGCCGAAGGCGCCCGCTTCGGCCGCCGCAGAATCAGCCTCGGCAGCATCCTCGGCAGCCACAGCGGCCTCGGCAGCCGAGTGCGTGGCCACGCGAGCGGTGGTGGAGACGGACCCTGCGGCGGCGGCACGCTTGCTAGACTCGGCTGAAGCCGCGGCCGAGCCGGCCTCGCTCCTCGAGCAGCTCGAGGCCTCTTGCGCGAGCCGGCCCGCGGCTGAGCACCTCGTCGCGGCTGGGCTGGTGGCACGGCTAAGCCGCCGGCTCGCGCCAGGCTCGGACAGGGCTCTCGCAGCGCTGAGCGTGCGCGTCCTGACGGCGACGAGCCTCCACGACGGGCTGACGGCGGAGATGCTCAAATCGTCCGAGCTGGTGCCCGCCGTGCTTGCGGCGCTCACCACGGCCACCGACACGCTCGCCATTCCTCTGGTCGACCTGCTGCACAACCTCGCCGACAGCGACGGCAACCGGCTGCGGCTCACCGCGGGCGGCTGCTTGCCCGCGTTGACGCGGCAACTGCTCGAGCCGACCGGCTCCGCCACGCTGAAGGAGCACAGCCTCAATGCCGCCGCCTCGCTCGCCGGCGTGCCCGACACGGAGCTCTCCTTCCCCGAGATCATCGCGAGATGCTGCGCCTCGCGCATCCCAGGCATCCAACCCTAACCCTAACCCTGACCCTGACCCTAACCCTAACCCTAATCCTAACCTTAGCCCTAGCCCTAGCCCTAGCCCTAGCCCGAACCCTAACCCTAATCCTAACCTTAGCCCTAGCCCTAACCATGGCCCTAACACTAACCCTCACACCCCAGGTATCCAGCGCGAGGGTGTGCGTGCGATGGCGCTGATCGCCGGGAGACCTGAGCTGCGCGACAGGCTTGCATCGGTCAGCGGCCTGCCGGAGGGCCTGCGAGCAGCTGCGGCGTCCCGCGACGCCGCATCGGCGGAAGCTGCGGCCGATCTGATGGCGGCGCTGAAGCTGAAGTCTTGAATGTCCCCCCCAGCGTATTTCCTAGTGACACCGCACACCGGTCTCACCGCGCTCTCTCGAGGCCTGTCGCTTGGCTCACCCTAGATATCAAAAGGTACGCTTTTTTTACTTTATTTAAGAGCGGTGTGTGTGTCGCACAGCCACAGGGGTGCTCTCTTGTGAGAACCTCGTGTTTCACGACGCGCGGCAATGGTCGCAGTGGTCTCGCGTGTTGGCATCCAGGGTTAGCAGGGAAGGGGTATAAAAACGACGGAACTCGAATTACGAATACTCGTAACTCGATCGCGGCGGGGTAAAGACCACGAAGCGTACACGCGAGGCGAGAGCCGGGTGGTTGGGGGCGGTGCCCTGCGACTCAGGCAAGGCGCGGGGCCGACGAGGATCGCGAAAGGCCGCCGCTTTGGCGGACTACGGCCGAAACTGCACTCCCAGGGCGTAGCCGTTGCAGGGAAGCAGGCCGGTTCGGTGATGTGGTCGAATCGGCGAAAAATGCACGACGCTGACGCCGGGTGCACCCGGCAACACCCCCCCGAGCCCACCAGGCCATGGCGAGTACCCGGCGTGCGCGTCGATGCCGTGGGAGGCTCGCACGGCGACCGCGTCGAAGGTGGGGGGGGGTAGGGTGAGGGTACGGGAAGTTTATGGTGGGTGAGGTGGCGAGGGGCCTCAGCGGGTGAGGTGGCGAGGGGCCTCAGCCTCTTCGGAGGTACCTCTTCGGAGGTGAGACGTTGCGGTTGTAGCGTCGTAGTCTAGATGCGTGTGCGTCTTTTCTACCAGAAATCTATCTATCTATCTATCGGTAAGTGTAGTAACTCTCTGGCTGCCAAATCAGGCGGCTGGTGTGGTGTTCGCAGCGGCACACCCACCCACCCGTGGGCCCGTCAGCGGCTGTCGGCCACGCCTCGCTGGCCAGGTCGTGGCATGCACGCTTTTGTCGCGCACACCTTCTCTGGAGTTGTCCCGAGCCACCTGCGTGCCGAGTGGACCGATGGCCTGCAGCTCTCCCAAGAGCGTGCGCAGCCACTGCACTGCGGCCTGCTGTACTACCTGCACGTGCCCAAGACGGGCGGCATGACAGTGCAGTACCATCTGCGCGCCCTCGAGCCGCAGGGCTGGCAGTTGCTCAGCCTCCAGTGGCCGCGGAGGGAAAAGAACACAACCGAACGGCAGCGCTGGCTGGACGACCCAGAGCACTGGAAGAGCTCCAAGGGGTGGCGGAAGCTGCGCCACGCCATCGCAACGGAGGAACGACCCAAGCTGCTGATGGTCGCCCACCACGGCGCCCCAGGCCTGGCCTACATGGTGGAGCACGAGCTGCCGAAGCTCGCGTGCCAGCTCAAGGCGCGTGGCTGCGGTGTGGCAGTGACCACGATGCTGCGGGAGCCTGTCGAGCGCGCCGTGTCCGCGGCGCTCTTCAACAGCGCAGAATCGGGCGACGGCCTGAGCGAGCGCTTCTGGACCGATCATCGCACCGAGGTCGAGCAAGATCTCGTCAGCCGCGCCGAGCTACAGACGCGCTACTTGCTCGCGGGCCACCCCGACCAGTGGCCAGCCGCCTGGCACGCGCTCAGTCCCGCCGCCGCCGCCGCGGGGCTGGCGCAGCAGGCGCAGCGCGCGCTTTCTTTCGTGAGGATCGTCGGAGATACCGCACGGCTCGATGCCTTCCTCGAGGCGACTGACGCGCTGCTCGGCGTGGCGCCGTCCGGCCACGCCGACGGCGAGGCCAACGTCACGCCGGCGCAGTGGCTGAGCCCCGCTGGGTTTGCGCGTGAGTTCAGCGCCACCCTCCGCGACGTCACCCGCGCAGACCGCGCCGTCTTCACGGCGTGGTTTGGAGGCAACGGCACCGACGCGGTGCGGCCTTTGCCGTTCAGGGAGCTTTGCGCAGAATGAGAATCTCGGCACGGGGTATATAGAGGCACCGGATAACAACAATTAATATTGTGTGTGACTGGCAGTTTCGTGTTTTGAGTGTGTTCGGCACACTGCACGCGGTTGATAGATAACAACAAACGGTCTCTTAGCGTGCACACGTGTGGTGTGTAACATACGTGCATGCGGTAGTTTTGTGATCACTTGTGTACGCAAACCACCGCACGCGGCCGGCTCTCAAATTCGGCCGTACGTGCTTGCGTGCCGGGCCCGAACTGCTCGGAACCGTCGCGTGAAGGACGCGCCATTGTCTCCGACATCGATGTTCTCAACCCGCCCAAAGCCCTGATACCGCGGTGGTTTTCACCGTGCCGCTGCCCGCTGGCCACTGCGCTTTTTCCTTTTGCAGAGCGCGTGTTGGTTGGGTGTTCGTCCGGCGCACACGCGCGCGCATACATATATACAAGCTAGAGAGGTCTTACGACTTTACAGCTCCGCGTGTATACAACACCTATATATAGCTATAGGGTACACGGTGACGGTCACGCATGCCACGCCGGATCGCGGATGACGCCATGACGCGCATAGAGCTCTCTCCTCTCTCGGTCTCGCCAGTCCACAGGTGTCATCAGGTCGTACAGGTCGAGGTTCTTGTGGCCGTTGCGCTACCGTAAATCTAGGTCCGAGGAGGCAAAAGGAGAACGGACACCCGGAGGGTGTGTTGTGAAATCCCTGGCCCGATCGGAGCGCCGGCGGGCGCGGGCGCGGACCGACCGCCTCTCGGCCCGTCCCCCCCAAGCCCCATTATAATTCTGGCGCGCGCGTTAACGAGTGAAGAATTCTGAGAGCTCTACTAGCTAGGTATCTGAGTACTGAGAGAGCAGAGAGTCAAGAATTCCTTCTTCAGAGACTTGAGGTCTTCATCATTCCACAATCTCGCGACGTGTCCCGTTGTCCGTCAAAATTCCTCTTTTCTCAGAAATGTCCTCCCCCTCCGCCCCACCCCCCAACACTGGACACCCCCCTCATTGGGAGAGCGTGCCCTTGGAGGAGGCCACCGCGCCGCGCCGACGGGGGTCAAGACGGATCGCAC
>Ga0209302_10002312_pt1 | contig 11109 bp, 8 predicted proteins | sample ArcOceMetagenome_2_FD_187445 | JGI IMG/M metagenome (GOLD analysis project Ga0209302, IMG submission 187445) | Marine eukaryotic phytoplankton communities from Arctic Ocean - Arctic Ocean ARC135M Metagenome (SPAdes) (version 2) | ecosystem: Environmental > Aquatic > Marine > Oceanic | place... | reverse complement strand
GCCACGCCCGAAATGTGTGACCTGATCCGGAGATGCGGATCACTCTCTCTCTCTGATCTCATGGCTTCATGCCATTCGGTCAGCCACCATCAAGAGATGCTGAACCTCGCGTCGTTTACGAGAGAAGATAAGAGAAGCCGATGAGGCGCAAACTGCGAAATCTGCGCGCGCAGTCCCTCGACTCCAGCCGACCGATTGTTGGAGCGGCTATGTCGGCGAGACCGTCCGAGCGGGAGGAGGCCCTCGTCAGAAAGGTGCGCGCCGCCGAGAAGAAGCTGCGGCAGATCACCGAGCTGAAAGAGTGGTGCGAGGGCGGCAAGCGGCTGAATGAGAGCCAGGCGCTCAAGCTGCATGGCGAGAGGGCCTTAACGCAGGAGATCGCCAGCCTGAAGGCTATGATTATCGAGCAGCGAGCGGCCCCGTTGAGCAACGTAGGGCAAGACACGCCCCAGCTCCGCTCCTCCAACACCGTCGCACCTTCCGGCATTCCGCTCTTGCCTGCCTCTAACGCCTCTGCGGCCGCTGCGGCCTGTGCGGCCGCTTCGACCCTGCAACCGACGGCACCCCCCTTCGTGCCGGCGGCGCCGTTGCCCTCCGCGGCGGCACCCTCCGCGGCGGCACCCTCCGCGGCGGCCGCCAAGGTTGAGCATCCCTCGGGCACCTCGGTGGCGTCGTGGGAGGAGGCCGAGCTCATCATGCCGCCCGATGGCGCGCCGGTGCCGCCGCCGGGGCTGACGCTCGCGGCGTTGCGAAAGTCGGCGCGGGCCTCCCGCGCATCGCGCGCCTCCGCCCGGCGCTCGACGGAGGAGGTGGACACGAAGAGAAGGGACGCGCAGGCATCCGCCGCCGCGAGCGCCGGGCGCGCGGCGCAGGCGGCACAGACGGCGCGCGAGCAGCTGCTGGACAAGCTGTACAACTTCAAGACGGGGGCGAAGCCCGCCGCCGCCGCGCTCTCGCCGCGCCTCGGCGCGCTCCGTCACCTCGACACGCAAATGCAGCCGCAGACCGACAGGCAGCCGCAGCGCGAGCTAGTAGGGATCCCTCTGCAGCGCGGCGCCTCCCACGACGCCAGCTCGAGCTCCGCGCGCCACGGCGAGCCGCCGCCCCTCGCGCCGCCGGCGACTCTGCAGCGGGGCGCCTCCGCCCCCGCGGGCTTAGCACCCGTCGTAGCTCCTGCCACCTCCGACGCCGGTGCCGGCGCCTCCGCTGCAGCCGCCGCCGCGCCGCCGCTGCCGCCCGTAGCTGCCGCTCCTACCCGGACGGTGGAGGAGCAGGCGGCGGTGAGGGCGGCAGTGAGGGCAGCCTTCGCCGCCGACAACCCTCCGCCGTCTGCCGCCTCCCTTGGGAGCGCCTCCAACGACCACGGCAGGCCAGCCACCGCGCCGATGCAGCAGTTCCTGCCGCCGCCTCCCGCCGCTCCCGCCGCCGCCGCCGCCGCCGCCGCCGCCGCCGCCGCCGCCGCCGCTGCCGCTCCTCCCGCCGCAACGTCGCGGCCACCGCCACCTCCTCCGCTTCGGCTGCCTGCGTCTCACGCGACGCCCACGGCGCTGCCAGTCGACGCCTCCTCCTCCTCCGCCGACGTTGGCGCCGCCTCCGCCTCTGCTTCCGCGGCCACCTGCGTGCCGCCCGTCGCCACAGTCGTTGCCGCCGCCTCCCGACCGGCTTCGGCGGGCAGCAGCACCGCCGCAGAGCACGCCGCAGAGGGCATACTCACCCAGACGGCCGCCGCCGCCGCCGCCGCCGCCGCCGCGCTAGACGCGCTCGGGCCGCTGAGCGACGAGGATGTCGAGGCGGCGGCCGCGGCTACAGTCGAGTGGCTGCTGCACGCCCTCGAGGGGCGCGCGCTGCCCTCGCTCACGCTCGACGACTTCTCGCTGCTGCGCATGCTCGGCAAGGGCGGCTACGGCAAGGTCTTCCAGGTACGGTGCAACCTCAACGGCCTCATCTACGCGATGAAGGTCGTGGACAAGGCCATGATTGAGCGGCACCGCTCGATGGACAACATCGCCGTCGAGCTCGCCGTGCTCCGCCAGCACGCCGAGCAGCGCCACCCCTTCATCCTCGCCCTCGAGTGCGCCTTCCACTCGCCCGCCAAGCTGCACTTCGTCACCGAGTTCGTACCGGGCGGCATGCTCTTCAACCACCTGCGCAAGCAGGAGATGTTCTCCGAGAAGATGGCGCGCTTCTACGCGGCGGAGGTGACCCAACCCCAACCCCAATCCCAGCCCCAACCCAAACCCCAACCCTGACCCCAACCCTAACCCCAACCCTAACCCTGACCCCGAGCTTACCCCTGACCCTGACCCCTACCCTAACCCTGACCCTAACCCCTACCCTAACCCTGACCCTAACCCTGACCCTAACCCTGACTCTAACCCTGACCCTGACCAGGTGCTGCTCGCGCTCGAGCACCTGCACGAGCAGCATGTGCTCTACCGAGATCTCAAGCCGGAGAATGTGCTCATCTGCGCGAGCGGGCACATCAAGCTGTGCGACTTCGGCCTCGCCGCCTACGGCATTACCGCCTCCGCGACGCATCTCTCGGCCAGCGGCAAGCCCGTGCTAGTGGGCACCACCGAGTACATGGCGCCGGAGGTCGTGCGGCAGATGGCGTGCGGGCAGGCCATCGACGCGTGGGCCCTAGGCATCCTGCTCTTCGAGATGATGACGGGCGACGCGCCGTGGTACCACCGCGACGCCAAGGAGCTGCAGCGCAAGATCGTGCACACCAAGCTCAAGCTGCCGCCGTGGCTGAGCAACGAGGCGCGCACCCTCATGCGCGGCCTGCTCATCAAAGACCCTGCGCAGCGGCTCGGCGTCAAGGTGGGCTCGGAGAAGCACGAGGTCGATTGGCGCGCCGTCAAGGCCCACCCTTTCTTCCGCTCGCTCAACTGGAAGCTGCTGCTGCTGTGCAAGCTCGAACCGCCCTACGTGCCGCCGCTGAGCGATGACGAGCCGCTGCTCGACGTGTCCAACTTCGACGCAAAGTACACGGGCGAGCTCGCGTGCATCTCGCCGCTGCGCAAGCCGCTCTCGCAGGGCATGGAGGCCGAGTTTGAGCGGCTGCAGCTCGAGTACACCAGCCCGCAGACGCGCGATTCGATCCGCGAGTCCGCCTCGTCGCTCTGCAGTGACTTCAGCCGGCGCTCGTCGATGAGGGATTCCCTGACCTCCAACGTCTCTAACGTCGACGGCGACGCCGACGCGCCGCTGCTGCGCTTCCTCTCGCGCTGACGCCGGGCGGGACGCCGCACGCGTGCACCCGTCGCGGAGGGCGGAGGGCGGTGCCGGCGTCGCGCCAGCTACTTGAGTCTTTGTCTTGTTTAATTATGTCGTATGTCTCAAGTCTCTCACACCACACACCGCGGTTTTGAGCAGAGAGAGAGAAAGAGAGAGGAATGAGAGAGAGAGAGAGAGCGCGAGAAAGTTTCTTTTTATTGTAAAACTCACCTCTACTAGTACGTGTGTGCCTGTCCCCTCAGGCGCCGTTGGTTTTTCCTCAAAAAGACTACACTTGCAAAACAACTAGTGTGAACCACATACGCACGTAATGTCTAACGAAAATAAATTCCCATTGAAAAAGAAGGCGATACCGATAGGCGTGAGCCCCTGCCCGGACAAGAGACTAGGGACAAAAGAGATAGTAGAGAGGCGCCTCAGTCGAGTCCCACCACGGCACGCAGGTGGCAGGACCACTCACGTCGTCACGACTCAGTGGTGTTTTTAATAGTATACTTCGATCTCGGTTAGCCGGGGGCGGGGGTCTCTCTCGTCTCTGTGAGGCTGAGGGCAGTGGGCAGTGGCGAGTGGGCAGACGCCAGACGAGATACTGCACCTCTCTGTAAGCTGTATAAAGCGTAGCTACGCTCGATGCATAAAGTAGGCGTTCCGTGCTGTGGCCCGACACTGTGAACTGTGCTCGGTGCGCGCGGCGTGTGCCACGTGCTCCCCACCGGACCGTGCCAAAGTGCTTCTATAGACGGTAAGGGTAACGTGTAGTAGAAAACCTAAACACACGTGCAAGGTGCGGAGACGGCTGTCACTTCTCCCAGGGCTTCGATGGTGGCGCGCCGCTGTCCCGTTTCGCCTCGAGCTCCTTTACGCGCGCGTTGTAAGCATCGAGCGACGCCTTCTTGGCGGCAGCCTTCTTGGCAGAAGCCTCCGCATACCCGGGTGCGTTCTCCGAGTTGAACTCCTTGCCAGAGCTCGTCACAAGCGCGACTACCGAGCCGACGACCGCCCACACCACCCCCGTCTTGACCACCGTGCGCCTCACAGCGTCGGGGTCGACGTTGTCCGGGTCAAAGTTAGGATCGGAGTTGCCCTTCGGCACGATCATAAGAGGTGGCCGCTGACTGAAAGCGGACCGGTGTGCAGGCTGGTGTGCAGGCTGGTGACAGGCTGGTGGCAGGCTGGTGTGCAGGCGCGTGGCGGGCGTATAGGCGTGGAGCGACAGCGCCAACAACGAGACGGAGCCGAGCATCGGTCGCACGACGGATCAAAGTTGGCTCCCGATCCAGGTCGGAAGCAAATTAAATATAACCGCGCTTCTCGGTTCGGTCGTCCCCCTCACTTGTCACCAGCCACATGGCTCAAACTGACGCCAGTGCAGCGCGTGTGAATGGGCAATGAAATGGGCGATGACGAGTGCGCCTGGCTCGGGGATGCCTTCGGATGATGACGAGTGCGCCATATGCCTCTCCCCGGCGGACCTGCCTCGCACTCTGCCTTGCGGTCACATCTTCTGCGGCGGCTGCTGCCTCCGGGTACTGGCCAGGGCGCAGAGCGAGGGCGCCGATGCCGCTCCATGCCCGGGCTGCCGCGCGCCCTTCTCTGCCGCCGCGCTGGACGTGCCGTCACTGCGGCGCGACTGCCACGCGATCAAGCGGCGGCGGAGGTGGTGGGTCTCGCCAACAGAGCGCGAGCGAGAGCTTCGCCTTGCGCTCGACGTGCACACTATCACCCGGAGGAGCAGGTACTTGGGCTTGCTGGCCGGCCGGCCAGCCACCGCGCCGCCGGGCTGGCCGCGCTGGCTACGGCTATGGCACTTCGCCGCCGGCATCCTGCTCAGCCTCGGCGTTGCGGCCGCCGCGCTCGTGTGCGACCCTCCGCGCTGGCTCGCGGTCGCGCTGACCGACGGAGAAGCAGTGGTGTCGGCGATCGGTGCGACGGGGCTACCGACACCAGCGCAGCTCGCCTGGCAGCTGCTGACCTCGTCGATGCCGTTCTTCGATGTGGCGCTCAGGCTGGCACTCGACAACATCGCAACCACCGCCACCGCCGCAACCGCCGCCACCGCCGCCTCCGCCGCCGCGCAGGCCTCAGTCACGGCGAAGGGAGGCGGCGCTGCCCCGCGCCTCCAACTCTAAGCCTAGGCCTAAGCCTGGGCCTAAGCCCGGGCCTAAGCCCAGGCCTAAGCCCAACCCTAAGCCCAACCCTAACCCCCAACCCTAACCCCCAACCCTAACCCTATCCCCTAACCAGGTAGCGCTGCCCCGCCCGCCGCCGAACCGCCGCCGCCGCCGCCGCGCCTCGCGGCGATGCTTGGCCACTTTGCCAACGGCGACGGCTGGTACGGGCGCGACGACTTTACAGAGTACGTGCAGCTCCTCACCGACGCTGAGGGGCGGCTGGTCGCTGTCAAGGTGGCTTGGATAGATAGATTGACAGATAGATAGACAGATGGATGGATAGATAGATGGCGGAACTGTAGCGCGTGACATCCCAACTATCTACCTATCTACCTATCTACCTACTTAATTATCTACCGACCTGCCTCTATCTATCTATCGCTATCGAAGATCCTTGGTGACGCCAACGTGCCGCGCGGCGAGCTGACCTGGCGCTCGGAGGCCGGCTACGGTTACTATGGCGCATGGCGGATGCCGGTGCAGCTCCGGCTGCGCGAACCGTAACCCTGACCTTGACCCTAAGCCTAAGCCTATCCCTAACCCTAGCCCTAGCCCTAACTAGGTGCAGCTCCGGCTGCGTGATGACCCAGAGGACCCCGGCGGCTACTGGTGGAGCCCGCTGCTGGGCGGCGGTGGAGGCGGCGGAAGCGGTGGCGGCGGCGGAGATGGGTACGCGGTCGAGTGGCTGCCTGCGGAGGGTGCGCTGCCGCCCGCGTGGGCGCAGAGCTCCTGGCACGAGCCCAAGCTGCTGGCCTTCGATCTCGTGGGCATCTCGCCCGGCGGTCGGCGGCGCGGCCGCTTCCACCGTGTGGGTGCGTACGAGGCGCTCGAGGCGGCAAGGCTCCGCCCGGACGCACCTTGATAGAGTAGAGCTCTATAGCGGCTGCGTTTGGCCACGGCTGAGGTTACAGTCTCAAGGTGTTAACCTTAAGGTTGTATTCTCGGGGGTTTTCTTAGACCGCGCGGGGCGTGTTTAGGTGTGGGTGGGCGGAGCCCACACCAAAGGAAGTGTGTTTACACATAACACCTTTGGTGCAGTCAGAATCTTTGACGAATGAGGGGGGGTTTCAGAGCCTGGCTCAGCGGTCTAGGGGTACTCAATTCGGCCGTTGAAGTTTGAATGTGATTGCTTCCTCACACTCAAAACGCGTTTGGGGGCGCTCCGGAACCGCTCGTCATTTGGGCCCAACTCCACGCGGCCGGCTCAAATTTGGCCGTATGCTTGCCCTTGCGTGCCGGACCCGAACCGCTCGGAACCGTTGCGTGTAGGACGCGCGTCGGTCTGTAACCGGGCCGTTGAGCGCCGCTTCGGCGCGATATCTGAGGATTGGCGATTCTGACTTTCGGGCGGTAAAAGCGCGATTTCTCGAAATGGCGACATAGAATCGTCCCAAACCAGTAGTGTTAGTGAATGCCCCACCTAGGTTTGCTCTCAGGCGACGGGCGTGAAAAGTCTATGTCAAAAACCTCGATTTTTTTACTTCACACTGGACAACCCCAGAATACAACCTTAACGAAATTTCGATCCGTCAAACACATTGCTCATTTTGATGTCCGCGCGTTTTGACGCCCCCAGAACACGGTGCGCGCGCCGCGATGGGTACCGTTCGTTGTTTACCCACCTCCGCGCAGGTGAGGCTGCACAGTGCCAGTGTTGGAAAACAACTTTAGCGAAGTGATCTCTTGATTTGATGAGAACCTTTTCGAAAAGCGACTTAAATTCCGCAGTCGCTTTTGCATTTGGTAATGCGATTCGCGGGTATTTCGAAACTCTCGTGCAACCGGTAGCGAATTGTGGACGCATGGGTGGACGAGGAGGAGAACTTGGAACCTGGCAGCCCTCGGGGCGCTCGGTGACCCACCCGACGCGGAGCAGTCCGAGAGCGTCTGCCCGGTTCCCGACTGAGAGACGCAGAACATGAAGCGAGCACGCACGCCTGTTACACGCCTGGTTCAGTCGCAAACGACCGGCGGGCGCATGAAGCGCCTCCGGGTGGAGTTGATGGCGGGCGAGGGGGCGCGTCGCCGGTTGACGGAGAAGAAGTGTCAGGCGCATGGCAAGACGGCGATAGAGGTGGCGGTGGCGAAATATGCGGAGCAGAGGGAAGCGGCGGCGGCGAAAGATGCGGAGGAGAGGGAAGCGGCAGCAGCGCCAAAGAAGCGGAGAGCTCCGACGGAGAGCCAAAGAATCGGAGAGCCAAAGAATCGATGCGAGGTCGAGAAAAATCGCATTTGTCATTTTCACTCCCTCCACGGATCAAGCTGGTGCAACAGGCCGCGCAACCCTTCGTTTGACCTCGCATCGAAGCGACGCTCGAGATGCGATTCCCGTGGTCCGCCCCGCCGCCGCCGCCCCCGCCGCCGCCACAAATGATCGATAGCACTGTCGCTGCGATTGCCACCGCCGTTATCTCCGTCGTGCTGGCTTTCGTCATGACTATCCTCGCTGCGAGAAAGAAAAAGAAGGCCAGCCTCCGCCCTAGCACAACCGTGCCGACAGCAGGCCAGCTCGAGACTACCACTCCGGCCATGCCCCCAACGGTAGAGCCTGCAGCTGCCAAGCGGGCCGGCGCGCAGCTCGAGAGACTGGCCCCGCCGATGTCGCGCTGGATACAGACTGAGAGCGGGTGGAAGAAGAACGAGGACGAGCTAGTACCGGAGCCGAAGAAGCCCGAGGCGCAAGCCCCTGCCCCGGCCGTCCCGACAACGGGCCAGATCGAGATCGCCACTCCTGCTCGCGGCGCATCCCCCGAGCCCCCAGTCGTGCCCCCAACAGAAGAGCAAGCTGCCGAACGGGCCGCGCAGCTCGAGAGGCTGGCCACGCTGCCCGAGCACCTGCAGCTGGGCGTGACGCTGCCCGGCATGCGCGAGCTGCTATTAGAGCTGCCAGACGACGCGTTGGAGCAGGTCAACGCCAAGATTCCGCTCGATAAGGAGACGGGCGAGCCCAAGTTCCCCACGAACGATACGTTCAACGGCTACGCCAACCAGTTCTTCACCAACCTCTGGGCCAAGGAGGGCAAGGAGGGCCAGCCGGGGGACGGGCTGGCCGTGTGCGAGCGGCTGAAGAAGCTGGGGTCGCTGCACGTGGGCGAGGCCACTCACTTCGTGAGCTGGTTCCTCGCCACGTCGATCAAGACGCTGCTCGACGCGCTCGCCAACTTCCTCGAGCAGCAGGGACTCCGGGAGGAGGACACCTTCTTTTGGGTATGCGACTATGTGATCCGGCAGGGCGAGGACGTCAAGGCCGACCTGGCGCGGCTCGGCGACTGCGTCAGCGCCGTCGGGCACACGGTGCTGCTGATGGAGCCGTGGCACGCGCCCGCACCACTCAAGCGCGCCTACTGCATCACGGAGGTCTACCACACGCAGAAGAGCGGCGCGCAGTTCGCTGTGGTGATGTCTTCGGCGCAGCAGGACGCGTTCGACGAGGCGCTCATCTCGGACTTCGATTCGATCCAGGCGAGCCTGTCCAAGGTGGACGTGCGCACTGCCACGTGCCGCGATGAGAAGGACACCAAGGCCATCCTGGACGAGCTGGAGCGGGGCGTGGGCTTCGTCGCGTGCAACACGCAGGTCATCGGCTTGCTGCGCGAGGCGTTGGTCGCTCAGGCGCGGGCGGCGCTGGAGCGGCTGCCGGCGGCCGAGCGGGGAGCGTCTGTGCTAATCAACCAGCTGGGCAAGCTGCTGATGGACATGGGCAAGCTGGAGGAGGCGAGACCACTGCTCGAGGAGGCGCTGCGGGCGCGCAGGGAGACGCTGGGCGATCGCCACCCGGACACGTTGACCTCAATCAACAATATGGGCCTGCTGCTGATGCGCATGGACGAGCTGCAGGAGGCGAGGCCGCTGTTCGAGGAGGCGCTGCAAGCGCGCAGGGTGACGCTGGGCGACCGCCACCAGCATACTCTGACCTCAATCAACAACATGGGCCTGCTGCTAAAGCGCATGGGCAAGCAGAAGGACGCGAGACCGCTGCTCGAGGAGGCGCTGCAAGGGCGCAGGGAGATCCTTGGCGACCGCCACCGGGATACACTGATCTCGATCGGCACTATGAGCGAGCTGATGCAGGAAATGGACCAGCTGGAGGGGGCGAAGACGCTGCTCGAGGAGGCGCTGAAGGCGCGCAGGAAGACACTGGGTGACCGCCACCGGCATACGCTGATATCGATCTGCACCATGGGCGAGCTGCTGCATACCATGGGCCAGCTGAAGCAGGCGAGGCTGATGCTCGAAGAGGCGTTGCGGGGGCAGAAGGAGACGCTGGGCGACAACCACCAGCACACGCGGAAGACGATCGGCTTGCTGGACAAGCTACTGAAGCTGGAAATATCAAGCTAACACCAGACTTCTACGCAGCGTGGTACGGCTAAACTGCTGTGTGTGGCTCGCATGCTGCTGCAGGGCATGCTGCACGGATGGTGTCCGTGTGATGTATGCAAAACCGAGGACGACTGGTCGGGAAGCGTTCCAAGCAGGCAGCGGGGGGCGTGATCTGACTCATGTGTGTTGTGTGTACAGTAACGTTGTGAGTTAGGTCTGAGCTCTGACTTGTGAGTTGTGTGTGTGACATGACTGATGTGTGACTGTGTTCTGTGTTGTGAGGACTGAGGTGTACGGCGTTATTGCACTATTGACTGCTGGTGCGCGCGGTGAGGAAGTCCAGAATCTTTTGTTTAGGGCTTTATTTACAGAACACAGATAAAGCGGACTACACACACTAATAAAGTAATGAGAGAGAGCGCTGCAACGATGACAAATGCACACTCTGAACCACGATTTAGGGCTTCCAGTGGTCCCCGAGGGGTCGAGCTCGCGAGGGGGAGGGCGCGGTCAAGCGTCAACAGGGCGGAGGCACAGCTTGGTGGGCACAGACCACAATCCACATTGCACCCTTTTGGTGCCACGTACCGTAAGTGCCAAGCGCGCCGCCGCGCGAGCTCCCATCCGGAGCTGAGCTACGGCTGGCAGGAGGAGCGCGCTCACGTGATCACGTGAGGTCCACAGTGTGCTGCTTGGTGGCGCGCGCGTCGGCGCCCTCGCCGCCCGTTAGCGGCCGCTTCGTGCTCAGCTTGCGCGCGGCGCGCACCGACGGCTCGCCCGCTGGGACGCCCGGCGGCGGCGCGCTGGGCGGATAGGCCGGGTTGGGCGCGTTGGGCGCGTAGGGCGGGTTTGGCGGGTGGGGCGGCTGCGGCGCTGACTGTGCCGCCTTGGCCGCCGCCAGCTTTGCTTCCAGCGCTGCCACGCGCGCTGCCGCCAGCTCAGCCTCGATCTCAGCGATACCGGCGTTCTGTGGCGGCGCGTGCGGCGGCGGCGCGTGCGTCGGCGGCGCGTGCGGTGGCGGCACGTGCGGCGGCGGCACGTGCGGCGGCGGCCGCAAGGCAGCAACCATCTGGTCTTGCGGGATGTTCGCGAAGAAGTCGTCGTCGTCGACGAAGCCTGGGGTGGGTAGGGTTGCGGCTCGGGTGATTAGGGTTGCAGACCAGATCGGAGGGTTGCAGACCGGGTGCATAGGGCTGCAGCCTGGGTACAAAAGGCGACAGCATAGAAGGCATGGGGTTACACTCGTAGTCGCTACCGTACGCGTCGGCGGTCGGCGGCGGCGCGGGCGCGTGCTGCAGCGCGGCGCGCGGCGGCGGCGGAGGCTGCTGCGGAGGCGGCTGCCGCGGCAGCTGCTGCCGCGGCGGCTGCTGCGACG
>Ga0209302_10002311_pt1 | contig 11120 bp, 6 predicted proteins | sample ArcOceMetagenome_2_FD_187445 | JGI IMG/M metagenome (GOLD analysis project Ga0209302, IMG submission 187445) | Marine eukaryotic phytoplankton communities from Arctic Ocean - Arctic Ocean ARC135M Metagenome (SPAdes) (version 2) | ecosystem: Environmental > Aquatic > Marine > Oceanic | place... | reverse complement strand
CACGGCGCACTCGAGACTCTAGCACCGGGACCCCCCGTGGGGGTGTTAACCAGCGGACGCATGGGTGTTAACCAGCGGACATCATCAGAGTGTGTGCCGCGTGCAGTATCATTAGCGTGTTGACACGCAGTGGGGTGCCACCCTAGTAATAAAATTAAGAGAGAGAGAGAGAGAGAGATTCCACGTTACGTTACTCGTCTTTACCAGTGTAACCCACACGTGCGCGGCTCTCCCCCGTCCCCGCGCACACCCCGCGCATCGCTCCGGGGCCGCGGGCCCGCCACCCGCCCCCCGCCATGCCTGTGCAGTACCTCCCACGTGTTCGCATGCACACAACTCCGACTCAGAATGGGGGCAGACCCCGGTCCCGAACTCCCAATGACGCCGACGACGGTGAGCCCTCCAGCTCCAGCTCGGCCGCGCCCCACCCCTGCTGGGCCGCCACGCCCTCGAGGTACTGGTTGCGCTCGATGCGCAGCGCCAGCCGCCGCTCGAAGCCCTCGAGCTGCGTCAGCAGCATGCCTGTGAAAAAGGCAGCTATGGCCGGCCAGCCAGAACACATCTGCCAATTGGCCGAGGCTGGCCGAGGCTGGCCGAGGCTGGATGGAGGCAGCCCTGAGCTTGATCTGGCCCTGGTGGGGCGTGCTGGCCGCTGGAGAGCGATTTGGCTGAAGCCACTGGGCGGCTGCTTTCCACATAGCGGCGTGCGAATGCGCGTGTCGTGCTCTGCCTTACTGCGCGCCGCCTGCGCCGCGGCGCGCTCCTCCACCTCGCGCACCGCCAGCTCGACGCGCGCCGCCGCAGCGCGCTCCCATGTCGCCTCCTCCTGCGCGCGTCGCGACACCTCCGCCGCCAGTGATGTCACGGAGGCGCGCGCGCCCGCACGCCGCGCGACGTTGGCGGCCTCGAGCGCATGCGCCTCATCTAGGGCCCGCCGCTGCGCCGCCATCGCCGCGGCAGTATCGCGCTCCGCATCGCCACCGCGCGCGCGCTCCGCCGCCGCCGCCGCCGCTGCCGCCGCTTGGAGTGCGCCCTCGCGCTCCGATGCCTCCGCACGCAGCCGCTGCTCCACCGCTTGCATCTCCGCTTGCATCTCCGCCCGCACGCGCGCCTCCACCTCACGCTCGCACCCGGCGCTTAGCTTCGCCGCCGCCGCCGCATCCCCTTCCAGCCCCGCCGCTGCTTCCAACTCCTGGTGCACTCGCTCGGGGTGGTACTCAGACAACTGGAGCATGCCGTCGGCGTCTGCGTCTAGTATTCTAAAGACCGTGGCGGCGACCACGGCCGGGTAGAGCGACTTACCGCGGCGGCGCTGCGCCTCGTCCACTAGTTGGGCAAACTCATCGACGCTCAGGGCGTGAGAGTTGTCCACGTCATACTCGATGAAGAGCTCGTAGAAGATGTCCGCGGCGCCATCCGCCGAGAGGCTGGGCGCGACGCGCGGCAGCAGCTCGAGCACCAGCGCGGAGCCCTCCACGCGGCTCCTACGCACGGACAGTCCGGTGAGAGGCGGGAAGCAAAACTCCTTCTCGTGCGGATACTGCGAGAGCCAACTGAGCTCGGCGCCCTTGTCGGCGAAGCCCATCGCGATCTCGAAGACGATGCCGCCCTCGCCCGCACTCGCGTACTCGATGGCCACCTCGCGGTTGAGCGTGGTAGACATGAAGCCGAACTCGACGCCGCCCTTAAAGCGCGACGCGTCGGCGCGGCGGAACGTCTCGGGCAGCTCTCCGCCGGACATGCCGCGGTAGACGGTCTCGCACTTGCCGAGGAGTGCGAGCTTGGAGAGCGCCGCAGCGATCACATGCAAGGTGGTCACGTAGCGGTTGCCGAGGCAGAGCTTCTCGAAGCAGGTCTGGAAGAAGGGCACCTTGCCGTGCACGCCGCGCAGCACCGTGTTGTACTTCATGAAGCACGGCCCCGTGTAGAGCCGCGCGCCTATGAACTCCTCGTCGAGAAGCTCCGTGTGCAGCTCGCGCAACTTCTCGTTCAGCTCGGCACGCTGTGCGCCGAACGAGCCCAGCGGCAGCGGCGCGCGGCAGCGGTGGCGCATCGCCGGGTTCTCGCGCAGCTTGACGTCTGTGGGCCACGCGCTGAGGCCGAGCGCGTCGAGCCGCGCGGCGGTAGGCTCCACCACGAACCACCACTCGAGTTGCGAGGTGGTCCGGGTGCCGTAGTTGCCCACCTCGAACTCGACGTGCGAGTCGGCGGCGGCGCCGTGCTCCTGCTTCATCCCCAGCATGCGGTGCCCAATCGGCTCGCCCACGAGCGTGACCAGCCCGCCCACGAAGTCCTTGGGCTCGCCGAAGGTAAGCGTGAAGAGCTTCGGCGACACGGCCTGAAGCGGAGACCCCTTTTCATCAACCTCCAGCCAGATCATTGCTCCCTTGCTGCCATCATCCTTGATGAGCTCGCACTGCCACCTGGTCCCATCATCCTTGATGACGATCACGTGTTGGCCGGAGTACTCACCACGTTCGATGCGCCCGATCTCGCCGACCTCTGGTGGGCCCGCCTCCCGCTCCTCCACAAACTTGCCGAGCGACGGCGGCGGCGGTGCCAGCTGCACCCAGCTCACCGACCCCATTTGGACCTTACTCGACCTCCTACGGCGCTCCCCGTCGCCGTGCAGCGCGAGCGCCCCTTGCGAGATTGCGGCTGAGATCTGTTCGAGCACCGCCGTCTCGCGCAGCATCGCCACCACCTCGGCCGGGTCGGCCCTTGCGCCGAGCCGCGCGGCGAACTGCTTCTCCAGCCGCAGGTCTGTGCTCTGCGCGCGCAGCGCCGGAAGGAAGGCGCGCGCCACGATGGCGCCGAGATCGAGCGAGGACAGCCAGCTCTCGAGGCGCCACAGCACCCCTCCGCCCTCCGCCTCCCCGTCCGCCTCCCCGTCCGCCTCCTCGTCAGCCTCCCCCTCCGTCGCGCCTTTTCTCTCCGCTGCGCCCTCTTCGGTGCTCAGGGGCATCCCGCTAGACCGCCGATTGCAAGTTGGACTGCCCGCCGCCGCCGCCGCGCCCGCCGCCGCCGCCGCCGCCGCCCCCGTCGCCTCCGCTGCGGTCTTGGTAGGCGAGGTCTTGGTAGGCGAGGGCGGCAGCGACCGTAGCGCCTGTTGGGCTGCGGCCGTAAGGGTACTGCTTTCCCTGACCCCCGCGCGCAGCAGGTGGCTTGCTCCGAGCTTCTCCTCTGCCGCCTGCAGCTCGGTACGCAGGCGCTGCGCCTCCCGCTCCGAAGCGGCCTGTCCAGCCATGAGCTCGGCGCGGGCGGTGCGGTAGGCGTCCAGCTCGAGCTCCAGCTGCCTCGCGCGCTCCGCGGCGGTACGCAGCTCGGCCTCCATCTTCTCCGGCTCAAATTTAGAGCTCATGTGCGCCTGATGGGTGCGTTGGTGCATTGATGCATTGATGCATTGGTGCATTGGTGCATTGGTGCATTTGGTGCCAGGGTAAAAAGGCGCAGCGTCAGCGACGTTGGCACGCGCTGGCGGCATCACGCTGAGCTCCAGAGCAACCGTGGGCAGCACGTGCGTCGCGAAGGGGCCAGGAGAGCCATGCTGTGGCACCACAGGAGGGCGCACGTCCAACATGTGTGAGCGCCCTCTGCAGCTCCGTCTGCAGCTTCGTACTGAGCTCCGCATTCGCGGCCTTCAGGTCGCGGTTGTCCTGCAGCAGTCGCGCGTTCCGCATCTCCGCCTCTTCGTTGGAGCGCCAGCCAGTCGTGGGCCGACCCTTGGCGGTCGTCGCTCGGTATCCACGCATCTGCCGCTGGATCGCCGCGGCTGCCTCGTGCTGCCATGCCGCGGCGAACAACATCCTCGTTTCCGAAGCAGATCGGATTGGCGCGGAGGGCATATTTGCCTCGGCATTGCGATTCAAGCTGAGCCGCGGCATTGCGGCAGCCGCCGCGGCGCAATCGGGCGTCGGTGCCATCGAGGCAGAGGGAAGGAAATGTTCACTCGCGCAATGCTTATCTGTCCGCCCATGGAAGGATGGAAGCATGGATGCGCCGCGATCAGGCTCCACCGTCTCGTGCTGTGGCTAAGCACTAGCGCGCGTACGTACCGTGTGGTCTTCCTCCTCGGTCCAAGTTCGGCTGCGTGGGTCGTTCGTCCTTGCCCGACGGTGCCAGCACGTCGGCTACTTCCACCGCCTCCGCTCCAGTATCAGCGGCTGCCGTGTTCTCGCCCTCGCCCTCCGCAGACGGCGCGGGCACGAACGGCCCGCCAAGCATCTCGACGTAATCGTCGCCTGGGCGTGCACGGTCGCCACAGGCGCACAGGGATGATGAGACTGGGATGTACACATGGCTGGCAGGACATACTATCACTTGGCAGGCAGACACGCAGAAAGCGAGTGCTTGCCGCAACGATGGTCAAGCGATCGATACAACGAGCACTGTCCGTTGCGTCGGCGATTTTTTGTAACAGCTACCTTCGGTGAGGGGGGGAAAGACAGGACGCGCGCGCGCCTTGACACACTTGGAGTCTGCAACACCCAGCTGCACCCATGCCGAAAGCGGCCTCTCTCCAATCACAACAAGAAAACCTGCGCCTCGAACTTAAGCGCGAGAATAACGAGCGCTTTGCCGAGGATCGCATGGCTCAGGATCGTCGCGAGCGCATGCTAGCAGTACTACACCAAATTTGCCGGCTTCGCCATACGGCAGCTGACCATCATCACCGCGTCACTTTCCGCACACAAGTACTTCACGAACGCAGGCGCGGCGCCCTAGCCTGCATGTCTGCAACAGCCGTGCCATTCGTCACCTCCTTCTTCGCCTTCCTCGTGACCATCGCCTCGCTCTCCCTGCGCCAGGCTAAAGTAAATCTCTGCTCTAAGTCTATCTTGGCGGCCGAGTTGCTCACGAGATCAAGCACGGCGTATGCGGTATGGACGCGCCCCCCCCCCCCCCCCCCCCCCCCCCCCCCCACTCCCACTGAGAAGTGAGCACTCGACACGTACGTCACGGGTAGCTCTCGACACACGACACGTATAGCGCTCGACCATGCGCTCGACACGGGGAATGGGGGCTCGTTGGGTGATTAGCTGATTTCGCGTCGGACGAGAAGGATTCACCGAAAAAAAATTGAGCTAATTAATGAGGCCTGCGCACCAGACCTCAGGATGCGGGTTGCTGACCGCGCTGAAGAGGCTCCCACCCGCCGAGAAGCGCGAACATGCCTCGCTGCCATCAGCACTGTCCGCTAGTGAGTCCTGCTCGAGTTAGTAGAGGAGTTTGGGTTAGGGTACGTTACTTGCTCTCAAGTACTTGTGATCTAGTTGTAATAAGTAAATCAGGGTGTAGCACCACGTAGTAGCAGTGCTTACAACTTACCTGCTCGAGGGTGTCGACGCTGCGTGCCGCTGTGCGGTGCGAAGCGTAGAAGGGCGGCGCGTCTGTCGATCCAATTGATCCAACGGTGGCGGAGACGTGTGAAGCGGAGGCGAATCCCTTGCCCAGGCCCTCGCCGCCCTCACCGACCTCGCCGCCCTCGTCGTCGCTGTTCAGGGGCCCCTCCTCACTCTCGCCATCGCCGTGCTCCTCGCCCTCCTCCTCGCCCTCCTCCTCGCCCTCCTCGTCGTCCTCCTCGTCGCCCTCCTCGTCGTGGTCTTCATCGCCGTTGTCTACTGCTGCGTTCGGCGCGTCGGTGGTGACACCTCCGGGCGTAGGGGCGCCTCCGCTCACAATGTCACCCGCGCCGCCGCCGCCGCCGCCGCCGCCGCCGCCGCCGCCGCCACTCCCGCAGTCGCCCGTCGCCCATCGCACATCCTGTCGAGACTGCGGGTGCTCGCTCTGTGCTGGCGGTGAGGCAGGCGACGGCGAGGCAGGCGGCGGCGGGGCGGGCGGTAGTAGCTGCGGCGGTGGCAGCAGCTGTGGCGACGCCGGCGGTGCGGCTGCTGCTGCTGGTGACGGCGGTGCAAGTGGGCGGTGAGCGGGCGGCATGGGCGGCACGGTGAGCATGGACGGTGCCTGCAGCGCGGCTGGCGGTGGCTGCGGCTGCTGCGGCAGCTGCAGCGGCAGCGGTGGCGGCTGCTGCGGCTGCTGCTGCGGTGGCTGCGGTGGCTGGTGTTGCTGCTGCGGCGGTGGCGTAGTACAGTCATGTACTACGGCTACAGGACAGCTGGCTGTGGCCCCGGCCGCGGGTGCGGCGGCTGGCGCAGCGCGTGCTGCAGGCGCCGCCGCTGTGGCGGGCGTGGCGAATACGGCGGGCGTGGCGGCAACGGTCATCGGTAGGCGACAGCTACCACACGCGCCGGGCGGGAAGGCCGCGCCGAGATCGCGCCGAGATTGACATCGCGCCGGGGAGCTGCTGCGGGGCGGCGGGCTGCAGCTGAAGAGCGGCGAGGTGGCGGCGGCGAGGTGCGGCGAAGTGGCGGCCAGATGCGGCGAGGTGGCGGCCGAAGCGGTGCAGCCTGCGGCCTCGGCCCCGGCACCGAAGAGCCGATCGAAGAGCTCGCGCTTCTCCACCTTTGCCTGGATGACCTGCAGCATGGCCTTGGAAGACCACGCCACCTCCTTGCGGTGCGAGCTGAATACCTGGTTCATCACGACGACTTGGTGGCGCACCGGGTCGAAGAGCGAGGCGCCACCTGGGATACATAGGGTCGCATGCTGCACACACCGGACTACAGGCTGCACACTTCGGTTGCAGGGTCGAAGAGCGAGGCGCCGCCTCCGGTGCGTGCGAGGCAGCCGAGTAGCGTCGAGTGGATCGTCGCTACCTGATACATAGGGTGACAGGCGGTGTGCGTAGGGTTACAGGCTGCGCACATAGGATTGCAGGCAACGGAGTAGCGTCGAGTGGATCGTCCTCACCGATCGGTCCACGTTGGTGTTGTCCACTTTTGGCAGCAGGCAGCTGTCGGCGTGCTTGACGAGGTATCGCTGGATCATGCGGATCGCCTCGAAGTTGGCGAGGTAGCGGTTGTGCCGCAGCTCGACGGCGGAGGCGGTGAGGGCGGTGGCGGCGACGGCGGCGACGGTGGCGGTTGGGAGGGTGGTGGTGGAGAGGGTGGTGATGGTGGAGAGGGTGGGGGTGAAGGCGGTGGGGGAGACGGCGGCGGCAGTGAGGGCGGCGGTGGCGAGGGGTGCGGGCGGGACGGGGGTAGCCATCAAGGTGGCAGCTGACGTCATGTGCTGCGAGCGCACGGCGAAGCGCTCGCGGTGCTTCTGCTCGTTGGAGATGTAGATGAGAAAGGGCACCACGGCAGGGTGGCGCGAGAGCAGCGACATGATGAAGCGCACGTCGAGGTGCACCCCCTCCATGATCAGTGAGACTTGCCTCGCTTCGTGGCTGCACACCACCCGCTCGATGGCCTCCTGCAGCAGCGCAGCCTGCGCCTTGTACCCACGCAGCACGCGCTTCTTGCGCGGCGTCTCTGGTGGAAGGCTGCCATCGATGGCAAGGGCGTCGCCCGCAGTGTAGGTGGACTTGAGCAGCACCTGGTCAGGGAGGGTTAGGGCTAGGGCTCTAGGGCTAGGGCTAGGGCTAGGGTCAAGGGTACGAAAAGCTGCCCACTGGGCTACTCACCTCGTTGTCGGGCTGCGCGCCGCGCATCATGTTTCGGATCGAGTCGGTTGAGATCACTGTCGAGATGCCGAGGCGCGACGCCATCAGCGAGGCGAGCGTCGACTTGCCGCTGCCCGAGGTGCCGCCGAAGAGGAGGATGAGGCAGCGCCGCCGCTCCTTGAGGTCGCTCGCCACGCAGAAGTGCACGAGCGCCTCGGCTGCGGTGTAGTGCAGCTCGAGCAGCGCGTCGAGCACGAGCTCTGTGTAATCCGCCCGAGAGAGCACCGCGCACATGCCGCCCAAGCTGCCGGCCGCAGAGCTAGCAGCCTCACCGGCCGTGGCAGCACCGGCCGCCGCTGAGACCGGCGCGGTGGTAGCGGGTGGAGGCGAGCTGTCGGTCTCAGCGGCGGTCCGCGCTTCCGCGGCGGTCCGCGCCGCGCCCGGTGCCGCGAGCTCTGCAGGCTGCGCCGGCTGCGAGGCTTGCAGCCGCAGCCGAAGGTTGTCGAAGACGCGCTCTGTCAGCTCGTCCGGCCCGTGGCGGGAGGACTGCAGCTTGCCGCCCATCAGCTTGAAGACCTCACGTAGCCGGAAGTGGTTGTAGCAGCGGAAGCGGTCAGGCTCGGCAGGCAGCTGGTCACCGGCGATGAAGGCGAGCGACGGCAGCGCCGCAGGGTGGCCGTTGGCCCGCTTCGCATGTAGCAGCCGCTCGCACTCGGCAGGGTGGTTCGGCCGCGCGTCCGTGGGAAGGCTGACCCAGATGAAGTCGATGGTCGCCATGCGTCTTCAGTCGATGCGTCTTCGCCGTGAAGACGCAGACGCGGCGTGTTGGCGCGACTTTTCTTTACGTGAAGTTTCGAATGGATGGTTGATATATGAGGAATGGTCAGGCGGTCGGTGTCACCCCGGTCGGTGTCACCTCCGCCACCGTTGGAGTTTTTTTTCTGAAACTGACGCACAGTATGTGCATGCAAACCCTAACCGCAAACGCAGAGACAAGTTCTTGGAGGTGACGACCCCTAGTAGCGACCTAGTCCCGTCCAGGAGCGCGTGGCACTGGATGCAAGGAGCCCTCGATGCGTACGGCAACCATCCGGGCCGACTTGCAGAGACAAACTGTTTCGTGTTTGAACTACTACTTCTCTTGATATAGGCTCAGTGTCGTTTATACTTTATGAACTACTACTTGTTTGAACTACTACTTCTCTTGTTTGAACATGAATCAGTCATGTTCTTTACTACATAATGTTCAAACATTATGTAATCAGTCATGTTGTTTAAACATTATGTAGGCGACGTAAAAACCAGAATCATGCGCGGCTCTGATAGTTATTGGAACGGCTCTGAATCAGTCGCGAAGCCAGCCTGGCACACGCTTCGTCAACGTAAGCAGTGCGCTGTAAGTGGCTCAGTCGAAGCCGGACTGGCACCGTTTCGTCAGCTCGAGCAGCGCGGCGTCCGTGTCGTCGTCGAGCGGCGGCGGCACGAGCGGCGCAGGCTCACTCATCTCTTCCAGCCCCTCCCAGGGCGTCTGTGCGAGCCACGCTTGCGCCTTGACCGCTCGCACGCCGCCCTGCGCCTGGGCGCCCAGTCGCCGCGCAGCCTCGGGGTGCAGCAGCTCGGCGATCAGCAGCGCCGCATCCGCCGGCAGCGCGTCCGCGGCGACCGAGGAAGGCACGCCGCCCGCGTGCTCGAGCACCGCGGCCTGCGTCGCCTCGTCACCCGACCCGTCGGCGGCGAAGGGCGAGGAGCCAGTGAGCATCTCGACGAGCAGCACGCCCAGGGCCCACCAGTCGACGCCGAGGCCGTGCACCTGCTTGCGCACGAGCTCGGGTGCTTGGTAGAGCGCGGTGCCCACCTGCGTCGTGTCGCACTCGGCGAGCGGCGCGGCGAGCCCAAAGTCGGCCAGCCGGAGGTAGCCGTTGGCGCGCAGGAATACGTTCTCCGGCTTGAGGTCTCGGTACGCCAGCCCCGCCTCGTGCAGCGCGCCCAGGCCGAGCACGATCATGGCACAGAAGCGCGCCGCCGCCGCAGGCTGCAGCCGCCCCTCAGGCTGCCGGCGGAACAGCTGCAGCAGGTCGCCGCCTGGGCAGAGCTCCAGTAGGACGGAGAAGGACGCGGCGCGGCCGCGCGAGTCGACCACCTGCACCGGCGTGAGGAGGAAGGCGTGCCGCAGCGGCTTCATGAGCACCGCCTCCTTGCGCAGGTGGTCGTACGAGAGTGCGTCGAGCTTGCAGCACGTCTTGAGAGCGAATAGCTCGCCGCCCTCGCGCTTCTTCAGCAGGTTGATCTCGGCGAAGCTGCCGCGTCCAATGACCCCGACCGTCTGGTATAGGGCGTCCAGCGAGCCCGCGGACTCGTTCAGCCCCACCTGGCCTCTGCCGGTGCGCGCGGAGCGGCTCGACGACGAGCTCGGCTTGGATTCGGCCTTGCGCTTCGTGGCACGCTTGGCAGGACTCGCCGCGGGCCGAGGAGAAGGTGGCGCAGCTGGCACGCGCACAGGAGCTTGTGCAACCTCGGGTTTCAGCGGCGGAGGAGCTGGTGCTGGGGCCTGCGAGACTGCAGTCGCCCGCTCGATGTAAGGTGCCTGCTGCTGGAGCGTGAGGTCGTCCCACTCGTCCTCCCAGTCGGGCTCCTCCACACCCGGCGCGAGCTTGGCCCTTTTTTCGGCGGTAAACACAGCCAAGCCGCTCGCCAAGCCCGTCGCCATTGGGGCGCGTCCTTGGATATTTGGATGTGCGATGTTTGCAAGGGAGGGGTCTCTTTGTTTCCCAATGCGCTTTGCCTTGCGCTGCGCTCCTCCAACTAAATGCGTCGATCTTAATTTATTACTGAGGGTTCTATACGCCGCAGCGCGGCGGCCGGGTGCTCCCAGCCGGCGCCCTGGCGCCCTACATTACCTACCCCAGCATGGACGTGAGCAACTGTTGCTCTTGCGGTGGAGGCGAGCTCAACGCAATGAGGAGTGAGCCCTTGCAGGCCGTCTTCCACCCTCCATCAGCGGGCACGAGGTGCAGCGCCAGCGTTGTCGTAAGCTTTGTGCGGTTCTCCGTGTTTACCAAGAACCTAGAGTACGTTTGAGGTAGAAAAGACGCCCCACGATCTTCATTCCCCTCAGTCTTCGCGTTATGTTGTTATGTTGTACATAATATATTACATATGTTGTAGCATATCGTTTTGACATGTATGTACCTTCCTTCCTTGCTACCTTAGCTACCAACCTATCACAAACAAGCCATTCGAGTCAGTCAGTGGGTGGGCGAGCACCGTGCGCGACCCCCGTGGGGCGCGCGAAAAACGCCTCGATCAGGATCAGTGACGACGATACACGACTGGCACCGCCAGCGTGTGCAGAGCTGCCAGAGAGGTAGGTAGGTAGGTCCTGGAAAGGGTACCAAGATTTCTCAAGGCGCTGGCTGTGCCGCTGTGTGTGTGGCCTGCGACGGCACAGAGCCTTATCTGGCACTCCCTCTTAGAACTTAATCAGTTGTTTAATCGGTTCTAGAGGGGGAGAAAACCAGCCCTTTCTCCGCGGGGTGCCTCGGACGGCTAGTAGGACGCGCTGCTGCGGCTTTAGGCTTTACGGTCGGGTAGGAGGAAGCGTGGGGGGGGGGGGGGG
>Ga0209302_10002308_pt1 | contig 11127 bp, 2 predicted proteins | sample ArcOceMetagenome_2_FD_187445 | JGI IMG/M metagenome (GOLD analysis project Ga0209302, IMG submission 187445) | Marine eukaryotic phytoplankton communities from Arctic Ocean - Arctic Ocean ARC135M Metagenome (SPAdes) (version 2) | ecosystem: Environmental > Aquatic > Marine > Oceanic | place... | reverse complement strand
CCCCCGCCCCCGCATCTCCCACCCCCTCTTCGGCCCTCTCCACTAGACTGACTCCCCATGCTCCACTCACCACAGCGATCGCTACCGCTTCGTCATCTCCAAAGTACGAGGCCCCGATGATGCCGACGGCGTGCAGCTGGGCGAGCTCAAGATCTGGGGAGACACCTACGACGCAGCCACGGGGGCCACCGGGTCGGGCGAGCTCCACATCTCGCAGATCTCAAACCCGGGCGGCTGCGGCGGCACGCTCGAGGCCGAGCAGTGCGGCATGCGCAACGACACGCAGGCAGACGCTCTCGAGACAGCCTTCACCACGGCGCGCTACACCACCTACTCGCAGCTCGTCGATAAGCTGGTCGACGGCGACGTCGACATCGACCCCGACGGCGACAACCCGCTCGATGCTGTGTGCAAGGGCTGCTCCTACAAGTGCTGCAAGTGGTTCGACTCGGCCTTCGACCCCAAAGGCTCCACCTCAGGCCATAGCATGCTCGAGGTGCGCTTGCCTGGCCTGAGCCTGCTGACGCGGTACGAGTTCTACACCGCTGCCGACGTGGAGAAGCGCGACCCTGTCTCGTGGACCTTGCAGAAGCGGCGGCAGGATGGCGTCACCTGGCAGACAATCGCGCAGGTGGACGACAACCCGACGCCGATGGCGCGCCGCGCGCCTTTCACGCTCTTCGCCCACGGAGGTGCCCCCTTCTACGCCCACGGCCCGCCGCCCACGCCGCCGCCGCCCACGCTGCCTCCCTTCCCCAAGCCGCCGCCCTCGCCGCCGAGCCCGCCGCCCTTGCCGCCGATGAGCACCCTCTTCAAGTTCGTCTTCACCGCCACGCGCGATCCGGATGCGTTGGCCGTGCAACTGGCCGAGGTCAAACTCTACGACCCCGACGGGAATCGCATCGAGATCCTGACGGCCACTAACCCAGGCGGCGCCAACCCCGTGTGCCCGATGTACCGAGTGCCCGGCGTTAACAGGCCGTCGAGCTTACCGGCGAACTGCGTCAGCCAAATGCCCGATTCGGCAGTCGACGGTGACATCGATACGTACTGGGCCGACCACGGCGAGGGCTGCGGCGGGCATGCCTGTGCGGAGGGCGTGCCACACACGCGCAGCCTCGTGATCCACCTGGTCAACAACACGCAGGTCGGAACGTACACGCTCTACACTTCGAGCGGCATACCGGAGCGAGACCCGGTGGCGTGGACCTTTGGCCGCGTCCTCCCCGACGGCAGCTACGAGGTGATGAGTGTCGAGGCCGACACCTCCATCTCCGACCCGACCACTGGCACCATGCGCCTCGCCCCCCACACCTTCGGCGCCTACATGCCACCGGCGCCGCCCTCGTTGCCGGCGCCTCCCTTTTCGCCGCCGCTGCCGATGCTGCCGCCGTCGCCGTCGGTGCCGCCGCCGTCGCCGCCCAACCCGCCGTCGCCGCCCGAGGGCCAGAACTGGCGCTTCGAGTTTAGCAGCGTGCGCGGGCCGCTGGCCGACGGCGTGCAGCTGTCCCAGATCAGACTCTACGGTGCGGTGCGGGATGCCGACGGCGAGCGCGTGCCGCTGGCGGTGGTGGCCGCCTCCAACCCGGGCCGGCCCTACCAAAACGGCCAGCTGGTAGAAGACCTCTTCGATGGCAACGCCACCACCAAGTGGTTCGACCGCGGCATGGCGAGCGGCGACGCCTTCCGACCTTCGGTGGTCAACCTCCTGCTCACCGAGCCACAACGCATCCTCGAGTATGAACTGCTCACCGCCGACGACAACACCAAGCGCGACCCTGTCAGCTGGAGCTTCAGCATGCTCACTGGGGGCGAGTGGGTGGTGCAGTCACAGGTGACGCAGGTCGAGCCCCCCACCGAGCGCGGTGCCTCCTACGGTCTCATGTGGACCGTCACGCCGCCCGCGCCGCCCGCGCCGCCCGCGCCCTCCCCGCCGCCCTCGCCCCCGTGCCCACCCTCACCCATGCCGCCCGGCTCGATCCGCTCGCCGCTGCCCCCACCCTCGCCGCCGCCGCCGCCCGGTAACCCCGTGTGGACGGGCACGTACCAGTTCACCTTCACCAAGGCGCGCGGCCCGGGGGCCGATGGCTTCCAGCTAGGCGAGGTGGAGCTGCTCGGTGCCGATGGCCAGGTGCTGCCTGTGGCCAGTATCAGCACGCCCTCCCTCTTCGAGGGCTATAGCACGGCCGTCGACGAGGAGGGCCTACTCCTCGCAGCCAACCCCGCCCAAGCCGCCTCGAGCCTGGTCGACGGCGAGCCACGCACCAAGTGGTACGATGCCGTCTCCGAGGACGTGGCCAACGGCAAGGCGCCGCCATCCTCGCTCGGGGCCACACTCACGCTCACGCTGGCCGTGGCGGCCGAGGTGGTCGGCTACCGGCTCACCACTGCGCCCGACGTTGAGAAGCGGGACCCGATCTCGTGGACCTTCAGCCGCGTCTACGCGGCGGTGGCGCCCTACCCCTCCGGGGCCGTACTGCTCAGTAGGCAGGACGATGTGCCCCTCCCCACGGCGCGCACCGAGCAGGCGACCTTCCCCACCTTCACCCCGCCCTCGCCGCCCTCGCCGCCACCGCCGCTCTCGCCGCCCCCTCCGGCGCCGCCGCCCAGCACGCCGCCCGCGCCGCCCTCGCCGCCGCTGCCGCTGCCGCCCGGCGTATTCCAGTCGCCGCTCGACCCGCCAAGGCCGCCGTCGCCGCCCACGCTGCCGCCGCCGCCGCCGCTGTCGACGCTCTACGAGTTCCGGTTCCACGCGGTGCGGGGCGGGTGGGACAACGGAGCCACCACCGCCGTGCAGCTCGCCGAGCTCCAATTCTTCGACCACGTCACCTCCCAAGAAATCGGCATCGCCGGTGCCACCAACCCGGGCGGCGCGGCGCCTCCCCTCTCGGGTGGGCGCGAGGTCCCTGGTGCGGCCGTCGACGGCGACCGTAGCACCAAGTGGGTCGACATCAATGCCGGCTCGCTGCCCGACGGCTGCACGAGCGACGCCTGCACCGTCATCTCCTCCGTGCTTGTCATCGAGCTCCGCCGCCCCGCCGCCCCGGTGCGCTACAGGCTGGTCACCTCACCGGACAACTCCCACCGCGACCCCACGGCCTGGAGCTTTGGCATGCGGCGTGACGACGGCAGCTTCATACTGCTCTCCGAGGAGAGGCACGTCGACCCACCGCTCGAGCGCAGCACGGCCTACACCGACCTCTTCTACGGCATCAACCCGCCCGCCCCTCCCACGCCGCCGCCGCCCTCGCCCGCGCCGCCCTCCGCGCCGCCCATGTTGCCCGCGCCGCCCCTGCCGCCGTGGTCCGCGCCGCCGCCCATGGGCAGCACCTACCAGCTCGTCTTCAGCAAGGTGCGGGGCGAGCTGGAGGATGGCATAAGCATCGCCGACATCCACTTCTACGACGAGGCTGGCGGCGAGGTCGCCATCGTGGGCGCCGAAAACCCCGGCGGAAGTAACCCCAACCCTAACCAGCTCGCCGAGAACCTCATCGACAACAGCAGTGACACCAAGTGGTTCGACGCCAACATGGGCCTTGGCGGCACGGGCGAGTCGGTGCTCGTGCTGCACGTGGGGCCCGTCGAGAGGCAGGTGGTCACGTACAAGCTCACCACGGCCAACGACGGCATGCGGCGCGACCCCGTCAGCTGGTCCTTCGGCATCCTGCGCATCACCGAGGCCACCAACGCCACCGACGCCACCAACACCACGGCCGCCACCAACGCCACCGACCGCTCTACTTACTACGAGATCCTCTCCAACGTCACCGACGCCCTGCTCCCCGAGGAACGCGTCACCGAGGGGGGTGCGATCTACGGGATCATGCCGCCGCCCATGCCCTCCGCGCCGCCTGCGGCGCCGCCTTCGCCCGGCGGCCCGCCCGCCCGGCCGGAGCCGCCCTCGCCGCCCTCGCCGCCCGGGAACCCGCCCACACCGCCGAGCGGCTCCGTCTACCAGATTGTCTTCCGCAAGACCTTGTCGCAGAAGCTGTGCGAGGGCTGGTACAACAGCGCCGGCAGTAGGGCGCAGCAGATGGCGCAGTGCGAGCTGCTCCAGGCCGGGGCCTTCCGCGAGGGCGTCCAGCTCTCGGGCATCCAGCTCTTCGATGCCGCGGGGGAGCTGATACCCATCGCCAACGCCACCAACCCTCTCGGGATCAACCCCAACCAATTCCAGCTCGCGCCACGCCTCATCGACGAGTGGCCCCAGTCCAAGTGGTTTGACCAGCGGATCTCCGTCATCCCGTACGAGAGCAAGGTCGTCCTCGGCCTCGCCAGTGTGGCGGAGGTGGTCACTTACGACCTCATCGCCGCCAACGACGTGCCCATGCGCGACCCCGTCTCTTGGGACTTTGGCATCCTGCGCGGTGACGAGTTCGAGGTGCTCTCCTCGGTGCGCGACATGGAGCACAAGGGCGAAGAGACGGTCGCTCGCTACGGCTCCTTCGGCGGCTTTAGTGTCATCTCGCCTCCCTCGCCGCCCACCGAGCCAGGCACCTCCCCCTCGCCGCCGCCGCCCTTCCCGCCCATACCCTCGCCGCCGCCGCCGCTCCTGATCTCGCCCTCGCCGCTGCCGCCCGGCACTGCCATGTCGCCCTCGCCGCCCCCCTCGCCGCCCGCCCCGCCGATGCCGCCCTCGCCGCCGCCGATCGGGTCGACGATGCAGTTCATCCTCACCGAGGTGCGCGGCCCCAGCCCGACGGGTATCGAGCTCGGCGAGATCGTGCTCTTCGATGCCGACAATGTGGAGATCGAGGTGCTGCAGAGCTACCAGCTCAACTGCTTCGGCCTGTGCAGCGAGGCCAACCCTGCCGCCAACCTCATCGACGGGAAGGTCTCCGAGGTGTGGTACGACAATGCCGGCTTCGGCTGCGGCGAGGAGGTCTGCAGCGGCGTCGCCTACATCACGCTCGAGCTGCCACACCCCATGGCCATCTCTGGCTACCGCCTCTACACGGGACAGGGTGACATCGCCAACGACCCCGTCGCCTGGCGCTTTGGCATCTTGCGTGCGAGCGGTGACTTCGAGGAGCTGTCCTACGTGCAGCGGGACATGCACACGGTGCCCACGGATCGCGGCGAGAGCTACGAGCTGCTCGGCGCCTTCACGCCGCCCTCGCCGCCCGCGATCCCCTCGCCCCCCGGCTCGCCGCCGCCGCCCAACCCGCCCGGCCACCCGCCCTCCATCCCGAAGCCGCCCTCGCCGCCGCTGCCGCCCGCCTCGCCGCCGCCGACGCCGCCGCCTCTCTTCTCTGTGAGTGGCCGTGCTGTCGATGGGCCGCTGGGCGCGTGCACGGCCTTCTACGATGCCGACGGTGACGGGGAGCTCGGCCTCGACGAGCCCACGCCCAATCAGTTCGAGGGGGGCAGGGCGTGGCAGCCCGGCCTGACCGACGGCAAAGGCCGCTTCGAGATCAACGTTGACCTCGCCCCCCTCTCGAATCTGCCCACGCTCCTCGAGCCCACGGCCACCTCCATCGTCGTCGACCCCTATGTCTACCTCGGCCTCAACTACACGCAAGGTGCCAAGGATATCAGGGAGGGCGCGCCCTCGGTCACAGCCCGAGGCGGGCACCTGCTGCTGCGCTGCAATGACACGCGCGGCCGTGGCGCCGTCGTCGGTGCGTGCGCGTGCCGGGACCGTTACACGGGCCTCTACCAGCGGCTCAAGCTCGCCTCCGTGCCTGGCCAGACCATGGTCTCGCCTTTCTCGCAGCTGTCGGCCTCCATGCTGCAGTACATGGAGGACGAGGGCGACAACGACGACGTGGTGCTCTTTGAAGAGAAGATGGAGCTGGTGGCCGCGAAGCTAGCAACGAGCCTGGGCGTAGAGAAGAGCGATGGCAGAGCGCCTGGGGGAATCCTCGTGCGCTTGGCCGATGGCTTCGCAAAGCTGCAGGAGATCATTCTCGACATCCCCAACTACGACCCCTACGCGGCCATCGACGGGGCCATGGACGGCAGCGACCGTTACGACGGCGTGGTGGCGCTGCAGCTGCTCATCAGCATGGCTAAGGTCTCGAGCCTCTCGACCCAGCTCGCCTACATCCTCACGGGCTTGCGCGCCACCCACACGGGCCTCGACGCCAACCACGCCGGGAAGCTCAATTTCGAGCTGCGCCAAGAGGGCGCGGTGGCCTACTACGCGGTGGCAGAGATCCTCGCGGCCAACACCCTCAACGCCACCAACGACGCCGTCGACGACGGCGTGCTCACCGACCTGCTCCAGCAGGCCATGGTGAAGCAGGGCCTCGGCCTCGGCCTCGCCTCGCTGCCCTCGGGCATCTCCGCCTCGCTGCGGCGCGGCATCAGCGCGTGCATGACGCAGTATGACAGCGACCTCCTCTACCCTGGCGAGGACGGCCAGCGCACCCTGCCGATCAACTACACGGAGAACAGTGCCGACGGCCAGGCGCGCGGCGAGAACGGCGTGCTGCAGGGCGAGGTCAACGCTAACTTGACCTCGCGCATCTCGCCCGAGGAGATCATAGCGCTGCAGGAGCTCACCTTCGAGGTGACGCGCACCGCCTACGTGTGCAACGGCATGCTCCCCGACAAGATGCAGGAACTGGTGCGCGGCGTGCTCTCCCCCGCTGACTTCGACGCGCTGCTGTCGCCCGCCGCCTTCGACACCGCCCTCAGCGACGCGGAGCAGCTGGTGCTGCTGCAGGACGGCCGCACATTCTCGCCGCTGCCGCCGCCGCTGCCGCCGAAAGCCCCGCCGCCGGCCTCGCCCCCGCCATCCCCCAAGACCCCCGCACCGGTGGTCGAGGAATCTGGCGCGGCCGAGATTCCTGTCGAGGAATGGCTGCCCGGCACCGCCCTCGGGCTGCTCGCCGCCATCGCCTTGGTCTTCCTGGCGGTGGTCTACCACCTGTCCGGAGGCGCCGTGATCACCTACCTCCGACTGATGGGCTCCCACTCCAACGCGTCTGTGGTGGCTGGTTACCTCCCCAAGCACCAGCGCGACAAGATGCGCGCCGAGGTGCGGCTCAAGAAGCGCGCGCACGACGACCCGCTCGTCTTCTTCCAGGTGGAGGAGGAGAGGCGAGAGGCAGAGCAGGCCGCCGCCAAGGCGAGGGGCGCGGAGGGCAGCGTGTCGGGCTCGCAGTGCGGCTCGGTGACCTCGAGCGCGTACGGCGTGGTCAAGAAGGAGAAGAAGGTCGACATCTACGACATGTCGATGCAGAAGAAGAGGGAGCTACTAAGGCAGGCCCAGGGCGGCGACGTCGTGCGGGAGGAGGTGCTACCCATGCTCGGCCTCGACGGCGCGGCGGCGGTGCAGCGGCTGCTCCACTCTGCCTACAACGCGCAGCGCGCCTTCATCCTCGCGGCGGAGGCGCAGCAGCAGGGCGCCCTCGACGACGACGACGCGGTGGCGCAGGCGGCCGCTGCGGAGGACCGACGCAAGGCGGAGGCGGCGGCGGAGCGCCTCAAGGCGGTCTTCGCCTCGCTGACGCCCTACCAGGCGCAGCGCGCCTTCGTGGCGGCGGCGGAGGCGGCGGCGCGCGCGCTCGAGGCGGCGGAGGACGAGGAGGAGGAGGAGGCGCTGCAGCTCGAGGAGATCAAGGTCAAGATGGAAGCCAAGGGGCTGCTCGAGCCGCGGCAGGAGGAGAGCTACGGCGAGATACAGGCCACCTACGGCTACGGCAACCCCGACTCGCCCACCTCGGATGCGGAGCGAGGTGGCGAGGACGTCGCCACCGGCTACGACGACACGCACGAGGACCCTAGGCGGAGGAAGCGGCGGGGCAAGGCGAGCCTCGAGGATGCAGACATGGAGGGGGTCGACATCGAGGACGCGGCCACGGTCAACCTGCTGCTCGGAAGGGTGGGTGCGGGCCTCGAGACCATCGACGGCGTGGCCATCTTGCCGGTGCAGCAGCAGGGCGAGCTCGCCGCGGCCACGGCCTACCAGGTGCAGCGCGCCTTCGTGGCGGCGGCAGAGGCGGCGCTCAAGGCCGTCGAGGAGACGGAAAAGACCAAGAAGGTGCAGAAGGACTTCTCCAACAAGCACCAGAGTTTGGCCTTGCCATCGAAAACGGCGGCCCTCCTCGGAGCCAGCGGCCACTACGGTCAGGACGGCGACAGCGACGACGGCGCGGGCGACGGCGCGGGGGCGGCGCCGGGTTTGACGCCGGAGGAGCGCGCCCGGGCCCAGCTCGACGTCATCATGGGCCGCACCAGCGCGCCCGGCGCGATGGACATGAGTGAAATGGCACCTGTTCCCTCCGTGATCGCCGCGCACGCGCAGCAGAGTGCAGACCTGGCCCTCGCCGCCTCCGCAGGGGGGGCGAGGTCTCCGGAGACAGATGGCGACGAGACGGAGCAGGAGGCCACGCGACGCATCGCCTGGATCAAACACTACATCAAGCTGGGCGACTACGATTCGGCCATCGAGCTCGGCTGGGACGGTGCGCCGCCGCCGCTGCCTTAGCGCCGCCCAGCGCCGCCTTACTTAGTGCCGCCTTTCACACCCGGCCCGTGCACTCGCCCACGCCTTCCCAAAAGCCCACACCCCAACAACCGTCCGAAAATGGCAGGTGATATGGACTTCGCGGCGAGCTTGCTCAACCCAGAGGGTGGCTCATCAGAGGGTGGCACGCCTGGCGCTGAGTCAGGCGAGCAGACTCCCATCTCGCCGAAGCAGACTCCTACGGACTCGGGCGCCCAGACGCCGCTGTCACCCGACGATCCGCCACCCAACGTGGGTGCTGGTGGCGCCGAGGGTGGCGGCGGTGGCGGCGGCACCAAGCAGCTGTGCCGCATCTAGGCGCCTTTCCGGCGCCGTTTGGTGTTAGAGTGCTGACCTGCTGACGCTGCAAGCGGCTCGAGCTACGAGCAGTGAGGCGCGCCGCCCCGCGACACGGTGTAAATTACCTGCGGGATCTTGCACCGTGGATTTTAGGTCGTGCTGAAGACGACCGATTAAAATACAATTTCGCATGTTTAAAACGGAAAGCGCGATTTTGGGGGGGGTTGTGTGTTTTTAGGGGTAGAATTAGATCACAAATTAGGCCAAATTAGGGCTAATCTTCTCCGTTCTCTTCTCTTCCTTCTTTTTCTTTCTCCTTTTCCCCCCTCTCCCTCCTTTTCTTACTCTTCCGACCCGATAAGATGAGATAAGAATCTTATCCGACCCGAGGGAAAAGTGCAGAGGGTCCGCCTGTTCCACCCCGGAGTTTTGCTGTTGGTTTTTCTTCCTGTTCGCCCTGGGCGCAGCAACACGCGCGGCTGCGCACCATGTCGTCGGCCAAGGATCGGAATAAGGCCAAGGCTGAGGTGCGCAGCGTCCTCGCGATGCCGGTGGTGCCTTGTCGGCCTTCTCACGCGCCCGGGTTGCCGTGCACAGGCGGACAATGAGAAGCAGCGGAGAGAGCGTGAGCGACGAGAGTTCAAGGAGGCGCAGGAGCTGGAGAGCCTGCGGCGCGCATTCAAGCGAATGGATAAGAAGGGAGATGGTAAGATCGACGTGAACGAGCTGATGGAGGAGCTCGAGTTCCTTGGGCACAAGGTCAAGCCGCAGGAGGCGGCCCTCATTATATGGGAGGTCGATGACGACGCGGACGACTGTGTGGACTGGGAGGTGAGCCATGAGCCTACGCGTGCCTTCGCCGCGGCCTCGCTCAGCTCAGCCCCAGCCTTGGCTTCGTTCCTCAGGAGTTTCGGACGATGTTCTACCGGATTCGGGACGACACCACAGGCTGCGAACCTCGCAAGCTGTTCAACGGTGCGCCGCCTGCCGTGATGCGGCCTGCAGTGGTGCGGGTGGGAGACGGGGTTTGGGCAGGGCGCGCACTGCACTCTCTGGCCGGGGTGACCGACGCTGTCGACTGTGTGCCTGCGCAGTCGTCGAGTTCCTGATGCACGACAAGAACTACAATGGCTCGATCGATCTGGACGAGTGCGTGCAACTCCTCTACGCCCGATTTGGCAAGGTGCGCCGCGTGCTCGCCTCCCGCCCCGTGCCCTTCGCCCCCCACCCCGCCACCACCCACCACGTGCCTTCCGCCTCTCGCCTCTCGCCTCCCGCCTCCCGCCTCCCGCCTCCCTGCCTGCCAACCCCGCGAGCCGTTCGCGCACCTGCCCCCGCCGCGCTGTTGCAGGAGGTTGTAGACAAGCGCGTGCGCGAAATGTTCGGCCAGTCAGACACCGAGAAGAACATCTCCTTCTCCAAGTGCGCCACCGCCGCGCCACCGCCGCGCCCCGCCGCGCCATCGCCGCGCCCCGCCGCGCCATCGCCGCGCCCCGCCGCGCCCCGCCGCGCCCCGCCGCGCCCCGCCGGCACTTGTGCTCCGCCCCCGCCCCGCTGGAATGCTCCTTGAGCTGGGAGGCTCAGCACTGGGCTGGCGCACGCACGCACATGCACGCACGTGCACGCACGCACAGAGTGAGGGAGGGAGAGGAGGGAGGCAGAATGAGGGAGCACAAAGCAGAGAGGCCGGAGGGGGGGGAGAGCGCTGTCGCCTTCGTGCCGCATCACCCCTGCCCCCTGCGCCCCCTTCAGGTTCGTGGCCATCCAGAAGCGGAGCTCCAACCTGAAGGACGGTAAGCAGAGCGCCGCAATGGTGCCGCAGGTCAAGGGCCTGGCCTACGTCACCGACCCCTCAATGCAGCATCTCTTGTAGGCCCAGGGAGCTGTCCAGCTGTGGGGAGTAGACCGCCCGGCAGATGTGTGTGTGTGTGTTGTCGCATGTCTCGTGTTTAGTGTGTCGAAGAGGCATTCAGTGTGAGGGTCCACTGCTGCGCGGCCTGAGAGGCACACTCGTGATCGGCGCGCCCGGCGACACAGCATTGCGGCGCGACCTGACACCTCAACACCAGCCGGCATCGCGAGGACGCTGCGCCCTCAGCCTTGGCCTTCCGACCTAGCCAGTCGCGCGTGTTGGCTGAAGATAGATAGATAGATTATCTATCTTGGCTGAAGAGGGGACACACGAGCAAGAGGACGATGGGGTGGAACGCCGGGACGGCTCGCGCTGAAAACAAGCCCGAGCCGAGGGCAGGTGGCGCGGGCCCCCATCGTGTGGCGCTTGGGGCACGGCGGGGAGGCCCCTGTTTGCGGGGGGCCTACGTCCCAGTGCTCCCTGACCCCGTGCCCCGGCCCCCCGACCCCCCCCCCCCCCC
>Ga0209302_10002307_pt1 | contig 11128 bp, 10 predicted proteins | sample ArcOceMetagenome_2_FD_187445 | JGI IMG/M metagenome (GOLD analysis project Ga0209302, IMG submission 187445) | Marine eukaryotic phytoplankton communities from Arctic Ocean - Arctic Ocean ARC135M Metagenome (SPAdes) (version 2) | ecosystem: Environmental > Aquatic > Marine > Oceanic | place... | reverse complement strand
CTAGGGCTAGGGCTAGGGCTAGGGTTAGGGTTAGGGCTAGGGCTAGGGCTAGGGCTAGGGCTAGGGCTAGGGCTAGGGCTAGGGCTTGGGCTAGGGCTTGGGCTAGCGCCTCCCGCAGGCGCTTAGTGATGGCCTCCGCCTCGTGCTGATGCCTCCGCGCGTGCGCGTGGCTGCGCGACTCGAGCGTGCGCACCTGAGGGGGGGTGACGGGATGGTGAGCAGCTGGTAACGGGCTGGTACGAGGCCGGTAAGGGGTCCGCGGGGCTGCACGGGGGTGCAAGGGGGCGCAAGGGGCGGTGATGAACTGCGCGCGACTCGAGAGTGCGCACCCTCGCCTCGCTGGCCTCTGTCTTGCTCGCCGCCGTTCGGGAGAGCTCGGACGCCAGCACCGACGACCACGCCAGGTCGGCGGTCTGCGCCTGCAGCGCCTGCAGCTTGGCGCCGAAGACTTGCGCCTCGTGCCGCTGAGATTCGATCTCCGACCGCAGCGCCGTGTTGGCGAGCGCCTGCTCGTTGGCGGCGGCCTGCGCGCGCGCCAGCCGCGCCTTGTGCCCGTCGGCGCGGCGGGCGCTCGCGCGGCCCTGCGGCGCCGCGGCTGCGCGGTCTGTCCGCTTGCGCTGCAGCGCCTGCAGCTCGGTGCGTGTCTCCTCGACCGCCTTGTTGGCGGCGACACTCCTGCGCGCCTCGCCCCCAAGCTCCGCGTTCAGCGCACCCAGCTCAAGCCGCAGCCGTGCCACAGCGGCCCTAGGGTTGCCGTGGTCCGCATCCTGCAACCGCTGCTCCGACCGGAGCGCCGCCTCGAGTGCGTCGCGTTGCCGCTCGAGCTCGTGCACCTGCACCCGCTGCGCACGCACCAGCGCACGCACCTCGTCGCCGTATGCGAGGGTGTCCTTCTGCGCGCGCGCGAGCTCGAGCTGGGCGACGCTCGCTCCGCAGGCCGCGCTGGGCGGCAGGGCGGCGGCACTGGTAGCACCGGCGGCGGCGGCAGCCAAAGGGGCGGCGGCGGCGGCGGCGTCAGAGGATGAGGCTGCGGCGGGAGGGCGGGCGAGGCTGGCGCTGAGGGGTTGGCTCTGCAGCGGCTGCAGCTGGGCGGCGGGGTCCTGCGCCGAGCTCAGGGAGAGCGTGAAGCCCGCCAGCTGGTTGGGCTCAAAGGTAGAGACGGCGACGATGTACCTGCGCATGGGTCCAGGTGGAGGCTGAGGTGGAGGCGGAGGTGTGGAGGGCAAGCCTGCCAGAGGTCAATAAACGCCGCCCGAGCCGGCCACACGGCTTCACTGGGTGCTTCGGGGCTGGTCTGGCCATCCAGGCGTCCCGTTGCAGCCATGGATGGCTGAGGCCTCCGCGAGTGGCTGGCTGCCGTATCAACCAGATGATGGGTGCGGCAAGCCGTCGGGCCTCGGCGGCAGCGTGACAGCCAGGCTGACTTGGCGGCAGAACTTGAATTTGGTCTTAGCAACCGTCTGACTCTTGCTCAGCTTGGTGATCCGCTCCGTCGGGCTCGCCGCCGCCATCACCCACAGCCCAATCGCGTGGCGGCTGCTCTCGGGCTCGAGCTGTGTCAGCTCGAGCGTGTAGCTGGCGTCCGGCACGGTGGGCTGCAGCTGATACTGCGGGTTGCGCACCCATGAGGCGTGCTTCGGGCAGCCGCCGGAGCTCGTAGTCGTCCACTCGCCGTCGATGGAGTACATACCTCCACAGCCGGCTGGGAGCGCCAACGCCTGCCCAAAACTTCTCCGGGGGGGGGGCACGCCCGGCTTGCAACGTCCCTAGCTGCCAAACTCTAGCCGCTCGGTGCGGGAGTCTTGTGGGAGTGCTTTGGGGTTCGCTTTTCGGAGCCGGGACGAGTTCTCGCCTATTTGCGCGTCGCGCGCCGCGGAGGAGTTGGCATGAGGAGTGGGCGACTTGTGGGCATGCTGCTTACGTCAATTCTCTCGTCGGTTGCGCTCACGGTCCACGGCGGTCCCAAGGTCCGCCCCTACCCCCCCCCCATCCCCTGGGTTCAGAGGGAGCAGGGAATAGCGAGCACCCTCAGTGCCCCCTCACTGCTCGGGAGAGGGGCATGCTTGCGCGCACCTCCGCCAGGCCCTTCGCTACGCCAACCGCACGACCCCGCGCGCCTGCCCAGGTCCTGGCGCTGCGTTCCTCCCGGGCGAAGATGTGTATCGGAGACCCTCCCGCCGCAATGCCCCCCAATCCGCCGCCTCCCGCTGTCTTCCCAGGCCGCGCCAGTGCCTCCCCCCGCGCCAGTGCCCCCCAGTCCATCGCCGCGACCGTCACCCCCGCGGCCCCCCTCTCGGTCTCCGACATGAAGAATCAGCCGGCCACGCACGAGGCACTGTTTTGGGGGTTCGGGACCCTGATCACTCTGGGCGTTGGCGCATGGTATGACCTACGCAACAATGCTGGCTTCGCCACCACCTCCAAAGTGCAGGTCCTCATCGACAATGCCGGCCAGAAGTACCTTTTGATCGTGCTCGGTGTCCTTGTCGCCAGTCGCGTGCTCCTTGCGGTGGGCAAGGCGGAGAGGGAGTGAGCTCGTCGGTGCGCTGTGCACAAGAAGGGAGCCTTTTCTGCTTTTCACCACCTTCCTTCCCATAGTGACGGTCTGCTGCCATCTGCTGCTCTTCGAGGCTGCTCGTGACCTGCATCAGGGAATGAACCTGATTTACGTCGGCGTATGATTACGGTTGTCCGTCGTCGAACGTCGTGATTTGTGATGTGTTTTGCATGTTGTGTCTTGCATGATGTGTCTTTTGTTGCATGATGTGTCTTTTCTTTTTGCATGATGTGTCTTGCATGATGTGTTGCATGATGTCTTGTCCGAGGGTTAGGGTTAGGGTTAGGGTTAGGGTTAGGGTTAGGATTAGGATTAGGATTAGGATTAGGATTAGGATTAGGATTAGAAGAGAGAGACAGAGAGAGAGAGAGAGCCCTCACAGCCCCCTGCCCTGCCCGTTCGACTGCCACACCCTTCTCCCCGGCGCCCAGCGTCTTCCAGATGGCAGTCGATGGCGGCTCCTGCAGCCCCGCCACCGCCGCCGCACCCGCCGCACCCGCCGCTCTCGCCGCTTCCGCCGCACCCAGCATTGATCACGATCTCGGCGAGCATGTGCTTGCCGATTGGGCTTAATTAAGCCCGCGAAAACTTGTGTTTTGTGTGCCACGCGCAGTATCATTAGCGTGTTGACACAGTGGGGTGCCACCCTAGTAATAAAGATAGATAGATTGTAGATAGATACTAAGAGAGAGAGAGAGAGAGGAACTCGTTCTCATGCTGCCTCCGCCCGGAGCGCTCGGTTGGCTGCAGACGCGACGCGACGCGCGATGTCGCTACCACAGAAAGTTGGCCGTGCCGCGGCACACGGCGAGCTGCAGCCGGTGGTCGAGTGGCTGAAGAAGGACGGGCACGTGGATGCGCTAGACGAGAGCGGGCGCGGGCTGCTGCACACGGCCACGGCTAGTGGGCAGCTGTGCGTGGTGAACGAGCTGCTGCAGCGCGGTGGCAGCGTTGACCTGCGCGGCCCCAAGGGCTTCACCGCTCTCATGGTGGCTGCGGTGCAGGGCCAGCACGCAATGGTGCGCCTGCTGCTCGAGCACAGGGCGGGTATTGACTTGCAGAGCAGTGGTGGGATAACCGCCCTGATGGTGGCCGCTGGCGGGGGCCACAAGGAGTGCGTGCAGGAGCTGCTACAGGCGGGCGCCAGCACCGAGCTGCGCGACAGGAACGGCGACACGGCGCTGCAGGAGGCCGAGGGCAGGGGCCATGTCGCCGTCGCCAACCTGCTCCGTCAGCACGCCACCACGCCACCTGCCAACGTCACCATGGGGCTATCAAACGAGGTTTGCCGCGCCGCGTACCACGGCGAGCTGCAGCCGGTGGTCGAGTGGCTGCAGATGGGTGGGCAGGTCGACGCGCTCGAGGAGGAAGGGGGCTGGCTGCTGCACGCGGCCGCGCATGATGGGCAGCTGCGCGTGGTGAAGGAGCTGCTGCAGCGCGGTGGCAGCCTCGACCAGCGCGGCCCTGAGGGCAGCACCGCCCTGATGCTGGCCGCTGCCCAGGGCCAGCACGCAATGGTGCGCCTGCTGCTCGAGCACAGGGCGAGCGTCGACCTACAGTGCAATCGTGGGCAAACCGCACTGGTGCTGACCGCTCACAAGGGCCACAAGGAGTGCGTGCAGGAGCTGCTACAGGCGGGCGCCAGCACTGAGCTGCGCGACATGAACGGCGACACGGCGCTGCAGGAGGCCGAGGCCAAGGGCCACGCCGCAATCACCAGGCTGCTCCGTCAGCACGCTGCCCTGCCGCCCGCCACCGCCGCCATTGTGCTACCACATGAGGTTGGCCTCGCCGCGTACCACGGCAACCTGCAGCAGGTGGTCGAGTGGCTGCAGAGGAGCGGGCAGGTCGACGCGCTAGACGAGAAAGGGGGCGGGCTGCTGCACGCGGCCGCGGCTAGTGGGCAGCTTCGCATGGTGAAGGAGCTGCTGCAGCGCGGTGCCAGCCTCGACCTGCGCGGCCCTGAGGGCAGCACCGCCCTGATGCTGGCCGCTGCCCAGGGCCACAAGGAGTGCGTGCAGGAGCTGCTACAGGCAGGCGCCAGCACCGAGCTGCGCGACCAGCACGGCCACACGGCGCTGCAGGTGGCGAAGGGTTGTGGCCAAGCCGCCACCGCCGAGCTGCTCCGGCAGCACGCCGCCGCGCCGCCCGCCGCCGCCGCCGCCCCGACGCCCAACCTCTCCGGCCGCCGCGTGCGCATCGGCGGCCTCCAGGCGCGGCCTGAGCTCAACGGTCGGTGTGGCGTGGCGGGGCGCTTCGACGCGGCCAAAGGGCGGTACGAGGTGGCGGTGGAGGGCGAGGCGGAGGCGGTGCTGCTCAAGCCGGTGAGCCTGCAGGATGTGGGAGAGGCCTCTGCCGTGCCTCCCTCCGCTGAGCCAGCACCGGTGCTGCTGCCGCTAGATATTGGCGGCGCCGCTAATATCGGCTACCTGCAGCAGGTGGTCGAGTGGCTGCAGAGGGGCGGGCAGGTCGACGCGCTAGACGAGAAAGGGGCCGGGCTGTTGCACGCGGCCGCGGCTAGTGGGCAGCTTCGCATGGTGAAGGAGCTGCTGCAGCGCGGTGGCAGCCTCGACCTGCGCGGCCCTGAGGGCAGCACCGCTCTCATGAATGCTGCGGTGCAGGGTCAGCACGCCATGGTGCGCCTGCTGCTCGAGCACAGGGCGAGCGTCGACCTACAGTGCAAAAGTGGGAAAACCGCCCTGATGTTTGCCGCTGCCCAGGGCCACAAGGAGTGCGTACAGGAGCTGCTACAGGCAGGCGCCAGCACCGAGCTGCGCGCCAGGAACGGCATCGGGGCGCTGCAGGCGGCCGAGGCCAAGGGCCACGCCGCAATCACCAGGCTGCTCCGGCAGCACGCAGCCAAGCTCGGTCCCACCTCATCCAAAGCTGTGATCACCGCAGAGGCTCGCGCTGCGGCGGAGGCAGCCGCCGACCGCGCAGCAACGGAGCTGCTCGCCGAGGAGGGAGCCAAGGAGGCAGCCAACGCCGGGGCCGGAAAGAAGAAGAAGAAAAACGGTGGCGGCGCCGCTTCGGCTGCCTCCACAACCACCACTCTAGACCCGGGGCCTCCCGCTGTCCTTCCCTCCGCTGCAGGGCCCTCAGCCGATGCACCCAACCCCTCAGCCCGCGAGCTCGCCACGGCGGCACTGCAGCAGGCTATCGACATCGGCGAGCTCGAGCGAATCAGGAAGGCAATCGGCACGCACGCCACCGCTGCCAACGGCACCGACGTGCTCAAGGAGGCGCGCATGCTGCGCGACAGGCTGGCGGAGCAGCAGCGCAAGGCGGCCAAAGAGGCGAAGCTGGCTGGAAAGCGTGAGCAGAAGCGGCGTGAGGGAGAGCAGCGGGCGGCGGCCGAGGCGGCGGCCGAGGCGGAGGCTGCGGCGGCTGCGGCGGCAGTGAGGACTGAAGCGGAGGCGCGGGCGGCAGCTGAGGAGCAGGCAGTGGCGGCAGAGAGAGTGACGGCACAGCAGGCAGCGGCAGCGGCGACAGAGCGGGCGGCGGCAGAGAGGGCTGCGGCAGAGTGCGCGGAGGAACAGGCACACCTCGACGAGGCCCTGGCGCGGAGTATGGCCTCACTGCAGGCCGACGAGGAGCGGCGCCGCGCCCCCGCCGCGTCAGCTGCCACTCCAGCCGCACCCCCACCAGCCACCGCGCCAGCCGCTGGACCCATTGCGCCTGCTCCACCGCCGCCGGCCGCCACCAGCGCCTCCGCTGACGCTCCTCTTCAGCTCACCTATGCTGAGCTAACAGCCGCCACTTCCGACTTTGCTGAGTCGGCCCTCGTCGGCGTGGGCGGCTTCGGAAGCGTCTACCAATCTGAGGCGCTACCCTCGCTGCCGCAGCAAGGTGTTTGCGCCGTCAAGCGGCTCATGATTGCGGGTGACGGCGGGCTCGGCCGCGGCGGGCGCGGCGGTGCGCGCGGCGGGCGTGGCGGGCGCGGCGCTGGCGTCGACAGCAGCCTGAGGGAGGCGATGAAGGAGGTGCAGTTGCTGCGGCGGTGCACCCCGCACGCCAACCTGCTGCCGCTGCTCGGCTACTGCCTCGAGCCGGCGCATGCGCCATGCCTCGTCTTCCCCCTGTGCCTCGGCGGCACGCTGGAGGATCGGCTGATGCCGCACTCCTCCGCCGCCAAGACGCGCCTCTTCGCCCTCGGCTGGGCTGAGCCGCCGGCGCCGCTCGCGTGGCGCGCGCGGCTGGCGGTCCTGCGCGACGCGGCACGCGCGCTGGCGCACCTGCACTCCCAGCACCTGCTGCACGGCGACGTCAAGCCGTCCAACATCCTGCTCGACGTCAACGGCAGCTCGGCGCGCCTCGCCGACTTTGGGCTGGCGCGCGCGGCCAAGCGACAGGAGAGCGCGGCACTGGGCGCGTCGCTCGCGTCTGTGAGCGGCGTCAAGGGGTCGGCCGCCTTCCTGGACCCGATCTAGTGCGCGCCGCCCCCGCTCCACTGCCCACTATCGCGCGTTATGTCTGCACCACGCCGCCCTTCTGCCCCCGTGCCCTGACGCCCTCATGTCCACACCTCTTGTGTGCTCCACCGTGGCAGCCTGCAGAGCGGCGAGGCCACCGTGCTGACCGACGCCTTCGCGCTCGGCGTGACGGTGCTGATGGCGCTGACCGGCCTGCCCTCTGCCAGCATCAAGCAGCGTTGCCGGCACATGCAGAAGTGGCCGACGCAGCCGAGCCGCTGGCAAGCGCCGGGGGTGCCCGATGCGGAGGCGGGTAGCTGGGACGAGGCGGTGGCGATTGACCTGGCTGAGATCGTAGTGGGGCTGAATGAACATTGGGAGGAGGACCGCATGCCGTTGTCGGAGGTGCTGGAGCGGCTGGAGGCGATGGCGACCGCGACCGGCGCCGACACCCTTGCCACGGCGGCGGAGGCGCGCATGTGCATCATCTGCGAGGAGGCACCGCGCGAGGTGCGCTTCGCGTGCGGCCACGCCACGGTCTGCGCAGGCTGCCTGCCGGAAGTGGTGGAGCGGTGCCGCAAGTGCCCAATGTGCGACTACGTCTTCGGCGCGCAGCCGGTGGCGGAGCGTGGCGCGCACGTGCGCGCGGCGCCGACGTTTGTGCTGCCGGCATGATCCCTTCGAGGGGTTACGAGGGTACTATGTGCGCTCCGAAGTGCTTGACGCGCGTATGGTATTTTTGCCTGCAGTGAAAAGCGAGTTTTTCATTTGAATAAGGTCGTACATCTGAATCATCAAATCAAATATCAAAAGCTTCAGCAATACACGTGGTGGCCGCTGGCGTGGTGCCGACGACGCGGGCAGGGGCTGCGGAGGCAGCGGCGGCGGCGGTGAGGGCAGGGGCTGCCGCTGCGGAGTGCGGTGGCGGCGGCGTTGTCGGGGGCGGAGGCGAGGCCGCGGCGGCAGCGGTGGGCGCGGTGGCGGTGCCGGCGGCGGCGGTGATGACGCGGACGACTAGGTCAGAGGCGGCGGCGGCGGCGGCGGCGGCGGCGGCGGCGGCGGCGGCAGTGGTGGGCGGTGGCGGCGGCGGCCTGTGTCAAGAGGGGCATCGGTTGCGGCGAGGCGGGGAGGAGGGGGGAGAGGAGGAGGGGAACGAGGAGCTGACGTGTGACGGCGCGTGCAGGTGCGCACTAGAGGGCGCCGAGGGCTGGTGGTGCTGTGCGGCGTGCGACTACGACGTGTGCGACGCGTGCTACGGCGAAGGCGAGGGCGACGGAGGCGAGGTAGGCGGCGGCGGCGGCGGCGGCGGCGGCGAGGAGGACGGCGGCGGCGGCGGCGGCGTCCGAGGGCGGCGGCGACGGAGGCGGCGGCAGAGGCGGTGACGGCGGCGGAGGCGGTGGCGGCGGCGGCGGTGGCGGCGGCGGCGGCGGCGACGGCGACGGCGAAGGTAGTGAAGGCGCGGTCGGTGCTGGCTGCGCGCGAGGGACGGCGCGGTGGCGTTGGTTGCGGGAGCCAGGCCCAGGCGATCCCTTGTACCTTGTACGCGGGGTCCTTTTTCTTTGCATTTTAATTGGGAGGGGGGGGGGGGGGCGCCCGAGCTCGCAACGTCCCTAGCTGCCAAACTCTAGCCGCTCGGTGCGGGAGTCTTGTGGGAGTCCTGTGGGGTTCGCTTTCGGATAACTGCATAGATTCTCCCATCTTCTACATCCCCGACTTCGTGGACGCGCGCCATCGCGAGTCCCCGTACTAATACATGAGCGCGGGCGCCGACCTGTCCCCAGGCTCGCTTTTCTTGCGCGCTAAGGACGCGACGCGCGAGGACGAGGCGTGTGCGGGGACGCGGGGAGGAAGGAGAGGACCCGCTGGCGGCGCTGGTGAGCGCGGTGCAAAAGCGAAAAATGGGCCCGGACGAGGCGATGCTGGCAAGGGTGGAGGCGGAGGCGGACAGGATGATGGACAACGGCGTGCGCATCAACCCCAGCGTTTCGGGAGAGGGCGAGGCGGGCTGAGGAGGAGGTAAGGAGGAGGAGGCGGAGGCGCGACGGGCAGCCGAGGAGCAGGCGGCGGCGGTGCCTAGGTGCGACGCGGGGCACACCATGGCGAGGCGCGGCGAGGGTGCCGCGGGGCTGACATGCGACGGGTGCAGGCGGGCGATCCGGCGGGGGGCGGGGTGGTGGTGCTGCAAGATGTGCGACTACGATAGGTGCGACGCGTGCTGCGAGATGTAGAAGGAGTCGGACGCATGGGACAGGAGGTGGACATGAGGTGAGGAGGCATGCCATGCATGAGGTGACGAGAGGGGGGTGGCAGGTAGATGAAGATGCGGGTTTGCTGGGGTCGAGGCTAAGCGCCACCATGTGGGCTGATGCGGAGACGTCTGCGGATTCTAGCGCGTGTACTTTGTTAAGCGTATGGTATCTTGTGTGCTGCGTTCCACGTGCTGTTAATAAAATGGTCTAAAACACTCACACAAAAACGTGGTTGCGTGTTGTTGAGTCGTCGCAGTATTGCGACTTTCGGCGAGGCGCCAGCGCGCGGTCGGTGCCACCTCGAGCTGTCGGCAGCACCAGCTGAGGGCCTGCCAGGCCGCGGCAGCCGTCACGTGCACAGGGGCAATCTACCACGCGCAGACAAAGGCTCGGGTTCGAGACATGTAAACATGTGGCGCGCTCTTACTTTGGCTGCTCTTTCCTTCCCCTGACGTGCTCGACAAGCAGAGCACACGTACGCGATGTTGAGATTGCTCTCGTGCGGCCTTCTGGTGGCGTCCGCTGGCGCGCAGCTGCGGCCGCGACGCGTGGGCGTGAGCCCGATGGGCGAGGAGACCGGCGCCGCCGAGGCTGGTGGTGCGGAGCCCGACATGGCCAGCCTGATGAAGAACATGATGGGCGGTGTCGCAGCACGGTCCAAGTGCTCGCAGCAGCCCACGCTACCACCCACCGCTCCAGAGGCCCACCCGCTTGCTCGTGGCTGCCTTTGGGCCCGATAGGAGGGCCCTGCCGCTCGGATGCCGAGGCAAGGCTGCTTCGCCGATGTCACTGCCGGCCGATGTCACCGCCTTTGGCCATCCAGGCGGCGAGGGCATGGACATGGCGGGTATGATGAAGAACATGATGGGCGGTGTCGCAGCACGGTCCAAGTGCTCGCAGCAGCCCACGCCACCACCCACCGCTCCAGAGGCCCACCCGCTTGCTCGTGGCTGCCTTTGGGCCCGATAGGAGGGCCCTGCCGCTCGGATGCCGAGGCAAGGCTGCTTCGCCGATGTCACTGCCGGCCGATGTCACCGCCTTTGGCCATCCAGGCGGCGAGGGCATGGACATGGCGGGCCTGGCGGCGAGCCTCCAGGGGAACCCGATGCTGCAGCAGGCGATGGCTGACAACCCGGAGATGGCAGAGCTCCTCAACAACCCGGCGGCCCTCCAGGAGAAGATGGCAGCGGCGCAAGCTAGACACAGTGCTCCCCGCTGCACGCCTGCCTTGCCCGGACCAGGACTCACACAGCGCGCTCCGCACTGCCAGACCAGCACGGGCCAGCCTCAATGCTCTCGTATCTGGCTTGGGGCGAGCTCTGCTGCCCCATGTGGCACACGCCCGAGGATCCGCCTGGGCGCCCTCTAGCCACCTGGCTGAGCACCGCCGCACCGCCGCACCGCCGCACCGCCGCACCGCCGCACCGCCGCACCGCCGCACCGTGAGCGCTTCACCTCCCAGGCCGAGATGCAGCAGCTGATGAACTCCGACGAGGGCCGCGAGGCGAGCGCGAAGATCATGGCCGCGCCGCCTGTCACACGCGTGGCCGGCTGCAGCCGTGGCTGGTTGCAGCCGTGGCTGGTTGCAGCCGTGGCTGGTTGCAGCCGTGGCTGGTTGTAGCCGTGGCCGGCCGGCTGCAGCCTGGGGCGCATAGGCGAGACTGTGGGCGCCGCCGGCCTGGAGGTGGCATGCGCACCACCAGACCTTGGCTGTCAGATCAGGCCCGGCCCACCAGGCTGCCATGTCGCCACCGTGCACCCCACTATTCTATGTCCTGCTCGAGGAGGAGGAGCCTGGTAGGAGGAGGAGCCTGGTAGGAGGAGGAGCCTGGTAGGAGGAGGAGCCTGGTAGGAGGAGGAGCCTGGTAGGAGGAGGAGCCTGGTAGGAGTAGTAGCCTGGTAGGAGGAGG
>Ga0209302_10002305_pt1 | contig 11136 bp, 6 predicted proteins | sample ArcOceMetagenome_2_FD_187445 | JGI IMG/M metagenome (GOLD analysis project Ga0209302, IMG submission 187445) | Marine eukaryotic phytoplankton communities from Arctic Ocean - Arctic Ocean ARC135M Metagenome (SPAdes) (version 2) | ecosystem: Environmental > Aquatic > Marine > Oceanic | place... | reverse complement strand
TATGATTTTAGATGAAGCAACGTCTGCTTTAGACACAGAATCTGAACAATTGGTTCAAACCGCACTAGAAAAAATGATGCAAAATAGAACCTCTCTGGTAATTGCTCACCGCTTATCTACTATCCAAAAAGCAGACACTATTGTGGTAATGAAGAAAGGAAAAATTGTAGAACAAGGCAAACATGAAGAATTATTAGCTATAAAAGGCGAATATTTCAAATTAGTTTCTATGCAATCTTTGTCCTAACTTTCAACGACTATTTAACCTTATAAATTTTTCAATAAATTATTTATTTTATCATTATAACAATTAGTATAACGATGACTATGCTAATTGTTTTAAATTCAACTGAATCAAAAAATAATGTTACTTATTTATACTTCACTCTAAAGTTAAAGTGACATTACTTCAATTACCAAATCATCAGAATTTACTAATGACCCTTCTTCTAAAATTATTTTTTTAATGGTAGCATCTTCTATTGCCGTAATTGTTGTTTCCATTTTCATCGCTTCTATAATAAATAAAGACTGATTCTTTACAACTTTATCACCTTCATTAACCAAAATAGTAGACAGCATACCTTGCAAAGGTGAACCTATTTGACCGGCATTATTCTTATCTACTTTTCTATTTGAAACCGTTTCAACATTTATAGACAAATCTTTAACCTGCACAGTTCTTCCTTGACCGTTTACTCTAAAATAAACAGTAACCATTCCTTGTATATTTGCCATTCCAATAGAATCTAATGTAATCAACAATGTTTTACCTCTATCTAATTCTACTGTAATTTCTTCTCCTCGTTCCATGCCATAGAAAAAGTTTTTAGTTGGTAGGTTTGTTAAATTATCATATTTTAAGTGCTTATTGTAAGCATCTGTAAATACTTTCGGATACAATTTGTACGATAGAAAATCAGTGAAATCAATATTTCTTCCAAAATCGCTTTCAAAAATTCTTTTAAATTCTGCATATTCTATTTCGAAATCTATTGGCGGAATACGAGTATTTGGTCTTTCTGTAAAAGGTTGTTGATCTTTTAAAATTAGTTTTTGAAGCTTTTTTGGAAATCCGTTAACAGGTTGCCCCAAATCTCCCTTAAAAAAACTAACCACAGATTTCGGAAAAGAAATGGTATCTCCTTTTTCTAAAACATCAGTAATCGTTAAATTATTACTCACCAAATATTGCGCCATATCACCAACGACTTTAGAACTCGGTGTTACTTTTACAATATTTCCAAATAACGTATTAACCTCTCCGTACATTTTAGTGATTTCATGAAAACGATTTTCTAGACCCAATGACTGCGCTTGTGGTTTTAAATTAGAATATTGTCCACCAGGAATTTCATGTTTATATACTTCACTAGAACCAGCTTTTAAACCAGATTCAAAAGGATAATAATATTCTCTTACGGCTTCCCAATAATTAGAATATTCGTTTAAAGAAGTTGTATTGATCGCATTTTCTCTCTCATGAAACTTCATCATTTCTACAATCGAGTTAAAATTCGGTTGTGATGTTAAACCAGAAAGTCCGCTTAAAGCAACATCTACGACATCTACTCCAGCTTCAATTGCCTTTAAATAAGTAGCAGATTGTATTGATGATGTATCATGCGTATGCAAATGCAATGGTATATTTATTTCTGATTTTAAAGCCGTAATTAACTCTGAAGCCGCATATGGTTTTAGTAAACCTGCCATATCTTTAATTCCTAAAATATGTGCACCAGAATTTTCTATCTCTTTTGCTAAATTAATATAGTATTTTAAATTATACTTTGTGTTTTTAACGTCTAAAATATCGCTAGTATAACAAATAGAACCTTCTGCCAAACCATTGGTTTTTGTCCTAACATGCTCTATACAAGGCGCGATAGATTTCATCCAATTTAAAGAATCAAAAACTCGAAACAAATCAACACCGTTTTCCCAAGATTGTTCTACAAATTTGCCTATTAAATTATCTGCATACGCTGTATACCCAACGCCATTAGAACCTCTAATAAGCATTTGTAATAATACATTCGGCATCTTTGCTCTCAATAACTGTAAACGTTCCCAAGGGTTTTCTTGTAAAAAACGTAAACAAACATCAAACGTTGCACCTCCCCAAACTTCCATGCTAAAAATTTCTGGATGCTGTTTTGCATAGCCTTCTGCAACTTTTAACATATCAAAAGTTCGCATTCTTGTCGCTAATAAACTTTGATGCGCATCCCGCATTGTAGTGTCTGTAAAATGAATTTTCTTTTCATTTTTTAACCAATTAGAAAATTTTTCCGGCCCTAATTCTGTTAATAAATCTTTGGTTCCTTTTGGGTAAGCCGCATTTGCGTCAAACTTAGGTACTTTTGGCTCTAAAAAAACTTTTGTTGTATCCAGTTTCTTTACATCTGCATTTCCATTTATTGTAACATCCCCAATATAAGAAACTATTTTATTCGCTCTATTTCTAGATGCTTTAAAATTAAATAATTCTGGCGTAGATTTAATAAAATTAACAGTAATTTCTCCTTTTCTAAAAGTTTCATGCCTCAAAATATTATCCAAAAAAGACATATTCGTTTTTACACCTCGGATTCTAAACTCACCTAACGCTCTTCTAACTTTTCTTATTGCGCCATCTAAAGTTCTGCTATTTGCGGTAACTTTAACCAACATGGAGTCGAAAAATGGCGAAATAGTTACACCTTGATACACACTACCAGCATCTAAACGAATTCCGAAACCAGATGCACTTCTATAAGTCGAAATCGTACCAAAATCTGGTTTAAAGTCGTTTTGCGGATCTTCTGTAGTTATTCGACATTGCAAAGCATATCCTGTAATTTTTATTGCTTCTTGATTTGATATTTTTATTTGCTGACTATCTAATGGATAACCACCAGCAATAAATAATTGTGTCTTTACTAAATCTATATTTGTAACGACCTCTGTTACCGTGTGCTCTACTTGAATTCTAGGATTTACTTCAATAAAGTAAATAGAGTCGTCATCATCAACCAAAAACTCTACAGTACCAATATTATTATAATTTACAGCTTTACATATTTTGATGGCATATCTGTATAAATCATTTTTAATTTCTTCTTTTAATCCAAAGGAAGGTGCAAACTCAATTACTTTTTGATAACGTCTTTGCACAGAACAGTCACGCTCAAATAAATGCACAGTATTTCCTAAATTGTCAGCAACAATTTGTATTTCTATATGCTTCGGATTCTCTACAAATTTTTCTAAAAAAACTGTATCATCTCCAAAAGCATTTAAAGCTTCTCGCTTGCTTTCATTAAAAGCTTTTTTTAGTTCTTCTTCCTTTCTGATGACCCGCATTCCTCGGCCACCGCCTCCGGAGGCAGCTTTAAGCATTAATGGATACCCTATGTTTTGAGCTTCAATTATCGCAATTTCAAGACTTTCTAACGGATTTTTATTACTTTCAATAATCGGAATATCATTTTCAATAGCTACTTTTTTCGCGGTAATTTTATCCCCTAAGGATTTTAAAACGGACACTTTTGGTCCTACAAAAATAATGTTATTTTCTTTGCATTTTAGGGCAAAATCTGCATTTTCCGATAAAAAACCATAACCTGGATGAATAGCATCTGCACCATTCTCAAGTGCTACATTTATAATAGCATCAATATTTAGATACGGTTTTAAAGGTTGATTATTTTCACCAATTTGGTAAGATTCATCCGCTTTATATCGATGCAAAGAATATCGATCTTCAAAAGTATAGATTCCTACTGTCTTTATATTTATCTCCGCACAGGCTCTAAATATTCTAATTGCGATTTCACCTCTATTAGCGACAAGTACCTTTTTGATTTTCATTTCTTGGAGTTGATTACTATTATAGTCATTAAAGGTACAATAGAGAATTCAAGAAATAATAGAAAATTAACGTTTTTGTTAAAAAATAATCAAGAATAACCTGTACATCAACGGTATTATGAAAAAAATATAATAAAAATTTAATTTTATTTAAATTTGGTTAGCTGTAAAATCGCTCAATTTAAGCTCTTTTTAAACCTAACGCAAAGCCTTTTTCTATCATAAAATCAAAACAAGCTTGATGCTCATTTGGTATTTTACCGTCTAAAATAGCCTCTTTTATCGCTTCTTTTATTTGCCCTATTTCTTTACAAGGCTTTAAGTTAAACGCTTCAATAATTTCTTCTCCAGAAACTGGCGGTTGAAAGTTACGCACACGATCTCTTTCTTCTACTTCCTTAATTTTAGAACGAACTTCTTCAAAGTTTTGATGATAGCGTTTAAACTTTTTTGGGTTTTTTGTAGTGATGTCTGCTTCACAAAGCGTCATTAAAGAATTGATATCGTCACCGGCATCAAAAACCAAACGCCTTACAGCTGCATCGGTAACATCGGTTGCCAAAACAATTGGTCTAGAACTTAATAATACCATTTTCTGAACAAACTTCATTTTGTTATTCAAGGGCATCTTTAAATTTTTAAATAGATTATACACCATTTTAGAGCCCACAAACTCGTGGGAATGGAAAGTCCAACCTACTTTTTTACTAAATTTTTTGGTAGGCGCTTTACCGATATCATGCAATAAAGCCGCCCAGCGCAACCAAACATCCTCTGTATTCTCAGAAATATTATCTACCACCTCTAAGGTATGATAAAAATTATCTTTATGCTTTTGCCCTTCTACCTCTTCTACCCCCTTTAAATCTATTAATTCAGGTATAATTTGAACTAATAATTTCGTTTCCTCTAACAACAAGAATCCAATTGATGGTTTTTCGCATAACATTACTTTATTTAGCTCATCTACGATACGCTCTCTTGTAATTATTTCTAAGCGTTCTGAATTTTTAGTAATTGCAGCAAGTGATTTTTTTTCAATTTTGAAATTTAATTGTGATGCAAAACGAATCGCTCGCATCATTCTTAAAGGGTCATCAGAATACGTAATATCAGGATTTAAAGGCGTTCTAAGAATGCCGTTCCCTAAGTCATCTATTCCGTTAAACGGGTCTAGTAATTCACCAAAATTAGCCTCATTTAAACTTAACGCCAAAGCATTAATAGTAAAATCCCTCCTTTCTTGATCGTCTTGCAAATTTCCTTCAGATACTTCCGGGTTTCTACTTTCTTCTGAATAAGATTCTTTTCTTGCACCAACAAACTCAATTTCAATATCTTTATAACGCAACATTGCAGTGCCGTAGGTTTTAAAAACCTGCACTTTAGGTCTATTCGATAGCAAACTAGACACTTTCTCTGCAAGGTCTATCCCGCTTCCAATAGTAACAATGTCAATATCTTTTGCAGTGCCTCTTTTTAGAAAATAGTCTCGCACGAAACCACCAATTACATAACTTTCTAAGCCTAATTGTTGTGATGCTTTAGAAATCGTTTCAAATATTTCTAATGAGATGGCCTCTGTAAAGAATTGCTTTTGCATTAATTTGTATTCATTTTATTTTGCCGCAAATTTAGGCTATAATCCAACACAATCCAAAATTGACATACTAGTTTATTCAAAGTAATGCTAAAAATAGTACCTTTGCAAGCCTATATAATAGACATGTTTAAAAAAATTCCAAATTACATAAAATACATTTTTACAAATGTTTTTTTTCTTTTCATTTTTATAGCTTTCTTTAGAGGACTCTTTTACACCTTTTTTGCATCGTTAGAGAATGTTTCTAGCCAAGAAATACAAAAAGCGTTGTTACTAGGTCTTCGTTTTGATCTAAAACTAGCAATTCTTACTTTTTTCCCTCTTGCGATATTCGTTTTAATTATTAATCATAATTTCTTTAAAAGCATTATTTATAAAAGAATAGCTGCTATTTATAGTACTCTTTCCTATTTAATTTTAACGCTATTTTATCTATTTGACTTCGGATACTATGAATATTTAGCTATCCGTTTAGACGCCTCTTCATTGCGGTTCTTAAGTAATTTTAAAATATCCTTTCAGGTTTTAATTGAAAGTTATCCAATATATAAAGGAGTTTTTGGATTGACAATTTTATGCTTTATTAGTTATAAATATGCTATTTTAATGTTTAACATATTTAACAAAGGATATCAAAAAATAACAAATAAACTAAAGGCAGTATTCTTTATAGTTACATTTCTAATACTATCTTTTGGCGTTTTCAATAGCATAACGTATTATCCTTTGCGTTGGAGTGAAGCTTTTTTCTCTAAAAATAATGCAATAAATCAATTTACATTAAACCCTGTTCTGTATTTCTTTGATAGTTTTGCCTTTAGAAGTGAAGGCGTAAATCTTGAAGAATTTAAAAACTATTACCCAGTAATTGCGAAACATTTAGATTTACCAGAAGACACCATTAATTTTGAAAAAAAGGTGACTTTTGAGAATCCTTATAAAGTAAAACCGAATGTTGTCTTTGTAATGTTAGAGTCCGTTGGAACTGCACCGATGAGTTTTTATGGAAATCCGTTAAATAGTACTCCAAAAATGGATTCCCTTATCAAAGAGAGTGCTAGTTTTTCAAAGTTTTATGTTCATAAACCAGGAACTGCTGCTAGTGTTTTTGCGAGTATTACGGGATTACCAGATATTGAAGATGTAAAAACAGCGTCAAGAAACCCTATGATTATAGATCAACGTATTATTTTTGATCAATTTACAGGATATGAAAAACTGTATTTCATAGGTGGCTCTGCAAACTGGGCGAATATTAGAGGTGTATTTCAATCGAATATAAAAAACTTGAAAATCTACGAAGAAGGAAGTTTTGAAGAGGGGAAAAGAGCCGATGTTTGGGGGATTGATGACTACGATTTATTTAAAGAATCTGATAAGAAATTAAAAAAATTACAAGAAAAAGGAAAACCTTTTGTTGCCTATATTCAAACAGCAACAAATCATATGCCTTTTACAGTGCCCGTTAAAAAAGAAAGTTTTACACCTATTTTAGAAAATGAAATTGACGAAAAAACGCTACTAAAAGGTGGTTTTAGGTCTTTAGGGCAATTAAACGGAATCCGTTATTTAGATTTTAATATTGCACGTTTTTTAGAAAGAGCAAAAGAATCTGGTTATTATGAAAATTCTATTTTTGTTTTTTTTGGAGATCATAGAGGTGGCATGAAAAAACTAAATTTCTTAAAAAATAACGAAGACGATTTAGGAATTCAAGTGCACCATGTTCCATTTTTTATTCATGCACCCAAATATATAAAACCTCAAATAATAGATAAATACGCAAAACTAATAGATATTTTTCCTACAGCTACAAGCTTAGCGAAAGTGAATTATACAAATTATACTTTAGGAAGAGATTTATTAGATAGTACTTCAAATAACACAACTGCCTTTGTATATATTCAAAGTAAAGGAGAAAAAGCTGTTGGCGTGCTCAAAGATAATTTTTACTATGAAAAAACAAACATTTCTAAAAAAACAGGTTTGTACAGTTTAAAAGCAGCTGTGGTAAAAGATATTCAACTTGATGAACCTGCTATAGCAAAACAAATGGACAGTTTATTATCAGCATATTACCACACTACCAAATATTTATACTTTAACAATAAAAAAGATGCTAAGCCTGAAAATATTTTAAGTAATTAAAAGAATTAAGAAAAGTATAATGATATTATTATTTCCTTGTAATTAAAGCATACTGTTTTATAAAATTGAATACTAAGAACAAATTAATCGTATTTAGAATGAAGCCAATCTTTAATATACACCAATTTTTCTTCGGGACATTGATCTAAACTCTGCATACAAACGAAAAGTTTATTCTTATCCTTTTCTATTCTAGCCAATTTAAACTTTATCCAAAAAAATGGTTTTTTATAATTTTGAAAATATACTAACTTGTAGTCCTTCTTTAAAGTAAAAGTATTGTTTTTTATTTCTAAATGATTTCCCAAAGACTGAATTGAATATTGCTCTTGATGTCTAAAACGATGTTTAATATTATTATTCAACATCTCTGGATTTTGCTCAAAATATTTTACATAAGTGCACTTCCTTAGCGCTGCAGGCGTATGATCTATATGCACGTATTTTGTAAAACCTAATTTCTTTGCTACCGTTTGTAGCCCTTTAGTGTGACTATATTCTATTTTTTTATTTTTTAAAAGTTTCTGAAATAAAGATTTAATTTTCTTGTGAAAGATATCTTCATAAAACTTCGTCCAATTTCCCCTAATAACAGGGTTCTCTTCAATAAAAAAATCTTCAACTTTTATTTCATTTGCTAAAAAGAAATCGTCACAAAAATATAAAAAGTGCTCAGAAAGATTTGGTATTTTGTATAGTAAAGACTCTATGGATAAAGAATTAAAAGTTGGCAAATATTGATGATATCCTTCAAAAATAGTTTTATGATCTACTATAAAAACTGTTGGATATTCTTTCTTTGCTTTCTCTATGTCTTTTAAAAAATCTGGAGTTTGGTTATCTGTAACAATAAAAATATTTCTTACAAATTTAGCATACTTCAAAATAGATTTTACTGAGAATTCAATTTCATTTATTTGATCATAACGCATCCTAACAGACTTATTACTCAGAGAATTTTTATCTTCGATATATTGTGACATCTTTACCCTATGTTTTGGGTCATTACCATCTACCCAAGTAATAACAGCATCTACAATAAACGAATTCCTTAACTCCATACTACTTCATCTCACTATTTAATAACCACAACTTAATATATCCTGTTAAAACACCATAAGCTTGTATTTTTACAACTAAAAAAACTGTAAAACCAACTAAGAATCCAAAGCGAATGGAATAATGAATAAAAAACCTTGCCTCAGGTTTTACAATCACATGGTAAATATATGTACTTTAATATTAAAAAAAAAGTTAAGTAAATTGTGGATTTAAAATAACAATATACGCTCTAAACGATAAACTAGTTATACTAAATGGTTTCATTAAAATTAGTATCTAATTTTTCATCAATCCAGGTAAAAATATACTTTAACGTGTTTCTTTTAGCCAACTCTAAACTTTGAAAGCACATAAATTTTTTACTCTTATCTCTATCAAAAAAGTATAGTTTTAGTTTTGTTATAAAATGATTATAACCTTGAAAATAGATTAAATGAAGATTATTTTCTAAAACATAAGAATTATTTTTTACTTCTAAATGATTTGATAAAGATGAAATTATAAACTGGCTATTGTCTCTAAATCTATGTTTTATATTATTTTCTAAAAATTCCGGATTTTTAGAAAAATAATCTATCAGAATTGACTTTCTAACAGAAACAGGTGTGTGACCTCTTCTAATATATTTTTTAAACCCTAATAATTTTGCGCTTTTTTGCTGCACTAATTTGTATCCTGTTTTTTTAGGATCTACTTTCTTAAAAGTCGATTTTATTTTAACAGCTATATTTCTGAAAAATTTATCTTCATAAAAAGTATCCCATCTGCCTCTAATTATTGGTTTTTCATCTATAAAAAAATCTAAGATTGAGGTTTCTCTCATTAAAAAAGTATCATCATTAAAAATCACAAATCTATCTGAAAGATTTGGTATTTGATAAAGCATTGAAATAATTGAACAAGAATTAAATGTAGGTAGGTAATTTTTATAATCTCTGAAAATTATTTTATGATCTACTAATTCTAGATTTACGTTATTAGTTCTTGCCTTTTTTTGAAGTTTATCGAAGTTTTCTGGTGATTGATTATCCGTAACTAAAAAGATGTTTTTTATGAACTTCGCATACTTTATAATTGATAAAATTGCAATTTCAACTTCATTTATAGAATTATATCTAGTAGCATCTTTTTTATTATTCCAATCTATTTTTTTTTCTAAATACTGGTTTATTTTGTTTTGCCAAACAACATCAGAACTATCAACCCAAGTAATTACAGCATCAATATTATTATCTACTTTCACCTCCATAAAACTTATTCTAATTTGGAATTCAACAACCACAACTTAATATATCTTGTTAAAACACCATAAGCTTGTGTTTTAGCAACTAAGAAACCTGTAAACCCATCTAAAAACCCAAGGCGAATTATATAATGGATAAAAAACCTTGCAGCTGGCTTTATCATTACATGATAAATATTTACTTTATTTCCTTTCTCATGTAGTTCTTTTGCTCTAATAGCTGCATAATGATTCAATTTAGAAATATAGTGGTCATAATTTCTATAAGAGAAATGATCAATTTTATTTTTAAAAAAACCAATTTTTCCATTGGATATTATTTTTTCATGAACAAGACCAGAATATTTACAATGTTCTTTTAAAAATAAACGGATTACCTTATCTCTCTGGAAACCGGAGTAATTTACTTTTTTTCCGGAAAAATAAAAAGTCCTTCGCAAATAAAAACCTACAAAACCTTTAGGATCTTTTACCGCAGAAACTATTTCCCCTTTAACCTCTTTCGTAACCCTTTCATCTGCATCTAAAATATAAATCCAATTATGACTAGCTTGTTTTATAGCAAAGTTTTTTTGAGAAGAAAAATCATCAAACTTTCGTTTGATGATTTTTACATTTAACTTCTCAGCTATTTCTAATGTTTTATCTTCACTAAAAGAATCTATGATAATAATTTCATCAGCAAAACTTACTGATTTTATAGCTTCAGCTATATGAATTTCTTCATTTAATGTAGGAATTATTGCTGATATTTTTGTCATAAACTTTATAAGTCTTAAACTGCTACGTCGTATTCACGCAAAGCATCGTTTAAGGATGTTTTCTTGTTGGTACTTTCTTTTCTTTTTCCGATAATCAACGCACAGGGTACATTGTATTCTCCAGCCGCAAACTTCTTTGTATAACTTCCAGGAATTACAACAGAACGTGCAGGAACTCTACCTTTCATTTCTATAGGTTCATCTCCGGTTACATCTATTATTTTAGTACTCATCGTCAATACAACATTTGCACCTAAAACAGCCTCTTTTTCGATTCTAACACCTTCTACGACAATGCACCTAGATCCAATAAAAGCTCCATCCTCTATAATTACAGGTGCTGCTTGTAAAGGCTCTAAAACACCTCCAACTCCTACACCTCCAGAAAGATGTACATTTTTTCCAATCTGAGCACAAGAACCAACTGTAGCCCAAGTATCAACCATAGTTCCTTCGTCTACATATGC
>Ga0209302_10002302_pt1 | contig 11145 bp, 10 predicted proteins | sample ArcOceMetagenome_2_FD_187445 | JGI IMG/M metagenome (GOLD analysis project Ga0209302, IMG submission 187445) | Marine eukaryotic phytoplankton communities from Arctic Ocean - Arctic Ocean ARC135M Metagenome (SPAdes) (version 2) | ecosystem: Environmental > Aquatic > Marine > Oceanic | place... | reverse complement strand
ACTTTACAGACGCGTCCGGCAACGGAGACAAGCAGTGAACCGTTACAAATTCGTTTACCTACATGCACATGCACAGCTAAGATAATAAGATAGATAGGTGTGAGGGATCCAGGCATCGCGGAATTGCGTAGCGTCGTGAGTCGTGTAGCGTCGTGAAACCCAACAATCTTATCTTATCTCTAAGATAAGATAAAGATATCTTAAATCTTATCTTATCTGATCTCAATGACTCTATCACATGCACATGCACACACATGTGCATGCACATGTGCCATGTGCATGTGCCATGTGCATGTGCATGTGCATGTGCATGTGCATGTGCCATGTGCATGTGCATGTGCCATGTGGCAGCACGTCGTCCTGGTATAGTTGCCAGGATGGCGCATCCATTCAATAAGAATGACGAAATTGATGGTGCGCCCTCCTGGCTTGAGTTACACGACTGGACTTGTGCGACGAGCGAGCGAGAATGGCGAGCGGTCGAAAGACACGCCATTCGCAACCAGACGCTCCGGCTGCGCTCGCCTTGCCGCTGCCAGCAGCCAAGCAAGCGTGGCGAGTGGGCGACCGTGTTCGTGGTCATTTTGAGGCGCAGTTCCACGGTCCTGCCAGGTGCAAATGGTACCTGGGCACCGTGCGCGTAGCTCACGAGGACGGCACTTGCGACATCGACTACGACGACGGCGACTTTGAGGCACGGGTCCCGGCTGCACACATCGCGCAGTGCACGCCCGTCGCCGCCGCTGCCGCCGCCGTCGCCGCCGCCGCCTCGGCCGCCGGGCTAGCCGCCGCCGCCGAACCCGCCACCGCCGCCGCACCAGCCGAGGCGAGACCGTGTACGCCTGTGATGCCCGAGGCAGAGGAGGCGGCGATGGTGGAGCCTGCCAAAGCTGTGGACGATAAGCCCAAGGAGGAGCCGCCCGCTTGGCCGGAGGACGCAAAGTGGGTGATCGAAAAGGTGGAGACCGAGGAGGTGAACTCGTCACGACCAGTGCAGGTCAAAGACGGCAGGTCCCTTGCTCTAAACCAGCCAGTCCAGCTGCACAGCCTCGCCGCCAAGCCCGAGCTCAACGGCAGGCATGGGCGCGCAATGGGTTTCGATGAGGTGAAGGGCCGTGTGCTTGTCGAAATGTCTTCTACGACCCTGATCTCGTTGCGACCAGAGAACCTCATCGCCAGCTGCCTGCTCGGCGAAACGGTCGACATCTACGGCCTGTTCTCCCCCCGTGCGGAGTACAACGGGGCGAGGGCCAGCGTCGTGCAAGACTATGACCCGCTCTCAGGCCGCGTGACGGTCCTCGTCGGCGTTGAGACGAAGCACATGGCGCTCAAGCCTTGCAACATTCGGGTGACAGACTCGACGCCGACGGTGCAGGTGCAGCCTGCCAACGTCAAGCCAGAGCCCGCGGGCGCCACGCGCACGCTGCCCACAGACGCAGGCGAGATCTTCGAGGTCGCTCCGCCACCGCGGCCACCCGTGGAGACCATCGACCTCACGGAAGACGAGCCCGCCGCCGCGGCCGGAGGCGGCAAGCGGGCTGCTGCCTCAGCCGGGACTCCACACCAGAGGAAGCGGCGCCGCGCCGCTGACAGCTCTATGGAGGAGGACGTGGAGGAGGACGACGACGCGCCCCTCTCGTCGCGGGTGCATGCTCTGCTACAGCCGCTCGCCGCTGGCGCCTCACACCCCGCCCCCCCGCCCAAGCCGCCGCCAAACGTGTTGCGCGCGCAGCTGCAGCAGGCGCGGGCGCAGGAGCAGCAGAAGCGGCAGCAGGAGCAGCAGCAACGCCAGCAGCAGCACGAGCTCCGCGAGCTCTCACGCACGCTCCCGTTCCCGTGGAGGGCCGAACGCTCGCGGAGCACCGGGTGGCTCTACTACGCCAACCCCGAGAGCGGCGAAACAGACTGGAACAGACCGAGGCACGTGGCCGTCCACGACAGCAGTGGGGCTCTCAGGGTTGAGGCGACGCCGCCGCCGCCGCGTGCCTCGCCGCCACTGGACGACGCGTCGGACAAGGCGGCGGCGGTGGAGCCGCCGTGGTCGGCACCGCGCGCGGCCGGCTACGCGGCGACGGTGGAGCCGCTGCCGGGCTTTGAGGCGCTCGCTGACGAGGCAGGCCATGGCCAGGCGCCGTGCCGCTTCTTCGGAAGCGAGGCAGGCTGCTTCAAGGCCCAGAAAGGCCAGCGGTGCGGCGCGCGGCACGATGCGCCCAACAGTGTGGCGCGCTGCAAGATGGGCGACCACTGCCACAAGATGGCGGCGTGCGGGAAGCGCCACCGCGCGTGGACGTGCTGGCAGCACACGGAGGCGTACTACCGCCGCGAGGGGCCGTTCGCCTTGGCGACGCCAGCCCCTGCCTCGGACACGTGCGCAACGTGCCCCGTGTGCGGCAAGTGCTTCGTGGGCGGCAAGGCGGCTTCGTCGACAAAAGGTGGGATCATCAGAAGGAGTGCGGCAAGCGCCTCGATGAATGCGCACCTAATGAGCAAGCAGGACGCCAAACACAAGGCCTGGCGCACCGGCGGTGGCCACGCGCCACCGCCGTACCACGCGCCACCGCCGTACCACGCGCATTGCGAGGCGGTGGCGCGGAGCGAAGAGATGTACGATCGACTTCTCGGCAACCAAACGGTCGACGACGACGAGGCCAAGCTCGATGAGCTGACCACGATCGACCGGTCGTGCCCGCAGCTGCGAGCGTGCGCGACCGCCGCCGGCCTCGGGCTCGGCGCGGGCGCGACGCGGCACGACGAGGAGCAGGTAGCGCGCATGGCGGCGCTGCTGCTGCGGCTGGGCAGGGGCGCCGAGCTTGCCTTTCGAATGGGCCACTCGCCTGGCCGAGGCCTCGGCAAGCGGCGCGACGGCATCGTCAAGCCGCTGCCACACCGGCCGCGGCGCGACCACCTTGAGCGCGCGCAGTTCCACCCACGGCTCGGCTTAGGCGCGACGCCGCCGGCGCGAGATGAGTTGCCGCGCGAGGAGGGCTGTGCCGCGCGAGGAGGGCTAGCCGACATGTTCCGAGCAGATTCCGAGCAGGCTTCAAGCGGTGCAACTGACGAGGCCGACGAGGTGGAGTACACAGGCACGCGCACTCGCGAGGACCGCGACGCTGAGTTGCGGCAGCAGGCGGTGAACGTTGAGAGCTGCTGATCGGCGATGGTGGGACGCGGCGGGATTATGAGTATGAGACCCGGAGAGGGCGCAGCACACTGTGATGTGCTCAGAAATCAATTTACTTTAGATAGTATATACAAAAAGCCCAGGTCGAGTGCAGTGTGTGTCGTGTGTGCAGTGGGCTTCAATATATTATATTTCGGGGGATTTTTTCCGTACATGCGTAAATTTACGGTGCGGGTAAAGCCGTATGTGACGACGTTCCGCGGGCGGCCGGGCCCGGCCGACACACGACACACTCGCTATGATCTCTATAAAGTACGTTAGCACTAGCGCTAGATCTCTCGGCAACGCGCGGGGCACCGGTCCACGCGGGCTACACCGTGACTCCGTGTCCGTCCCCGGGCTGCTCGCGAGTGTGTATGAGAGATGTAGCCAGGTCCAGGACGCAGGAGGCGTCAGAGTTGGTCAGACACGGTCCGACTTAGATTGTAGAGTCGTAGCCACGAGTCGACGCGTCGCTCCGACAGAGTGCGACAGTAGACTCCCCCCTTTTTGGCTGCGGCTCGACGTGTCGCCTCCGACTCCTCGACTCCTGGCCGCCACGCGCGGAGGCAGTGTGGTATTCGACTCGTCGCGCGGCTCGACTCGTGTGTCGCGACCTGTCGCCCAGACAGAGTCCGACTCGTCAGACATACGTGGGGGGTGTATGGGGGGTGGGGGGTGGCCCGACTCGTCCGACTCGTCCGACTCGTCCGACTCTGTCGGGCTCTGTCGGACGAAGATGTCACGGGCGGCGCGACTCGTCAGACTCGCCGTCGGTCGAAAGTGCCTTCGACTTAACTTCGACTCGTCGACTCGTCGACTCCTCGGACTCTGTCGGACGAAGATGTCACGGGCGGCGCGACTCGTCAGACTCGCCGTCGGTCGAAAGGTGCCTTCGACTCCTCGACTCGTCGACTTTTCGTTTTATTTTTTATTTTTGGGTCTCCAGGTGACCGTGTACGCGCGGCGTATCCGCTTGACAAGTTCGACCAGTCCGACGCGACTCCTTTCAAATGTGTCTCGGGTCGTCGCTCTTGAGCGACGACCCAGTTGCAAGGTGCCCCCCCCCCCCCCCCCCCCCCCCCCCCCCCCCCACCCCCCCCCCCCCCCCCCCCCCTCCCACCCACCCACCCAGAGCGCTACGCGCCTGCCAAGTGCGCACCTGACCACCCGAGCGACCCGACCTCTGGGTCTCGCCGCTCAAGAAGCGTGGATGCAACCCGAGCATTAGTCGAAAGGGCTGCCACCGTCGGTTGATGGCGTGCATGATTAGGGTTTGAACCCCAGGGCAGCGTTTCGCGGTGCGGCTACACGCCGTTCAGAGTGGCGACGTGGCGTCGCTCAAACTCATGAGGAGCGGGGTCGTCAGGGTCGCTCCACAATCGACCGCGCGCGCCGCGTTCAACCGAGGAGTCCGAGGAGTCGAAGGCACCTTTCGACCGACGGCGAGTCGGACCGCCGCGGAGCGACAGCTCGCGATTTTAATCGCGATTCAATAGGTAGCGGGAGACGTGCTACGCAACGGTTAACAATGAACATACCTGTAGAAGTTAGTACTTGTACTACTACAGGTACTATGCTACTATCATTGCATGATATACACTACAGCCTGATAGGCTACCTTCCCCGTTCCGGGGTATGGCAGCAAAATCGGGCACGACTCTCAGCGACAGGGCGGCAAATCCGAGTTGACGAATCTCACGCGAAATTCGTCCGCTGGATAATATGTTATCCCTGCCTATGTCGCGCTCGAGTTCGAGATAGCTGTCATCTCAAGCACTAGAGTATATCTATGCATCAAGGACGGGCTGGCTACGGGGGCCGCTGATCCAGCGGCGATGTCTGGTCCCTACGGTTTCCTAATCGAGACGATCAGGAAAACCAGCGGATCAGTCTACTGCTAGCTATTAAACGGGTTTAAAAATCTATACTCCTCTCAGTATGCGAGGGAACCTCTGTCACGCCAAAACCTCTGAAAAAACGATGTGACGCACACATCGTGTTCTAAGGTGGTACGAGCAAGTCGCCAACAACTTTCGTAAGCACTTCGGTGATGCGGTGCAATTCATGCGCGGATCAGTCTACTGCTAGCTATTAAACGGGTTTACGGCACAACCCCTCCAAAACCCCATACACCTGTTTTTTAAATAAAATCGGGCGAATCGGACTTTGTCGGAGCGACTCCTCGACTCGTGTGTCTGACGAGTCGGCGACGCCCGGACGCGACTCCTCGGACCGACGAGTCGCTGCCGCCCGAGGCCCGACGAGTCGGGGCGACTCGTCCGACGAGCGGAACGAGCACTGTAGGGCAGGTGTCGAGGAGTCGGAGCGATACAGGCCGACGGGTCGACTCGTCTTATACACGTCCGAAAAGCAACGTTACACGCGCGTCAGAGCACAGAGGCCGCGACGAGACAGTCGAACCAACTCTGACGCCTCCTGGACCTGGCTCATCTATATGGTGTGTATACGGCTTTTTACGCTCTAAAATGCGAGCTCACGCGCGCCAAAAATTGGTGATTGCGCGTTATATTCTTATAATAAACAAACGAACTCGTGTGCATGAGCGATGAGGTGTGGCGACAGGCCGGACACGTGTGTGTCCGGGCGCCAAAACGCAAACGCGCCGCGAAAAGCACACAGAGAAATCGTCAACCGGCCGAAGACTTGAGAGATCCCTCTGGCTCTGCAGGGAGAGAGCACTCAGCACAATCCACGCAACCGCCACGGACGCAACACGCCGTTTAATATGCAACACATTTAACACATTTAACACACAAAAAGAGACAGATAGGCGGAAACTGGGGTGCACTCGAGGCGCTAGCTACTCCGCAGCGGCGCGCGTTTCGACGCCCCCCGCCCGCGCCCGCAGATCAGCCAGGCGCTGCTCCGCCATTCGCCGGTCAGCGGGCCGCGCCTGAGGAGCAGCCGGCCTCGCATCGTATAGAGCATCTATCCTCGCTGAGGACACCGCGGCCATCGCGGATACGTTTTGTGACTGCAGGCCATCCAGTGCCGCCATTACGGCTGCCCTGCCCAGAACCTCCAACGCGGTGTTCTTCGCGGCATCCGCCGCCCTTGCAGCAGCCCTCTGTTCCCTCACCCTCGCGGGCCGCCCAGTCACCACCCTCCCCGTCGCGCTCTGCAGCCCGCAAAAGCCCTGTCGTTCTTGGGGCATACAGAAGGGGGAGGCACACTGCTGCCGAGAGCATCCCAGGCATTTGAGTGCGCGAAGATGTCCCGTCGGAGAAGATGTCCCACCAGGCTGGCAGTGGTTTCCAAGGCAACCGCGACACATCTGCGTCATGTTCAGCGCGTCCGCGTCCGGCTGAACATCCGAGAGCAGCGTGAATGGCTGAAGTGGCGGGGTCTGCGGCGCGGCGAGCGCGAAGCAGATGGCAGCGAGCATTGGGTCTGCTGCGCGAGCGACGAGATAAAAGGCAGCGGCGCACGGCGAAAGAGAAAAAGCTGCCTTATTGGACGAGTTGACGTTTTGTCCTAGAGGCGATAGGCAGCGAATGGCTACGTTTCTTGTTGAAGTCACACGACAGGGAAGACGCGAAGGTACTAGGTGCCGAGGCGACCTAATACCCCCTAACATACTAAAACACAAAGGGTGGGATGGACTCGGGTCCTTCCCGTCAATCCGTCCGTCCGCGTCGCTCCGTCGCCGAGGCGGAGGGTCTGGCTAGTCCCTGAGGCTTCCTAATCGAGACGATCAAGGGAAGCGGTCTATACTACTAGCTCTATACTACTAGTTTCCCTTGAGGCTCTATACTACTAGTTGTCCCTGAGGCTTCCTAATCGAGACTCTATACTACTAGCTATTGAACGGGTTTACGGCACAACCCTTCCAAAACCCCGTAAACCTACGTTTAGATGTAGACTTTAGATCTAGAGCGCCCCGCAGGATTTTTTCTCCTTCCCCAAACGTTGCTTATCTTATCTTATCTGTACCCCCGCGCTGCGCCCAAGGTTTGAGTTGTGCAATCGTCGGCTCGATCGGCGCGCCGATGGTGGACAGTGCTTCACGGGCGCAGTACTACTGCTACGGCCGCTCACAGATCAATGGCCTCTCCGCCTCACCCCAGCGTGCCACCAAGACCAGCGGCAAACACGTTCCAAGGGAGCCGCTTTCCGAGCTGCCTGGTAGCGGTCCGCTGCAGGGCAAGCTCAAGCCTCCAGCCCGAGTCTCCCTATCGCCGACCAAGCTGGAGACAGTCATGGCCGCCTTGGAGACCGAGCCGGTCGAGTCGCCGCATGTGGCGTTGGCGTGCTTGCAGCAGGCTGTGGAGCCAAAGGAAACGCGGGAGCTCAACCTCGAGCAGCGGTACGCCAGCTGGTTTGAAATGGTGCCCGCGAGCCCTGCGCCCCAAGGAGCCCACCTGGCTTCCATGAGGGCCTAGAGCGCCTATTCACCCTCGATACCCTTAGGGCGCGTTGTGAAGACCGATTGAGAGCGCCCTCAAGACTTGAGATCCCCATTTCATCAAGCAGGCTCGCACACGCAGAGCGCCGCAACGCGGAGCTCGCACAGCAGCTGCACGAGTCCTATCAAGTGATGGCGCGGCTGCACAAGGCTCGGCCGCGCCAGGACAGGGCCGGCCGCGAGCGCGGCGAGTGCAGCCAGACTACCCAGAGTGCCCAGATGATCGAAGCACAGCATGACACCACCTCCTCGCCACCCAAGCCGCTCTCGCCGCTGGCGTGTGACATGCGCTTGACCATGCAAGCGCTACTCCTGGAAACGCAGACGGTCCGACCCAGCATCATCGCGTCGCCGCCTCCGGTGGCCAGCCGGGTCCGTGCCCAGAGGCCATCTGAGACCCGCATCCGCGACTCGCTGCCGACGCCACCTCTGCATCGTCCCAGAGCGGATGCAGGGCGGATAAAGAGCGGGTGCAGGGCGGGTGTAGACACGCTCCGGCCCTGCAGCGTCGCCTCGCCTCCGGTGGCCAGCCAGCTCCGCTGGCTGCAGCGCGTGGAGGCGGAGGTCGCGCAATCGAGCCCGGCCCAGCCGTTGCCGCTGCCTTTGCACCCACCGGCACATTCACACAAGGCGTCGAGTCGCTTGCTGCACGCAATGGTCCGAGGCATGCAAGCACCCGCCCGCGCGCAATGGAAGCAACGGCTGCCGATGCTTCCGGCGCGCGCGACGGCGCGTTGGGATGTGGCGCAACCGCCGACGAGCTGTGCCTAGAGAAGGGTTTTGCTGTGCGGGGAGCTACGAGCGGAGCCGGCGCCCTGGCCAACGCAAGGCTGCTGCAAACCCCTCGACGTCAAAGGGTGTATATAGGCTGGAGAAAAACTCAGAGCCACAGCCACCGGTCGGTGCGTATATTTGCGCGTATTGCGCCCACACCTCCCTCCTCCGCGTTGAGCGTGTCGGTGTAACTCGAATTGTGACCACGATTCCGATATATAAGGGGTAGTGGAGATTCCGAGGATAGAGAGCGAGACGTAAAAACTAAAATCGTAAAGTGTAGCAATTGTCCTTTGTCGTGCACCTTCATTCAGGTGGTTCCACGACCACGTAAGGCTAAGGGGTTGTGGAGTTCCGCGGCGCCGGCGGTGGCGGCGCCAACGCGCCGCCACGCCGCACAACCTGCAATAATTAACCTGCAACCACAACACAGCTGGCAACGTGTTTATAGACAACCATGCTTGCACCTTGTTAGGCCCTTCGACAACACAGGTTGGCCCTACAAGTATACATGGCACGAATATTCAGTCGTACGCGTCACAAGCTAGAATACGCTATGCGCAATGCGGAAACTCCCATGCCCTCCGAGAGAGTCATATATGCCTCTCGCGTTCTGTTGTGCCATGGGCATGGGTACATGCGCAACCCCGCGCCCCGGGATGCATTGTTCCTGCGCCGCAAGAGCCGAGGACATTGCCCTTCAAACGTATGAAGCTCTTGCGACGCGGTCAGGCGTGTGCGACAGCGCAGGGCCTCAGACCGTTCGCTGCCGTTTGGCCTCGGCATCCCCTTCGGCCGCGATGCCGCTAGGATCACCCTCGGGCCTCTGGTTCTGCGCGGCGTACTGGCCGTTGAAGGCTGCCGAGACGGCCGCGGAGAGCGCAGCGGCGGCGACCCCACCGCCGAGGTTGCCGAGGGCCGCGTTGTTCGGCGGCCCGGGTTGTGGCGGCACAGGCATGCCCGGGCGCACGGGAAAATTCTCCATACCGGGCATACCGCCCGCCTGGCGACGCAGCGCCTGGCCGAGGAGAGTGTGCCCAGGTCAGTGGGGAGACACCCTGGCCACGGGGCGGGGGTGGGGCAGAGGCGCGGGGCGCGAGGTGGGGAGGTTGGGAGGCAAGGTTGGTTGGTGGCTGGGTGGGGGGCGGAGGCAGGGGCGGAGGCAGGGGCGGAGGCAGGGAAGAGGCTGGGGCGGGGGCGGGGGCGCACGTGTGCGAGGCTCGGGATCATCCCGTTGAGCATGTGCGGCCAGTTGCTCGGCAGCGCCTCGTCGGTCGAGGAGACGGGGTACGGCGCCGTGCCGGCTACTGCCGCCGCTCCGAGGCCGCCGCGGCCCATCGAGAGAAGGCCCTGCGGGATGGGACCGCCGCCAACGCCACCGGGCATGCCGCCGCCCGCGGGTTGCTGCTGGCCGGGCAGCCTCGTCATGCCCTGGTACGACGCGAGCGCTGCGCTCAGCGCCTGTTCGTGCTGCGAGGAGCCGAGCCCGCCAAGCCCGGCGCCGCCGGCGCGGGGGGCCATCCCGTTCTGGCCATGATGCGCCACCTCGCCGTTGAGGCCGAGGCCGGCCGCGTAGCGCGCTGCGAGGGTCTGCGTCAGCGCGGGATGGCTCATGCCGCCCGACGAGGAGGGCATCTCACTCTGCATGCCGAGGTGCATCGGGTGGCTGTCCGAGAGCGAGTGCGCTTCCGCCGCGACCGAGGAGACGGCGTCGAGCCCGTTCCAGCCGAGGGCGGGCTGCGCCGAGACAGGGTCGGGCTGGGGCTCGAGCGACTCGGGCTCGTGCCCAAAGTACTTGCAGTGGCGCTTGAGCGCGCCGAGCGAGCACAGCCGGATGCCGCAATTGCACACGTAGACGTTCCCGCACGACTGCGCGAGAGGGAGGGGCGAGGCTGTTAGTGGCGGGCAGAGATGGTAGCAGTGTGGGGGCGGTGTGTGTGTGGGGAGGGCGCAAAGGCCGGGTGCACGCCGTCGCTACTTTTCTCCGACGGCGCTTGGCGGCTGGCATTGGCGCGCACCTTCATGTGCATCGTAAGGTCCTCCTTGACGACGAAGCGCTTCTTGTTGCACTTGGTGCACGCGAAAGGCTTCTCCCCCTGGAAGTGCCGGCGCAAGAAGTGCTTCTTCGCCTGGTATTTCGTCGCGAACTCCTTGCCACAATCCTGACACTTCACAGGTTGTGTTGATGTCGAGTCGGTCGGTTCCACCTCAGGCTGGCGCGGCCGGTGCGTGGTCATGTGGAAGATCAAATTCATCTCCCGCTTGAACACCTTGCGGCACACAGTGCACGTGAAGAGCTGCTCCGGCTGTCCGCAGGAGTCATGCGAAGTGCTGCACGACGGCATGCCGAGCGGCTCGGACCCCAGCACGGCCTCTGCGTGTGCGAGCGCGTCAGCGCCGGTCGGCATCCCGGTCGGCATCGTCGGGAGAAGGGGCATCGCTGCCATCGCTGCGGAGGGCGACATACCCACCGCCAGCGCCGCCTCCCTAGCAGCGCGCATGTGCAGTTCTTGCATGAGATCCTTGTTGCCACCGAAGTCTTCTGTCGGCATGACCATGGTCTGTGGCATCGGCATCTGGCCGGCGGCGCTGAGGGGCTGGGCCTCGCTGGCGCCCCACGACATGTTTCTCATGATGCTGGCAACGCACCCATCTTCCCGAGTGGCCGCGACACCGAGGGGGCCGAAGGTTTCCGCCATCACCGATTTACGGACAATCTGCCTCGTCAGAAATTCGTCCAAGGTGGTGGTGGAGGGGGGGAGGCCACGGAATTTTTGCGTTA